>OIZS01000015.1_pt1 | contig 135664 bp, 155 predicted proteins | sample 1588641 | NCBI WGS metagenome assembly OIZS01 (sample SAMN03283240) | human gut metagenome | biome: human-associated habitat; material: feces | host: Homo sapiens | place: Peru | collected 2012
TGGTTGGGGTGTTTCAGAGGGAGGAATCACAGGACAAGTATTAGTTAAAAATAGTGATACTGATTATGATACTAGTTGGAAAACTTTGATTCAAAAAACAACAGCAGAGTGTGTTTTGGCAGAAGGATGCTCTACCGCTTCTGGACACACACCAGTCGCAATAAAAGAAGCTTTTACTGGTATCGTTCAATTAAGAGGGTTAATTAGCAGAGAATTGACTTTAGGCACATGGAATGCTTTATGTACAATACCGGAAGGGTATAGACCTTCTGATACAAGAGATTATATGTCTCCTAATAACTCCAATGACATCGGAGTGCACATTAGAATACTTAACGATGGAAATATACAGGTGTTCCCGACTGCTACTACTGCAGTTACTAATGAAACGCCAATTTACATAGATACGATATATATGATTTAAGAGAGGTGAGAAGATGGAGAAGATATTTATAAGAGAACGAATTAATGCCGTTGATTACAATAATGTAAATCAATGTCTTTTGTTTACTTCTTCAGATGCGGATATAGAAGGAGGAATTGTTAATGTTAACCTTGAAAGCGATGTGGCTGGATGGTATCAGTTAACATTTGACGCTCCTGCTTTTATATTAAAAAATGGAGAGTTAATAGACAATCCAATATTAAGACATTTATTTCCCTTGTCTAAGTTAAAGTATACACGCATTACAAAGACGGGAGATAAAGAAGAAGAATTAATATTATATTTTATAGTTCAACCAGAAGAAGATAGCCGAGACGAAAGTGGAATAGTTCTAAAATCTTATACTTGTATTGATTATCCAAGACATAATTTATCTAAGGCTAAAAACGGTATAACTATTGGAGAAGACACTTTAGACAAAAAACGTTCTATGACTCCCAACAATGAGGTTCCAAACGTAGATGGAAGAGTTATTTATGTCAAAGCTGACGTTCAGTCACGAATGAATTTCAACGATTATTCAGAATTAGGTGGTTGGTTAGATGCATTACCTGGAGCATTTGCTTATATCCCAAGTGAAAACAGAGCATTCAGATTAGTAAATACTGACCCAAGTAAAAAGGACTTGAATGATGAAAGCAAATTCATCAACTGGCATGAGCTAGAAGTTAATTCAGAAACAGGAACTTTTCAAACTTGTACAAAAGATAACGATGGTAATATTATTCCAGAGCCAGTATGGAGTCCTGAATGGGGAGGATATCCATTAGCACCAGATCCAAACAAATATGATTACGGTTCAATTGGAATAAATGATATCGACCCTGCTATTGTTCAATTCTATTGGGATACCGTATGGTTTAATCCAGAAAAAACAATGGGTCGTTATGATGGATTGTTATATAGAGAAGGTAGTAGACTTTTATATGATATATATAAAACTTTGGACTTTGAATTTCCAAGTGATTTCTTAGGGACTAGGTATAAAGCGGAAAACTTGGACGATACTGTTCCTTCTTATACTGGTGGAGCAACAATGTATGTTATTGAAACCGGGACTGTTTGGGAATATGTAAATGATGCTTGGGAAGATACACATAAGAACAAAAGAGAAGTATTTAAGACAAAAGATACTTTAAAGGGAAAATGGGCTAAATTAGATCCGCAAAAACCTTATCTTGCGCCAAACTATGCCGATAAATATTTAGATTATATCTTAGAAGGCACTGGATGGAAAGTCGGAGAAGTAGATAAGATATATATAGATAATGGAATTGTTAAATTGGCAGAAGATGGCGTCGTTAGTCCAGAAAAGGTTGAATTGACACCTTATTTATATTTTGACAATTCTAATGCATACAACGCAATATCTGAATTATGTAACGCTTTTAAATGCTATCCTCGTTTTGACCATGTTAATAAGACTGTTAATTTAAAGTCGGTCCCCGGAGAAGATAATGGGTTAACATATCTTTACAGAGATAATTTGAAAAGTAGTAGAATTACTCAGGATGGAGAAAAAGCCGTATCCAAATTATGGGTATACGGTGGAGAAGACTTAAATGGACAAGTGTACATACAAGATTGTAATAGAGTAAACCCAGAGTATTATTTGGCAGATTACAATTCTTTGGATGATTTAAATAACAGAGTATCTAATCCTAGAGAAGGACAGTATGCTAAAATTAGTCTAAAGAAATATACTTGGAACCAATTGATAGAAAAAACAAAAAAAGATGGCAAAAGATTGCCTATTACAAATACATTCTTAGTTGGTGAATTGCCAGTTAGTTCTTGGGGAACTGGAGCTATACCTGAAGTAAACAGTTTAGATCAATTGCCTGCAACAGGAGAATTGGGACAAACAGTATTTGTTAGAGAACAAGATTCATATTATTCTTGGATTCCAGAAGCAAACGCTTGGTTTGACACCTATTTAAGCTCAGAGCCTTCTGAGACAAGTGATATTATTACTTTTGAAAGAAGATTTGATAGAGAAAATGATCAATGGGTAGATAAAGGACAATTCTATCATTGGTGGGAAGTGTTATCTCCATATGCAGATAACTATATAATGGATTTTTCTTATTTCTTGGACAGAAAACTAATGACAGAAGAACAGGTTAACGATATTAAATATAATTTTATTTTACCAATAAGTCATTTGAATAAAAAGAGAGCTCCATTGCTTAAAGAATATAGCACATTAAGTCAAGAATTATTGAATTGGAATAATACTTATGACGAAAGTAAAATAGCAGCAGAAGCCATCGACAAGTCTTTGAGAACGACTTATGCAATTTACGAAACAAAAAACGGAGTTACTTCATTAAAAGATACTGGGCTTTACCTTTATCCTCCTGGAGCTGATTTTAAAACAGAAGGATGGAGTTTAGCTGAAGTTCAATATTCCAAATCAGAAGCGGTAGAAGTACCAACATTTGATAAAATATCAGAGGCTTTTCCAAATCCTAAAATAGGTAATATGGTAAAAGTAAAAGATACAGGAGACGTTTATTGGTATGCTAATACATATTCTTTCAAAGATACAATTAGTTATTATCTTGGCTGGAATGAGGGAGACCTTAAAGATTCAAAGGCAGATGCAGAGAAAAGAGAAAAAGAATGGCTTTATAGTCCTGATGGAAGTTTAGAAGCTAGAAATCGAGGTACTGGTCTTTTTGAAGAATTAAGGGAACAAGAGTTATATCCCAAAACAAATTACGACACCGCTAGTGACGCATTAAAATATTGGTTCAATCCACCTGCCAATATCGATATGATACCAGATGGAATGCCAGGTGATCCTAAAGAAACTTCTTTAGCTCACAATTATTATAATGCAAGAAATAGATTGGTAACAGAAGAAATTAATAAACAATATGCCCTAGAAAAAATCGCAGAAGTAGAAACTGCTATTACATTATTGCTTGAAAGAGTCGAAATATTAGAAAATAAAATCACTTCATTAGAGCATAGTCTTAGAGAAAAATATGGCGATTACATTGTAGAAGGTGTATTTACTGACGATACAATGGTTTATATTTATAATTTATGGTATGCTGGACTAAAAGCGTTAAATTTATATCATAGACCTTTAATTACTTATGAATTAGGTGTTGTTGATGTTTCTGGTTTACCTGAATATTCTACAATGACAGAAGATGTGTATCATGATATTGTATACCGTTTAAATAAGCCAGAATTAGTATTGCCTAATCCAGGAGATTATTGTTATGTTACAGATAATAAACTTGGTGTAGTTAAGGAAAAAGCTAACATTACAAGTGTTGTAAGAAGTTTATCTAATCCTGCAAATCATCAAATAACGATTGAAACAGTAGATACAAATACAGAGGAATTAATAGGCAAGTTAGTTACGGCAGCTAATACTATTTATTCTAAGGAACAGATATATAACCGTAGTGCTGTAATTAAGTCTGATGGAACTATCGCACAAGATACTGTTAGTGCTTCATTAGATGACAATAGCGGTAAACTTACCATAATGTCTAATAATGGTACTGTATTACTGGGTGAAAATGGTATTATTACAACAGATAGAGAAAACGCAGACTTAAGAATGCAATATACCGGAAAGGGTATTTTCTCATCAACTAATGGTGGGACAACATGGGAGAATATATTAAACGCAGGGAAAATTAGTATTAAAGCTCTATCAGCTGGAACAATTGATTCTAATACAATTTCTGTATCTAATATAGGAAAAACAGCTAATATCATAATCGATGGCAAGGGAATTACAGCCATCAGTAAAGATGGAGTAGATGCTTCTTCACCGAATATTATCCCAGATGATAAAACTTCTTTCTTCTTAGACGCAAAAAGTGGAAATGCTTATTTTGCAGGAAGAATAAAAGCTAAAAGCGGAGATATTGGTGGATGGGATATTAGTAGCACCGCTCTTAAAAAAGGCGGAGTCGGAATGAGTTCCGATAATAGTAGTTCAAATAATTATGCTTTTTGGGCTGGTAATGCAGAACCAAGTCAAGCAGAATTCTGGGTAAAACACGATGGTACAATGAAAGCTACAAAAGCAACCATTGAAGGAGATTTAACTGCCACAACAGGAAAAATTGGTAATTGGACTATAAAAGATGGAAGTATTTCTAATGGTGTTACTTCATTAAATAGTGACGGTTCATTTAAGAGCGGAAACTTTAGGGCTGATACTAATGGTAACATATATGCAAATAATCTAACTGCCACAGGAGGAAACTTCAGTAATATAACTGTATCTGGTGATAGTTCTTTTAGCGGAGCAGTTTATGCCAGTTCTGGTACATTCAAAGGTAGAGTTGAAGCGTCTAGTGGATCCTTCCATGGTGCAGTATATGCCAGTTCTGGTACATTCAAAGGTAGAGTTGAAGCGTCTAGTGGATCCTTCCATGGTGAGATATATGCTAGTTCTGGTACTTTTCAAGGTTCCATATCAACAGCTACAATAACAGGTTCTACACTAAAAGCTGGAGATTTAACTGTTGACCCAGACGGTACAACCTATAATCGATATGATAAGAATACCTATGATACTCCAATAAAGATTGGAGGCGGTGGAAGTAAGACGATAGGTGTATATGGAGATCCAGGAGGGGGCTCTTATAATGGATGGCATGTGGGTCTTACAACTTATGATGATGTAGTTGTCGGAGTAGATTTTTTTCCAGTTCCAGGGTTATATAGACACAGAATGTGGTTTGTAAAAGGATTATTTATCGGTTACAGGCTATTATAAGGAGAGAAATATGAAAGAAGAATATAAGATAAAAGACTTTATAGAACAAAGGAAAAAGTATTATTTGAAAGAGATACAACGAAATGACCCGGCATGTGTCAATATCGAAGAATTAAAAAATATGGTAAATAATTTTTCTTATGATGAGTGGGTAGATTTTATGGTAAAAGAATTTTCAGATTATTACATTATAAATATAGATAATGGTACTTTTACTTTAAAATAAAAAAAGAGCAATTAAGCTCTTTTTATTTTGTTTAATATTTTTTGAAATATGTTCTTTTTCCTTAACGGACATTTATCTGTTCCACATTTTCTGATTCTACAGTTTTTTGGTCCTGGACATTTTCTAAGCACAATACCTCACTCTCCATTTCTTTTAATGCTTTATATAATTTCATCAAATCTTCTTCTGAATTATAAATTCCTAAACTCACTCTACAAGTCGACAATCCGAACAGGTCTTTAGTTAATTTAGAACAATGATTCCCAGCTCGAATAAAAATATTTTTCTTGTCTAAATAATTCATAACATCTAACGCTTCAAATCCATCTATATTGAATAATAAAATTGGACTTTGAGGATTAGAATATATTTTTATTTTGGGCAATTTAGATAGTAATCTATGTGCGAATAATCCAAGATATAAGTCTTGCATTTGTATTATATCCCAGCTTTGACTTAGAGTTAGAGCGGCATCTGTACCCGCGAATGCACTTGGGACATTTTCTGTTCCTGCGTACATTTTATCATTATTGTCTAAGAATTCATATTCTCCTTCAGGAAGAAAATATTTATTCATTCCTCCTCCAACTTTCATTGGTCTTATAAAATTTGGTATCTTTGCATATAATACTCCAATTCCCTTAGGTCCATACATTTTATGTAGGGAAAGTGCTAAGAAATCAATATTGCACTCTGTTACATTTATTGGAACATGGGCCGCTCCCTGAGCGTGGTCTACAATAAAAGTAATATGTTTTTCTTTTGTAATAGTTCCAATCTCTTTTATTGGTCTAATTTCTCCCGTTGTATTGGTCATACTAGATAAAAGAACAATATCAGGATTATATTCTTTGACAGCTTTATTAAAGTTTTCTATCGATAGAGTATAATCTTCTTTTAAATCTATATATTTTATATCAACAATGTTTTTACCAAATACCATCCAGGGCATTATTGCCGAAGCGTGTTCTAATTTAGTTGTCAATAAGATAGCTTTTTTCTTTATCCTATGAAGCATGTTGCAGTATGAATAAGCTATAAGATTTAGTCCTTCTGTTGCTCCTGTTGTCAATATAATATTATCTGATTTAGCCCCAATAAAATCCGCATATACTTGTAAGGACCAATCTTTTAATTGTTGAGTCCAACGAGCACCGCTATAAGAAGCTCTTCCAATGTTGTAATTGTAATTAGAATATACTTTTATCATACTAGATAAACAGCTCCCTAAAATTTGAGAAGTATTGGCACTATCTAAATATGTAAATTTTTTATTTTGTTCAAAGTATGGAAATAGTTTTTGAAAATCATTGTCCATATTTTACCTCCTATTTGGTACCGCTACTACCAAATCCTCCAGATCTTTCTGTTTTTACGATTTCTCCACAAGTGTAATATTTTTGAAATACTCCCTGTGCAATTCGATCTCCTTCTTCAATAACAAAATCTTCTTTGCTATTGTTTTTAATACAGATGAAAAAATGACCTTCGTTTTTAGGATTATTATAATAATCTGCATCTATAATATTTACACCCGCAGGCAATATAATGTCTTTAGCTCCATAAGAACTTCTTATATAAATAAAGAATGCTTCATTTCTTGGCATTTTAATCTTAAAACCTGTTGGTATTTTGGCTATTTCGCCTGGTTTAAGAACGATTCGTATAGGAGAATATAAATCATACGCTGCGCTATTCTTTGTCGCTCTACGGGGCTGAAAATGTAGTTTAAATGACCCTCTAAAATGTGAATCACAAAAATTACATTTTTTTAATTCTTCCGTTTTTTCTATTTCTTGTCGAGAGACCATCTCAAATTCTCTACGCTTCAGTAGCATGACTTTTTTCCTCCTCTTTTTTATTTTGCTCTTCAATTTCTTTTGCTGTTCTAAAATCTCCGAAATATACTCTTGGGTACTCTTCTAATGTGACAATTTCTCCATTTGGTCCATCTATACAATAAGGTTTACCGTCAAATTTATCAGCTTCTTTGAATACATTAGAAGCTCTGTTGTTTTGATAAACTTTTACTTGATTATCTTCGTTATGTTGGATACCAACTTCATTCCACTCATCATCTTCAAGAGTTAGTGGCATAAGCGGTTTAAATCTAAGTAGTCGATCAAGATAATTTATTGCTATGGAAGCACTGAATCCACTATGACCGCAATCTGCAAAAGCATTTACTACTTTTAAGATACCGTCATTAAATATTTTTTGCATACGTATATCTTCTTCGTCCCCATCTGTTTTTGCTTCTTCTAAAATTAAATTTAATTCATGTCGAGCATGTTTCACAAGTGCGTTTTCTCGTTCCTCTATTTCATTTTCTATAATTGTTTCTGTTTCAATTTCTTGTGTATTTAATTCCATAATACTATTTCTCCTTTCTCAAACGTTTTTTGTATATCTATTAAGCGTTGATTTGACGATCCTCTGAATGGACAATCAAGAGTTCTTTTATTAAGAATAAAAGGACCATCAACAAGTACATCTACTTTTGATATCAAGTCCATATACATTAATGAAATTTGTTCAAAAATGTAACCTGTATAAAGCCATATATCAAGATTTTTGGCTTTTGCTTTGTCTATTATAGCTTCTGCCATTTTATAGTTCTCTGGTTCCAATGGATGTCCTCCCGACAATGTAATTCCCGCATCTCCAGAGTTTATTGCTTCTTCTATTAACTTGTCTATGTCTGCTTCTGAGATTTCTTTTCCATAATCAAAAGACTGAGCTTCTGGATTATGACATCCAGGGCAGTTTCTACGACAACCAGAAAAGAAAATAGTAGTCCTTAAACCAGGACCATCAACAACACTATTGTGTATTACTCCCGCTATTTTAGTCATATTTCCTCCTACTGATGGATATCTACCATCGTGATATACAAATCTTCTCCTTCGTAATCACTATAATCTCGAGCTTCATTTAAAACATCAAACCACTCTTTTTCACTTTGTCCTAATTCTTCAAGCCATTCTTCGCCCTTATACTCTAAGACGACGCCATAAGGAGAGTTGAACTCAGGTTCAGAAAATCCCATAAAGTCTTTCAGTTTCATTGTGTCCGCCTTTTCTCCTCTATAACTTTCAAGTAAATTACTCCAGCGTCCTCCAACTACAAACCAATCACAAAAACCATTTGGATTATATTCTTCATATATTCTATTATTATCATCTACATAACACCCGTCTCGATCGGCAACAAATTCAATTCTTTCACGTTCTGTTTCTTTGGACATCAATTCTGTCAATTCTGCGTCATACCAGTCATGGTCTTCTTGTTTATTCTTCTTAAGATAAGAAATGTACTCTTCTACTTGTTCTAAAGATTCTTCTAAACTATTTGTTCGATATGCTTTTTCATAATAGTTTGAATTATCCCAACAAAATCTAGAAAACCATTCTTCGTCAAGATGTTGTTCTCGATGTATAACTGCTACTATTGCATGCATAATTTACCCCCTATTCTACTTTCATTTCCTCTGGTGTTTCATATATATTTTTTATTATGTAATGATCTTCGTTCCACTCTAATTCATCATGCTGAAGACCGTTTATTTCAGTCTCTCCATCTGTATTTATTAAATACGGAGAACCGCAGCATCCACATCCACCTATTGCGATGCCATAAGATAAACTTAATTTACTTAGCTTTTCTAAAAAGCCTTCTACATCTTTTTGCATATTTTTCTCCTTTACATTTCTTTATTCAAATATATTATAACAAAAAAAAGGACATTGTGTCAATAAAAAAACAGGTTTAATCCTGTTTCTTTTTAGTAAGAGATAAAATCTTACCACGGTATTCGTTATATTTATTTAATCTTGTTACTAAATCCATTTGTTCTTCTTTAGATAGCGTTTTAGCAAAATTTTCATAATGTTTGCATTGAGAAAAAGGTTCGCAACATCCGCCTGCTCTAACACATTGTGGCACCATTGCCCATGCGATAGCATCATCATATTTTTCTATTTGTTCACGTAAATCTTCAGTATATTCTCTAGTAGTAGGGTCTGCACAAGTACATAAACGACGACCAGCAATGTTGATTAAGCCCTCGATATTCGCATCCATTTCCATAGAGACCGAATCCATTTGACTACGTTGAGATCTGTCTTTAATTTCCGTTCTATCTGCTCTAGAAGTAGATATATATTTTTCAGCACCCTCGTGATGGCGTGCAAAGTGGGTACTGATTGCGTATGGAATATCTGACCATTTCCAAGTGATCCACCCTTTTCTTATTGGACTATGTCTGCAAATTAAAATTTTCTTTTTCCATGTTTCTGGTGGTTCTTTATCTCCAGCATCTTTACCAATAGTTCTCATGCAAGCTCTTTTTATGCTATTCCAATTAACATTATATTCTAATATTTCAGTTTTTGCCATTATCTCACTCTCCCTTTTTGTTTAATCAAGCATTTGCCACATACGGCTTCGTATTCAATTTTATCCGTTCCATCTATTAAAACTTGTTCCCCGTCAAACATTGGTGTACCATTCATTTTACGAATATTAAAAGTGGCTTTTTTACCACAAGCACATATCGTCTTTAGTTCTTCAATATCATCAGCTATTTCTAATAAACGAGTAGAACCTTCGAAACCGTTTGTGCGAAAGTCGGTCCTTAATCCATAGCATAAAACACTTATATCATATATCTTGCTTATTAAATAAAGTTCATCTACTTGTTGAGCTGTTAAGAATTGAGCTTCATCAACAATAATAGCGTTTGGTTTTTGAGGGGGTACTTTTGTCATTATGACGTCTGTTTTATCTAATAATATATCAACAGACGCATTTATTCCTATTCGACTAACAACTTTATCCGCACCCTTTGTGTCAATGGCTGGTTTTACTAATAATGTTGACATACCACGTTCTTCATAATTATGTTTTACTTGTAAAAGAGCTGTGCTTTTGCCAGCATTCATTGCTCCATATCTAAAAAATAATTTTGCCATATAATCCTCCTTATACGTATAATAAAGGGGTCTTTTATAGACCCTATTTGTTTCTAAATAATAAAGCAGTATAGAGAAGGCTTGCTCCTATCCATTGTAATGACGTAGCTTTGTCTCCCTTACTAATAATGTTTACGACAAGACTTCCTAGAGCTCCAGTTACCATTAAGGCTGGAAAAGCAATTTTTAAGAAAGATATCATTTTAAGCCTCCTTTTCACTGCTTTTTTCCTCAATCTTTTGATGCTTTACTCTATCTTTTATTTCTGCTTTTTTACCAGCGTTTTCACGACCAGGAGTCGTTAAATAACCAGTTATTCTTTGAATTCTTCTAAAAGGTATAATTCTTTTTATTTTATTTTTCAAAGTTTCTTTTTCCATTTGTTTATCCCTCCTTACTAATCTATTGGTTCTCTCTCATCTCTGCCACATCCTGGGCAAACATGTACATCGTTACTTCCTCTCCAACTACATCCGCAAACCGTACACTCAACTACTCCTATATTAACTGCTCCATATCCAACATCAGCATCAGACATAATATGCAGTATGTTTTCAAAAGCATCGATATTCTTTGAAATATCTCCATCAACTTCACAATAAAATATGTGACCTGCGTTTTCAAGATTATGATATTTTCCTTCAATTCTTGCCTTATCTGCAATTGAGATATTGTACCACACTGGTACATGTGAGCTATTGGTAAAGTATGCTCTATCTGTTACCCCTGGAATAATTCCGAATTGCTTACGAGTTTGTTCTAACGCTGTTTTGCAATATGTTTCCGCTGGTGTTCCTAAACAACTAAAATTCAAGTGAGTTTCTTTGATCCTTTTATCGCAGTAATCTCTCATATACTTAATAATATTGTATCCTAATTCATTAGATTCTTGAGACTCTCCATGATGCTTTCCAGTTAAAGCAATTAAGCATTCTGCCAAACCAACAAAACCTATAGATAGAGTTCCTTGTTTAACAACGTCTCTTATTTCATCTGTTGGTGCTAAGTCGTCTGAACCAAGCCAAATTCCTTGCTCCATTAGACTTGGAAAATTATATTTACGATTTTGGCACTGTCCTTCATATCTTTCTAGCAGTTCTTTGTCAGCAATTTCTAAAGCATAATCCAATTCTTTAAAGAATTTATCAACATTTCCTTTTGCTCTTAAAGCTAATAACGGTAGATTAATAGACGTAAAAGAAATATTACCTCTTCCAAATGCTCCCTCACGACCATTAACATTAGCCATGACTCTTGTACGACATCCCCATGTCGTTTGTTAATCTATATATTACTATATAGTTCAGACTATATCATACACCTCGTTTCTGGTGAGGTGTCCCACCTTTTCAAACAGTATTAACTGTCTTACGCTACTCATTCCCACCAACTCCTTTTAGTTGGTTTGTTTTCGCTAGTCGTTAGGCTTTACTTACTTAAATATCTCCAATTATAATTGTATGCATATTTTCTATGCTTTTGACATACACGCCTTATCATTGGCGCCGTTCCTCCAATATGATTTGCCGCTTCTGTCGCTGACTTAAAAGTATTTATTAAATTACCTTTTTTATCATATTGACCAACTGGCTTACGATTTACTTCTTGTTTCAAATTACACTTTCTTAATCCAAGTTTATAAGCATGTTTGTCATTATCACTTCTTGAACACCATTCAAGATTTGTGTAATCATTATTCAATTTATTTCCATCAAGATGATTAACTATTGGAAGCTTATTAGGATTTTCTACAAAGTGAATAGCCACGAGTCTGTGAATGAAATATCTTTTATTCTCTGGACAAAATATCACTCGTTTGTATCCGATATTATTTGTATCTCCTTTTATAAATCGTTGCGTCTGTTTAGACCACACTTTTCCATCTGGATAAATTAAATAATTATTATTAAATATACATTCTTTAGGCTGCATATATACCTTTATTTAAGTAAGTCTTAGCACGGTAAGTTATCCTATAAGGACTTTCTCCGTTTAAGTGGGTTTTTACACCACAGGATGTGTTTATGGTGTTTATGATCCCGTAATATGGGTCAGCTTCATAATATGGTAAATTAAAACTTGCATCAACGAAAGCATAAGTTGGGAATAATCTCTTACTTGAGCATTCCATTGCCAATCTGAAGATATCATAATTCGGATCTCCTTTTTCAAAATTAACACCCTTTTTTAATGTATAAATTAAGATTGGAAATATTGGTGTTTCGTGTTTTCCTAAACCTGCCATTTGGGCTTTTAATAGATACTCTGATACCATTCTTCCTTCTGGACTTGTATCTATTCCAAAATTTAAGCTACTAAATGGAACTTGTGAACCAGCACGAGATGCCATTGAGTTTAAGTTATGAACCAAAGATTCTGCTCCTTGGAAAGTGTCTTCTTGAGTATAAGCATATGCTGCCTTACAGATGTACTCATAACCTGGTATAATATCTTCTATACTTTTTATTTCGTCTACCTGTTTTAATAATGGTTCCAAAGCAATACTAGCACTCTCATGTTTCTTAGCATCTTCATAAGCTAATAATTTTTTAAGATGTTTCTTAAAAGTTTTTAGTACATATGGAGCTAGAGCATAGTCATAATTAGGAATACTTTGTCCACCCCACATATCATTTTGGTTACTCTGTATTGCGATAGCAGATTGTAAAAATGCGGTTTTTATATTTGATGGCTCTCTTAAATATCCGTGTCCTGTACTAAAACCATCTTTAAATAATTTTGGTAAATCAATTTGAACACAAGTCATTGTTGTTGTTCCCCATCCTAAATCGTGAGGATAAATAATCCCAGCATTTATCGCTTCTGTAACATCTTTTGAGAAAAAATAATTTTTCATATAACTTTTTATTACATCTTCAGAAATGTGTAGATGTCTTCCAGACGGAGTGTAACCATTAACATTCGCATTATCGTTTTTTTCTTCTGTTGCCTCATTTGATAGAATATCTAAAACGTTACTTAATTCTCTAGCTTTTGCTCTTTTCTCTCTGTATTCTTGATAGCCTTTTGCTACTTTGCGAAAGCCAGCCTTTCTCATTTTAGCTACTATTATATCTTGGATTTCTTCTACTTCTATCCCATCCGTATATTTTTGGGCTTCTGTTTGTATATCTTTTATTACATCTTTAATAAATATTTTCTTTTCCTCAGTTATTTCTCCATAATCTAAGAAACCTTTAGTTATTGCGTTTCTGATTTTTTCTTCATTGAAATCTACAACATTTCCATTTCGTTTTATAACTTTTATTTTCATATCACACCTCCTTAAATCCAATGCACCGTTGGATTTCCCCTAAAACCTTTTTCCCATATAAACCAAGCATAAGATGCTGCACTTGATTTTTGAAATTCTCTTTCGTCATTATTAATTGCACACTGTTCTCTTCCACTGAAAACCCAAATTTCCTTAGGTGGATATAGAGAAAATAATTGTTCGTATCTTTTTTGTCCTTCTAAAAAAGTTGTTTTTAAAAACATGTAAATATATTCCGCTCCAAGTTCAATGGAATGTAATACAGTTTCCATTGCGATAGAATAGGCTGGGTTAGTTAATATGATCGGAGCTCGTAATTCGGTAGTTGTAAAAAAGTCTTCCACATAGTCTAATTTTTCTCTACGTTCTACAATATCGCTCGTGATAACACTATAGCCGGCCGCTTCTAGCGGCTTTTCTAGATTACCTTCTCCTGCCATAATTTCCCATATTGGCATTCTCGGAATTTGATGCTTCTCTAATAATCTGGTAATAGCTGTTGGGGAAGTTGCATAAAAATCCAACCAAGCTCTGGAATGATCTGTATGATTTGATGCTCCGAGAGTTACAAAGGTACTTTTTTTATTTCCTGTCCAATCTTTTTTTTCTTTCATAGCTCTTTTTTCTCCTTTCCAAAATTTATTAATTCATGAATTTCTTCTTCTGGTTTATCTAATTGTGAATAAACGTATTTTCCAAGAAACAAGGCATCGGCCTCATCTTCTTCAAAATCTCTTTCATAAATTAACTTTGCTCTGACTAAAGTCGCTTCTTTTTTGTCTTCTCTCTTTGTCCCCCTTATGTTTGAATAACTTCTCCACATATCTGCGCCATAAGAGTATACTTTTATTCCTTTCTCATATTCAAAATGATAAAAAAGTATTCCTCGTAACATCGCTAGAGTTTTAAATACTAAAGTATTGTATTCTAGTTGTATATCTTCTATTGCTAAAATCTCTATTTGATATTCTTTTATTAGTCTTTCTATCTCATCTATTAACTGATTAATTCTTCTCATTAAGGGCAATTTTTTGTCTGCAGTAAAATATCCACTTTTTATTAATTGTCCGTATTTATTTAATACTGCCCAACCTGTTGTGTTAGTTGCAGCATCTAGAGATAGCAAATATCCTCTTGTTGAACGTATTTGTTTTTCTTTTGCCTTGATACACTCTATACATTCCCAATTATTTTTTTGAAAATTGTTAAATGTATCGGTTTGACGATGTCCCATTGAACAAATGATGCTTAATAAACTGTCTGCATTTTTATAATCTTCGATATTTGTTATCTCGAAACCTCGCTCTGCTAATAGATTGTATAGATTCTGTTGTTTATTGTTCATTAGAATCTTCCTGAACGGATTGCGTTAGATTTCCATCTTGCTTGTTTTCTTCTTTTTGCGTATTCGCTTGGGAGATATTTGCTTCTTTTCGTCTCGCCAATTCTTTCTCTACCTCGTTGATTACCTTCATTATATCGTTTTGTTGTAACCCATTCATACCCAATTGGAATATTTTTTTCTGTAAAAGAGTTGTTAACTGCTCTTTTGTCATTTCTTTCAAATCTATAGTTTCCATAAATCTTCCCTCCTTGTTTTTTTAAAGTTTCCACCTTTCCTGTTTTAGTTTTTATTGTTATTTTTATATTACCAGGAGTGCGGTGATCTTGAATCCATTCATAAAACTCCATCCAATAAGGATCATCTTCAATTCCGTACAAACTATTTTTAAAACCTCGAATAGTCTTATTATTAAATAACCACGCCCAATATTTAGGTTCTATCTTACTTATACAAATGGGTTTTACAAATTTAATTATACTACTCTTTTTAATTTCTGTCATCTTTTCAATCCCCACATCAGAATTGAAAAATAAGAGGGGATTATCATAAATGTACATTTTTTTGTGTATTCCTTCTTCTCTTAGCAAGAGTTCTCCTTCTTGTTCAAAGAAAAGTTTAGAGGGGAAAAAATCTCTTTTCCAATCTTTATCTAAGATAAAATTTTTCCCTCCTTCTGAAATGTAATACAACAATGGTTTATAAATATACGTGTTAATTTTTGTATAAATAATCTTGGGCAAATCTGGAAATTGAGGTCTATTTGGGAAGCCCTCCCCATATTCCTCTATTGGTAAAAATAAATATTTTGGAATAAAATTTAGTGGGACACTTTTTGTTTTATAATCTTTAAATACAAATATTTTATTATATTTTTTTAAGTTGTCATAACTTATGTCTAATATTAATCTGCACTTGATCCCCTGCTCTAAATAGTACGAGCTCACAAGAAGAACGCCGAAGTTATAATTACAGAATTTTTTTGTTGAAAGTAGATCCCAATCAAGAATTCCTATCATAAAAATTATCCCTCTCCATATCGATATTTAGTTGATTTAACTTTTCCTGAAGAATCTATTTCTAATATCTTAGATAATGAACGAACCCTAAAAACTTCTCCAGATTTGTATCCATTTACAATTAGAAGAGTTCCCTTATTAAACCAAGATTTTTCTAATGTTTTTTTACCTTCGACAGTCATCTCACTTATAATTTTATTATAATTCGCAAATAATTCTCCAGTGAATTTTAACGTCACAACTCCAGTAGTGGTTAATAATGTAACCATATGCTTGTAAGCGTCTTTGCCTAATACAGTTCCACAAATGGAAACAGTATGTTTGTAATCTCCATCTTTTAGATGTGTAATATCTATTTGACTTTCTTCTAAAGAATCTAATTCATGTCCTGAGTAGTAAAATCCTAATACTTCCATCTCCCAACTACTGTCGTTTCCATTACAGTATTGTTCCCAGATTTTGTTTACATCACATTTTTGTATTTGCTGAATTAATTCTTCCTCATTGCTTTTCATCCAATCTTTTATGCCCGTCATTTCATTGTCATATATTTTCTTCCAAACTTTTGTATCTAAAAGACCATAAGAAATATCTATGTTTGGAAAATTTTTACATAAGAAATTTATAGCTCTCTCGTTTAGTCGGTATCCCTCCGGAATCTCTAAATCTTTTAGATACTTATTAAAATTGTATAAATATTTATACGAAATTAGGTCTTTTGGAATTAAATTATATTCTATAAGACTATTCATATTTTGAAGCGTTATTCGGGTTTTTTGAGGGGTTATCGACAATAAATAATTATTCATAATAATTCTTTTTTCTCCAAAAGCATCAAAAGCTCCCGCTTTAATAAGATTGATCATTTGTTTCTTTTGTGGTTGTATCTTTATGATAAAATCTTTTATACTATCATATGGTCTTTCTTTAATTATCCTTTTTGCGAGCTCATCTCCGATTTCGCTTATACCTTTTAATCCATATACGATTGCCTCTTTTTGTACATCTGGAACGAAACCAAATTCAGCAATATTTATATCAGGTAATTCTACTTTGTACCCTTCTGATTGAACACGTCCAATTGCGGCAGCTACTTTGGCGTAATTAACTCCTCCGCTATCTTCTTCTCCTAATGCTCCTGCTTCTACCGTAATAACAGCAGTCGCCCAATAAATTGATGGGTAATGATAAGCTAAATTCATTTCCTGCAATCCAATAAGAGAATAGTAAGTACAATGCGTAAGATTGAAACTATATCCAAGCTGGCGTTTAATTTGGACATCCCATATATATTTAAGAATGTCTTCTGAGCATCCATTTTCGATACCGGTTTTTAAAAAATATTCTCTAAAACTATCTACTTCTTTTAATTTTTTCTTGGCAACAATTTTTCTTAATTTGGACGCATCACTAAAACTAAAATTTGTAAATTCTGGTATCATCGTTATTTGCATCATATTTTCTTGAGATTCCAGTACTCCATTATATTTCTTTAGATATTCATATAATATCTTTTTTTCTTTATCTGTTCCATTAAGACTATATACTTCATCTTTTAATTTTTGTGGATTTAATTTATATTCAAGATATTCTTCTGCTGGCGATTTGTGACCCTTTTCAGGTACCAATCTCATCAAACTATTTGTTGCTGCTAATTCTAATAAAGAAGATGGATGGATACTTGCTAGTGTCTGTTTTGCGACAACAGAATCCATTTGAAATGCACTAATAATTTTACCAGCATTTAACATCTCCCACATTTCTTTAGTTGTTCTATCTAATACATCCGGATGAAGATATTTATTATATGTCGCACGCAAACTTCCTTGCCATTCAATATATCCATCTTTTATTAATAAGTCCATACAAACATGAATTTTATCTAAAGCATCTGTTGATAGAAAATCATATTTGATTGATCCCATCTTCTCACTGTCTCCAAGATCAAACTGAGTTACTCGCGTTCCATTTGGCGTTGTTGCTAATGCATTCATATCGTGAATACTTTCATTATATAATACATGTCCACACGCGTGTTGTCCAAGTCTTGTAATCAAACCAGATATAGCGCATGCTGTTTTAAAAAGATTGGGGTATTTATCTATTTCATTTTTAAAGTCTTTTGATGCCGGAATATCTTTATCTGGATTTCCAAAATAAGTGTCCTCTAGTGAATAGCTAAAACCTCTATTTTGCCCAATTAAACTTGAAAGATATTGTCCGATATCATTTGATAGCCCCATCCCACGGCAAGCAGTTAGAATTGCAGAACGAGAACCCTCTGTTCCAAAAGTGCAAACCGACACAGAATCTCCGCCTATATCTTTACACATTTTATATACCATCTGTGAAATTGTCTCTCTTTTACTTGCTTCTGAGTCAAAATCCCAATCTGGCAACTCTGCTCTTTCTCGATGTATAAAACGATAAAACCATAAATCGAAACCCTGCTCCAAAGGATCTCCATCACAAATTCCTAACAAGAAACATACTAAACTAGCAGGACCAGAACCTCTACCGGCCCCAGTTATCGAACCGACTTCAGACCAGATTTTCTCTATTACGACTTTAATTGTTAAGAAATATGACATCAATCGTTGTTGTATTTTATCGCTTACTACCCACATCTCTTCCAATTCTAATTCAATTTGTTTCAAATGTCTCTCTAATCGTTCTTGTGGTAACTGCATTTTTTTCAAAGCATCTAATACTAAAAATACTCCATAACGATCATCTTCATAAGGAGATGTAATATATTTATTTATATATTCATATCTCGGATTTACTCTACTTGTTTTTAAGTAATATTCAAAATTACTTATATCTCTATCATCGGGTAAACGTGGTATTACTTGTCCATGATACAAGTTATATCCCTTGACTCTATCTGCGATAGAAATAGTATTATTTAATGCTTCAGTGATTAAATCTTTTGGAAGATAACTCATTAGTTGATAAATTTCATCAGAAGACATAAGATAAGTATATCGGTAGAAATCAGCAGTTTCTCTTTCCTCGTCCTTTGATTTTAAGAAAGCTTCATGTATCGGGAAATCTTCTGGTCTAGCATAATGAGCATCGGTTGCAATTGTTAGAGGAATGTTATATTTATTATGTAATTCTATTAAATATTTATTATATTCAATCTGTTCTTCATATGCTGCTGGAGACATTTCTAAATAAAAATTGTTTTCTCCAAAGACTTTTTGACACCATAAAAGATGTTGCTCTACTTTATCAAATTCTTTTCTTTCAAACCATATCCCCAATATGTTTCCAATGCAGGCACTAGTTCCTATAATATGTCCTTGATTTGGCATAACAATTTCTTCTAAATCAGAATACCACGTAGGGACACGTTTTAAAAACATCATATAACTTCTTTCCCATGCCCTAGAACTTAATTCTCTTAATTGTTGATGTCCCTCATTATCTAAAGCCAATAGAATAAAATGGGGATATTTTTCACCTTTTTCAACAGTATCTTTGTTTAGACCATTACGACATAAATATATTTCGTTACCCAACACGACTTTAAAATTTTGCCATGTCTCGTCATTTGGATTTTCAGACTGTTTCTTCTTCAAATACTCTAAGGCTTTTAAATGTCCTCCTAAAAATTCATGATCGGTGCAAGCGACTGCGCATAATCCCAATGAATGAGAAGTATCTATTAAGGTCGGAACTTTAATTATTGAGTCAATAAGCCTAGTATTCGAATAATCTGTATGGGAATGTAAATTAGCATATCTCATATCGTTTCCTCCTCAAATTCTTTTTTCTTAATCTCTTTTTCTAAAAATATTATATCATAAAAAAAGAATAACTGTAAAGTTATTCTTTTGGTTTGTCATATTCTTGTAATAATTCTTGTGACATTTGTTCTATAACTCTTACACTTTGAGTTATATTATTAAGATTATTGCTAATTTCGTTTAAAACTAAATTAACATTTATACTAGTGAAACCTCTTTTTTCATATTCGCCTATTGCTCCTATTTCTCCAACAAAAGTGAGTAGTCTCTCTATCTGTTGAAGAATACTAGAGTTATGTCCAGCAATAACCTTTATGTTATTTCTTTCTTCTTCTGACATCGTTTTACCTCCTTGGACGGATTACTTTTGTGATGTACATATATACGTCATACATAATTGAAATATCTTGCATATCTGGAGTTACATCATCTTTATTTTGATAACGTTCAATTCTTTCCAAGTGTTCTGTAAGCGTAGTTCCATACTTTTCACATATTTTTCTGTAGCTATCCAAATCGATGAACATTTTTGAATGTTTTAATTTTTTATTTTTATTTAATATCTTCATATCCTTTACTCGCTCACTTTCTCTATTTAGACAGGTATATATTTTTTGTTGATAACATAGTGCATCTAAAGGGACATTGCCAAGATTAAAATCCCATCCGCAATCTCCACAGTATTGTTCATATTTACATTTTCCCGAATAACACATTTTATATTATACCTCTCATTCTTTTTTATCAATATAATTATAATATATATAGATACGACGAGTCAAGTATTTTACTTAAATTCTTTTTGCAATAAATGACTTACTTTTAGTTGTAATTCTTTTTTTTCTATTGGAATTTCCTCAATATTTTTTTCTTTTAAAATATCTTTTAATTGTTTTATTGTAGCATTTTTTACAAAAAGAGATAATATTTTATTGTAATCGTCTATAGTCTGTTTTAATTCTCCTCTAGCTACACGATACTTTTGAATATTTTCATATTCACCATTTGTTACTGCCTTCATTCCTTTTGCAGACAATATCTTATTTATTAGTCTTATCATTTGTTATCTCCTCGTCAAAGTCATCTTCAAATTCAACTTGGAATGTTTGAACATAAAGATTTATTAACTCTTCTTTATTAATATCTTTTTTAAACTCTACTCCAAGCTCTTTTAAAGCGTCTTTTATCCAAGTACTCCCTTTACACTCTGCAAGTTCTCTTAATATCTCATTGTATTCTCTTCCTAGTTCTCTAACGACTTTAGATACAGCAGAATGCTTTTCAACTAATCTTTTATAATCGTCAGACCAAGAGGCAGGAACTCTAATAAAACCTTGTTTTTTTAAATGTTTGTCTATTAAATTTTCAATCATTTTAATCCTCCTTTTTCGTTTTACAATAATATTATAATGTTTAAAACTAGATTATGTAAACATTAACCTAAAAATCATATACATTCCATTCGTTGCCTTGTTTTTCTATTAATTCATATCCGTCTACTATCATTTGTAATTTAGGTTGATCTTCCCAATCATTCCAAGAAATAGTCCCGATGGCATTCATAGTATAATTTTTACTATCTTTTAGTTTATTTACTAAGTCTACATCATCAAATATAACAATATCAATCTTGGGTGTATTGATTTTTACATGTTGTCCTTCTTTTCCCATATACTCAGCTCCGATACAATCTATATCAGTAATCATCATAAGAGGTTTTTCAATTCCGCTTCCCCATATATCTTCTTGAGCAAATAGTTTTCCTAGTGTCTCATTGAAAGGTCGACATGGGATTACTGCTTCTACTGTATAAAGTTGATTATCAAAATCTATCTTATCTAACTTTTCATATGCTTCTGCTAAAAATCCATCAAAACTGTCTTTAAATATTTTTGCTCCACAGGCTTCTGCATGTCCAGCGAATTCTCTAACTCCTGTCATTTCGTTAAATATGCTTCTTGGATCTTCAAATCCTTCAGCAGTTATACTGCGCATACTACCCGCCCAACAATCTGGCATCGTATTATCTTCATAATCATGAAAGTGCTTTAATAACAACACTGGTCTTTTATAACTACTTAGTAATCTATTAGCTATTAAGCCAGATAATTCAAAAGGTAATTCATTTTCCTCATCAATATAATATATGAGATTATGTTTTAAATTTATTTCTGGTTCAATTATTTTTAATGCTGATTGAACAAGTCGATTTTGTTTAGCCTTTAAATTTTTACAAATACGACACATTTCAATATATCTTGGCACAACTTCTCCATCAGCTCCACGTTTTTGACTATTAACATTTTCATTAGGACAAATTAATGTATTAAACAACATTTGTTTTTCTTCCATTGAACCTAATCGTATTACTGCATTTATATTAGGGCCTATAGACCATCCTATGTCTTTAATTGTTACAACTTCTACAGGATTGCCCATCCTATCTTTTAACAATTCATTGAAAAATTCGTGATTTTTGATATGTTTTAATCCATATCTAATAATATATTGATTTTCTAATTCTTGTAAACTCATTACGTCTGCAACCATTCCTATAGATGCTAATGCATACAATCTATCAAAGTTGTAATCTATATCATATTTATAACAAAAATATTGACACGCTTTTAATACAACTCCTGCTCCAGATAAACTTTTATTTGGGTATGGCTCATAGTTACAATTGACAACAATTGTATCAAAATCTTCTTCTGGATAATCGTGATGGTCAAAAATTATACTCGGTATATTTTTTTTCTTTAAAGTTTTATAATCTTCTGGATTACCAGATGCATCTGGAACTATAATTAAATTTGCATTACTTGCTAATGCTTCTTTTAAGTCTAATCCATGTTCTTTTCCCTCATGTATACCAATTTCTATTTCACAATTACTTATTGAACTAATGAATTCATATAATATAGCACTGCTTGTAAAACCATCTGTATCAGCATCAACTTGTATATATATTTTTTTGCTTGGCTTATTTTCTAAACCAACAATAACACTTTGTAATAGATTAGTTGCCTCATCTATATTTTTTAATAGACTTGGATCATTCTCATTTTCTTTTGATACCTGTAGCCAACTTTCGGGATCTTCTATTCCTCTATATTTTAACATTTCTCTAAGCAAAAGCCCGGGATTAATGTTATTATAGTCTATGTCATCAAAAGTCCTCAATTTCCACTTTAGTTCTTTCATCTTTCTCTCCTTTCTTTAAATATTTTTCTTTTAACTCATTAAAATTTTTTCTATTTCTATATAATTTATTCCAAATTTCTCTGCCCTTATCAATAGGGGCATCTTTGTTTTCTAGAAAAGACTGTTCCCAGTCATAAACTATTTCAACATTAAAACCTTTGGCATCTAACTTATTTGCTTCTTTTAACATTTTATATAATCCAAAATATTTATCATACTCACCATTTTCATTCGGTAATAAAGAATAATCATTATCTAAAGCTAGAACTACTGTTTCTACTTTGTATTGTTTCAAAAGCTCTGTTTGATATATGCTAACATTACTTCCTCCTATTGATACAGCTTTATTTCCAACATAAAGAGATTCATATAATATGGTTGATTTTTCGGATTCAAATATAATTGCTCTTTTTGCGTTTTTAATATTCTTTTTATTAAAATTGAGTCCATATAATATCTTTCCCTTATCATAAGTATAAATTTCGTTATTGTGAATAAGGGGCATATATTTTCGTCCGTTTTCGATGTCTTCTTGATTAAAGTTTCTCACTTTAGCTCCAACAAAAACCCCTTTGTCATCATATATTGGAATTACCATACGATTTCTAATCATATCAAATTTAATTCCAAACTTATCCATTGCATCAAAACTTATTCCTTCTTTTTCCCATACTTTTAAATATTTCTTGTTTCTTGAGAAGCAATTCATTATACTAGGATTATATTCCGTTAATGATTTATGCCAATCTTCCTCAATCTCTTTTTTCACATTTGAGGGTGGAGTAACTACGGCAAACCCATCTCTCAAACGTTCCTGAATAATCCTCTCAATAATAATTGCTGCATTTGACAAAGAATATTTTATCCCTCTAGTACGATAAGCTTGAACGACAAATTCAAAAGGATTCATCGAACCACAGCATGTATAGCAATGAAATTTTTTGCTATCTTCATAATAATATAATTTATGTTTAGCTGTTCCAATTATTTCATTATGGCATCCTGTTGGCATGATAAGTTGATTATTATAATATCGGATAGATGTTTCTGGAATACCGAATTTAGAAACTAATTGAACAATATCACTTGTTGTTATCATATCTAATATTTTATTATATTTAGTAGTCACTTATCTCACTTACCTTTCTGTTCTCTTCTATTATTTCCCCAGTTTTTTCATCAACAACCGGAAAAGCTCCTTCACTTACTAATTGGTTAACTTTTAATTTAATTGATTTCATATCAATAGGATTATTACTTGTATCTGTTACAAAACAATCTTGACTTCGACAAGTTCCCAAGTCTGTATATCTCCAAATTCTTATGTTTCTCCATTTGCCTCGTCTATTTTTATATATATCTAAAATTTGAGTTGGTTCAGGGGTACCTAATTGAGTGGCTAAGGCTCTTGCAATTTCTTTCTCTTGAGCTTTTACAATAGTCGTTGTTATCATTGCAAAGTCTACCTTATCCGCAATACTTTTGGCTCCACGAATCATAGCCTCATTTTTTATTTCTCTATCTTCATAAGAAGAAGCATTTAATTGAGTTGCTGTGCTTATATGAATATCTAATTCATTTGCCAATTGTTTCAATTTATCAACAAATAACATTAACCAAACGTCATCTCTCATATCTTTTTTCCCTTGATAAGTTGCACCAGAAACATGAACGTAATCATAAAAAACATATTCAATATCTTTTTGCAATGCGTATAATCTTATCTTAGCAGCTATTGAATCAATCGATGGCTCAGGTACAAACTCAATATAAACGTTATGACAGCTTTTAATTATTTCAACCGCTCTCGTTACTCTATCTTTTTCTTCTATTGTATCATATTTTCCATTTAATATTTTTTCTTCATTAACTCCTGACACATAAGCAATAAACATCGTTTGCACTTCTTGGTGCTCTAACTCCGTCGTAATAAATAATACTGGACAATGCATACCAGTTTCTATCCACGCTTCTCTTTTTTCGTCATAATACATCGGGAAACCAAGTTTAGCAACATTACCCGCCGCCATTCTTGACTTACCACTTCCTGAGCTAGCCGAATTAAGATAAACTTTCTTTCTTCTTGCTCCTCTACATACAGTATTTAAAAGATCTCCTATTAGGGGCATTCCCATTTCGGGCTGCTCTTCTAAAGAATGTAGTAAATCATCCATGCCTTCTCCAGCTTCTATCCCACTTTTTTCTATAAAGTTTTCGTATCGATCCTCTATCTTTGCGATCTTTTCTCTATAATGGTCTATTATCTCTTTGTAAGACATATTATCTATTTTATCTGCCATGGCCATTGCTTTATCAGGTTCAGCAAGAGGATTGTAAAGATCAGATATTTCAATTCCACTATCTCTTAAATCTTGAAACAAAGAATATTTTTTTAAATTACTATATTGAATATCATAATCATAGGCATTGTAATTTAGATTATTTATTTCGTTTAACAATCCCTCTCCTCGTGCTTCTTGGAATTCTTTGAAAGCACTGGCACTCTTGCCTATTTGCATTATAACTTCTTGTGGCTGTATGTCAGTGTTTCCTCTTGCATATAAATTTAGCATTGCCGAATACATTTGTTTATATACTTTTTTAGAAAAATCTTTTGCTTTTATTGGATACTTGTCATCAAAAAGTAAAGAAGGAGTATGCATTAAAAAAGATAAAATTATTTTCTCGGTCATCTCTTTATTATCCATACTATCCCTCCAAACTTTCTAAAATACTTTTTCTTTTACGGTAAGTAATTACCACTTCTTCTTGTTCTATTTTTGGCACACGTTTTGGACCAATTTGCTTCCAATATGCAGATGCCTCTTTATAAATGTATGGAACTATTCCTATGCCTCCATTAGAACGTTCTATTCCGTTTTTCTTAACGTCATACCAATATTTTAAAGACAAATATATTCCTTTATAAGTCATTCCTTGTAATATAAAATCTTTTATTTGTTTTCCTATGTGTTTAAAATTTGCTTTTTCACCAAAAATTTGAGAGCAATATTGAATAATCATATTATAAGCTGTCCCATCTACGTCGATTTTTGGTTCATGACAACGTAAATGAGCGTACCTTCTATATCCAATCTCTTGATATTTTTCTTTATCCCTATCAAATTTTTCTTGGCAGAATACACATTTAACAATATGCATATTGCCCTCCTTTCTTATCTAAAAAAAGTAGCGTTTAAATTACGCTACCAATGCCTTTAAATCAGCCAAAGCAGCTTCTACTAATTCAATCTGATTTGGTGTTGCTTCTGTTATCTTTTTGCCTTCGCCCAAATAAGATGATATGATAGCTTTCGCTTTTGTAGATATTGCGGTATCACCCTTATTGCTTTTTTCTGCAACTATCTTTAAAGTATCATTAACTTCTTTTACAACATCTTTCCATTCTCTTGTTGTTGGGTCGACAATTGCCTCTTGAATAGACGTCTTTGTACCAGTCATATCTGCTCCAGATTCTGCTAATTTCTTATCAGCTTCTTCAATAATTTTAACTAAATTATCGTAACTAAATACTGCTTTCTCTGGTAAATCTCTATATCTACCACCGGCCTTAACTCTAATTCCATTTTCTATCGTTTCTCTTAAATACATATAAGGTATTGTTTTTCCCTCTTCATTGGGTTCAGCTATTACATTTATTGTTAAATCTGCCAATCCTTCTACAAAACTTCTTGGTCTCTTTGGTAAATCTGGTGCAACTTCTGTTCCGTATTTGAAGCCAAGTTCATTTGGAACATCTTTTGTTGTAATGTGACTAATCATAACTAATCCGTATCCTTCTTTTGCAATATCCATAATTGCACTTGAGAATTCATTCATTGATTTGTTTTGATGAAGACCAATTTCATAATCACTTAAATCACTACCGTCGTTCTTTTGCATCCAAGTAAATTTCGCTGCAAGATTCCATAAGATACCTAGAGGATCGATACCAACATATTTGAATTTTTTCTTAGCCTCGTCTGATTTTAATTGTTTAACAATTTGTTTAAATTCAGTCCAACTATTACAAGGTTGAACCATTACTCCTGATAATAGGTTAGTGCCTGGTTCTAATCCTATGATTAAACAGTCAGGTAGTTTACTTAGAAAAGTTGTTTTACCTGTTTTCTTTTCTCCTGAAAGTAAAATTATCTTTCCCTCTAAGCCAGGTTTTACTTTACTTGGTGTTATATTACAAATATCTATTGCCATTTATATTCCTCCTTTTAAAATTCTTTTTGACAAAATAGTTTCTATATTATCTAATTCCCAGTATGGGATAATAAGATAATTATAACCATTTTCTAATGCTTTTTCTTTTTTATATTTATCTATTTTTTGGTATTCTTTTGCTAATGTCTTAAACCACTTATTATCTTCATAATGTGGAATTCCATTGTATTCTATAATAAGATTCTGCTCATATATATAAAAATCATATCTATATCTATTGGGTTTTATCCAGTCGGGTCTATACTCTCTTATATAGGATATATTATTTTTTGTTAAAAAATCTACAATTTTTTCTTCGCCTATGCTATGAGAACAAAAAGGACATCTATTTTTCATATCTAAGAAATTATGTGGGGTTACAAAATATTCTCTATTACAAATATTATGCTTAACTTTTATTTTTGTATAGTTATTTATATACTTTTCCAAAAATGTATATTCTCCATGGGTTTGTTTATAAACTTGATTTATAAAAGTTTCATTAGATTTTGTCCTTTTTATTTTAGCACAATTTGGACATCTTCTACCATTAACAAATTTAATAGGTTTTAATAACCACTTATTTCCACAAACATTACAATGAAATAATAAATATGTACTATTATTTATATAATCCCCTTCAAACCAATATAAACCATTTGTGGCTTCAGATACTTCATTTTTAAATTGTTCAGTAGTTTTTTTCATTAGAATCAGAAATCTAAATATGGATTACCAGAATTATTGTTAGTGCTCATTCCTTTATTAGCTAAATATCTTTCTTCTATGTCTTTTAAAGCTGCCGCTCTTAAAGATAATAACTTGTTTCTATTATAGAAATGTTCGTCTTCTGTTTTTGGACTTGTTCCACTATTGATTACTAATCTTTTAATAACATCTGTGTATTTCTTTGTATTTCCTGTTCCAAAAGCTGTTTCTTGTACAACTTCAGTTACTCTTTGTTCATATACTATTTCACCATAAGCAGTAACCAAATCCCCAGGATTCCAATTATTTTCTATATATTTAATGCCTTCTTTATTAGTTACATACATAGGTACTCTTGTAATTCTTTCTCCAAAACCAACAGTTAAAAGTTCAACTCTTAATTCTCCTGTAGGTTCTCCTTCATTATCTACAACTTCTTTTACAGAATCTACAACACCTTGTACTGTAAAAGAATTGTTTCTAGGAGCCGTTTTTGTTGCTTGATCAATAAATACAGCTCTTAATCTCCATCCTTCAACAACTTTATTTGTTCTTTCTGAATAAAAAGAATTGTCTGTAATTTCTCCTCTATTGATACTTACGCATACTGCTTCAGCATTTCCTACAGTAGCAGCTGATGGCCAACTGATCATTTGTACATGTCTGTCATATAATGCATTTCTTGTTCCATCTTTTTTTAATTCATATTGAAGACAGTCTACTGGTATAATACATTCATCTGTAGCTGTTCCTGTATTAATTTCTAATGTTCCTCCTATAAATTTTCTACCATTTTTGTCTGTTTTTACTTCAAGAGTATTATTTACTAATAATCCTTGAAGCTCTACAATATTTTGAGTAGGTTGTAATTTTTCATTCATATTTTTTTTCCTCCTTTTTTTATTTCAAATATATTATAACTCTTTTTCTGTTTCTTGTGAATCTTTATTTTCTTCTTTCTCAGGAAGTTTAATTTGAGATAAATCGACAACCATTAAATTCCCGTTTCTAAATATAAAAGCATATTCTCCGTCCTGCAATCCGTGCTTAACAATTAAATTGGCTATATCGGTTTGTAAATCAAATATATTTTCTTTCATACTCTTCCTCCTTTTCTAAAAAGATTATATTACTTTTCCACAAATTTGTAAAAGGTTTTTAATTCTTTAATTTTTTAAAAAATAAAAAGACCTGTAATTGGTCTTTTTTGAGCAAATTATATAGAAAGGCTGTTTAAAAAAATATTTCTAATATAACGATTCATTAAAAATATTTTAAGCATTTTATCTACAAATTAATCTATTAAAAAACAATTACATATATATCATATCATAAGATTTTAGGTTTGTAAAGTTTTTTATTTTTAAAAATAATTTTATGTTATTTTAGCAAATTTGATAGTTAAAATAGACTTAATTTTATTGTTTTTATTCTTTTAATATAATTATATTAAAAAAATTTTTGACCAAAATAAATAGAAAAGAAAGTAGATATTTTAGGTCTATTATTTAAGCAAAATAAAAAGACGATTTTACTCGTCTAAATATTTCCAGCCATAACCGCCTGCACTTTTACTTCTTCCTAATGCGCATTGTGGAATATCTCCTTTTGGTACTTTTGTTTTGGCTTCTTTGACAGAATTAAATACTTCTATTATTTCTCCAGTTTTTAAGTCAATCTGTGCGACTTTTCTTGCTGTCCCTTTTCGATTCAAATCCGGTATATCTCTATTTCTTATAACATTTTCCCATTGAGGTCTCCCATCTCCACTTCTACCAGTTATAATAGCTCTTACCGTAATTGAAGTGATCCCAAATTGCTTTGCTAATCGAGCTCCGTTACTCTTGCCATTTATAACCTGATAATTATCATAAATCCATTGTGCTTGTTCTAATGTAATCTTTGCATTTGGGCTTACTTCCCCTTTTGGTTGTTCTCTTAGGCCCGTATCATATGCGTGTTGAATATTTTCACTACGAGTACACCATTCCAAGTTGGAAACAGCATTATTAGCTTTATTGCCATCTTTATGATTAACATCTGTTAATAAGTCTGGATTGTTATTCTTTAAAAATGTTCCTGCGACCATGCGGTGTATTCTTCTTACTATTCCATTTCCATCTCTTACAACATAATATCCAGTATCGTTTCTCCAAGATGGCATTACCTTTTTTCCGTTTCTGATTATATACCCCAAAGAAGATACTATACAATTGTATCCTTCATTAAATTTTAATTGTTCTTTTTCCATAATGTTATTCCTCCTTAAAAACTAAAATAAGTGAGAAGTTTCCCTCTCACTTATTAAGTATATAATCACAAACAATATTACAATATCTATTACGATTATATAATAATTTTACTAATTGCCTTTAACCATTTTGCTTATTGTAATACTGTCCCCGTTGCTTAATTGAGTTTGTAAACTTGAAGTTGAACCGTTTACAACAATTGTGTATTTGCTGTAATCTTCATCTCCAAAAGCTTCAACTAAAGCTCTGGCAACTGTGTCTCCTGCAAATAATGTCACGTTTTTACGTGCTGTTGGAAGTTTAACAACTTCTACTGTGATTCTTGAATTCATAAATCTTTTCTCCTTTTCTTTCTTTATTTTTTACATTTATATTATAAAATGTTTTTCAACATTTTGTAATCTATTTTTTTATTTTTTTCTTAAAAGTTTTTTTCTTTTTCTTAACTTTTACATTTATATTATAAAACTTTTTTGAAGTTTTTGTAATCTATTTTTTTAAATTTTTTAGAAGATAATTTCATCTGTAACTTCTTTTACTGCTTCTACGACATTTTGTTCGAAATTTTCGGTATATACTCCAAACATATTGTCGAATAAGGTAAAATTATTTAAGTACGGCTCTTTGTCTAAATTATTCATAACTATTTTTATGAATTGGTTTACCATAAGTGATGTTACTGCCAATACTATACTTACAATAGTAATACTAGTTCCGCAAGCAGATACTTCTGCATCCTCGTCACTATAAAAATGCATAGTTTCATATTTAGAATAATCAAAATCTTTACTTATGGGTAAACAATAAACTCTTCCCTGATCGCTACCTAATCTTGATTCCCAATACCATTTAATTTTTTCATTCTTCTTGATTGCTTCAAATAATTCTTTTCTGCATTTCATTGAATCAACCAATAAGAAAACATATCCACTCATTTTTTCAATATCTTCTGGTGTTACTAATTGATCATGGGCAATGACTTCTGCTTCAGGATTTATTTCTTTACATAATTCTATTTGAGCTGCTACTTTTTGTTTTTCACAACAAGATTGAGTAATAGCTTGATTATTTACATTATGTGCTTCATATTTATCAAAATCCCAAATATTTATTTTCTTTACCCCAAATCTTATCAGAGTTTGTAAAACGAATGAACCAGTGGCCCCAACTCCGATAATATGGACCTCATCATTTAACACTTCGGGATTGAAAACTTCAATACTTCTACTTAAATCCATTTTTATCATTTCCTTTCTTTCTTTATTTTATAAATATATTATAAAACTTAAAGGTAGAAAGAGTCAACTCTTTTTGCATATTTTATGTAGTTAACTCTTTCAAAAATGTTAGCTGATAATCTTTTTTGTCAAAGACATCATCTATGTTTATTTTTGATACTTCGACCTTTTTCTTTTTAGAAGTTGTTGATGCTGGTAAGGCTCTATTTGAAGAATTATATCCCTTCCAATAGTCATCTCTGTTATTATAAGAAGAATAACCATAGCTGCCTGAACTATAAGTTGTTGAAGTATATGATTTCTTTTTTACTTTTTCTTTTATCTCGTCTTGAATTTGTTTTCTCAATTCAACACCTTCTGGACTATATAATATGACTTCATCTGTCATTACTTTTGCTTTAATAGTCTTATCATAAAATGTAATATTATATTCTCCTTTTTTATTTGTTATAAGACGAATATAGAAATCATCAACATCTTTTGAAAGTTCAAGACCTTGTGCGTCATCTTGTCCAGAAGGAGATGGCGACATATTGACATGACTGTGTCCCCATAATTTACATTTAGATAGAAATTCAGCTCTTCCTTCATCATCAAGTTTATTATAAAAATCTATAATTGCCGTTGGCGATAACTCTGTTGTTGTCGCATGAACTTCTTGATCTACTAAGAATACATCTGTTACCATATATCCCTGACCGTCTTGTAGCTTTTCGACATATCCCAACCAACCAATTTCATCTTGACACAGTTCAACATATAACCTCATTTTATCATATGCTTTTTTTAAGAAATACAATCTATATCTAAGACCTTGGTCTTCTAACTCAATAGTTTTTATAGCCATTATAACACCACTCCTTTACTTACTCTCTCCATTATTTTTTCATATACATCAGGTTCTCTTTGATGTATTAGATCTAAGCATTGTTTTAAGTTGGATTCTTGCATTTGTTCTGACCAACTTTCACAACTACCATCAAAATACTTTCCATAACTTTCGCACATATTAGCCATTGTCGGATTACTTAATAATTTCTCATATCCTTCTATAGTTCGATCTAAATCTTTTAAACTTACATTATTTCTTTTAGCTATATCCTCAACATAAGGCCATACTTCAATATTGCCATTTTCATCTCCCATTGGTAATGCGAAATATCTTTGTCCAGCTGCGTCTGGAAGATTGATTGAACGAAGATAAACTTCGAATGACATCAATAACATATCTAATCCATTCTTACTTGCTCCAGATATTGCTGCACTAAGTTCTCCCGGACAAGCCTGACCGTTTCCGATGTGACAAGCCATTCCGTGAAAATAAGTATTTTTTATCATTACGTTTCTAACCCTAGTCTTAGGATAATGATCGTTTTTTTCTCCTCTAATATTGAAATTATTTGATATAATATAATAGTCTGGTAACACTATGAAATATTTTCCTAACATTTGATATTTCATTATACGATACAAAATATCTTCTTTTTCAAAATATCGTAATGGTATATATCTTGCTATATTTGGAACATATGTACAAGCCATTGGATTTGTGAGTATTCTTAAAGAATCCTCTGGTCCTGCTTCAATTTTGCTTATCCATTTCATATTCATAATATTTCTTAAATTAGTTTTACTGACATCTTCTGGCTGTTGTAAATTTTTTAATTCTTCTTTTCTTTTTTCTAATTTATCTTCAAGTGTCGTAATTTGACTTTTCATTTCAGCAAGTGACAGTCTATCATTTATTTGACCTAATAGAAAACGGTTGTCTTGCATCATTTGTCCAATTACATTATAAAACCAATCGATTTGTTCTCTTTTTATATTATTTGATTTTTCCCATTTATTTATATCAAAAACTAATACTTTTGGTGAAATATCTCTAAATACTATCCCGGCATCGACATTTTGTCTTTTAATGTTATTATCACTAAAATTTCTATTACTACGATTTATAATAATGAAAATTCTATCAAAATGTTTCAAATTCTTTTCCATAAGATGTCTATTTATGGAACCGTATGAGAAATTAGTCGTAGTATCATGGTCTATTACTAGCGTTGTTCCTTTGCTTTTAATCCCATACATAGCAAAGAATAAACTATGGTTTGCTTCTAACGAATTAAACAGTCTATCAAAGATATAAAAAACTCCATTTGGTAATTTTATAATTGGTAAATTTCTGTTAACGTTGGTCCAATTCATTTAAGTTCACATCCCTTCTTACTATATATCGACCATTTTCTTTATATAACATCGAATATACATCATAAAATGGCTCATTATAATCTTGTATTGATTTTATATCTATCATTGGGAAAGGAATAAATTCTTTAATCCTATACTCAATTGATGCGATTCTTTCTTTTTTGTCATTTATCTCTCTTCTGCATTGAGCTATTGACCTTATTAAATCTCTTTTTCTTGCTAAGAACTCTTGTCTTATAGTGGAAGTTCTGCTTGAATCAAACTTCTTTATGATATCTTCTGTCGAAGTCTTTGAAGCAATGAAAATTTCATTTAAACTTCCTATACTCTTTGTCAACAAATTTCTTTCTATTTCTTTTTTTACTTCTTCATCTTTTGGTAAAACCACAACAGAAGATGGATCTACTCTTTTAAAATATTTTTGTATTGTTAGTTTTCCGTCTTCTTGTAGTTCCGTTTTATCTTCTGGAACAAAGTTAATACATCTTATGTTCATTCCTGAATAATAATCATATTCCATATAAGCAGGAAATATGTAATCTGGTAAAAAGTTTAAAAGTAAAACTCCACTTCCATTTGGTGTATTTTCGTAATTCTTTAGATCTATCAAACCCTTACTGTTAGATAATATTATTTGTTCTCTATTTGTTATAATGCAGTCTTTTACTTTGAAGTTACCGAAATTGTAAGTATTATGCCATTTATTAGAATCTCTTCCTGTAAATATTAAATCTAATACTGTATTTTCTTTTAGTCCTTTTTGTTCTAAAAGCTTCAAGTTTTGTTTCATACTATCACTTGATGTAATTCTATAAGCATAAACACCATCATTATATTGATGACTAATAATATAAGAATATTTTCCATCAAAGTCTGACCAATTATTTAAAGAATTAAATTTATTTTTTCTAAAAACTGCTATCTGTTTTCCTTTTGAATTTATTACTCCATCATACACATCAATATTGGTTTCTTTTTCCAACATTTCTTCTAATTTTTTTATCAAAGACTTTTCTTCACTCCAGCTTAAAAATAATGTTGTATAATAATTTTCTGTAAACGTTTCTCCATCGTTATTCGTTGTGTTTTTTGTTATTATATTTCTCGGAAGAAGTAGAAAGTTTTTCTCTGGGAAATAATAATCTAATATTTGTCCTTGATTTGTTATTCCTTCTATATTTTTAAAATACAATAAACTATAACAAAAATTTTGTTTTTGTGTAAAATTGTCAATGAAAATACTTTGTGAAGTCATATTACTACTATTATTTAACATATTTTACTTTCTCCTTTCTTCTAACATATTTCAAATATCATTGTATTCATATTTTTTCGTGTCTCTATAAAACCTTTTGTTGTTTTATCTTTTATCTTATCTAATTGTTCGTATAGCTCATCAGCATTCGGATGTTCTTTTGTGTATAAAACTTGAACAGGATATCTTTTTACAAATTCTTCAATATCCATAATATCATATAGATAAACAGGATATTCGTCTTTTCGTGTCCCAGGTCCAAACAAAACATACGTGTTATCACTAGTTTTTAACAAAATCATTTGTTTATATGGAGAGAACCAATGTTTTTTTCCTAATATCCCTATAACACTATCTGTGTTTTCCGCTCTCCATTCTATCTGATTAAGTGAAAGACTTGGAATATTACTTTTCCATATTTTTTTAGAACTTTCTAATAATTCTGTTAGATATTTATTATTTCTTAATCTCATCATCTACATCTCCTCCTAAAGCATATTCTGCTACACCTCTTAAAGAAACCACTTGAATAAGATTTTCTTCTTCTAATATATCCTTTTTATCAATTCCATATTCCACTACATCTTCTAACATTTGTTCAAAACTAATAACTGTTCCATTATCTTTGTCATCTTTAGATACTTTAATATCATCTAATGTTGCCAGATATTCTTGCCAGATAATTGGGACTTCGTCTACTTTTCTTAGTGTATCTAGACTTATTAGTGAATTATTGTCCCATTGAACCATAATATCTTTTGCAGTTGAATGTCTATAAGGTTCACACCAATATAAATAATTTACTAATATTTTATATTTTTCATATCCTGTTAAGAACATACTTAATATTTCTACTTCATCTTCATTACACAATTCAACAAAACCTTTTGCCAAACCTTTGTTATTTGCCATTATATAAGAACTATCTTCTTCTCTAACAATAAACAAAGGAAATGCCTTACACAAAGTTGAAATTAAGGTTTTTTTAGATTCACCATCATCCCCAAAGATAAAAGATGCTTGAACAACATATTCATCAATATCTGATTTAATGTCTAAACCTTTTGTTAGTTTTTGTCCACTTGCGGTTTGTAAAAACTTTGATATTGGGCCTTCTTGTCCAACCAATGACATAAATTCTATACTGGCATCTAATGTTTCAAAACTTTTCTTTATTGTTTCATAGTCAGCAGATGTAATAAACCTTAATACAAAAGTACCAATTTGTTCTTCATTCTTATCTATTAAGTCAGATTTCGTATCATTCATATTTTTCCCCTTCCCTTCTTGATTACCATAATGTCTTTTCATATATTCTATATACATGTCGTCTTTTTCATAATCATAATTATCCCAATCTGAACTTCCCCAGGGATAATCTTCTCCATAGTCATAATCATCCATGTCTATAAATCCTCCACAATCCATACATATGCAATCATATTTATAAAGCGTATATCTGTCTTGTGGCGTTCCACAAAAGGGACATATAATATAATCATCACCTATATTTTTTTTCATTTTTATCACCTTTTTCTTTATAATATAATTATAAATCTTTTTTCTATAAAAAATCAAGATTAAAAAATAAAAAAAGCTAGCAATCTTTTTCTGTTTTGCTAGCTAACCTGTTCTAGTATAGAACTCCTTATTCTCTATTTCTTTTATTGTATTAAAGGTCTTAACCATTATACTCATTTCGCCAAGGTCTCCATCATACCATTGTTCTATGATATTATCATCTACTTTATTCTCATGAGAAAAATGATAGATTAGTTCATCTTCATAATATAATAAACTACGAATGGCTTCATTATAAGATTTTTCATTAGTTGTCAAAAAAACACTAGTCCCAGAATGCCCATCAGTTTCTATGCTTGCTATAATTAATCTTTTCATTTGTATACCACCTTAACCATATTTTTCCCTTTATATCCTCTATCAATGACTGAGTTTTTATCTCTTACGAACAAATCAAGTCTATTTTCTTGAACATAGGAGCATGCCCCACAGCTGTCCAAAATTATACCCTCATATTGAATTCCATCAATTTCTACAAGCACGTTGTCATAATAACGGAAATAATGTTTGCCAATCTTTTCTCCATAACGACTTTTTAGATATACAGTAGCTCCGGCTAACACTAGTTTTCCTTTGTAAGTATACCATCCTTTTTCATTGACTTGAAAATCTTTCGTTTCTAAACCACTTCCTGTATGATTTGAAGTTTCTGCAGGGTAATAACTTGTTAATCGATAACTAGATATCTTATCTAGTTTTTTTTTAAGTTTTCTTGGCAGGTATTTAGTTCTTGCTCCTTCTCTTTAAGGGAAGCTGTAGTGTCTATCAGAATAATACTTTGCTCATCTAACACAACGTCCTGCTCTTTTAATAAAACTTCTTGTGTCTTAACTGTTTTTTCTAATTCAGATATTCTATCTTTTTGTTTCTTGCTAGTAATTCCATAAGAAATTGAAGTAATAAGCATAATAAGTACAATGACGGTCATTCCTATTATAACTTTCTTAGTGTTTTTGTCCATGTATTATTCTCCTAGATTGATATAATGAGGTTTCTTATCAAAAATACTAATTTGCTGAGCAACTAAATATGTTTTAATCCAACCCATTTTAATAAAACCAGATATGCTTATTGTATACCCAACTTCTATTTGATCAATGTCGTCCATTTCATCTAGTAATACTTTTATTTTACCTAATCCATAGTCAATATAGAGAGTATTTTTCTTCTTTTTATAAACGACTCCATAAAGAAGTGTAAAGTTAATTTGCTTAGTTTTTACTTTTGCCACTTAAATAACCTCCTTTAATTTCCTTTTATAGAATAACTTAAAGATTAGGTTATCCTATAAAAAGAAACTAATAATTAGTTTTCTTTCTTAGTTTCTTTTGTTGGTTTTTTCTTATTAGATAATCCACTTAAAATTTGCATTTTAGCAAAATCACTTAGATCATTTTTTCCGTTTTCATTACTCATCAATGCCATTAACATAATAGGATTTTCACTGAAATCAGCGATACCTTTTCCTTGTCCTGATAAAGCTTGGAACATCATAATTTTAGATAGATCAAAATCTTTTCCACCCATTAACGCATAAGCCATCATAGGATTTGAAGCGATATCAGTACCTAAAATATTATTTGTTCCTAAGCAATTAAATACCTTAGTGTAATATTTCATTCCGAATACATTTGTTTTTGGTACTAAAGTACTTTCAATTGCGTCCTCAAAATCGATACCTTTTACTACATTATCTTTTGATACTGTAATGTAATAAGGTTTGTTTTGATGAAGAATAATATCTCCAACTTCTAATTCAGTTGTTGGCATTAAGAATAATAAATCTTTCATATCATCAAAGAAACCTGTTGTAACTTCTACTAACTCTCTAGTTTCTGGATTGAATGTAACATATTTGCCATCCTTTCCTTTTACTGCTAATCCGTTAATAGATAATCTGAATTGGTCTGAACCAATTTTCCCAAAACTAGAACCTAGATTTGAAAACATATTTGTTTCCTCCTTTACTTTTTTCTCTTCTTTATTCTCTTCTGCTACTGCACACTTTCTTTCAGTGTCGCAACATTTCTCACAAGTCATATCGTTTTCAGTATCACCAAGTGGACCTTTTAAAAGTTCTTCTATCGAAGGCTCTTGATCTATGCTTTCACCAATTAGATATTGACTCTCTTCTGACGGAGCTACAATAATATATTCTCCATTAGCTGCTTTTACCTCAACGATAGTATTATCTAAATAGATATTACGTTCATTATCCCAGATGTAAACAATTCTTCCATCTTTTTTTGCCACAAATTCCAATAAACTTTTTACATCATCAGAATTTGGAGTGAATAGTTGATTGCTTACTCTTGCAAATTCAGTATTTAAGCAGTAATGTTCTTTTACAGAATCATATTCTAGCTCAACGTGTTCCCCAATGTTTAAATTAACTGTGTTCTTAGGTACTCTAAAAACTAATACAATCATTCTATCTTTCATCGGAAACCTCCTTTTCCTTTTTTACAATATAATTATATAATAGATATGCGGTTCTTGTTTAGTCTTTTTTCTTATTTTTTTCTAAAAAATTATCTAAATACTCATGCTTTAGTATGATGTTTCTTTTTATGCCATTTTCTGTATAAGCTTTTGCCATATAAAAGAATATCTTTAATCTTGATAATAAATCATTGCTTTGTTGAAGATGAATTGTTTCAATTTTTAACTCATTTTCTATGATACAATCAAGTACATCTAAGGCATCATCTGTAGCAGGAATACTTAATAATTTAATTTTATTGAACTTAATAAAATCTAACAACTCGTCCATAGAGGATATCGTTATAAATTTTTCTATTTCAATATTTTGCCCTGGTAAATAAACTACTTGAAGCATTTTTCTCACCTCTTGTATTTATTATACCAAAAAATTATAATTTTGTAAAAAAACAGTACCTGTTATCGTAAGGTACTATCTGGTGACGAATTGCACGTCCTACGAGAATAGAACTAACTATTATACCAGAACGCTATAATTACTCGACCGTCGGTTTCGCACCAAAGGGGATTATAGAGCTCCCTACTATGTTTTTTCTGGACTCCATAGTTGAGTTTTCAGTATTCTTAAATAAGAAAATACTGTCGTGTATTTTAACGAGCAAACACGCCTAAGCTCCATTACGTTGGGTACTGCCCCCTTCGAGTTGAAAGGCTCGTGATCTATATCTTGTAATCATTTAACTGATAATATATAACATATTTAGACAAATAAAGAAACGAAATTGGATTGACTACCAATATACGAAGAGTTTGCATTAACTTATTCCACATCATATTGCGTTTTCCTAGGATTCTGCAGCTCAGCTGGATGCCCAAGAAATCAACTATATAATCCATATAGTCTTAGCCAGATGTCATCTACGAGTGTTCGGCGGACCTACTTACGCATAAGAAATCTCTTTATTTATCTAAATATATTATATATTATCAAAGAACTTTTTGTTAAGATAAAATCTTAATTTTCTTCATTTTCATATAATACTTTCATTAGCTCATTTGCTAACTTCTGTATTTCTTCTCCATAGACTGCTATGAATTCACAAATAAATTCTTCATCTCTGAATTGCTTATTGCTTATAGCATATGTCATAATAAATGCGTGAACTAATTCATGAACCAATGTTTCTCTCATTTCCTCATAATCATCTAATAATCCATCATCAAAATAAATAATTCTTAATTGTTTATAAAGTTGAGCTATACATGGCTCCCCATTCATTATTAAGTGTTCATCGCCTTGATGTGCAGACTTAATTGTCCATCTCTTGTTTTTTATACGAAAAGTATATGTCATGCACTCAGTCCTTTCTTCTTTTTTAATAAAACATAGGAGAATGAGCGGACGAGATTCACATACTCGACATCCGAATAAATCGTGTCTTGCATTAAACGACAAGAATCTATAAACGAAATCCCCTTAATCAAAAAAGATTTACTATGCCTTAGCTTCTATTCTCATTCTCCAATAACCTTATTTCCAGTAGTTTAACTGGTTTGGTTTACTAACCGACTAATAGTTAAGTTATTTCATTCGTACAGACCCACCAAAACGCAGGCACCTTTATAGTCGTTTATTACTTTAACAAAAACTATTTTGGCTGAAAATATATAACAAATAGAAATTTATTATTTATTTGTTAAATAATAACTTCTAATGTTTCTCATTTCATTTCCTACTTTAACTCCATTAACTCCAGTCTTTTTTACATACCCCTTACGAACTAATGATGCTAATGTAGTAGATACACTTTTTTGTGTCATTTCACAAGCAATACAATCTAATTCATAATCTTCCTCGTTTGGAAGGATTTCCTTTAAATCAACTTCTTCTAATTTATCTAAGATCTCATAAATATGAGTTTTATGTTCTTCATCATTTGCATTTAATCGTTTTAAAATGTTTAAAATAATTATTGCTTTTTTAGATAAGTCATTCATTCTATCATTCTCCTTTTTTCTTATAAATATATTATAAATCTTTTTACAAGAAAAAATCAAGTTTTTTTGATAATTTTTTCTCATAAAAAGAACTATAAGACATTATAGTCCTAGAGCTTCTTCATTTTTTCTACGATTTATCTCCATTAGATGAGCAGTTTCAGCATCTATATCATCATTTTCATCATCATAATCATCATCGTCATCATAATCTTCGTCATAATCTTCATCGTAGTCGTCATCTTCATAATCTTCTTCTTCACCGAATTGTCTATCAAGATTTGCTAATGTATTTTCAATAGAAAGTAAGATATCTTCATTTATATCAATGTAATCTATTACATCAGCAAGATCATCCTCCTCTGCTTCTACACCATATTCATATTCTGCATACCAAGCAGCGATTACCTTTAGTAAATCTTCCTTGTCCAATCCTGTAGCAAGTTGTTTTAGAGCAACATAAACATCTACCATAACAAAATTCCTCCTTTTCTTATTTTACATTTATATTTTATTATGTTTATCTATAAAAAGTCAAGTATTTATTGTATTTTTTCCAAGATATTTTTTACAAATTCTGGAGAAGCAGTATAAGTTTTGCTGGAATTGGCGTCTTTAAATACAAATTTAGTTCTATTAAATTTGATAAAACTATATTCCTTATCATCTATTCCAATGAAATGTTGATTCTTTTTCATTTTTCTAACCTTACGCTCATTCATAAAGTCTTGTATTGCTTTTTCTTCTAATTTATCAACAACTTCCTGATCTATTTCATTGGTTATCTCCACGACACCTTTTAAAATATATCTCTTATGGTTTTTTCTATCCTCAACAACTGCTCGAGTTCGTTTCGGCTCTATAAAGATAAATTCTCTTCCATCCTGAGATTTTATAACTTGACCAATTTTTAATTCATTCATTATTGAAGTCAGATTTTCTTTCATATTATCACTTCTTTTCATAAAAATTATAAAATAAAAAGCTAGTAAAAAACAAGTATTTTTTGTAAATTTTACCAGCTGTTTTTTAATGATGAATTAGCATATTCCAGCTGAACGCATCATTTCTTCTAATGATTGTTTTGGTTTTTCTTGATTTTGAATTTTAGCTCCATCTTGAGTTTGCATTTTACGAGCCTTTCTACAATCAGCACATCTCTTTGGTAATGCTAATTCTTTACTTTCGTAAAATTCTTGCTCTGATGCAGTGATAGTAAATTCTTTACCACAATCTTTACAAGTTTGAACAAGATCTTGTTTTTCCATTTATTTCCTCCTATTTATATAAAAACCATAAGGTTTTTTTCTCTTTAGTGCCACAGACTATATTGCGGATAGTAAGTGGACTTTTTTGACTACCTTCAATCAGATTCGAACTGATACCACGATGATTTCATTCATCAATGAGCTTACCACAGGCTCTATATTCTTGTCTGGAGAAACTTTTTATATAAGCCAAAGAATCCCCCGATTATATAAAACCAACCATAGACTAGTCTGTAATACTAATCTTTCTGACTACCTCTCTTTATATAATCTTTCTTTTTAACAATATAATTATATAATTTAAAAACAGTTTTTGTAATCTCTTTTAAATAAAAATAAGAGAGCGATTTTTTTAAATACTATATCGTTCTCTTATTTCTTTGAGATTGGTATTTCTTTTACAGGTTCTGTTTTATAAAAAACATCTACATATAAAAGACCGTCTTTACATTCGTATTTAATTTCTTTTACTTTTAATCTATTCAAGGTAAAACGATTTGAAATACTATATTTAGTTCCAGTTATTTCATTATCAGTTTCCCCTGTAATATATAAATAATTAGTTCTGTCATCATAAGTACTTTGCTTTACTTCTACTTTTATATCTTCTTCAGCAATTCCAAGGGCATTAAGAACAATGACATCCTTTCCATCATCTTTTAATATTTGGTAAGGATGACTATCTCTGATTGTCCTATTTACTTTAGCAAAGTCTTTGTCAAAAAATAAATCATAAAACATATAAATCACTCCTGCCTACTTGGGCAAATAAATAATAATTTTTTCGCTCTCTTATTATTAGGGTGAGATAAGGTCGCCATTCCTTATTTTCATAAAATGAGTTTTATTACAGGCTATAAACTACTCACTCTTTTTTCTGTATGTCCCTTTTGTTTTTGAATCCCAAAATACTTTTGGGCTTATTTTTTTACTTAATTCTAATAATTTGAAACTCAATTGTTTCTTTTTATAATGTCCTTCTGGAAGTTCGTCTAGCTCTTTTTTTATTTTATCAAATTTTTCTTTTCTTCTTTGGTCTATAGATTTATATCGATCCAACACATCTATTAACTTTGAAACATTTTCAGCAGCTACTTTAGCTTCTTCTTCTGTTAAATCAACTTTAGGTTTCTCTTTTTGTGCTTCTTCATATTGATCTGCTTCATCTAATGAAACCTCAACCTCAGTATCCATAGGTGCTGTTGTATATTTTTCTTCTTCCATATTTTTATTTCCTCCATTCTTTTTATATAAATTAAGTATAACACTTAAAATTATTTCTGTAAACATTTTACATTTATATTATATAAAAAAAGACTACTTTTTGTGTAGTCTTTTTGTTATTTTATGTTTATAAACGGAATACTGTCACCAATAACAGTAGAAGGAGTTTTTCCATCCCACTTTTCAATAGCTTTTAGTTGAGCCTCAATTCTTCTTAGCTCCAATAATTGATCTGTTATTTCTTGCTTTTGCAATTTTAAAGACTCAGCTTCAGCTTTTGCTTCTGTTATTTTTTTCTCTGCTTCAACTTTTGTCTTTTCTAATTCTTGTTGAGCCTTTTTAACTTCTTGCTCTGCTATTTGTTTTGCCTCTATTGCATTATTATATGCTTCACTAAAATTTAAGTTAATAATATTTAGTTCTGAAATTACGATTCCGTATTTTTCAACCTTAGCGTTCAAATCTTCAATTATTTGTTTAGATACTTCACTTCGCCTTGTCACCAATTCTTCTGCTGTATAAGCACTTGTAGCATTTTTTAATGCCTCTTGCACAGCTGGATTTAAAATTGTTTCACTGTAATTTGCTCCAACCTTTTTATATAATTCCACAACGTTTTCTGGATTTAAACGATAGTTTATAGCAAAACGCATAGACACATCCTGTAAATCTTTCGTTGCCGCAGTGCTGTCTATTTCAGCTTTTTGAACCTTCATATTTACTTTTGTAATTTTTTCTATGTAGGGAATTTTAAATACAATTCCTTCTGCGGTTGTTTGTCCTGTAATTTTACCAAATCTACTTTTTACTCCTATTTCTCCAGAACGTATAGTAGTGAAACTACAAAGTAATGTAATAAAAACTATTAACGAAACAACTCCAATAATAACTCTTTTAACGATTTTTTTCGTTTCATCCTCATCATGTTTGTACGACATGTTTTCCTCTCTCCTTTTCTCAATGTTTTTTCAACTTTTTCTAATTCGTGAGGAAAGAAATTGTGGTCATCTACACCAATGTCAAAATGTCTTGGACTAAACTGGGCTTCACTAGGGAGCTTGTGCCTATGACCATGAATATTATAGAATTTACCAAGGTCTCCTTGAATTGGATGATGACTTAAAATAAAATCACTATCTACTATAATTGGACTTTTTGTTACTGTTTCAAATCCAGCTTCATAGTAGGCACTTTTTGTTAAATTATCGTGATTACCTAAAACCAAAATCTTCCTACCCTTAAGACTTGAAACAATTTCTTTTAACATTGTTTTGTTGCCAAAGCAAAAATCACCAAGAACATATACAATATCATCTTCATTTATCACTTTGTTCCAATTATTTATAATGACGTCATTCATTTGTTCTACATTATCAAAAGGTCTTTGACAATATTCAAGGATTTTAGAATGATTAAAATGGGTATCAGAAATTACATATCTCTTCATTTCTTTCCTCCTTTCTTATTTATAAATTATCCTTACTAATATAAATCGTAACATATTTGTCTGTTTTATCTTCTATTATCTCTGCTTTTTGTGCTGGGTTATCAAAGTCTCCTTCGCCTTCCCATACGCAAGAAATAGATTCTTCTTCTCCTGTATTATATTTAAGATAAAAATGGGTAATGTCTCTGATCGGTTTCTTTTTATCTAAGCCTAATCTTTGAATTAAGCTTTCTTCTTCTCCAAAACCAAAAACTTTTTGTTTTCTATCTGCTATTTCATAAGGTAATACAAACCATATGTCTTGTGCCTCATTATCATCTATTACAGCATTAGCACAAATACTAATATGCCTAACAATATTATGTAAAAATATATTACTAATTTCTTCTCTTGTAAAAGTATAACACTCACAATTCTCAAATTGAATGGTTACTTCCACGATATCTTTACATTCGCCTTTTTTTAGCTTACGAATTTTAGCCATATCTTTCACTCTCCAATCTATTTCACTTTTTTACATATCTAACTTTCTAATAAATTTAATAGTTCTTGTCCTGTCATATCATTATTAACATAATCTAAATACCAATTGCAAACATTCCATATTGCATCTAAATCTTCTACATACTCTATATCATTATACATAAAAGTATAATCTCCAAAGTGGTCTTTCATTACTTGCTCCATATCTTCTTCTGTTAAGTTGTGCTTAGTTCTATAAACTTCTTGTATCTTATCAAACGCTATTCTGCAATCATCAAGTAAATCTTCTGCACCTTGTACGCCGTTTCTTAGTGCTGTACTGATGAAGTTGTCAATAAGATTCACATTACCACCATAACACTTATAATAAGCATACCAGAAGTCATGCAAGGTACTATACATTTTTGCACAAACTTGGTCTTTAACCGTACGCTCTATTTTAGCCACAACTTTCACTCTCCAATTTATTTTACTTTTTCTTTATAAAAAAATTATATAATTTTTTTCTATAAAAAGTCAAGTCTTTTTTCAACTATTAAGTTCTTTTTCTTTACACACTACTCTGTCCTTATTTTTATTTACAGGAATTAAATTGGTTGTTTCGTCAATATAATAAAGAGTCGGATCTCCTACTTCTACTTGATTCACTTCTTTCATACACCTATAACAATAAAGTTTTTTTAAGTGTCCAACTTTTTTCTTTAAAGATTTTTTTCTATTTATATATGTTATAGTTCCACACTCTGGACACTGAATCGCCGTTTGTACAAAATTACTCATTATTTATTATTTTCCAAAAATATTATATCGGTATAATCATTTATGTAAACATCTTTTTCGCAGCCCTTTTTAACTGCTTCTTGAAGTATTTTTGTAATTTCCTCCTTTGTTAAATCACTTGTATCTCCAACTGAAGACAAAAATCCAGAAGCTTTGTCATCGCCACAACCTATTGCATAATAATAATCATCTATTTCTAAAACAGAAAAATCTTGTCCTATTTCAAACATTTTATCTTTGGTGCAGTACAGCATTACGCTATCCATACTTTCTGTCCCATTCGTCATAGTTATTCTTTTATTTTGTTGCAAGGATTGATATATTACAGGTATAATTGTTCTTATTACATATAAATCATTTATTAAAACCTTGTCTAAAATATCTTTATAAGGTAATATCTCTTCTATTGTTCTTATTATATTACAATCTCTCAAATATCCAACAACGCCAATGGCAGAATTTGAATATTTAAAATATTGTAATTTATTTCCATTATTTGATTTTGTTGTTCCGCAAGTTACTTGCTTATCAGCTATAATTGCTATGCCATCTTTATATTTAGCACTAATTACAACGCTCATTCTTTATCATTCTCCTTTTCTTATAAGATTATACAATAAAAAAAGAGTTTTTGATAACTCTATTTTTTGATATTTTCTATTACTTCTTTTAGTCTAAGTGCGTGAGTTTCGTTTGCCACATTCAATATCAAAATGTTTTCTGTTGTTTTTACATGAAGCTCATTACCGATCACTTCAACTACAAAATTTTTATTATTCATATTTAAGAAAGTTTGTGCTTTTCTTAAATCAGCAGCCGTTTTAAAAGCGACTGTTCGTTCTGTGTCTTTGTCATATTCAAATATAAGACAGGCTTCTCCCAAACAAAAACTTTCCTTAATCTCTTTTATTTTTTTTCCTTCTATTGTTCCCCACATCTTTGCTCATCTCCCGTTTCTTCTAAATAGGAGCTTATGATAGGAATCTTTATTATACTACTGGCGAAATAAAAACCATCGTCATCTTCTACTGAGGAAAAATTAGAATATCTTATAAGATTTGAAACTTCATCTTTATTTCTTATTACTTTTTCTAAGTTCATTATTCTTAGGCGAAAATCTGCTCTAAGCCAAGAATGTCTTTCATCAAGATTATAGTCTGGATAGACAGAACAAGCAAATTTTGCAGCCTCTTCTTTAAAATTGTTTGTTTCTTCAAATAATAGTGCAATAAGACTTTTAGATACAGTTCTAATAGTATCCGATATCTCATCTCTGCAATCCGTTTCATAGGAAGGTATTGTGGTATATCTAATTGCCCATAAATAATCTTTTACTTTGAATGTACTTTCTATTTTATTTGAACCATGACCAAGGCATTTATTACCAATTCTATTATCTTTTCGTAATCCTGCGAATACATTTAGTTCAGAGCCATCATCTTTTATATTTAAAGGCGTTATTTCTATTATTTGATATAGAAAACTATCATAATTATTTTCATTACTTACATGGCATTGTTTTATCACTTTTAAATTATTTTTATTAAAATAATAGATATCTTCATTTCGCCAGCGATTTTGTTGCTCAGTATTCTCATTAAAAACTAAATTATCTGTATCGAACCAATTACCATAAGTTTGGAAATGTTCTTTTGCGATATCTTCAAATGCTTTTATTAATTTTTGTCTTGTGTGTGTTTTTCTTGGATCAAATGCAACTGGGGATCTAAATGTATTATTTGTTTCATCCTCAGTATAAGAAAAAATATTTAAAAACATTACATTATAATTCATATAATCACTCCTTTTGATAAAATTATAAGATATATTGCTCGAAAAAGTCAAGTTTTTTAGAAAACTTTACAGAAATAAAAAATGCAATATAATTATATTATAATGAATAATGGAGCGAAATGAAATGAGCGATATTATTCATATATTTAATATATATTATATTATAAATATGTTTCTTTATTTTTTGCATACTTTCTTTTTCTTTTTTCTTTTCATTATTATAATAATAATTTTTTTAAAAACAAAAATACAAGTCTTTACAGAAATAATTTGTTATTATATAATATATGTGAAACTTAAAGTTTCTAAGCTCGTAGAAAGACGTGCGGTCATTTAGAATAAAATCTCTATGGCACTACGAGTGATGGGCACGATATTAAAAGGGGTTTCGGAGTCGCTCTCCGATATGTTAGTTTTAGTCACCAGAGTTCTAACAGAATAAAATAAAAACTGGGTGTCATTTTAATTTTAAAAGGACTTGACTTTTGAGTCCTTTTTATTATAAAATATTTTTAGAAAAGTGAGAAAGGAGAAAAGATTATGAAAAAATACTTTTTATGTTCTGATATTCACAGCGACTATACTGCGTTAATTAATGCTATTAATGAGAATGGTTTTGATGAAAAAAATGAGGATCATATTTTAGTAGTTGCTGGAGATGTCTTCGACAGAGGACAAGAATCAGTTGCTTTATATAATTATTTAAAAGGATTAACTGACAAGAAAAAAGCCATTGTACTTGCAGGAAATCATCATTCTATGTTAGTAGATTTTTTGGAATGTAATAATCCATACTTGTGTTTTTTTAATTATCGTAGAAATGGACTTAGTGCCACTATAAATGATTTCTCGCATCGCACGGCGGGTTGGGACACAATGATTAATCTAAAGTATGGTTCAGATGAACAAAGAAAGATGACTGATCAAGATTGGAGTAAAGAATGGGAATTATTTGTTAAAGATACTTCAAAAGAAATTAACGAAGAATTTCCGGACTTACTACCTTGGCTTAAATCTTTACCAGACTTTTTAGAATTAAAAAATTCTATTATTACTCACGGTATGATAGATTGTACTCATGGTAATTGGAGAACTCCATTACAAGGATGGGAAGACTGTCATTGGGCAAAACCTAAAGACGCAGCTTTCTTAAGGAATGACACAGGAAAACATATTTATCTTGGTCATATTGATGCAGATACTATCCGTGAATGTTATCATTTAGAACCAGATAATGAAACACTATTTACACGTCCTGGCGGTGATGTAACTTATTTAGATTCTTGCACTATCTTGACACATAAGGTAAATATGGTCGTGATCGATGATGAACCAATTAATGACTAAAAATACTTGACTTTTGATAGTAAAAAGTTTTATAATAATATTATAATAATGAAAGGAGAAAAGATTATGATTAAAAAGAGTATATATCCAAAAACAGAGAGAATTAGTGAAAGAGGAGACCGTATTTATTTAACAGAAAAAATGGACGGTTCAAATTTAGTTTTCTTTAAAAAAGATGGAGAATTATGGTTTGCACAAAGAAAGACACTAATTTCTCTTTCTGAAATTGATGAGTATAAAGATGTAATGTACAAAGGATTATATCAGTTTTTAAAAGATAACGGGAATCAACTAAAAGAGAACCTTCATGACAATTCTGCTCTATGTGGCGAGTGGATGGGAATGGGATCTACTAAATATCCAGAAGGAACATTTGATAAAAAATGGTATATGTTTGCAAAAGCAAATATAAATGAGAGTTTTGAGTTGTGCAATTTTAGATACAATCACGACTTATTTATATACCCTTTCATTGATCAGATTTTTCCTTCGTTTCTTGGAATAGTTCCAACTGTTTGCGAAATACAAACTTTACCAGATAAAGAAATGCTTGACAATATCTATAAGGAATATACAGAAAAAGTTAATAGACCTGTAGAAGGATTTGTAATAAATTATAGAGATATAATTTCTAAGTATGTTCGCTTAAAGAACGGTAAATTGGTAGAATATTCACAAGAAGACCATAAGAGTTCTGCCTCATAAGGAGGTGAGCAGAAATGCTAAGATTGATTAGAAAAATATTTGGAGATAAGTATGATAGACATATGAAAAAACCAAATCATTTTTATGCCAATCCTGTGAGCGAAGAGTGTTGGAATTTAGATTTATCTTTTATTGAATTTATAATTCCTCGCTTAAAAATGTTTAAAGAAGAAGCAAGTAAAATGATTGTCTATGACTTTACCATCGTAGATAAAATCATAGAAGGCTTTGAACTTTACCGTCATATATTTGATTGGGATACTACTGATGTAGAAATAATCAAAGATAATTATAAAAAAGTTCAAGAATCTATGGACTTGTTTAGTAAGCATTGGATGGAATTCGGATGGTGAGTTTTTATCTTTAATTTATCCTACAAGGAGGATAGATTTTTATGAGAAAAGAAAGAATGAAAAGAAAAGATGATAAGTATCCCTCCTCTAATCGAGGAAAAATAAATATAAGTATTGAAAAATCAATGCTAATTAGGGTTATTATCTTAATATTGACACTTTTTCTAATATTAGGGTGCACCATGGGTTATGATACACCTAGGAAAAAAGTTTTTTGTTATGACGGTTATCATAGCTCCAGCGGCTGGGTAAGTGCTGAGAGCTCTTACAAATACTGGGTAGTTGGAGAAAATGGTAAAGTAATAGAGTATAGCAAAAGTAAATGCTCTACAAGGGGATAAAAAATTAAAGATAAAAACATCAAAAGAACTTGACAGTTGTCAGGTTCTTTTTTTATAATAATAGTAGATAAAATAAAAAAAAAGAAAAGGGTGATACTATGAATAATACGCTTACAATAATGGTCGGTTTGCCAGCTTCGGGCAAAGATTTTTTCATAAAGAACAACATTGACAATGCTTTAATATTAAGTAGTGATGATTTACGAGTAGAGTTGTATGGGTATGAAGATCAAACCCACAATAAAGAAGTTTTTGAAGAAATGAATAGGAGAACAAGAGATGCTGGGAAAGAGAATAAAAATGTTATTTATAATGCAACAAATATTAACAGAGGTAGACGTGTAGCATTAGCACAAGAAATGCAAAAATATTTTAAGTACATTAAGATTACAGTATGTATTTGTTCTATTAAAACTCTTTTTCATAGAAATAAGACAAGAAAAGAAAGACATCTTCCAGAAGATAAATTAATGCAAATGATAAGATCTTTTCAAATTCCCACTTTATATGAGTATCATTATGATGATATAAAATATGTATGGACTGAATCAAAAAGGCGAGGATTTGAAAGAGATAAAATTGCTCTTTTAATGGACTATGACCAGCATAATAGACATCATTCAGAAAACTTAGGAAAGCATATATTAAGAACAGCTGATTATTGTAAAGAAAACGACAAAGCTTGTAAAGCGGCTATATATCATGATTTGGGAAAACCATTCTGTAAGACAACGGATGAGGAAGGTTTTAATCACTTTATTGGGCATCCTAATGTAAGTACATATTTATATTTGACAGATACTATTGGCAGGGATTTTGATGCAGACGTTGCATTGTTGATAGAATTTCATGATTATATATTTAATTTTCAGGATTTTGAAAGTATGAAAAAGAAGTTAAAAAATAAATATCCTTCTTTAAAAGATGACTTTTTTGAAGCTCTTAAGCTTTTAACAGATGGGGACAGATTAAGACCGAAAGGAGATGTATAATATGTTTAATATATATTCTATTTATGCGGGTTGGATGACAGTTTCTTTTGGAGAAAGGAAAGATGAAGGATATTCCTACACTGATAAAAACGGAGAAGTGTTTCATTTTTCTTATTTAGATGACGTGAAAGAACAACTAGACAACTTATTTAATTTAGATTATAGTGATGCCAAAAACAAAAAGGATGAGGAGTTTGATCTAGAAGGAGAAGATGTATGGATTCATACTGCTTTATGGGGAGATAAAATTCATATCTTTTGTTCCTATATGTATGTAGATGAGCCAAGAGACTTTCATTATATTTTTGACTATAAAGACTTTTTAAAAGAGTATGTGGAAACAATGAAAGAATATAAAGAACAATATCTTAAAGATTTTTCCTATGACGAACCGTATTATAATTGGGACAATAGAAATTGGGAAGAAATTATTGAAAAAATAAAATAAAGACTTGACTCGTGTTAGGTCTTTATTTTATAATATTTATAGATAAAAAGAAAGGAATGGTGAAAAAAATGAAAAGTGTTATGGAAACCTTATTAAAATACAAACAAGCATTAGAAAAAGACGGATACGATGTACTTTACATTGCACTCTATGGTTCACAAAACTATGGAGTTTCAGATGAGTGTTCCGATGTAGATGCTAAGGCGATCGTCTTACCAAAGATAGACGACATAGTCTTTAAAAGAAATATAAGTTTTGTAAGAGAATTTGATAATGGTGCCTGTGATGTTAAAGATTTAATTACTTTTTATAATGTAGTCAAAAAGGGAAACTTTTCTTTCCTTGAACCTTTTCATACTCCGTATTTTATCGGAGATGTTTATCTAAAATGTTTATTTTCTTCTATACCAACTAATCAAATGTCATTATTAGGAGGTATGTATGAAAAACAAAAAGCATTTTTACACGAATACCCAAGCAAAAAGGAAGAATTTAGTAAATTTGGGTGCGATCCTAAACAATATCATCATATAGTTAGATTATATGATATTATAAAATATGCAGAAAATAAGAATACTTTGAACTTCCCTTTTTTGAGATATTGTGGAGAAGGGGCAGAATATATGAAGAAGATAAAAAGAGGCTTAAATGGATTAACTGTGGAACAAATACAAAAAGATATAGAAATGCGAATAGAAGAGGCAAAGGCTATTCTTGATAATAAACAATATAAGTTTCAAGAAATAGACTTAGAAGAAGAAGTAGGATTTTATTTAAAACAAAAGATAAGGGAGGCGTTATTAAATGAACAAATATGATATGGGACTAGTAAGAATAGAAAAATTGGAAATGTGTAAAACAAGACTAAAAGAATTAAATGAGTATGTGGAACAAATTGATAAAGAGATGAGAAAGTTAGGGGGAACTTTTTCTGTTAAAGTAATGCAAGACTTATTAGATAGAATAATAAAGAGTTTCGCAGAAGTAGAGTTTTTAGATAAAGAAAGTTATTGTGGTTTTATCAACGAAATAAAGGAAATAGAAAAGATTTGTGATAAAATAGATGTTTTATATAGAAAAATTGGTAGTGATTTCGGTAATTTCAGCTTATTTGAATATATAGTATTAGCGACAGATTTATTAGAATATGCTACATATGATAGTATAATTTGTCCAGATTATCCTTGTACATCAGAAATTATGTATAATGGTAAGTTTAGCTATTATTTGACTTCTGATTCAACGAACGAAATAGTAATAGATTCACCAGAAAAATGTTGGGACTATCTAAAAGAAAACTATGATGCAATAGAAGATTAAATTAACTAAAATAGTTGATTTTTTCTTGCATTTTGTTATATAATATAAATATAAAGAAAGGAGATTGAGAATTATGGAGCTAATAAAGTTTTTAAAGGAAAACGACAACTGGAGAGAGTTGCTAACTCAATCTCCTTATTGTTTATCTATAAAAGAAAAAGATAATTACGCAATTTTTAAGTATAATCAATTAGAGAGCGACATGTCATTAAAAATAGTTCAGGAAAGTCGAGGAGTAATTATAGACCTTAATGATTATACTGTTGCCTGTCGTGCTTTTGATAAGTTTTTTAATGTACAAGAATCTCATGCTGCTAAACTAACAAAAAACATAAGAGCATTAGAAAAGGTTGATGGATCAATTGTAAAAGTATGGTCTGACAGAAACGGCAATGTGAGAGTTTCTACTAATGGAATGATAGATGCAGCTGATGCAGATATTCTATTACCTGTTAATAAAATTAAGACTTATCAGGATTTGTTTAATGAAGCACTGAATAAAACTAATATGAAACTTGAAGATTTTAAAAAGTATAGAGATTTTACTCTTATCTTTGAATTAGTATCTCCTTTAAACAGAATAGTTGTTCCTTATCAAAACACTGAATTATTCTTTTTAGGGGTTAGAGATAATCAATCTGGACAAGAATGGACTCCGTATGATTTTAATGATGAGAACTTAAATAATAACTTCTCTCGTCCAAAATTATACGACATTCAAACAGTAGAACAAGCAATTGATGTAGCAAAAACACTTGGAGCAGATAAGGAAGGTTTTGTTTTAGTAGATGAAAACTTCAATAGAGTGAAAGTGAAGGGTTCTGAATATTTAGCAATGCATTTGTTGAGAAACAACACTTTGTCTCAAAGAAGTTTTTTAGAAGCTGTCCTTGAAAATAAACAGGATGATTTAGTAGCTTTTTTCCCTGAATATGAGCCTTTCATACATAACATAGAGGGAAAGATAGCAGAATATATAAATGATGCTGAGAACGCCTTAAGAATGGCTAATTATGACCTCAGTAAAAAAGATTTTGCTTTAGAGGTTTTAAGCAATGAATCTATGAAGAAATTTTCTAGTATATTATTTAAGGTGTACGGAGATCGTTCCTATGACTGGAAGAGTAATATTTTTAATATTGCTAATATAAATAAAGTAATGACAATATTAGATCTTTAGAAAGGAGTGTGTCTAATGACGTTAGATGAGAAGCGAAAAAAATTAGAAGAATTGGCTTTAAAACATACCAGTTCTCAGACAGAAGCATATAAAAATAGTATTTACTTACCATATATAACACTACCAAATGCTAAAGGAAAAGGGACTATGATGGAGGAATATTTTTATTGGTTGTTTAATGCAGAAGGAATAAAAACACAGTGGATTAGAACTAATGAAAACTATGATTATATAATGGGCAAAAATGAAGTTAAAATTGAATTAAAAGTAGCAAGTATTGGACATAATAACATTGTTGCCTTTAATCAGTTACATTTTGGTCAAAAAAGGAATGTAGATAAGTTTTTGTTGATTATAATTAAACCAGACGACTGTATTGATATGTTTCTCGTAGATAAGAAGATTTTTGCTAACGGAGTTATTTCATTACAAAAGCAACATTCATCTGAAAAAAATGAATGTGCAAGACTATGTTTACCTTATGATAAAATGTGCGAACAATTAGAAAACTTTAAAGTAGGCTTAGATACGCTTAGAGAACTATAATATGACAGAAAAACAAATTTATGAATACATAGTAGAACACTGTCCTTATTGTGCATTGTGTGGCTCAACTCAAAATTTACACATTCATCATATATTATACAGAAGCGAAGGAGGACCAACTTCTTTGTGGAATTTAATTCGGCTATGTGAAAAATGTCACATAAAAGTTCACTCGTCCAAAAGATATTGGCAACCAAAATTAGAAAGATTTTTAAAGAAAGTTGTAATATATGAGTGCAACTATAGTAAAAAAATTATAGAGGAAATATTATCTGTGCCCTATAAATATGAAGATAAAAATTAAAAAAACACTTGACTTTTGAAACAAAAAGGATTTATAATTATAATGTAAAATAAAAAAGGAGATGAAAATATGGAATTAGGTTATCAATTAAACAGTTCGTTAAATATTTGTAATAACAGACCGCTATTTAGTTCTGTATTTTCAGCATACACAGATATTCTATATAGGCAATGCCATAAGAAGGGGGATAACTCTTAATCTCTTAACTTATGTTTATATATAGGGTAGCCGTGGATGCTTAGAAGTATCTACGGTTTTTTATTGGAATGTAGCTCAGTTGGTAGAGCAGCTGTCTGTTAAACAGCAGGTCGTGGGTTCGAGCCCCACCATTCCAGCCATTATTGACAGATAGTGAAATGGTTATCACGAAGCTCTGATACGGCTTTATTCTGAGTTCAAATCTCAGTCTGTCAACCAAATATGGTGCTATTGGTGAAATGATTAACACGCTAGATTGTGGCTCTAGTATTTGTAAGTTTGATTCTTACATAGCACCCCAGATGTCCTTGTAGCTCAATTGGATAGAGCAATCCCCTTCTAAGGGATAGATTATAAGTTCAAATCTTATCAGGGACACCATATCGGATTGTTGGGGAGTTTGGTTACCCCGCCTGCTTTGGGAGCAGGAGAACTCGCAGGTTCAAATCCTGCCAATCCGACCATATAATGCACCCATAGCCAAGCTGGTTAAGGCGGAAGTCTGCAACACTTTGATCGGTAGTTCAAATCTACCTGGGTGCTCCATATTATGGAGGCATAGTCCGTTAAGGAGACGGGGAGGTCTGTAAAACCTTTTGCATTGCACCGAGTGGGATCAATACCCTCGGCCTCCACCATTTCGGATGAGTGATGAAATTGGTAAACATGCAAAGCTCAAACCTTTGTGTCTGAATGATTTGGGAGTTCAAGTCTCCCCTCATCCACCAAAAATTTTTTTAAAAGACTTGCACTTAGGTTGCAAAATATTTTATAATTTTTATAGAAAAGAAAGAAAAGAAAATATGGGCGAGTGGTGAAATCGGTAGACACCCGGGACTTTGATGGTATTCGTAAAGTTTAGTTCCTATTAGAATACTATAACTATGAGGTGAAAATATGAGAGTAGAAGAAAAATATTCTCCTGAACAAATCATAGAAATAGCAAAACAATCAAGCTCTAAAAGAGATTTCTATATTAAGATGGGTTATAGTCCAAATAGTGGCTCTTATAAAGAAGTTGCTGATAGACTAATATCTAAATACAATATAGACACTTCACACTTTACAGGCTCAGCTTGGAATAAAAATATAGTGCGTAAAGATATTATATTTAAACAAGGAGTTAAAGTAAAAAGCGAGGTATTAAAAAGAGCTTTGGTGAAAATAAGAGGATATAGGTGTGAGAACTGTGGATTAGAAAAATGGATGGGGAAGCCTATACCATTAGAAAACCATCATATAGATGGTAATCCTTTAAACAATTTAGAGAATAATGTAAAATTACTTTGTCCTAATTGTCATAGTTTAACACCAAATTTTAGGAATAAAAAAAGAGCAGCAGAGTAGGAAACTCTCTGACTGAATGATGTCAAATTCGGGGAAACTCCTATAATGGACAATCCCGAGCCAAGCTTCATAAGAAGAAGGTGTAGAGACTAGACGGCATCCTCCTAAGTCATAAGATATGGAGAAGGTATAGTCCAGACTACAACACAGTAATGTGGCTATGGCAACATAGAGTAGTAAGAAAATCCCGTGCTTGTAAAAAAGCGTGTGAGTTCAAGTCTCACCTCGCCTACCATTATAGAATTAAATTGATTTTGATAAGTTAATAGTTTAAGATGAAAGTATTATCATTATATTAGGTTAACCGATGTAATATACTACCATCCGCAGTTAAAAAGTAGCTAATTTTTGACTGATGTTTAGAATATTATCCGTGGGAGGATAAAGGTTTAGGTGGGAATCCTAATTAACTTTTCTATATATGGCTGCTGAGCTAGTCCGGTGATTCAGCGTCAGACTGAAAATCTGAAGAACCAAGTTCGACTCTTGGAGCAGCCACCATTGAGATTATTATTTGGATACGCAACTCCAAGTCTGTAAGCAATAGCGTATCTATTAGATTAGAATTGGGTTTTGTTTAAAATGGAGTACAAAGCATTACCACATATAAGAATAATGGGGCTTACAGGCGAAGATTCTTGTATTTCTAGTCTATACATTTTAAGAAAGTGGGTGTAAAAATGAAATATACACATTATTATAAAGAATTAGGTTTAGAATCAACAGATTTTCCATTTGAGGGATATGAAGATATTTGTGATAGAAATATTCCCGATGAAGAAGGTTTTAGTGGAATCGAGTTTTTCAGTCTTGACTTCTCTTTGGCAGTATATATCTATGGACGTTTAAGATATTTCCAAGATAATTGTTTATATGGACACCCGAGTTATATGACAGAAGAACAATGGAAAGATATCTTAAGTAAGATGATAAAAGCATTTAAGTTATACTGTATCCACGAAGATAGGAATATAATTGTTTCTGAACAAGAAAGAAAAGCAAGAAGCAAAAATAGACAAAAACAAATAAACTATGGAATGAGATTGTTTATTAAATATTTCTCTCATCTATGGTATTAAAAAATGGAGAGTAAACTCACGAGGAGTGAGGACCGCCTGCTAAGCGGCTCGTACGAATTAATCGTATTTGCTTCGATTGCAATGCTCTCCGCCATATTTTGTATTACCATACGCCAATATATACTTATATATAGAGGTGATTAAAAATGGGATATGTATATTTAATTATCAATAATATTAACGGACACAAATATATTGGTAAAACTACACAATCTATTAAGAAGAGATGGCAAGAACATCTTAATGATAGTAAAAAAGAAGACTGTGAAACAAGACCCTTATATCGTGCCATTAGAAAATACGGAGCAGAACATTTTTCTATTAAAGAAATAGAGAGATGTGATGTTGCTACTCTTTCAGAAAGAGAACAATATTGGATACAATATTACAATACCTATGAAGATGGATATAATGCTACGCTTGGTGGGGATGGAAGAATAGTGTTAGATTATGATGAAATAATAAAAACCTATTTGACGATGCACAATGCTACTGAAGTTGCAAGAGTGTTGAATTGTAGTAAAGATTCCGTATATAAAATATTGAAATTAAATGATATTCCTATAATTGGTTCTGCTGAAATTGCAAAAGAAAGGAACTCGAAGAAAGTGATCCAATATGATAAAAATGGTAATTTTATAAAAGAATATTCGTCTTCAAAAGAAGCTGAAATTGCAATGGGTAATACACAAAGACATATTTGTGATGTAGCAAATGGCAGAAGAAAGAGTGCGTATGGATATATATGGAGATGGAAGGAATAATATATTCGGAGTTGGTAGAGTTTGGCTGAATACACGAGTCTTGAAAACTCGATGTCGAGTGATCGGCACGGGGGTTCGAATCCCTCACTCCGAGCCATATTTTAATTTAAAGGAGTTGATACTAATGGATTTAGAAAGACAGATAAAAATAAAGGACAAGTATTGTCAGCTTATTATAAATTTAGGTTTTGATTATGATGGTTTTAATACTGTAGATAGTCTAAAAGGTCTCATAGATGAATTAGTATCTTATGCTCAAAAAGCTATTGAATGTGATGACAAGGAAGTTGTATATGTAAATGGAAAAGGTGAACGTGATAATATCCTTGGAGAACCCATAGATTAACATAGGTATACACTAAATTATATATATTTTTTTGTTTACCATTTCACTATATAAGTGGAGGAATAAAAAATGAGAAACGATCTATTTAACAAAAAAGAAGAAATATTAGAACATATTGCGAAAAATGGCTGTAAATCAGAGTTGTGCAGACGTTTTAAGTGCAAACCCGAGACTCTTAATTCCTATTTGAATAAGATGGGAATTAGTTATAAAGGAAATTCATCTCGAAAAGGTATTAAAAACGGAGAAGGATACAAATCAGCTGCCGAATATCTCGGAACTGGTAAATTTATAACCTCTCATAAATTAAAAGAAAAACTAATTAAGGATGGGCTAAAAGAACATCGTTGTGAACGATGCGGGCGAACAGAATGGCAAGGAAATAAAATTCCCTTGGAACTTCATCACAAAGATGGAGATCATTGGAATAATGATTTAGATAATTTAGAGATATTGTGTCCCAACTGTCATGCTCTTGAGCCTAACAATAGTGGAGCTGCGAATATAGGGGGTTAGCCGAATTGGTATAGGCGCCAGGTTTAGGCCCTGGTGTGGTAACACATTGAGGGTTCAAGTCCCTCATCCCCTACCAAAATTTTTAAAAAAATACTTGACTTTAAATAGAGAAGTATTATATAATTATATTGTAAAATAAAAAAGAAAGGAAAGTGAGATTATGAATCAAGTAGTATTAACAGGTCGTTTAATAAAAGACTTTATTCAAAAAGAAGATATGTGGGTATCTAAAATTAGATTAACTGATAATGATGCTAACGAAATTTCTTTTCGAGTAACGAATGGTATGTATGAAAATCTTAAACAATATATTAGAATTGGTAGTATAGTTGGAATAAAAGGTCATTTAATTGGAAGCAAAAATGGATTAAGACTTATTGCAGATAAGATTACTTTTTTAAGCTAATGAAAGTGATATTTGATGATATTCCAAGCATAAAGCTTTCCTATAACCAAAAACTTATTTTGAAAGTTTTAAAAAGTGATTTTAGGGGTAGGGCTTTTGGTCCTCAGATGTTAGATGAAACAGATGACGAGGAGCTAAAAAAACTTACTATAAATCAAATTACTTGGAATATGCTTCGTCTTCGTGAAAACGGGTTAGTAGAAAGTGAAAAGAAATCTTATCAAGGTAGAATTTTAAATGAATATAAAATTACTCCAATAGTCCAATATGAAGCAGTAGATATAAAGTAAAAGATAAATACTATTTATATAAGATGCCCTCTGAAGTCTTTGGATTGACAGTGAAAGCTCGGTAGAACTTAGGCAATAGCTATGCTGATAATAGTTCCGATCGAAGTTAAGATGCGTCTTAACACAGGTTGCCCGTAGGGAGAATGCAGAAAGGCAAGGATTTTTAATAATAACAGCCGAACAAAAGACCCCGTTAATATTGGGAGATGGCACTTTTAGTGAGACGTGGCTCCCAACGATAGCTGTTGTTATACACGCAAGAGATTGTATCAAATGCGACCCGTGGTACGACAATTGTCGACAAGCCTTGGTCAACAGGTAGGTAGAAGCTCCTTTATGGCTTCGGATATTATCGTTTCACATAAAAGAAACGGCGTTGACAGTATGAGGAAAAAGAATTATGGTCTTTTGCATAGGACGGATACTGTGTATTAGTATTATTTACTGTGGTATACAATGGTTTATAATATGGCAGTATGTGACCTTAGTTTTCTTGAGAGACTAGGTAGATGGTTTCTTTCCCTGCTCGGGACACATAAAAGAGTATCATTCCGCAGGCAGTCGGTTAATACTGTCCATTCTACATTTATTGGTGCGTTGGTCCAACGGTTACGACGCTAGACTGTCACTCTAGCAACAGGAGTTCAACTCTCCTACGCACCGCCATTTGAATATTATGGGAGAGTGGTTCGCCATTTAAAAGGAACGCAGAGCTTGATGTAGAGCCGTGGCAACTGACAAGGTACGTTAAGTTGTGTATAGTTGCAGCGTTCGTTTAATGGTAGGACCTTACCCTTCCAAGGTAAAGATGCCCGTTCAATTCGGGTACGCTGCTCCAATAGATATATACTCTTTCTACAAGAGTTTTATATATGGGAGATCGTAGCCCCAGCCTATCTTCGGCATTATAATTGAAGGAACGATATATTGGCGACAATATATCTACTGCTCTTTGAAAGTATAAGGGCGGCTACGTGGTGGAGATAAGGGAGATTTTATCTTCTCTTATCCTCAAAAGCTAATGGCAAAATGAGAAACTTTGAACGAAGTACAAGTTCTTAAAGCCTTATTTGTAAGTCCAGTCCTGCGAAACTTTTGAAGCCGTAGGACGTTCTGGCCAGTTGGTGAAGTGGTTTAACACACTAACTATTTCTAATTTTTTCGCCCAGTGGTGAAGCGGTCTAACACATCTGACTTTCTATCAGACATTCCAGGGTTCAAATCCCTGCTGGGTGACCAATTAGTTTTAAAGAGGTGAATTATGAGACATTGTAATAAGTGTAATAGAAATTTGCCAGAAAATAAATTCGGTAAAAATGGTAATGGTAGTCGTTCTATATGTAAAGACTGCCAATGCGAGAGAATTAAACAGGGACAAAGAGAGACGCGTGATTATATTCAATCTTTAAAAACAAAATGCAATAGATGTGGATATGATAAATGTGTGGAGGCATTAGACTTCCATCATACTAATCCTCAAGAAAAGGATAGTGTATTATCTCATTATAGTCGCAGAGTTTTCTCTCTAGCAACAAAAGAACTAATTGACCGAGAAGTAGAAAAATGTGAAGTCCTATGTGCGAATTGCCATAGGGAAGAGCATTCAAAAAGAAATAGTTAGCATTCACGAGTTCAAATCTCGTACTGGTCACCAATTTTTTAGGGGTGCATGTCCAAGGCTGGCGATTGGGACTCCAAATCCCGATGGGTGGATTCGATTTCTACCGCCCCTGCCATTTTATATTATTATTCCTGCCAGTTCTACTAATAGATAGAGGTGTGATAAATGGGATATATATATTTAATTACAAATAAAATAAATAATAAAAAATATGTTGGAAAAACTGAACTCTCAATTAAAGCAAGATGGAAACAACATATTAAAGACAGTAAAAAAGAACAATGTGAAACAAGGCCATTGTATCGTGCCATTAGAAAGTATGGACAAGATAATTTTTCCATATGTAAAATAGATACTGGACACGGAAATGAGCTGAACAGCAGAGAACAATATTGGATACAATATTACAATACTTATGAAGATGGGTATAATGCTACACTTGGCGGAGATGGAAAAATATTGTTAGATTATGATGAGATAATAAGAGTATATCTAATGAAACACAATGCCACAGAAGTCGCTAAAACATTTAGATGTAGTGTAGATTCGGTATATAGAATAATGCGAGCAAATGATATTCCAATTCTTAATAAGGGGGAAGTTACAAGAGAAAAAACTTCTAAAAGAATAATCCAATATGATAAAAGGGGTAATTTTATAAAGGAATATCCTTCTGCAATGGAAGCAGCTCGTCAAATAGGTGGCGAAAATTATATGCCCAATATTAGCCGTTGTGCTAACGGTAAGAGAAAAACAGCAAACGGGTATATATGGGAATGGAAATAAATAGAAAATATTACTCTTGAGGAATTTTTGCAAGAGTAAAAGATTCGAGGGTAGTCAAGCGGTAAGACATTGGATTTTGGCTCCAAGATGCGTAGGTTCGAATCCTTCCCCTCGAGCCAATTGTAAGAAAGTGAGTGGTCTATATGAAATATATATGTCCAATTTGTAATAAAGAATTTTTGAAGGAAGAAGAAGTATCAAAACATTTTTTAAAGTGTTGGAAGAACAGTAATCCTCATCATAAATCTAAGGACGCTCCTCATAGCGAAGATATCATCACCAGCGAAATGAATAATGATATGGCAGACTTTTTCGCTTCTCTAGAAAGAGATGGTGAACAATGCACGAAGTAATGATTAAAACTCATTTAATAATTACTGATATTCACAATGAATATCACATGGACTGGTGTGGTAGTATTATTGATACGAAGCCTAAAATGGTAGACGGTAAACCTGTTTTTGTTATACGAGGTAAGTCAGGAGCCATAGAAATAAATACCACTGATGTGAAATATTTAGAAAAAATTGCACAAAAAATGACAGAGCCGAGAGGAAGATCAGCAGTAACCACCGACAGAGCAAGAATTTATATTAAGCAAATAGATGACAGTGAAAAGTTAATGGGAATTTTAACTCATGACAAGGTCAAAACATTTGCTCCAATGTATGATTCTTTTTATTATAACGGGGATGTTTTTTAGTTTCGACTGGAGCAAAATATGTCATAATACAAGTCGCAGTTATGCGTTAAATAACAAGAAAAAAATAACTGGAAACTTATTTTCAAAAGTTGTTAATAGTGTTAAATCATTATTTGCAGTTAACTGCTTAGCGTAGTCTAAAACAACCTTCTACATGAGTATCAGTAAGCTGTCAGAAAAAATGTAGTCGTATCAACATCAAAGACAGATGCTCAATTGGTTTTCATTTTCGGCTAATTGATGTAAACTAATTTTAGACAATGACCAACCTTATGAGATTTGTTGCAGGGGTGTAAGGCTTGGATAGAACGAATGCAACCGAAACTTGTGAAGTAAGAATGAAATTTATGACAAAAATTTTGTTTTAGGACGCCGGTGCAAGTCCGACCATCTCCACCAAGAATTTTACGCTTTTGTGCGTTTATCTATATATTATTTGTAAAAAGACTTGACGAACGCCAGGTCTTTTTTTTATAATTATAATATAAAATAAAACGGGAAAGGAAGGGATAAAAATGACAGAAAAAAGATATTTACTAACAGAAACAGAGTTGCTTGAATTATTGGAAGATAGATATAGGTTGGCAGCTTTAGAAGCAATGGGCGTGGACAATTGGGATGGATACGAATATGCTTTTGAATATTGGAAAGAGGACGAATATAAAGAAGGACTTGCAAATTATGAAGAGTATTAATGAGGAGAATTGATATTATGGGAGTAACTTTTGAAGATTATGATAATTTGCTAGCACGATGTGAACAAGTTAAAGATTTAGATAAAGAAATCGGAGAAATAAAAAAAGAGTGGGATAGATTAACTGTAAAATTCTTTGAAACATCTACTCAAGAAGAAATTGTTGAAGCCCTTCAGTCAATGTGGACCCGTTTAAATGATGAAATGGGGGAACAATCTAGGGAAGAACAGTGGAATAGTTTTGTTGCTCTTTTGTTTTGTTATTCCGATCGTATGAATATAAATAGATGGTGTCGTTTACAATTATTATTGGGTAACGCATGGAGTCATTAAGGGGGTAATAAATATGTTAAAGCCTAAGATTATTAAATGGATGACGTATGAGGAGTTAGAACAAATCCAAAAGAAAATACAAATAGGAGATGCTATGTACGGTTGTACTCCAGAAGTTCATGAGGCTCCTTTTGACGAGTTTCACCAAGATGTTTTAATACAAGAGATAGTAAAAAATAATTATATAATATGTGGAGATACTCATCAAAATTTTGCAATTCCGATTTTTAATGATGGCTTTTTAATGCTTTCTATGCGTAGATGGGCAGAAATAATGGATGAAGCGGCTATGTTAATGAATCCAGTTGCTTATGTCAAAGGAAACTACAGTTCTACCAGTTTTTATATGGCGTGTATTAGGGCAGTAAAAGAGAATTTGCCAGTGTTGGATAAGAGGTGATGTTATGGGAAATCCAGTTGTATTTCTCGACTTTTGACGGAGTTGTAAATACTCTTATGATTTATAAAGAACCTATAAAAGCAAGAAGATTATTACAAAAAGACGGGTATTATTTTGATTTATGTTATCCACAAGATAAAAGAGTGTCTAACACTCAAGCTGTCTTATGGCTAGAGAAATTGTGCAAAGAATTCAATGCCGATATTGTTATAACTTCTACTTGGCGAAAAGACTATGGATTAGCTTGCGAGTGTCTATATAACTCAGGATTATCAAAGACAATAAGAGTAATAGATAAGACTCCTTGGTTAGACGGATATAGAGGAGCAGAAATTGATGCTTGGCTGAAAGAGCATCCCTGTCCAGCTTTTGTTATATTAGATGATGATACTGACATGGAACCTTACATGGACCATTTGGTGAAAACCGATTTTGATACAGGAATTACCGTTATGATTTATGAAAGGGCTAAGCAATTGCTGCAGAATCAGTTATCCAAATAAAATTATCAAAAATACTTGCATAAAAGGAGCTAAATATTATATAATTATATTGTAAAAAGAAAGGAAAGTGATAAAATGAAAAAGAAATATATTGATGAGCAAGGAGTATGCCCATTCTGTCATAAGACAGATCTGTTCTATGGAGCAGCAGAATTTGAGGATGATATGCTTAAATTTTCTTGGAAATGTAATAAATGTGGTAAAACAGGAGAAGAATGGTATAATTTAAAATTTGCTGGACACGATGTATTTACTGAGATAGATAAAAAGTTTGGAAAGTATGAGGTTTCAACTTTAATTAAAAAAGAAAAAGAAAAGGAGAATATTATATGGAATGGAATGTACTAAGATACGATATTAACCAAAGAAAAATAGTTAATTTTAACATCTTCAATAGTGTTCGTTTCTCAGAGTATGTAGCAGAAATGAGAAATCAAGTATGGGATAGTATAGATAAGTTTATTGAAAAACTTAATGATAATTTAATGTATTGTTTTTGGAGTAAGGCTGAGTATGAAATTATGGTTGGCGATTTGTTTGAAACTGACTGCACTAAATTAGAAAAGATAGATGTTTATGATCAAGTAAAACCAAATATCATGCAATTAGCAAGATATATTCTAAATTATTGGGCGAATAACCCAAGACAATAATAGATAATTTTATGTTAGGCTCGGTCTATAAAGGTGGAAGTATAGCCTATAAGTAGAAGTCCATTCAAGAGAAGAAATAAAGCAATCCTATAATACATAAAATTATTAAAAACACTTGACTTTAGATAGAAAAATATTATATAATTATATTGTAAATTGAAAAGGAAAAATTCAATTTATAAAAAGATAAGATTTAGTAGAGAAGTAGCTATTCTCACAAGCCCAGACAATAACTTATGGCGTTGAAGTGGAGAGAAAGATAGAACCAATCTTACTCAAGACCAACCTCCAAAGTGAGAAAGGGAGAGAAAACACCAATCTTATCTTTAAATAAATGTCGCTCGACTTAAAATCTTCATAGGTTTTAAGCCGAGGTCATTCTAAATAAAATAATATAATACTCCAATGCCTCTGTAAGAGTTTGAAAGTGATAACCTACTTATACGCAAAAACTTTCTTTTAGTATTATATTACTTAACTACTATTATTATAATGCCGACTTAGCTCAATTGGTAGAGCAACCGCCTAGATTTTATAATATATTATTGGTAGAGCTACTATATAAATAACGGGAGGTCTTCCAATGGAAAAGAAAATACATTACTGTAAGAACTGTGGCAAGGAATTGAACGAACGCCATAAAACATATTGTGATAATAGGTGTCAATGCGATTATCAATATCAGCAATATATCGAGCGTTGGAAACAAGGACTTGAAACAGGATTAAAAGGTAAATACCAATTATCTGGTCATATACATAGATATATGAGAGAAAAGTTTAATAATAAATGTAGCAGATGCGGTTGGTGTGAAATAAATCCTATCACAAATAAAGTTCCATTAGAGATAGAACATATAGATGGGAATTATCTAAACAATAGCGAAGATAATTTAGACTTAATATGCCCAAATTGTCATAGTTTAACATCAACATATCGAGCATTAAATATTGGTAATGGTAGAAAAGATAGACATAAGTATGACTTATAGTCTAACATGCCCCTTTAATATAGCGGCTAGTATGGGTGACTTGTAATCATCTCACGGCGATTCGAGTTCGTCAGGGGGCACCATAATTTTGATTATATAGGTTCGACAATCTGAAAAGAAGTGTCTATAAAAAGTTAGTGAGACTAGAACTATATGAATAGGACAGCTTGCTGAAATTTACCTTTAATATTTATGAGGTATAATGACGACCTAACCTTATAACACTCCTTGAATAAGAGTGTCCTCAATTCATAAAAGGTTCGGCACCATTTTTTATGGGGCATGGGACTGCTTGATGTGGTCACCTGACTTGCAATCAGGAAATCAGCGGGGTTTGAATCCCCGATGCTCCACCATTATTAAAAAAGATAGAGGAGAAGATGGATATGGATATACTAGGATGCATTTTCTTAATAATATTGTGCTTAATTGTATATGCTATTATAACTGCTGATGAAGTGGATATTAAAATCTCCGTAGATGGAAAAGAAATTTTTAAGTATAATAAAAAAGATACAAATGAAAAAGACGCACCAGATGATAAAAACTAATGCGTTTTTTTAATACTCAAAATTATCAAAAATACTTGATTTAAAATAGTAAAATCATTTATAATTTATTTATAAAGTTAAGAAAAAAAATATTCCTGACTGGCGTATGGCGGTCGCGCGGCTGGGCTGTAAACAGCTAACTCACTGGACTGAAGTGAAATATATATTGATAGTGGATTAAATTTCCACACTTGCCCTGCGGGGCGAGGAGGCGAAAGGCTTAAGATATATTGAGTAGTCGCCCATAATCAATGGGAACGGTATCCAGAATTGTGTGAAGGACACACACTACATTAGGAGAGTAGGAGGGTGTCAGCGGGAATTAGTAAGATTTTAATTTAGGGATTTGTCCTTAAGCACACTGTATAAGTGTACTTGCTGCAACGGTAGTTGGTGATCTCTACTGCTCCAGCTTTTTGGCAACCAGTCCGATTCCGAGCTGAAAGAAATTGTGGGGGACTGAACAAAGGACGTGGACTTATGCTCGATTCAAAGATTTAAAAATGATATGTGTGCTATTTGAAATATAGATAGCGATGGGAGGACCGAGCCTCTCCGTTAAGCCGTAGCCAATCGGTAAACGTGTGGTGAAACATAGGTTATTAAACCACCTTATCATTTTTTCTTATGGTTATTAAGGTCGCACGGTTGATCCTGCATCAAGACCTTTAACAGACATTTTGCAATTTTCGTCATAAAAAAATAAAAAAAGACTTGACCGAAGATGGCAAAATCGTTTATAATTTAATTACAAAAGTTGAGAAAAATATAATTGAACTGAGAGGGGTTGAGACCAGTGCAACTCTGGTCATTCATTAAGATTATATTTTTCAATAGAGTGATTACCCGAAGCTGATGCGAGAACGTCTGAGCCCAGTAGGATATCTATTAGATTCTGAAGTGCAATAGTGAGTTAGGGCGAAGTAAAGTGGAATGAATGAGAGCGGTCATTTCTCACTCGTGCTTTTGTAAAAGTAATGACACATAGCCCGGCAGAAGAGGCGTGGCATAGCTTGCCGACCACGTGTTTGTGTTATTTGTAGCTGAATATAAACCCTAAGGCACAAGATGAGAGTGGTCTTGGCATCAGCTTTTCTTATAATCAAGAATAAGTATAAAGAAATCTTGATGGTGTTTTATTCATTTTCTTCCAGAAAGAAAATGTCTACTTAATTTTTGAAAAAAATATTCAAAAAAGACTTGCAAAGTCCTACGAATATATTATATAATTATATTGTAAAAAAGAAAAAAAGATTTTTTATTTATAGAAAGGAAAGTGATAGTTATGAATAAAAAGTATAGTTATGAAATTGAATTCTTATCAAGAGATGTAAGTCCAACAGGTACGAAATATTTTGGTGCAACTGGTGGAGCATTGTTAAAAGAAATGAAAGCAAGTCTTGACAAATTTCTTGAAGAAAATGGATTGCAAAAAAAGGGTGCAACAAGTGGTCAAATCCTAAATGCAAAAGGTCAAGTAATTGGAAGATTTTGTTTCAATTCGCAAACTTTTTAAGAAAAAATTATCAAAAATACTTGATTTCTTATAGTAAAAAAGTTTATAATTTATTTATAAAGAAATGAGAAATAAATTAAGAAGTGTTATAGTGTAAATCGGCACCGTATCTATAATTCCTTTCTCAACAATTTACCAAGTTTGAAATGTGAACTGGAGATTGAAATAACTAAACTTGACTTAACCTCTTGGGGTAGGAACAAGAGTTCCAGAGTAAGCCTGAACCTGTTATGAAGTAATCCCTACTATAAATCTAAAACAAACTTGAAGATGGAGTCAGAAACCTGCAAGCTGACAGAGGGTAGGCGACCCAACGCTAACATTATAACTGCGAATTGACGCAAGATTTTGTTGATAAGCAATAACAAACCAAGGAAAATGTCAATAACAACTTTCCTTTATATGAGAGAATGAAATCTCAGGGGGTATCATTCTTTCATATAAGAGAATGTTGAAACCATTGGCACAATGTGTTAGAGAGAAGAACCTAAAGGTGTATGGAAGAGCCTCAAAGCCAATAGGGAAGAGCCTCGGCGGTCCGAGTTGAAGGCTTGTAGGACGGAAGGCATCTAAGTTCTCTAACATATTGTGGCGATGTAGCAGCGGGGTAAGTCAAGAAACTGAATGGCACGCCTGTCTGCGATCTGAGATAGCACTGCTTCCAATCGGGAGTATCTAACAACACGTGTGGCTCAGCCGTTTCAGTGCCTCTTAAATAGGATCTATCGGGACGATAGAGGGTGGCACCATCATAGCTCGTCTAATAACCTTTCAGGGGGTTGGGGTTTGAGCGAAAACCTTGCAGATGATGGTGGGTGAATCAAAATTGCTTGGTTCATTGGCAAAAACTTGACCAGTAATAAGTTTTAAACTTCGGTTTATCACAATACTGCACAAGTAGGGACTTTGAGAGTAAGGTAATAATTAGTCCGTGGTGGAATATAGAGGTGAAAATTCCAATGAATGAAGAGTGGAAGGGACTTGTTTATCAAGGCGTAGATTACGGTTGGAGATTTGATTGTTCAAATTTTGGACGAATAAGAAGTCATATCACTAATCATATTTATAAGCCACATCCAGGAGGAATAGGTTATTTACAAATATGCACCTCTATCAACGGAATAAGGAAAAATATAAAAGTCCACAAAGCCGTGGCAGAAAGTTTTATTCCAAATCCAAACAATTACCCTGTAATTAACCATAAAAACGGGAATAAAATGGATAATAGAGTAGAAAACCTCGAGTGGTGTACACACAGTTTTAATGGAAAAGAGGCTTATAGGTTAGGTTTAAAATCTGTACGTCCCAAACAATTTTTGGGAGAAGCGAATGGAATGTCAAAACTTAACGAACAGCAAGTCTTAGAAATTAGATCGTCTTCTCTTTCTCAAGTAGAATTAGCGAAGAAGTATAATGTATCACCAGGTCTTATCTGGCAAATAAAACACGATAAAATCTGGAAACAGATTAAACCATAGTCCTTGGGCGGGCTACTAAATATTTAATTAAAATTATAAAAAAGACTTGACCATTCGTGGTAAAATGATTTATAATTTTAATATAAAATGAAAGAGAAATAAGAATGATGTGGTTTTACCAGTCAGTTTAAAGCCATCTTTCAACTGACATAAGATGTGGCTATTTAGAAAGCAACAGAGGACACGGGACTAAATAGTGCGTAAGCAACACTTATTATGAGCAGAAAGTTAGGATTGGGAAGGTTCTATATGTGCTTGAGATGATCCTTTGGGTGAAGCGATACGCAGTATAAAGTCGGCAATTAGGGAGTATGAACCAAGATAGTAAGGGTTAGGCTATCAAAAATTGAAAATTATTGGTATTCCAGTTTGGTAAGAGGAACTAAGTATATACCATTCTCCTTAGAGTTGAGAAAAATATATTAGCCATAAATTTTCTATAAAAAAAATTAAAAAAATACTTGACTTTTATGAGATAATTATTATATAATTATATTGTAAATAAAAAAAAGAATAAAAAGGAAATGTATAAGACTTAATTAGTAAGGCTGGTAGGTAGTGATGGTTCACAAGCCAAAGCCATAAGAGAAAGATCCTTCTAATTAAGCACTGTGGAAAACGAGCCATAACAGTTTGCGAAATGAGTTTACTCTTTCTCCTGTTTAAAAAGAATGTGGCATAGATTTTTTGATAAGTTTGATAGATATGCCTTACAAAAACTTATCTCAAAAATATTTCACAAAAGAGTTGACTTTTAGTCCTTGAGTAGTGTATAATATATTTATAAAGAATGAAAAAAATAGTTATTCTGCAAACCAACCGAGCTTGGTGACGAGGCAACCATCATTCACTGTTTAAGACAGACATTTGGTAAAAGCGAATTGCAGACACATTCCTTTCATAATTAGTAGTCTATCTTTTATAGACTGCTTAGGACTGAAAAAAGGATTTATCACTTTCCTTCACTATAGATTTTTCAGTCCTAAGGAGTTTATAAAAGGCAATCTTCTACGCTGGTGGAGTCCTAAAGAGGGGAAGCCCCAAAGGAAGTAAAAAAATAGTTAAAGTGTCCGTTGTGGCAACTCCGATACTTATGTATCTTACACAATAGCTACCCATTTTGGAAAAGGCACTATAAAGAACCGTAGCAAAACGTTATGTGTTGTCCGAATTGTATATTACCTAAGGATGAAGCAACTCGTAGTAGGACAATAGCTCTTAGGTGTGGCGGGAAAATATCAGCTCCAAACTGTGGATTCCCTCCTAATACTATTGTTAAGAACACAAGCCGTTTGACTGATCGTAGACTGTTCAGTTGCTTACATTACTAAAAATGTGAGCCACTCCCACTGGGGCTGGGACGGATGTTTAGCACTTTCCATTCGTTAGGGTTTAAAGTGCGTTGTTCTTTGAAAAGGGAATATTTAGAACCAGATGAAAAACAGTGTGTCGACCACACTGGCTGGAATATAACTCAAGGGATAGAATTCCAATCAGCAGAGATGCGAACAGGTGAAATCCTTAGCTAGTTAGGTAACTAACCCGCTCGGAGCTACGCAGTGGCAAGGGAGTTATAGGTGCAGCTATATCAGTGTCAAAAACAATGCTAAACTGTTCGGGGCAAATCGGGAGACCAACATGGGCGTACCCACATATCCCACTACTGGAGACAGTGGTAAGGGCAAGGTGTGAAGATCGCTAAAGCCTTTGCGTAATTGAAGCATCGCAAGATGTGTATAAGAACAGACGGCAGTCCAAGTAGCCTAAATTTACGCTTTATCCATTAACAATTATGATTGCGTTAGGTGCAAAAAAGCAATTTACTGTACACGAAAGGTGTAAATGTCTATCGCAGGTGAAAGGTGCAACGAAAGATGTTGTCAGGGCAAGTCGGAAGCCTAGGGCTTTGGCTAAACGTGGAGGTGCAGGCATGTGCCAAGGGCGGTTAGTCCCCTGTGTATGAATATTGGCTGGGATATGGTATGTATAAGGAGGACTTACTAAATATTCTTTTTTCAAAGAACAATAGTAATTTTGTTCTTAGAGCGAGCAATTGGGCTAACTTGGTACTCAAGTCTTACCAGCAGCTGCTATGGTAGTGTGCGACCCAAGATATAGATAACCTCAGGCGACAGCCAAAAAGCATTGACGAATGTTCTAAATCTGTCCAAAGCGAACCTGTGGATCTGCCCATAGGAGAATAGCATTTGCTATTCTTTTTTTATTTTTTAAGAAATGAAAAAACTTTAATTTGGTCTTAATTGACCTAAATAAGTACCATATTCTGTTTTTTATATTCTTTTAATATAATTTATCATTAAAATATTTTGACCTAATTTGCTATATTCAAAAACAAATTTTACAAAATAACAAAATGATGTTATAGTATAATTACTTGAGGAAAAACCTTAAAAAGTAGGGGATTTCCCCCTATTAAATCATTAAGTGCTAGGGGAAAAACCTCACCTTACTCGGGGGAAAACCACACAAGGTAGGGGAAAACCCACCGAGAAATAATATAACAATATAATATAATATAATATACAGAATGGACACTTCGTGTCCTTAGGAGGGGAAATATGGCAAGTTATCCTAATCAAATAAAGATTATAGTAGAAAAAAGTCCAGTTAATAAGATGCGAGGTTATAGCATTACAGATAGAATAGATGAGGAAGTGGCGAGCAAAGTGCTAAACGCAGGGGCATTTAAGTTATGGCGTTATTGTGCGAGAAATGCTGATGGATACAATTTTTGGCTTAGTCCAAAAGCAGTAGAAGAGGAAATGAAAAGAGATCAGTATCGTAAAGCAAGAGATGAATTAATTGCTGTAGGATATCTTGTACCAATAAAAGAAGATAGTAATATTTACATATTTAAAGAAAGGTTTTAAAATACAGAAAGACAGGAGGAATTAAGATGGAAAAAAGGGAAACGTTAATTAGAATGTATAATGTTAGAGTTCAAACTTGGAAAGATAGTGAAAGTTGGTGTGGCATTATTGATGAAAATGTATTAGATACTATATATAAAAATGAAGAAGCGTTTGAACGCATTATATTAGATATGCTTGGATGTGGAGAATTTGATGATGGTTGGAAAGATTACATTAGTGAAGTCGTTTATGATTTAGCAACAAGGGGACAAACAGGAGAAGGTTATGCCAATTCGGTTGAAGAATTGGTTGATGAAATCTTAGAGGCAAATAAATAGAGTAAGTAAACTTCCTCTGGGAGTTTGCGAAACTTCTAGGAGTTTCTTAACTCCTAATTATACCATATTTTTGTATAGCTGTAAAGAACTAGCTCCTATATAAGTGATTTAAAACAAGGGAATATAAGATATGTTGCAAAAAATGATAAGGTGGGAAATTGTGGTGAAAAGTGGAGAATAGAGGAGATGAGATGGGAGTTGGTGGCCAACTTCTTGCCCCCTTTTGTCAACATTTTCAGCAAATTTTTGCTTAAAACACTTGCATTTTCCTAGCTTTTGGGTTTATTATTATATTGTAAATAAGAAAAGGAGAGAAAAAGAATAGGAAATGGGCTTGACAATAGCCAAAATATAATTTTTCTACATAAAATAATCAAAAATACTTGCATTTTTCCTCCAAAGTGTTATATAATATATATGTAAATGAAAGAAAGAGAAGAAAAAATATAATATCGCAGGTTAGAGAAGTGGTTATCTCAACTGGCTCATATTCAATATCGGTGTTAAAGAAGAGGGCAGGTGATGTTATCTTGTTTAACGAAGGACAAAAAAAGGGAATAGGAACAGAATTATTATGTGCTGTCAAATTTATTGAACGAGGGTATATAGTATCGGTTCCATACGGAAACAATAGTAGATATGATATCGTAGTTGATTTAGGAGGCTTATTTATTAGAGTACAGTGTAAAACAGCATCTTTAAATAAAAATGGAAGTTATACTATCAGTACATCTAATATGGTAAGCACCACAACACAGCGAAAGGTAAAGCACTATACAAAAAATCAAATTGATTTTATTGGTAGTATTATTGAAGATATGTTAGTTCTAATACCAGTGTCTGAAATAGAAAAGACAAAGAGTAAAATATTTAGAACGGAATTGCCTAAGCATGGCACGAAAAGTAATTGTAATCTTATAGAAGATTATAGTTTTGAAAAACAAATATTACCTTTAATCGCCGAAGAAGAATAAGAACCAGTAGACCGTGGGTTCAAATCCCACACCTGCAACCAAGGGATAGTTTGGTGGGCACCGCACCATTAAGCGTTGGGGCTGAATTGGATAACTATTATTTGCTACGAACTTTTTGAAAAAAGTTTAGAAAAAGACTTGATTCAAAGTAGCAACATAGTTTATAATATAAATGTAAAATGAAAAAGGAAAAATAAAAAAGACTTCTAATCCTTCACCATTAGCATAATAGCTCTGGTTTATTAGAAGCAAAAAATATTTATTTTAGAAAGGGCGAGTAGGGAACTCGCAAAGGTGAAAAAGAAATGGCTAAAGAAAGATTCAATGTAATGGGAAAAGAATTAACTGCAAATGAAAAAGCAGTATATGAATTCGTAAGGGATAACGGAGTAGTTGACTACAAGATGGTTGCTGAAAAACTAAATATTAGTCCAAAGAGTGCATCAAGCACACTAGCAAGACTAGAAGCAACTCATAGTCTATTAAAGAAAAATGCTCCAAAAGTTGCAACAACTTATGAAGTAGAAGCTGAAGCTGACGAAGCTGAAGCTGAATAGTAACATAGGGGCATCGGCTTAGCCGAGCTCCTATAATATATTAAGGTTTTTATTCTTCACAATATAAAAGGGGTTGCTTGTGTTTGCCCTAACAAAAACATAAGTGGTGGTAGGTTTGCTCGTTAGGGGCTGCGAGGGTAAATAAAGAACAGCAGAACTGGTTGCATAATACGAGTGGCAAGGCAAGAGCCTTGTCTTTTTTTTATTTTATAATTTTAGACTTGACAAACGGTACTTGTATATGATAAAAAACTTTTTTATTTTTTTTGCAAAAAAGACTTGACTTTTACTTGCAAACGGGTGTATAATTAATATATAATGGGGGAGTATTATTAAAAAAAAAAAAAAATAGATCCCAGCTCCCTTATCCTGACCCAGCTCCAAATCCCAGCTCCTACTTGGGAGCTAGCTATAGGGACGCAACTCCATTTTGCTACCGGGGGATAGGTGGCAATGGATTATTTCCTGGGAAATATTTGCTAGCAAAAAATGGGTAGACTCCCCCCTCCCCTTCTTCTGGCAGTTAGATCTCATTACACGGCTCGGGTCTAACTATTGCCCACATATTTAATTTTCCTTTTCCTCCTTTCTTTATAATATAATTATACATTATTGTGCTTCCAATAGTCAAGTATTTTTTGAAAAATTTTAGTAGCTCCTGCATACTCTACCTTCTAGCTCCCATAGCGCAGCTCCGGTAGGAAAAGCGTAGCTCCAATCCAGCTCCAAATAGGTGGCAATGCCAGCTCCATGTTACCAACCAATAGGTGGCAACATCTGATCTGATCTCCCTTGACCGGATCTCTTGCCCTTGGGATAACTTTTGCAATAAATTTTTAAAAAAGACTTGCATTTTACTCCATAATTTGATATAATTATATTGTAAATAAAAAAGAAAGGAAAAGTGATAAAATGAAACAAAAACTAATTAAAAAATTGCACGATCTTATGCTACAAATAATTACTTGCAATGATGCTGAACTTGACAAGATAGGAATTGAACTTGCTGAAATAGAAAAACAACTAATTACTTGGCAAGAAAAAAATATCTCAAAAAAATAAAAAAACACTTGACTTTAGGGACAAGATGTAGTATAATTAATATATCAAATGAAGAAATAAAAGAAAAGTAAAAAAGTTAAGAAAATTAAAAAAAATACTTGACTTTTAAATCTGAATTTGATATAATATATATGTAAATAAAAAAAGAAAGGGCATTAACAATTAGTCGGTTAATGTAATGGTGATTAAAATGGCTAAAGCAAAAGAATTATTTAATGTTAGAGGAGTAAACTTAACTGCTCACGAAAAAAATGTTTATGACAAAGTAAAGGAGTTAGGCACTGTTGACTACAACCAAGTAGCAACTGCTTGTAATGTATCTACTAAGTCTGCTATTGCAACCTTAGCAAGATTAGAAAAAACTCACGGTTTATTAAGAAAAAATGAACCAGTAAAAGTAACTACTTATGAAGTTGCTGATGTGGAGGGCGAATAGTCCTCTTTTTTTATTTACTGTAAAGCGAACAAATGTTTGTCAAATACTTGACAAAAAATTTTTTTATTTTTTTTATTAAAAATACTTGACTTTGTGGAGCAAAGTGTGATATAATTAAAGGGGAAGTATTTTTTTTTTTTTTTTTTTTTTTTTTAGTAGCTTCGCAGCTGCCACAGCAGCAGCTCAGCTCCCAGCTCCGACACACCCGGGTGCGTTGTTGCCCCCCGTTAGGGGGTAAGGGGCTAGGTGGTTGCCCCTGGGTTGGGTTAACCCAAGATCTGATACGCCCGGTTGAGTTGTAAGATCTTTTTGATCCGGGAGAGGATCTCACGATACACCCGGATGAGTTGTCTTTCATTATTATAATATAAAAAAACTTGAAAAACTTTTATAAAAATGCTTGACTTCTTTTTCTTTATTTGGTATAATTAAAATGTAAGAAAGGAAAGGTGATAAAAATGTTAGAAAAAATCTTACAAGTATTAGAAAGCGAAGGAGTTATCTATGATTACGAAATTATAGAAGATAACAACATCAACATTGTTGTTGATAACACTGTTTATAATTTTAATCAAGAAGATAATACTTTTACTTTAAAGATTACTGAACTTGAAGAAAATTAAAAAAGTTAAAAAAAAGTATTGACTTAATCTAAATACTATGGTATAATTAATATGTAATCAAGGAAAGAGATAAACTTATAAAGAGTTTTAAATCTCATTAAAATTAAAAGACTATTGCAATAGTAAGTTTACTCTTTCAAAAAATTACAAAAAAGTTAAAAAAGTATTGACTTAATTTAAAAAGTATGTTATAATTAATATGTAATAAAGAAAGGAAAGTGATAATTATGGCAATGACACCAGCAAAAAGACATCAAATAAGAGCAAAACAAGAGGCAATGCAAAAAGCAAGAAAAGAGGAAAGACTTGGACTTGCTAAAAAAACAGCAAAGAAAAAGGGAAGAAAATAATTTCTTCCCCCCTCAAAAAAATTAAAAAAAGTTAAAAAAGGTATTGACATTTGACCTAATAAATGTTATAATTAATATGTAAATGAGAGATAGCCACTCTCAAAAAGAAAGGAAAGTGATAAAAATGGCAAAAACTAAAGAAACTTTTAATGTAAGAGGTGTAGAACTAACTGCACACGAAAAAAATATTTATGAAAAGGTTGTAGAACTTGGCAAAGTTGACTATAATCAAATTGCTACAAGTTGTAATGTAAGTCCTAAAAGTGCAATAGCAACACTTGCTAGACTTGAAAAAACACACGGACTTCTAAAGAAAAATGAACCTGTAAAGGTTACAACTTATGAAATCGCCGAAGATATAGAGGACTAAAAACCTCTATATTTTTTTTATGTCCTGATACAAACAAATGTTCGCTTTTAGCCCCCCCAAAAAAAAATTAAAAAAATTGCAAAAAACTATTGACTTTTACTTGCATTTTTGCTATAATTATGTTAGAGGTGGAGGAGAACCCCTTATAAAAAAGATCCCCCATTAGATCATCTGATGATACGCCCGGATCAGTTGTACGAGTTGGGATGCACCCAAAAAAAATTAAAAAAAATATAAAAAAGTATTGACTTTTGATTTGGTCTATGATATACTTAATATGTAATCAAGGAAAGACACCAAAGAAAAAAAATAAAAAAAATTATAAAAAAGTGTTGACACTGATTAGAAAGTATGCTATAATAAATATGTAATTAAGAAAGGAATTGAAAAAAATGACAAATAAAATTGATAAAAGAAAAAAATATGTTTTAGTTTTAGATACTGAAACAACAAATAATATTTTTACACAAAAGGAAAATGACGGACTAGTTTATGATTTAGGGTTTGGAGTTTATGACAAACAAGGAAATGAATACGAAAGTTATTCTCTAGTTATAACTGATATATTTGATAATGAAAAGCAACTAATGGAAACTGCTTACTATCACGAAAAACTACCACAATACTACGAAGAATTAGAAAGTGGCATAAGACAAAGAAAAAGTATTTTTCAAGCAAAAAAACTTGTTAGAGAAGTTATGAAAAAATACAACATTAAAGAAGTTTATGCTTACAATATGTCTTTTGATTATAATACACTTAACAATACATTAAGATATGTTAGTAAATCAAAGATAAGATATTTCTTCCCATTTGGTACACAAGTTTGTTGCATTTGGCATATGGCTTGTCAAGTATTAGCAACACAAAAAACATTTTTAAAAGAAAATGTTGTTAATGCTAAAGGTAATTACATTACTAACGCCGAAAGACTTTATCACTACATCACAAAAGATTATGACTTTAAAGAAAAGCATACTGGCTTAGAAGATGTTAGAATTGAAAGCAAAATCTTAACTCATTGCTTTAAACAACATAAAAAAATGTCAAAAAAAATCTTTCATAATTGTTGGAATATTCCAAACATTGCAAAACAAGAACTTTTACAAGTTGCGTAAAAGTTTCTTTTTTTTTGTAAAAAAGTATTGACTTTATACCAAAACAATGCTATAATTATAATGGGGGTGGATGATGATGATATATATAACAACGCCGCCTGGCGTGTCATAAACGCTCCCCCTTGGGTTAACCCAAATGATACACCTGGATGAGTTGTAGACAAAAGCCTAGAATAAAAAAATTGAAAAAAGTTTCAAAAAACTATTGACAATGACTTAATACTATGCTATAATATATATGTAAGATAAAGAAAGACATATCTTGCAAATGATTATTTAAGAAAGGAAAGTGATACAAATGAATAATCAAAAAACTAAAAAAAGAGTATTAAAGAAAGGTGTTGAAAAAGTATTCAGTACAATTGTCGCTATTTGGTTTTTTTGGATAATGACTACAATTGACACAATAGACAACCCATTTAATGAAATTAAAAGTTATTTAATCATTACGGGAATATTAACAATACTTGCTTTATTTAGTTTCTTTATGCTAATGAAATACTCTAACTTATTTGAAGATGCCGACTAGTGCATCTTTTTTTATTGTTGCATCAGGTACAAAAAAAATAAAAAAAATTGCAAAAAACTATTGACTTTTGTTTCATAAAATGATATAATTATAATGGGAGAGAATAATAATAATATAAAAAAAAGATCTAAAGGTGGATCTGATGACACGCGTGGGTGAGTTGTAAGAAAGTTGAAAAAAAATAAAAAACTTTTAAAAAAGTGTTGACTTTAACCTAATAAGGTGGTATACTTAATATGTAATCAAGAAAGGAATGAAAAAAATGAATTATAGAAACTTTAAAATTGAAATGGAAGAAAAGGACTTAAAGAAAACAAACTTAATCTATAAATGGTTAATCACTATGAAAGATGGAAAGGTTGCTACTTATGTTGGAATATCTACAAGACCACTTGATGAAAGAACAAAAGAACACATAAGAGATAAAAGAACATATTTTGATAAGTTCTTAACTGAAAATGAAAACAATATCAAAAGTGTTAAAATTGAAGTTGTAAAAGAGTTAAAAAGAAACTTTAAAGATATGAAAACACAACTTGAAAAAAGAGAAACTAAACTTATAATAAAAGATAAGTTAGAAAATGCTTTTAATCTTAATAGTAAAATTGATAAAAGATTTGCATAAAAAGTATTGACTTTTAAAAAGATATTTGATATAATAATATTGTCAATAGGAAAAGAACTTAATAAAAAAATTAAAAAAAGTTAAAAAAACTATTGACAATATCAATTATATTTGATATAATAAATATGTAAATAAGAAAAGAACTTATTTACAAGTAGCAAAGAAAGGAAAGTGATATTATGGCTACAAAAAAAGAAACTTTTATGGTAAAGGGTGTTGAAATGACACAACACGAAAAAATGGTTTTTGATAAGGTTGTTGAACTTGCAAGACCAGTAAGTTATAAGGAAATTGCAAAAGAGTGCAACATTAGTGAAAAAAGTGCTTGTGCTACACTTGCAAGATTAAATGCTACAAAGGGAGTTTTAAAGAAAAACGAACCTATCAAAATTACAACTTATGAAATCAACGAAGATACCGATTAAGGTATCTTTTTTGGTGCATAAAAAAAATTAAAAAAAATTGCAAAAAAGTATTGACTTTATACTTGGAAAGTGGTATACTTATAATGGGAGAGAATAATAATATATAAAAAAAAACGATCTAATTTTGGATCACAAAAAAAATGAAAAAACTTTAAAAAAAGTATTGACTTTATACCATTTATTTGGTATAATGTATATGTAAGATAAAGAAAGGAATGATTAAAAATGAAAAAGAAAAGAGTATTGAAAAATTGGGTTAAGGAAACATTGTTATTTATTGCTTGTGGTGTTGCAATGTTTGGTTGTTTCAAGTTATTACAATTACAAGACCAACACGAATACAACAAAGCAATTGAAAGATGTGGAAGTGTTGAAAACCTAAACACACACTACACACAACAAGGCGACAAATACTACACTTGCAAGGTTGAAAAATAACCTTGTAAGTGCTAGAAAAAAACTTAAAAAAGTTTTAAAAAAGTGTTGACATTATACCAATAGTATGGTATACTATATATGTAATCAAGGAAAGGAAAGTGATAAAATGATTACTAGAAACCATAAAAACATTATGAAGTATGCAAACATAATGACAAATATTCAAGATATTGCAAAAGCAACTAAACAAACTGAAAGTCAAGTTGAAAGTGCAATAATCACACTTGCAAGAAAAGACTTAATGACAAAGTCAAAAGCAAAAGAACTTTTGAAAGACAAGAAGTCAATTAAGTTCATAGACTTGCCATTTGGAAGTGGACTTGCAAAACCACTTCCCGTATCAACTGAAAAAGTAAAGACTATTTATTGCAAATAGTCTTTACAAAAAAATTGAAAGGAATTGATTAAAATGAGAAACGCCGACAACCTACCTATTAAGTGGGTGTTAGATATGGACGACACCCTAGCACACTTTCACGAACAAAAAAATGCACTTGAAAGATTTGCTACTGAAAAAAACTTCTTTAATATTTTGAAACCTAGTAAAATGACAAAGTTTATCAAACTACTTGTTAAGCATAATGAACTTGAAGCAAAAGACATTTTTATTGTTAGTGCTTCACCTAATGAACAAGCCGACAAAGACAAACTACAATGGATTGAAAGACACTTGCCTGAAATACCAAAAGAAAACATTATGTTTACAAGACTTGGGGAAAATAAAGCCGAATTATTTATCAATAAATACCACCTATCAAAAGAGGACTTTAAACATTGTATGTTAATTGATGACTACACAAAAAACCTTATTGAGTGGAAAAACTTTGGTGGAATTGCTAAAAAGTACATTAATGAATACAACAACACAACAAAGAACTATCTTAAACACAACATAAGTGCAATAGTATTATAAATGATAAATCAAAAGACTAATAACAAAAGTCTTTTTATTATAATAACTATAACACAAACAACACAAATGCAAACACAAAGTCAAACACAAACAACACAAAGTCAAAGACAAAGTCAAGTCAAACACTTCAAACACCATCAGTGCCACCTAGTGTACCACGACACAAACGAAACGGAACAAAAAGACCAATTATATTATAAAGATAAAACACGCCTAAAAACGCCCTTAAAATGCGTCTAGTGGTGTATTAAAAAAATAGGGTTGAATCGATAGGAAATAAAAAAAGACTTTTAGAAATTAAAAAGTCTTTTGCTACAAACTTTTGTTTGCTATTCCTTGCAAGTTGTCAAACACCGAACAACTGTTTGAGTCTTAGCATTCCAACCCCGAGAGTGCCAACATAGACACGAACGAACAAGCGTTCGGCTGAAGGGGGGATATGTTTAGTAATGATACGCCTGGGTGCGTTGCTATGGGTGCATATGTCCTATACGAAATCACATATTCAATTTTCTGTACCTATACGAAATCATTCATTTATTTTTCAGTATATTGCCCGAATCCTATTATTTTTGTATATTTTGAAAGAACATCTTCTAAACAATCATTTATTCCACAATCGTATGAGTCTAGACTTTTGCTTGCTCCGTCTTGATAATCTTCTAAATATTTTATAAACTCTTTTTGTTGTTTCTTTAATTCTAGGTTTTCATAGAATATTTTAAAAGGATCAAATGTTTCTCTTAAAGTACAATAATCTTCAGAATCACTATATTCATTTGTATTAAAACAGATGTTTGGATTTCTATATTCTTCTATTTGAACATATTTATTATCAACTATTTTTATTAATCTAGCCATTTACTCATCACTATCTATTCTCTCTACTATTTCACTAAGATAGACAAACCAAGTGCCCTCTTTATAATATTCTCTATTATAACAATATTTATCGTCATATTTGCCTTTGTATTGCTTATCAATTAAATATACCTTATTTAAAGATATTGGTTCATATTTTATACCAACAATTGTTGCAATAGTTCCATTAATCAATCTAACTTTATCTTTAATTTTTAACATTACCATCACTTTCTTGTTCTAATTCTTCCCCAAAATCGCTCACTCCACGGGCTCCCCTTTTAGTATTTTCAGAATACTTTCCTCTCTGTGTATAGCTATGTTACATTTTTCGTAAACGCCTTGGCTATCATTTTCACAAAAAGTAATTCCTCTTTCAAGCTCATGAACTGCTTTCCCTATTATATCTTTCAATTCTTGATTTTGTTTAGTCAAAGTTCTTACTTGTCTTTCCAAGTCTTCTATTTTCTCATTTATTTGAGAACCGTTAGCCACGTCTCCATCAGGACTTGTGATTAAACATCCAGATTCATAATCATACCAATCCGTAATCTTTTAATATTTTTACTAATTCCTGCCCAATCGCACGTTGCATTGGATCAGGACTACTTTTTAATTCATTTGCTTTATGCACCATTTCATCAATTTTATCTTTTTGCATAAAATATCTACCATAGTCGCCAGTCATATCATTAAGCGGTGCAATTGGAATTCGTTTTTCTTTTGAAACAAGAAAAAGTGCTCCATCATCAGCTTCTAAAGTTAGCTTTTCATTTGGTTCAATTCCAAAATCCTCAACTCTGCCGCCAATAGTCTCTATCTTAACATTAATATTAACTTTGTAACTGGCAGTGGCAAAATCCATTGCCTGCCATTGAGGTCCAAAGTTTACATAAGTAGCCGTTGTATTAAAATCATTATTCATTTAAGTCCTCCTCAAAAAATTTTTTTAGCCTTTCCTGGCACATACGCTCGATTGGGTCGTTTGTTTCTTTCGTAATAAAATTGAAAAGTTTTCGGCAAAAGTCATTACCATAAAGCCCAAGCATTTGCGTTGGTGTTGCAATTACACGTTTGTGCCAACCTCCAGGATATTTTTCTATATATTCAATTCCGTTGGGCGTAATACTAAGCTCTCCAGAATCTTGTATCACATAGTCATTAAGGTTATTAGTCACATAAAGCAAGTGTTCATCTTTTAGGTCGCATGCGGCAACAGATTTTCTTGGTACAACCTTAATCACAGGACTTGAGCTAAATATCGTAAGGACGTCACTGTTTTGGACATTGTCAATTGCGCCCATATAATCACGTACGACGAAACCATTATAGGTGCGCATTATAAGGCCCCCTATCTTATAAACATTATTTAGACATCTTGCCAAGCGGCATTCGTCTTTATTATAGCAAAAAACAGGAATAGCACGCCATGGATTTTCATTAGTGATAAACAAAAAGTTATCGGCATCCAAAATACTAAACGCAGAATGGTAGTAGGGAAAGCCTTTACGATAGAACTCTTCTATGTCTTCGGGTGTTGCCACGTCTGCCCATTCTTGTAACTCTATTAGGGCGTTGCGGATTTGATAATCATAGTTCAAACTAATCACCTTGCTTTCCGGCTGCCATTGTGCGGATTTTATCTAGTCCCCACATGTGCTTCATAAATTCAATAATGCACCAATTAACCTCGGTAATTTGGGCATCGGGTTTGTCTTTTTTATAATTAGCCCATATGTTGCACAAGCCCAAACTATATACAAGCAAATCATAGAGCGTTTCTGTGTCATTTGAGTAGACATACGCGTTTTGGTCAAATGCCTTACATTTTTCGGCAAGGTCAAACACTTCATTGACTGTAAGCTCGGGTTTGTCTGTATCTATTTTACCGATTAGGTCTTGCATAAGGGCATCTAATTCTATTTTAAGAGTTTCTCTTACTTTCATAACATAAACCTCCTTAGCTTTTTAAGAAAAAAACCTGCAAATTTTTATTCTTCTGCAGGCTTTTCTACTTTGGCATTTTTAGAGTCGAATTCGGCTTTAAAAACGGGATCTAATAAGCAAAGTAAATTTGCATAAGAATTAGCATAGCCGCTTTCAAATCCATTTTGGAAATTATCATAAGGACTAGCTTCCACATCTTCTTTTGTAAATAAGTCATTATCACTAATGTTTTCACGAAGATAATTTGCCAAGTCTTTTAAATTTTCTATTTTTTCCATTTCTCCACTCCCTGTTAGTCAAGACTAACACCAATTATTGCATATCTATATCCTAAACAGGAAAAACCTGTATAGTTCAATTAAGTGCTCATTGCGTGGCTAAGCACAATGAGCGTAAGAAAGGGGTGAATACCGTTGCATTAAACAACGATAAATGGTTTACCATCATTGCGACTTTTTGTGTAATTGTTAATCGCACGGACGGGACAAGCCGTCAAGTTAATATTTTTAAATTAACATTTTTTCTTTTTTCATTTTCTAAATATATTATAAACGAAAATGATATATAAATTCAAGTCTTTTTAAAGAATTTTTGTAAAAAAGTTTTTTAATTTTTTCTCTTTTTCTTTTTTACAATTATATTATAAAATATATTTCTATAATAAATCAAGTCTTTTTGTAAAATTTATCTAGATCTTTTATTATATGAAAAATATTGATAAGAAATTAAGCTTTTTTCTATTTCTAATAATTGCTTGCCCATTTCATCTAGTGCTTTATCATCAGATGTGGCAATTTCCATTATAATTTTATGTAGCCACTTTAGTATTTTCTTTTTTACAATCATAAGAATTACTCCTTTCTTTTCTTTTTACATTTATATTATATCATTCATTAGACAGTTTTGTAAATAATTTTTATTCATTTAATGCAAGAAAAAGAAAAAGAAGCAAAAAGAAAAAGAATATATCTTTATTATATTATATATATAGAGAATAATACTCGCTTCGCAAGCTACGCTCGTATTATTCATTGTATATAATTATAATATTGCACTTTTATTTTGTAAAGTTTTTTGATTTTGAAATAAACTAGAAATGAAATTACACAAAACTCTTTACAGAAATCTTTTAGAGTGTTAATATATAAGTAAGAGGGAGGGATTGGCATGAAAGTTGATGATCCTAATACTATAAAAGTTAAAGGTAGTAAGAAAAAAATTGTATATTCATTAGATTGGACAGCACAAGCTTATGAAGACAGACTTGCTTGTGTAAAGAATTTAGAGAGTGAGGGACGATTGAATGACTTGAGTCCGGCACAATTGAACGAAGTCTCTAATTATTTACTTTATTCTGCAGATGTAGATTGTGATGTTGAGTTAAAGCAACCTTCGAAAAAAAGCGTTTCTTATGAAGAAATGGTTGAAAATGGAGTTGCTGACATGGCATTTCATAATGCAAAATATAAAAATATATACAAAACTTACAAACCTTTCATAGATAAAGAAAAAGATAAGGATATCCCAGGAATGCAAGATTTATGGGAAGAAATGGAAAAAATTAAGGTTGTATATGATTATTTAGATGATTGTTTAAAGGGGAGAAGAGAAAGAGATTTTACGAATCCATTAGAAATTAATTATGTAAATCATCATTATTACAAGAATTGGTATATAGATTTATGTTTACAACAATATACTTTAAAAGATGCATATCGTCCAGTTATGCAATCACAACAACAAGGTTTTCTTAATATTAGACCTGACGATGACATGTATTTTGGACTAAGAGTCGGAGAATTCATCATATGCGAATCTGATGAAGACAAAATGATAGATCTATCAAATCCTCTTCATGTTTATTTACTAATGAAAAATTATAAAACCATAAGATACGAGCATGCGAACAGGGCTATTGACGATTGGAATGAAATATACGATTTATTAGATAGAGCCATCGCAAGAGTACAATTTAGTGATTGTATATGGGATATATTGGAAATGAAGATTAACGGAGAAAGAAATGATATCATAGGAGCATATGTAAGAGATACATATAATGTAAATTATAATGACAATTACATTAGCACTTTATTTACAAAATCAATCAGTAAGAAAATAGCCAAAGCTGCTGTGATTAATGCAAGAAGAGATTTTCATAAGACTGGAAAAAGAAAATGTATAAGATGTAAGGAAGAAAGATGGGATGATGAATTTTTCTCATTTGCAAAAAGTTGTGGATATTGTTTACATAAATTAAACGGAACTGGTAGAAAAATTCACTTAAAGGGGTGATATAAATGGATTATGGGACAAGACGATGCGGTAAATGTTCTCAAATAAAATTAATCCAAGATTTGGTTCCTTGTGGTGAAAATTGTTTATTTGGAACTGATGGAGTAAGCACAATTTGTTATGATTGTGCTTTAGAGAGTATAGACACAAAAGACTTAACCATGGTTGATAAGTTATGTCAGTTTTTAGATATTGCATTTATGGCTGAAGAATGGATAAAAATAACAAAAACATCTGATAATGAAAAATATATATTGGAAACATATATAAAAACTGTTAAGAGCAGCGAATATAGCAAATCATCTTGGAAACAATATGACTTATTATGGGAAAAGGCGAGAGAAACTGATGCAGTATTGAGCAAATTACCTACTTTATCTGCTGATTTATTTATTTATTTAAGAAAGAAGTGGGGCTCATACGATGATTTTGGTGTAGAAGATTATTTAAAGATGGAAAGCTATGAAAAGAATACCTTGAATTATTATAATTTTAGGGATGAGGCAAGAAGAGATATGATTCGTAAGCTTGCCTTAGTGTCTGTTTTAATAGATAAAAAATTGGCTTCTGGTGATACTCGTGAAGTATCAACGTTAATAAGTTCATACCAATCTTTAATGAAAGAATCAGGTATTCAAAATGCAGTACAAAATGATACTGAGACAATCGAATCTTTAAGTGAGTTAATTGCTTTTTTAGAAGAACATGGATGGCTAATGGATTATAAAGTTACAGAAAGTAGAGATGTTGTAGATGCGACAATAAGAAATTTCCAACAGTATGTTGCTGCAATAGTTGCTGGTTCTGGAGAAGAAATTACTCAGATGTATAATACTAAATTAATGGAACAAAATTCAGGAACAAGTGTTAATGAAGAAGACATAGAAAGTATGTTTGAGACACAAGAGGCTCAAGAAGAAAGATTTGAAGATGAAACTCTAAACGAAGAAGAATTAATAGATATGTTTAAGGAGATAAGTAAAGAATATGACAAATAGTTTAGACGAATTCATAGATGCTTATCATCATATGTACTCTGAGCGTAATGACATAAAAAGAATTGTTGTTACGCCGGATTACGTAATGAATAATTGGGATAATATAACTTATGCAATGCGAATATTGTATCTTTATCCAGATTATTTTATAGATATTGTAAAAAGGAAAAACACATATTTACAACAAGTCTTCTTTTATCAAAGAGTTTTTTTAAGAGTTATGGCAAGATATCAAAAAGTTAGCGGAATTTTTGTTCGTGCTTATTCAAAATCATTTTTAAATTTCATATCAATAAATATGAAAGCAATGTGGCAGCCAATGAGTAAATTGTTCTTATGTGCAGATACTAAAAAGCAAGCTGCTATGATTACAAAGGAAAAAATGAATGAAGTTTATTACTTAATTCCCTTTTTTGTTAATGAGTTGGACATAGCCGATTTCGATAAACAAAAGCAACATTATTCAACAGGTGGAGAAGATCAGGCTAAGTTGAAATTTAGAAATGGTTCTGCAATAGACATCGTTTCTACAACAGATAGTGCCCGTGGAGGACGTAGACATGGAGGTACAATCGAAGAGTTTTCGTTGGCAAATCAAGATGAAATTGAAAATGTTGTTATTCCGTTATTGAATGTTAATAGAAAAACAATGTGTGGTAAGAATAATCCAACAGAACCACATGCTTCTCAGATAATGATTGGATCTGCCGGATACAAAAATACGTACGCTTATAATTTAACTGTTGAAATGTTAGTTGATATGGTATTTGAACCAGATAAGGTATTTGTTTTTGGCGGAGATTATCGAATTCCTGTTATGCATGGATTATTGGACAAACGAAAAATTTTAGATAAGATTAAGTCTACCGGTACTTATAAATTGGAAACATTTTTAAGAGAGTATATGTCAAGATGGGCTGGAGGTAGTGAAGAGAGTTATTACTCTTACGATTTAATAGATAAACGTAGAAAAATATTAAGACCTGAGTTTGAGCCAGAACATAAAAGTGATATTTTTTATACGCTTGGTGTCGATGTTGGGCGTTTTAGCGATGAAACTGTTTTAGAGATATTTAAAACATATACATCTGGAGAAAGATTTATTACCCATTTGGTTAATATAATAATAATGCCCGGAATAGGTAGACACTTTCAAGACCAGTCTATTAAAATTAAACAGCTTGATTCTATATTCAATTTTAGAGGAATAGTTGTCGATATAAATGGACCTGGAGCCGGTATTGCAGATTTCTTAATAATCGAGCAAGAAAAGGATGGTAATTATTATCCAGCATATGGTTTTAGTAATAAACCAAAATATAAAAAGACTGAAATGCCAGGATGTATAAGAAAATTATATGGTGTTGAAGCAAGTCCAGGTGCTAACTCAGATTATTATAAGAACGCACATTTGATGCTTAGTTTAGACAGAGTTCGTCTCCTTATTAATGAACGACAAGCAAGAACTTATTTTGCTCAGTTTGATTATTGGAGAAAAATGAAAGTAGACAAAAAAGCCACTCAGTTAATTCCTTATATATCTACAACTAAATTGCAGGATCAATTGGCGAATCTGAAGGCTAATATTGAAACTGCGACAAGTAATATAAATGTTCAAAAGATTAAGACAACAATTGGAAAAGACTTAGTTTCCTCATTTATTTATGGTTTGTGGTTTATAAGTCTAGAAGAAGAAAAAGAATTAAAAAAACGTGCCGGGAAAGGTACGTTAGGACAGTATTCTTTTTATAATTAGGAGGTGTAGAAAAAAAATGGAGAAAGAGAAAAAAACCAATACTTTTGAAGACAAAGATAAATTAATAGCTCGTTTCCAAAAATTGGCTAAAGCAATAAATAAATATGATCCTAGTTATGATAAAGTTTTAGACCTAGACCGTGTTAGGGGATATAATCCAAAAAGTATAACTTACGAGAAGTTAATGGCATTATCTCCAGAAGATCCACTATGGATTACTTTATCAAGGGTTTATTATAATGAACCACAATATCAAAGAATTATACTTTATTATGCAACGCTATTTTTAAATTATTATTATGTGTCTCCTGTTGATTTATCAAGCACAGGAAGAACCGTAAATAAGAAAAAATTAGAAAAAGAGTACAATGATGTTTTAGCATTTTTAGACGATGAGATAAAAGTAGAAGACTTTACTGTACGTACTTTAATCGATATTCTTGTAGACGGTAGGGTTTTCTATTATTATGACTTTATTAACATGGACGGAAAACCATATTTTCAATTATGTAAATTGCCATCAGATTATTGTGAAATAATTGGAAACGCAAAAAACGGACAGATGCCAATTTTTGAATTAGATATGAGTTTTATCGACCAAGTTATGGCATCTTTGGTGTCAGTTGATCCTAATATAACAAAGGAGGATGTGTTAAAACAATATCCAAAAGGATTGCGAACTGCCTATTACCGTTGGAAAAATAATGGAGAAAGAAAAATATTAGTAACTCCAGTACACGGTATTGGTTTTACAAGTTACAATGGAATGCCTCCTTTTGCCGGCATATTAAGACAAATCGTTAGAATGAGAAAATTCGAAGATGTACGAGATAATTATATTGAGGACAGTCTTCAAAAAATCTTGTTCCAACATGTTGAAATCGATAGTAATGGAGATCCTGAAATCGATTTGGCACTTGCTGCTGAATTTCACGATAACTTAAAGAAGATCACAAAGAAGATGGAAAGAGTAAATGCTTTAACATCTTTAGCGGATGTAAGTGTATTAGACTTATCTGATACTTCAAGAGAAAATGATTTGGACTTTATTGACAAATTTGAAGAAAAGATGTACAATGAAGCTGGTGTTCCTCAAGCTATTTTCAATGGGGACACTGCTGGAGTGTTAGAATTCTCAGCAAGAAAAGATGAATCATTTATTTGGAACATTATGGAAAAAATAAGTACATGGTTATCTTTTATTTGTAATGCCGAGATAGGTGCAAGAGGAAAAAGAACTTACAATTTTGTAGTTTCATATTTACCGATTTCCTATCGTAATAGGGAGAAAATGATGGACACTTATTTGAAGAATGCGCAGTATGGATACAGCAAAATCATTCCTCAAATAGCTGTTGGTGTTAAGCAAAGACACTTTGAGTCTCTTTTATATTTGGAAAATGATTTATTGAAGCTCGACAAAAGACTCGTTCCCCTAATGAGTTCTCATACAATGAGTGGAAAGGGTGGAACTCCTGCTCAACAAACTGCAGATGCAGCTAGTAATGTTGAGGGAGGAAGACCACAATCATCAACAGATGAAAAGACAGACGGAACTCTTAAGAAAGAGGATAGTCAATAAAGGAGGCAAGTGATATGGACTTAACAAAATATGCTGCCCTAAACATCAAGATGACTAAGTTTTCTAAAGTTAATAGTCAATTTTCATTGGGAAGAGCAAGAGTATTCTATGAAGGACCAAATGTCAATCGTACTATTATTGATGCAGACGTAGCTGAAAAGTTGATACAAACCATTCCTGGTACTCCTATTGTTGGAAGATATAATTCTGAGGAAGGAGATTTTGAAGGACACGGCGAGGGTCAAATAGCTTACGGCTTTGTCCCATTAGATCCTCATCCTATGAGGGTAGAGGTTACAGAAGAAGTTTATGGTTTACCTATAAAAAGGAAATACTATGAAGTAGATGCTGTAATATGGGATGGAAGATTTCCTGAAGCCCAAAAAATTTTGGAAGAGGAGAAATCTCTATCAATGGAACTTAATCCTGAAACTATGGACGGTGAATTTGAGATTTATGATGACAAGCATTATTTAAGAATTACTAATGCCGAATTCTTCGGAATTACTGTTCTTGGTGATGCGCACACTCCTTGCTTCAAGGATGCCAAGTTCTTTCAAGCATATGCGAGTATGCTTAGCGCTTATGAAGCGTTAGAACAAGAATCGAATATAGGAGGTACAAATATGCCAAACACAGAAGAAAAAGTAGATGTTGTTGAAGTTAATGAAACAGATTCTACTATAGTTAATGAAGAGGCTACTGTTGAAACTGAGACTCCTGAAGTTGAAGAAACTGAAGCTGTTGAAGTAACAGAAGACGAAGCGGCTGAAGCTACTCCTACTGAAGACGGTGTTGAAGAAGGAACAGAAGAAGAAACTGAAGCTGAAGAAGAAGCTACAGAAGAAGAAGAAGCTACAGAAAATTTTGAAGCTGAAACTGAAACTGAAGAAGAACCAGAAGCTGAAGAAAGCTCTGCTGAGTCTGAAGAAGAACCAGAAGTAGAAGAAGAAACAGAAGCTGAATCTGAAGTTAATGAAGAAACAGAGGCTTTAAAAGCTAAAGTCGAAGAATTAACAGAAAAATTAGAAGTATATGAAAATGCAGCTAAAGAAGAATTAATTAATAAATTCTCTGCTAAAATAAATGATAGTGATTTTATGTCTGACATAAAAGAAAATATTGGTAATTATAGCGTAGAAGATTTAAAATCAGCTTTAGGTGCAAAACTTGCTGAACAAGTATTAGTTGAAGAAGAAAGCGATGAAAACAAAGTAAATGGTATGGTATATTCATTTAATGGCATTGCTAAAAAAGAAACTAAAAAAGGATGGCAAGAATTAGTTAGAGCTACAAAAGCTGCTAATAAGAAAAATTAAATGGAGGTAATTAAACATGGCTCAATATAAGATTTCTGCCCATGGTGTTGTTGAACACAATTTCTTAGCTTCTGAAGCTACAAGACAAATTGAAGCTCAAACACCTGTAAAAGATGGAATTGAAACATTAGAGAATGGTATGATCCTTTTCATTGATCGTAAGAACAACGAAATCGTTAAAGAAGAAGTTTCTTGTCCTTATTTAATGCATTCAACTGTAAGATATTACAGAGCAGGAGAAAGAGGAATTAATCATTTCGTATTCAACGTAAACAATGAAGAAGAATTACCAAGATTATGGAAATTATCTGAAGGAGACAGTTTCCACACTAATTTAATTTCTGGAGACTATGCTAGTAACGAAGAATTCGATACAGCTTTCGCAAAAGGAAGTTTATATGGATATCCAGATGGTAACGGAATGATAAAAGTTACTGAAACAAAAGATGACAACGCTAAATGTGAATTTATCGTTAGTAAAAGTACAATGCAAAACGACGAAGTAGGTTTCTACGTAGTTGTAAATAAAGCGTAAGGGGGTAAAAAGATATGGAAAACGTTAAAGATATCGTTGACTTAGCTGTTGCTACAGTTACAAAAGAAAATATCCCTTCTGAATTTACAGCTGCTGATCTTGAAAATTCACTTCGTGAACAATTAAGTGCTTTCCAAGATTATAAATATCTTAGAAAACATGCAGCTGATTTATATGAAATAATCGAAGAAGTAGCTAATGTTGTTATACCAAGAAAGGTATTAGAACAATTCGGTGGTTTCGCTGAAATCAGAAGAAAAGGATATGGAGAAAAAATTAGCTTCACTGTAAGAACTGGTAAATACAGAGGTAAAAAATTCGTTACTAAGGCTGGAGATCAAGGTATTTATAAAACATTTACTTTAGATAACAAAGAATTAGTAATGCAACCAAGAGTATATGCTGGTGCTACAAGATTAGAAATTGAAGACTTCTTATTAGGAAGAATTTCAATGTCTGAACTATTAGACGTATTAACAGAAGCTTTAGGAGAAAAATTATATATTGAAATTCAAAAAGCTTTAATCGCTTCATTCAATGCTCCAGATAGACCTGCTGCTAATAAATACACAGGTGCTGGATTAATTATGGATGAATTCGATAAGTTAATCAACACTGTAAGAGCTTATGGAGACAGCGTTAATATTTATTGTACATTTGCTTTCGCAAGTAAATTATACAATAACCCAGGATGGGCTACTGTTACAAATCCTAACCTAAGCGGAAGAGACGTTGAAGACATAAGAAACCAAGGATACGTTGGAACTTACAAAGGATGCAACGTTATAATCCTTAACCAATCATTCACTGATGATACTAACACTGAAACAATCGTAAATGATGCTTATGCATACATTATGCCAGCTGGAGCTGAAAAACCAGTTAAAATTGCATTCGAAGGTCCTACATTCGTAAGAAACTTCACTGACGCAGTTTTATCTCAAGAAATTAGTCTTGAACAAATGTTCGATGTTGCTGTATTATCTCACAATTATTGGGCAATTTACAAAGATACAAGCTTAGAAGCGTAGTTATATAAAAAGAGCCGAAAGGTTCTTTTTTATTTATTACAAAACATTTGACAGAAAGAATAAAATATGTTAAATTGTTATTAACACGGAGAGTGCCTACTATACTGTAGGAAAAGAAAAAATCCGTAAAAGAGATGATGGAGGTTGAAAAAATGGACAACAAATTTATTGAAATTAGATTATTAAATGTTGGCGATTGCGGAGTTGGACTAAGAGATACTCAAGGAAGATTTTATAATATTCCTATGAACAGTCAATTAAGAATATCTTTAGATAGTTTTAAAAATATCTTAGACAATCCAGTTAGCAAAAGAATGATTTGCCAAGGATTAATAAAAGTAGATGGAATCACAGAAGAAATGTTATATGGAAGTATTCTTAGTGATGAAGAAAGAGATTACATTTTAGGAGATCGTGTTTGCGAAGTTGAAGAAGATGCAGGAATTCATCAAATTCATGTAGAAGAAGAAACTGCAGAAGTTCCTATTGTAAAAGCTATCACTTTCTATAATTGGATTAAAAATGATAAAGAAGATAAGATAAGAGAAGCTTTAAAAAATCCAGTAAATTATGATACACTTAAAGAAATTGTTGCAAAGAATGATAGATATAACACAGATTTAGTTAAAAAAATATTATCAGAATAAGGAGGGATAAAATGGGAACAAAGTATATAGAGATATACGAATCCTTTCTTAGTGCCGTAACAGATGATAGATTTGCGGTAATGTCAGAAGAAGAATTAATGACAGATTTATTACCTCTTCTAAAGAGATCGATATATTATTTATGTAGAATAGCAAAAGAAACAGAATATAGAGTATTGCCAGGATATGATCTTCATGCAAGAAATGATGAAGAAGGATATTTTGAGCAATCTTTATCAGATCATGAAATAGAATGTTTGGCTTGGGGTATGGTTGTTTCTTGGACAGAGCAACAATTAAACTCAACAAGATTAATAGAACAACAATATTATGATGCAGGTATTAAAACCTACTCACCAAATGAAACAATGAAGAATTTGCTTGAATTACATGATGGATATTATAAACGCTTAAAAAATAGACTTACTGAATATGGCTATAAAACTATCAATATCTCTACATTTGGAGGTAATGAATAATGCAAGATAAGTATATTAGAGAACATATAATATCTATGGTATATAAGATGCTTTGTTGGAGAGAAGAAGGCAAAGAATGGGAAAGACTATACGATGAATTAATGATGGAATTAACAATGAATAACGGACTTTTAGACAGCCTTACAGCAAGTACAATTGCTTTTAAGGTCGCTCCATTAAAATATTTAGATGGAGACTGGTATAAGAGAAGGGTTTTTGATGTTATAAATTATTTAAACGGTATAGCTAAACCTCAATAAGAAGGGGGTGCCAGATGTGGGCGTATTAGAAAATTATAAAGCCAGAGTTACTGGCACTGTTGGCTCTAGTTTAAAAGAATATGTTAAAAATCAAGTAAGAACTAATCTTGATACTTTTTTAGAAAAATCTCAATATGGTATGGATGTATCTATTTATGACATAGACGCTGAAGATTGGAATCCAAATCGTATCGGTATTATGACTGGCGCAATGACAGATATTAGAGATGAAGTTTTGGTTTTATCTAAAATAGATGTACTTAAAATGGGAACTTTATTTAAATGGGATAATGAATATTGGGTTGTTGTAAAAAGAGAGGCTCGTGTAATAAAAGAATCTTTTTATGGAACTGCTTATAGATGTAATGTAGATTTAAAATGGGTAGATAAAGAAGGAAATCTTAGAACCCAAAAGGCTTACGCTAAAGGAAGAGGTATGAGTTCAATCTTAGTTGAAAACAAATATACCGATCCTCCTGTTATGGCTAGAGAAGTAGATACCCCTATAACAGTAATAACACAAAGAAATCTAAGTTTAGAGCAAGATATGCGTTTCTTATTTAATGGACAACCTTACAGAGTTACATTTGTTGATAATCTATCTACAGATGGAACGACAATATTGGGTATGTATGATGATATATTACAAGATGGCGATGATACTGTTAATAATATAGCAAACTATAATAGAAGATATGAACTTAGATTAAACTTTGATTCTGATGTAATATTAGAAGTTGGTAAACCATTTGAAGTTAATTATGAAGTCTTTAAAAATGGTGAGATTACAGATAAAAAAGATATTATATTAACTGTAGAAGATCCAAATGATGTTTCTATAGTGGGGAATGTTATAACTCCTCTTGTTGCTAAAGATATTATTGTAAAAGTTAGTCTTAAAGACAATGAGTTAATATATAAAGAATTTGTTATACATTCTGGCGATGAGTGGATTAAGGATAACATTTATATAATAGGACCAGACACAATTGTATGGAATGGAAGTGCTGAATATTATCTTAATAATAAAGAAGATGCAGAATTTATTCCTACTTTCCCATCGAAAGTAAAAGGAACATATGAGACTACTAATAATTCTATAACTATTTCTATAAAAGATAAGTATTCTGGTACAATAAAACTAGTTGTTATGACTGGAACTGACATTTATACAAAAGAAATAAGAATTGTAAGTGTAGAGGGGGTGTAATATGAGTGCTTTTTCTAGTAAAAATCAAGAAGCGTCTTTGTTTCTCTCTCTTAATAACGATATTACAAGATTGGCTGCTGTTTTAGATTCTACTCCAGAGATAAGAAAATTGCTATATTATATAGATAAGAATGCGTTGGAACAACCAGAAGTAAAAATGTCTCTTGTTGATAAGACAATTTGGAGAACTCCTTTAATTCCATTGCATAATGAAACAGATGTTGATGCAAGTTATATTTCTATTAACTTGCTAATGGAAGATATCGGTAATGAAAGGAATAACGCTATAACTACAATAGCAATCGATGTATGGACTCCGCCAGAACAATGGATAATTAACGATGGATTAAGACCTCTTGTTATATGCAATTATATAGATAAGGTAATGAGAACGAAATTTGTTCAAACTTCTGGCGTAAAATATAGATTAGATCGAGTTATAAACGCTAAATTATCAGATAGACTAATTGGTTTTAGGATGGTTTATGAAACAATCCTTGAAAATTAACATAAGCAGAATATTAACTGGAGAGGGAATAGAATTAAATTCTAAGATTACCATTTTCCAGCCAACAGTTAAAGATATTGTTGTTTTAGGAAATGAAAGATTCGGGAATCTTTATACGATATGGAATTTATCAAGAAAAGATTTGGTTCCAGAGGAGACAGACGAAACTTGGAATCTTGAAGATTGGGATGTATATAAGAAGTTTATTATATACAATCCAGACTTACAAAAGATATTTAAAGACTCTGTCTTGTTCTTTATGCATAAAAAAGTTGAGTTTTTAAAGATGCAGAATTCTATATTTATAGGGGAACTAGAGTCTGGGATAGAGCTCACTGAAGAACTTTTTTCAGAGATTCAAAGTGTTATCAAACAGATAACATCACAAAAAGAAGAAGATACTAATGTACAAAACGCACCGCGTTCTAAACGTGCTCAAGAAGTTCATGATAAGATTGTTAAAGGCCAACAACGTTTAGCTGAGATAAAAAAGGAGAAGGGCGAAGATGACCTTGCTTCTCAAATTGTTGCTGTTGTTGCTCATGGGCATTCTTATGAAACGGTATATAACATGACGTTATTACAGTTTAGAGCTGTGCTAGAAAAAATAGTACAAATTGAAAACTATCAAATAGCCTGCTTATTGTCGCCTTATGCCGATAAAAAGCATAAATCAAAGACTAAGCATTGGCTAGAATAATTCAATGGAGGTAAAAATTATGTTTGAAATTATGGGACGTAAATATGCTTCTGTTACTTGTGCTGATGTTGTATTATACGATTTAGTTTGTGGAAATCCAGTTGCTAAATTTGATACTTTAAAATTATCTACAATTGAACAAACTGCTGATACAAACGACGTACAAGGTGGTAAGGGTAATCCAATATTAGCTCGTATCGCTTCAAACAAGGCTGTTAACTTAACTATCCAAGATGCTGTTATGAGTATGACTTATTTAGCAGTAGTTACTGGTGGAGAAGTTGTTAAGTCTGGAGACAAAAGCGCTATAAGAATTGCATATAATGAAAAAATTAAAGCTACTGAAACAGGTTTAAAATTAACTCATAGCATGGCTGCTGGAACTACTCTTTGGTTAGCAGAAGTAAAAGATGGTATCATAAGCGAAAGAAAAGCTCGTTACGATAGTAAAACAGCTGTTCAAGACATTGCTTTAACAGGAGACGCTTGGAGACCAACTGATTACACAATTGCACAAGACAAAGAATATCAAGTATTCTATAGTTATGATATAACTGAACCAGAACAAGCAAGAGAACTTACTATATTTAGTGATATGTTCGCTAAAACTTATAGATTCGTAGGAGATACTGAATTATATAATACATTTACAGGACGTAATGATGCATTACAAATCGAAGTTCCAAGATTTGCTTTAGACAACAACTATACATTTGAATTAAATGCTGACGGTACTGCTGCTGTATTTGATATGAACGGAACTGCTTTAGCAGATGATGACAAACGTCTAATCGTTTATAGAATTTACGGAGAAAATGGTGCTGGTGAAGCTACTGAATGTATCGAAGCTGCTACTATATAATATGAAGAACCGCAAGGTTCTTTTTATTTGACACAAAATTTAATCTATGGTACAATGAATGAAGTAAAGGAATACAAAGCCTACTAATAGACAGAGAGGATATTGAAAGAGGTGAGATAAGATGCTTGATCGATTAAGATTTCAAGAGGTTGAAAAAGCCATTTTCAGAGTAAGAGAAGACGGACGATATGGAGATAAATGTCTAAAAAGAGGAGAACCTTTTATGGTAATAGACAATGCGTCTATTTCGAATTTCGTCGTTGGAGAAAGAGACAAAAATATTGTTGGTAGAAGCACTGAAGCGGGGACATCAACGATTAAACATGTCAGTTTCAGTTTGATGAATGGAAGTATAATGCTAAATTTATTCAACAGTATTTTTGGAGAAACAAAAGCAAAACAAAAAACGAAAGCAACAATAACAGATACGGTTTTAATGAATGACCAAGATATAATTAAATTGCCTTCTAAACCAATTGGAAAAGTATTATTATATTTAACAGATGATTATGGTAATTTGACAAAAGTTGCGGATGATCAATTTGAGGTTGTTGAAGATGAAATACATTTAATTAAAAAAGTAAATCATTTATTTACATATCTCTATGAAGAAGAGAATGAGGCAAAATCCTTAACAAGTATAAAACAACTTGGAGCAGAAGTAATAATGTCACTAGAAATGCAATGTCAAGCGATGGATATTCTAACAGAAGAGAAAATGAACATAATTATTAGATTTAATAAAGTGTCTGTTGGTACCAATTTCTATATAGGATTTAATAATTCAGAAAAAGCTTATGGCTCTACCATTTACGTACAAGGCTTGGCCGATGATAATCAAAATGGGGTAAATAAAGAGATATTTACGATCGAAGTGATTTAGTTATGAAGAATGAAAGAAATTTACATGGTTCTAATAGTATTGGGTACTGGGCAGAAGACGGATATTTACATAGATATTTTTTACTGAGAGATCCTTACATAACTAAAGGTACAACATTATTATCTTCTATGCAAAGTCAATTAAAAGATGCACTTATGCAAGAGGCAGATAATATTAGACTAGAAGAAGATGATAGGTTAAAAGATTTTGCAAAAGCGATAGATTATAGTGGTACCGAAGAAGAGATTTTTACATTAGTTAGAAGTTTTATGGTAAATGGTGGAGCAGGTTTGAAAGATATTTTTACTGTTTTAAATAATCCGAAGTTCTTTACATCATATAAACAATATAATGGAGGATATATAGCTGCTTTATTTGATAATGACCATAAAAAAGAAGCAAAAGATTTGGCTGTAGAAGCTATGAAAAATATATTAACAGATAAAACAAATGATAGAACTGCTGCATTGCAAAAACAACATACTCAAGAAATGAGATTTAATACATATATAGAAGAACGAGTTAATAATCTAATGAAAGGTGTAAAAATGGGGTTTTTAACTACTACAATGGGAAATATTGCAGAACCTTGGATAACAGCAGCATTAGAAAAAGGAATTTATGAGGCATTGAATAAAGATAGTAATAAAATGAAAAATAAAGTAGAAAATGATGCTGTATTAGGAAGTATAAGTGTTGATATAACAGGTGGAAAAACGAATAAAGGAACAACACGTTTATCTCCTGCAGATATTATGGTACGAATAGATGGTAAGGATTGTTTACCAATTCAAGTTAAGATTGATACTACTGGAAAAGAAAAAGCAACATTATTAAAGAATGCTAATTATGAAGAAGTAGCAATGGAATTAAATAATGATCTAGTAAAAAAATATATTCAATTTGCCATAATTCATCAAAATGCTTTCTCTAATAAGAATTATCAAAAATTAGTTCAGCAATCAACTTTGGCTAAAGAAACAGATGAAGGTGGAGAAGGAGATGCTTATAGATTTGGTTCTGACATGCATGCAATAGAATCATTTAATACAGCGGGTGTTATACCAGAATTAGAACCAGCAATAGATATGTTAAGACATTTGATGGCTATAAAATTGATACGAGGAGTAACTGAAGAAAACTTAAACTTATTCTATGTAGCTGGTAACGTAAAAGGTAATGCTGGATTAATGAGAGTTTCTGATATGATAAAAGAAGTAGTTAAAAGACCAGATAGATTAGAAGTATATCAAAAAACCACTGGTAAAATTTTCCCAAGCGGGATAAATAAAGAAGAATATAATGCTTCTCGAACAAGAGAAGAGTGGGCGGCATTTATAACGCCAAAAATGAGTAATTCTCTGAGTAAAATTAAAGCTACCATGACTTTAAATTACGCAGATATGAATAAATAGGAGGGATAAAGATGAAATTAGAGAGATTAGAAGAATTAAAAAAAATAAGTACAAAAGATGTTATAGTTAGACAAACTTTAAATAATATAGAAAAAAAATATTACCATAATAAATATGAACTAAAAATATCATTAGCATTAACTTTATTCAATTTATTAGGCAATACTGAAATGCACAAAGCAATGGAAGCAGAAGACATTAATTGGATAGATTTTATAAATGATAATTATAGTTTAATTGAAGAACTAGAAAAAGGAGAATATTCTAAAGAATATGAAGAAATTTTTAGAGAGATTGAAGAAGGAGCAAAAGCTAAGGCTAAATATTCATTAACTTTAATGTCAGTTCTTGAAGATTTAGGACAATCTTTTACAGAAGAAAATATAAACAAAATTAAAGAATTGTTAGAAAGCAAAATGGAAGAAGTAGAAAAAGTTAATGAATAAATTTAGAGAGGGGTGAGTTAAATGGCAGCAGGTAATGATACTGTAAATATTAAAGTCAAATATATACCTGATACAAGTGCTTTGAAAAACATCAAAGAAATAAGGATGCCAGAAATAAAAATTGGTGGCAAAGATGCAGGAAAAGGTGTTTTTGATTCATATAATAACGCTATTAGAGATCTTAATAGAGAACTATCAAAAGGCACTGATGCTTCTGCCATTACAAAAGCATTTAAGACAGTTGGGGAAGAAACTACAAAGGTAAAAACACAAATTAATAGCATGAAGGAGGCTATTAATCAGTCTTTTCAAAGTCCAAGTAATCAATCTTTAATAAAAGATTATCAGAACTTAGAAAAGCAATTAAAGAAATTAGATACAGAGTCTCAAAAACGTCGTAAGAAATCTGCAGAGCTTTCTTCTTTTAAGAGTCAAAATAACATGAGTACGCCTCAGGCTAGAAAAGAAATCTCTAAGGCAGAAGCTTTAGTAACAGCGGGCGAAAAACTTACTAAACAAGATCAAGACCGTTTAGAAATAGCTAAACAAATTATCGCAAAAGAAGAAGAATTGGCTAAATTAAGAACACAAGAAGAAATTAGGAATGCTCAAAAAGATATTAAGAACCAAATGTCAGATTCTAAATATGATTCTATGATTAGCAGCACAGAAGCAAATCGCATATTGGGACAATACAATGATATACTATCTCGAGTAGGGATAAATTTAAATGGTGTAACTGGAGAAAGTAAGAAGTTCAGTTCATCACTTGATGAACAGGTTAATCAAGTTAAAGCAGCAAAGAAAGAAGTCGTTAAATTTGGTGATATTGTTTCCGGAACTTTCTTGGGGACATCTTTGAGTAATTTATTTCAAACGGGATTAAGCAGAGGAATTGAATTTTTTAAAGATTACGATGAAACATTAACTCGTACCATGATGGTTACTGGTCAAACTAGAGAGGAAGTTAATGGTTTAACATCTTCATATAACAAGTTAGCAAATCAATTAAGTTCAACAACTAAAGATGTTGCTGCTGCTCAATTAGTTTTCTATCAACAAGGTTTAGGAACTTCCGAAGCATTAAAAATGACAGAAGCTTCTATAGCAATTTCTAAAACGGGAGGAATTGAATCTGCAGAAGCCGCAAACAGATTGACCGCTGCTGTAAGAGGATATCAATTAAGTGCTAATGAAGCAATGGATATCGCAGATAAGATGTCTGCGTTAGATGCTGCCGCCGCATCAAGTGTGGATGAATTAACCATAGCAATGCAAAAATCTGCATCTCAAGCTCGCATGGCTGGTCTTGATTTAGATTACTACATGGCTTATTTATCAACAATGCAAGAAGTAACGCGTGAAGCACCAGAAAATATTGGTACTGCAATGAAGTCTATAACTTCTCGTTTGCAAGAAATAAAAGATATTGGAAAGATAGAAGAAGACGGTACTACATTCAGTAATGTGGCGAAAGCATTGAATAGTATTGGAATTGCTGCTACAGATAGCTCCGGACAATTGAGAACGTTGCAGGATATTATGGACGATCTTGGTCCAATGTGGAAAACATTAGATCGTAATCATAAAGCTTATATAGCTACAGTATTAGCAGGAAATAGACAACAATCTCGTTTCATTGCGTTAATGGACAACTATGATAGAGCAATGGATCTTGTAAATATTTCTCAAAATGCAAATGGGAATACGGCAAAACAGCTAAGAGCATATAATCAAGGACTTGAAGCGAGTTTTGTTAGATTAAATAACGCATGGCAACAATTTGCCACAAACATAGCAGATTCTTCGATGATAAAAAGAATAATTGATATGTTTTCTTCTCTTATTGAATTGTTGAACAAGATTCCAAAAGGAATCACTAGTACAGTAGTTCCGTTATTAGCATTAACTAAAGTCTTTACGACATTGAGTAAGGCTGGTAATTTATTTAAAGGTTTTAAAACATGGAGTATAGAAAAACTAGGTATAAATATAAAGGACATATCTAATGATATGGGATCTTTCAATAAAACTATAAATTCAGGTATTGGTTTAATGTCTAAATGGGGCAATTCTATTAAAAAAGCCTTAGATGGTTGGGGAAATAATGTCTATATATCAGATACAACGAAAAAGATAGAGGATTTTACAGTAGCTGAAAAAGCTGCGACAGCTGCACAAATATTATCAGATCCAATACAGCATAGTGAAGCATTATTAAATACAGAAATAGCAGATAGTGCCGTTGGGGCGAAAGATGCTTATCTGGCATATAATCAAGCTTTAACAGACAATGCCGTCGCTTTAGGTTTTAATGACACAGGACAAAGAACAGAAATTCAACAAAATATTCAAAAAATGATTGATGAATACAATGCCGCAACTGTTGATGTTAAAGCTAGTGATGAAAAAATTACCGCTTTGGAAAAAAAGATTGAAAAAGCTAGAAATCGTGATATTGACAAAGAGGTAATGACAGCTTCACATCCACAAGCAAGACAATATGGAAAAGAATATTTATATTCTATACGTGAATCTAAAGACGAATCATTAACTGATTTGATGGCAAAACATAAGAAAAAAGGACAGAGAATAACAGGCGATATACAAAAAGATGAATTAAATTTTGCCCTTGATCATCAAAATGAAATTGCAAATTATTTAAAGCAACAAAATGAAGCGACTATTGCTGAAATGGAAAAAAGCTTGGATGAGTTATATGAACATCATAATCAATTAATGAGTTCTCAATTAAAATTAAAAGATGAAGTAGATACACAAAGTAAAAAATTATTCAATTCAAAAGAGATGAAAAGGGCTGTTTCTCTTAATCAATTAGATACAATTAAGAAAGATAAAAACATATCTTTTGCTAATATGAAGACTGTTGTTAGTGACAAGAATTTAACCAATATGGAAAAAATGTCAGCTTTTACTTCTAAGTTAAATATTGGAGCTGGATTAGTTGCTGGTTCATTAACTCAAATGGGAGCATCGTTCCTTGGACTTGATGATGATATGTCATCTGCGTTAAGTACAAGTGTTGGTTTGGCAACTACTTTTGGTAAATTTGCTCCTCCTTGGGGAGCTATTATCGGTGCTTCGATTGGGGTCATAAAATTTGCTTTTGATAAATTGTGGCCTAGCGTAGAAACTACTCAAAAGAAACTTACTGAATTACAACAAGAGATGGATGAACTTTCTCAAAAAAAAGATACCATAAAGAATAGTTTAAAAGTATATGAAGAACTTAGTGGTAAATTAGATAAAACTGAAGAAGAAACTCAGAATTTAAAAGATTCAACTGAAGAATTGGTTAAGTTAATTCCCGGAATTGTTACAGGATATAATCAATATGGAGAAGCTGTAATAAACACAGCCTTGGCTTACGATGAGTTAGATAAAAAACAAAAAGAATTATCTACTAATGCGGATAAACAATTAACAGAATTTGACAATTTACAAAAGGGCGCTCAAAAAACTGCTAAGACATGGAATGCGATAAACAAAATAATTGGTTGGACATTAACAATTGGAGGCGCTGCGTTGGCCCCATTTACTGGCGGAGCATCATTATATGGAACCGCTGTTGGATTAGCAATGGTAGGCGGTGGAGCAATAGCAGATGAGAAAATTGATGAAAAACAATTAGAAGAGAATAGAAAAGTATGGGATGAGAATTATTCTGAGATTTTAAGTTCTTATCAAACGAAGAGGCAAGAATTTATAAATGATATTGCAGATGAAAATAAGGACACTGCGACTAAAATAGTTGATAGTTTTATAACTTCTATTATGGATGCGGGACGAGATGGTAGAATAACAAATGCTACTAATGCAATTAATGATTTATTAGGCAATCTTACAGATGTATCTTGGTCAGAAATAGACAATGCGATGGCGTCATTGGATGAGGTTTCTAAATATATTAAAAATATGACTTTTGCTGATGCGAAAGAGTTATTAGACAAGCAATTAAAACAATCTTTAAAAGATGCTGGATTAACAGATGTACAAATAGAAGGTGTAATAACAGCCACTTTGAATGTTGTTTGGGATGGAGCTGCTGAAGTAGAAGCTCTTAAAAAATCAATACAAACAGAGATATCTAATTTGAGAAATGGTGGAGGAGATCAGTCAAGAATTCCATATCTAGAGGCTTTTAGCAAAGAATTAGATAATTTAACTCAAGAAGAATTAACACTATTGAAAAATGCAGGCATGTTAGATACAGCCTTTACTGAGGTATTCGAAAAGAATGGTGGGGTTAAACATGTTATTTCTTCTTTTAGAGATTCCAATGGAGAATTAAATAAAACGAGGGCTATTATATCTGCTATAAATACACTGTTAGGTGAACAAGAAGTTCAACAGAATAAAATTTCAGACTATGAAGCAAAAAATGATAAAGAAAAAGAAAACTATTTAAAAAAGTTAAGAGAAGTTGCAGAGAGTGAAGCGGAATCATTCTCGTTTAGAAATAGTGATGAAAAAAATAAATGGATAGAGGATAGGTATAATAGATTAGCAAGTATAGACTGGAATGATGAAAGTGATGGGATTACTTATGAGTCTGAGGTATCAGGGGCTCAACAAAATACAGTTAAAAATGCTTGGGAACAATATAATAGCGCTGTCGATAATAATAACAAAATTATTAAAGAGGCTAAAAGTAATATAAAAGATTATAAGAATAGCATCACAGACATGACAAGTAAAATAGAATCTTATGCAGTACCAACTTTTAATGAATTAAGTGAACAAATAAAAAAGATGAAAGAATCTTGGGATTCATTCTTGGGTTTAACCAGTCATTTAGATGATACAAATGGAATATTAGATGTAGATGGAATAACTCAATTATTTGATTTATTGGGTTCTTTTGAAGGAAAAGCATTTGAAACACAAGAAGAGTTTGATGCATGGATGCATGCTATCGAGAGCGTAAATGATGGACTTTCTATGGAGAATGGAGAGTTACAATTAAATGCGGAAGCTATGGGTGGTATTAATGATTTAATTAGTTATTCTACTCGTTTGAAAGCCAATGACATGTTAATGACAATAGAAAGAGGCAAGGCAGAATTATTAAATCAAAAAGAAGTTCTTCAAGCTCAAAAAGATGCGGTTGATGCTGAAATTGCTAAGATAGAACAAATGAGTGACGCCGAATATCGGTCTTTGGTTGATAATGGCGAGCTACAAAAGGATTTCAGGGCAGACTATATTGAACTGTTAGATAAAACTAATATGCATGAAATTGATGCCGAAGAGAATAAGTTGACATCAATGATGCAAATGCAAAATAATTATTTCAAACAAATTGCGGCTATGAGAACCGCCTATGCTAATGGAGAAGATGTCGGTGATGTCAAGTGGATTGATATTAAGGGCGAATACTCCAAGGTTTACGATAAGTTTGTAAATGATTCTGCTGATACTTTTTCTAATCTGATAACTAAAAGTAAAGAAAAGACGCTAGCATCTCTTAAGGAGTACTCTTCAAGTTTGGGGCAACAAATAAGCAATTTAGACCAAAGAATAAACAATGAGGTAAAATTAAAAGAGACAGTTGCTAATTATTTAAAAAGTGATAAAACTAATTTGGGTAAGGCTTTTGGAGATAATTCTCAAAAAGATGTTTCAGATTACAATGAGAAACTTGAAAGGACGTTGACTTTATTAGAGAAAATTGAAGGTCTTCAGCATAAAATAGATGAAAATGAAACTTTCAAGGATTTATATAAAGATTATAGCGGAGAAGATTATGGCCGTTTGATGATGACTAATCTTGATTTAGCTCAGCAACAATATGATGTTTATAAAGATTTGTTCAAGATGCAACAAGAAATGACAAATCAGGCCGCTGGTGATTTACAAGATTCTCCTTATGGTCAAATGTTTAAAATTCAAAAAAATGGAGATATTGGATGGGCGGATTTGACAATGTATGATAAATACAAGAACATGCCTGCCGATATGAAAGAAGATATTGATAATTTAGTAGAGGCATTCCAAAAGCAACGAGACGCTCTTAGAAATACCGAAAAAGATATGTCCAAGTATGCACAAGAAGTTAAGAAAGTTCGTGAAGAATTAGTTCAAATGCAGATCGAGATAGAGAATGAGCTTGTGGATGCTATCAAAAATAGAGAGAAAATATTACATGATGCTAGAGTTAAGGCGCTTGATGATGAAATAGATATGATTGAGAAAGCTGTTGAGGCTAGAAAGAAAGCTCAGGAAGATGATAGCAGCAACAAAGAGCTATATAAGGCTCAAGAAGCCTTACGCAGAGCAACGTTAGATTCTTCTGGTAAAAATAATGCTCAACTATTACAGTTACAACAAGATTTAGAAGATAAGCAATTAGAAATAGCAGAAAAACGTTTTGAAGATGACATGGATGACCGTAAACAATGGCTGCAAGATACAAAAGATGCTGAGACAGAAACCTATGATTATCGTTTAGAAAAAATGACATGGTATTGGGAACAAGTTCAAGCTATTCAAGAAGAAGGCACCGAAGCTATGATGGAGACTTTAATTCATTGGAACGAAGAGTACCGTCAACAAAGCGCTTTACAGCAATCTGAGATGGAGAGAAAGTGGAAAGAGACAATGGATGCAATGAAGGCTGCTACGGATATGGGAGCCGAATTAGGAAAATTAACTTCCGATATTGTTTCAGTTACTCAGACAGTTGAAGCCATGGATATTAAAATTCAAGCACTTCCTGGTTCTTGGCAAAAAGCCACAGATGCTGCTAATGCTTATAGTGCTGCAGCGGGTAGAGCTTCTAGTTATAAACCTAGTTCATATTCAGGTAATTTTGGAGGAGGAGACTCCGATCCTTCAACGCTAGAGCCCAAAAAAGACGTTAATGATAAATATACTGGAAATATGAAGAAGGGCGATAAAATAGAATTTAAACCAGTCGGTGGAAATGGTACAGTAGTTGCTACTTTTAACACTTCAGGAATATCTAATGGTAGTATTAGTGATCCATGGGGCCATGACAGAAATTATAAAGCTGGAGATATTAGAAAAATAAATGGAGAATGGATGGTTGATATTGGTGGTGGACAATATGTTCCTGTATATCATTTTCAAAAACCAGGCTCTTGGGGAGCAAGGAAAAAACATTATTATGCTACTGGAGGTATGGTAGATTATACTGGGCCAGCTTGGGTAGATGGAACTAAGACACATCCAGAGGCATTCTTAAGTGCTTACCAAACAGAACAAATTGGAGCGTTAGCAAAATCACTAGATCCTTCTACTGTTAATAATGCTACTACAAATTCTAATGTTACATTTGGTTCTATTAATTTCAATGTTGCTTCAATGTCAAGTGCTGCTGATGGTAAGAAAGCTTTAGACATATTTGTACAAGGAGCAAATGATATGATGGCAAAGAAAGGTATTGGAACTAAGTTAAATATAAATATGAAATAAAAAGGAGGTAAGATTATATGGCTGCACATGAACCAGTATGCGGAAGAGCAAATATAATGGATGTCATAGACAAGGGAGAAATATATCTTACCTTCGTCTTTGACGGAATAGATTCAAGTCAGATAGGGGTAGCGAGTGTCTCAGATGGAAGCACTTATGACACCCCTATCCTTCCTGAATTTAGTGATAATAGTTTAGAAGTTGATGGATATGATGGTAAATATTATTTTAATACCAGATTATCTCAGAAAAGTTTTACTTATAATTGTTTTATTGATAATCTATCAGCTTTTGAATTTGATCAATTAAAATCTTGGATAAGGCCAAAAAAGATTGGCAAATTAATAAGACCAGAGGAGCCCTATAGATATTATTGGGTAAAAGTAAGTTCTGTAGATAATTTAGGAAACATTCCTTTAACACATCCAGATACAGGCGGAGTTAGTTATACAGGAAACTTCAGTATAACTTTCACGACAGTTGGACAAACTTGTGGTTATGGAATGTTATACTATCAAGATGATTTAAAATATTATGAGTACAGAGACATCTTTGATGGCACGCAAGACTACTATTATGATGAGGGATTATTATATAGAGAGGAAAGTTTACCAATGTCAGTGACAATGGCAGGTGGAGAAAATGAAGTTCAAATATATAATCCAGGAACATATAATTCAAAAATAAGAGCTATTATAAGTACTGATACGGCGATAGATTCTGGGGCAATGATATTGCGCAATGAAACTGTTGGAGATGTTAGTGTTATTACTTTAAATGGATTAACAACTGATAGTAGAATGATTCTTGATTGGGGCGAAAATATATATACTCTAAACGGAGTAGATTGCTCAGATAAAGTTGAGGGCGATTTAATGTATTTGCAACCAAGGAATTATGTTGAAAGACAGGAGAATGCGTCTATATCAAATGATGGAACTAATACGATGGTAAGTTTCGATGAAAAAGTTAGACAAGTAAGAACAGATGATATTGGAAAAACAGTTATATTTAAAGATGAAATTAATATAAACGCAAAAGATGGCGCAGGTGGAAGAATTATAGGAATAGATAAAATAACAAATCGTTTTATACTTGATAAGAGTGTCGGACTATATTCTAATCCTAATGCTACTGTCATTATAACGAAATTAGATAAATTATCTTGTGAATTAAATATTCCAGAAGGACAATCAATAAATATAGAATGGCAAATAGTGCCAAGATATTTGTAGGAGGTAGAATTATGGCTGTAACTCAAAAACTAAGAGAAATTGGTGGAATAATCAATTCTACCGACCTTAATTATAATTTTAATAGAATGGCAGAAGATTTGCAATTAGCTGTAGAAGGAGTCATCTTTGATAAAGATTATTCTCAAGTAGAAACTATCGCAGACAGAAATAATATTCCTTCTGAACGACTAGTTCAAGGATTCTGGTGTGCTGTTAGCGAAAACGGTGTTGTATATGAATATAATAAAAGAAATGATTTAGTAACTGCTTCAACTAGTGAAAGATATTTCGGAATCAATGATGGTGATTTACCAGATGTACCTTATGTTGTAGATGGAGATCCAACTTCAGGAGTATTGCTAAATGCTAAATATATCTGTAAAGCAGATGGAAGAGATAATAATTGGAAATATACTTCGACAACAACTGGGGACACCTATGAAGATAGTGATTGGGCTATCTATGTAAAAGAAGATTATGCACAAGAAGGACATTGGAGAAAAATATCTAAATGGATACCAATAATGAATGTTACTTCAATATTGGAAAATAATTTAATTGGTAAGCTAGAAAATTTACACACAGAAGACAAAAGTAGAATCGTTAATGCTATTAATGAGATTCATGACGATTTGGGCACAATAGAAGAATTAACAACAAAAGATAAGAGTACTGCGGTTGCGGCAATTAATGAACTCGACAAAGAGATGGGAGATTTAGAAAATCTTACCACTGCTGAGAAGAGTACTATTGTTGGAGCAATTAATGAAGTAGATACAAACGTCGGACCTGTAGAAGAGCTAACAACTACAAATAAAATCGTAACATACGCAATCAATGAACTAGATAGTGAGATGGGAGATTTGTCTAAATTACATACCGAAGCAAAAGACAATATGGTTAATGCCCTAAATGAAGTTCATGATGATTTGGGAACTATAGAGGAATTAACAACAGATGATAAAAGTACTGCTGTGGCAGGTATAAATGAATTAGATAAGAGAGTGGGTAAACTTCCAGAATTAAAAACAGCAGATAAGTCAAGCGTTATTAATGCTATTAATGGGCTTGGTGATATTAGTAAGCTTGAGACTACTACAAAAGAAACTGCTGTTGCGGCAATTAATGAATTAGATAGTCGTGCCGGAGAATTGGTCGATTTAACAACCACTAGTAAAACTAATTTAGTATCTGCTATAAATGAGTTAGATAAAGATATTGGTAATGTAAGTACATTGACAACTACTGCAAAAGATAATACTGTAAATGCCATTAATGAATTGGATAAAGAGATTGGTCCTCTTAATACATTGACTACTACAAACAAAGAAACAGTAGTAAAAGCCATTAATGAGGTCGATAAAGATATTGGTAATGTTGGAAATTTAACAACCAATAATAAAACTGATGCAGTTAGTGCAATAAATGAATTGAAGTCAATTACAGATACATTAAGAGGGGCAACAATTCTAATTGGTAAAATTGACTTAAATACCAAAGATGTAACTCCTGAAAAGCTAACAGCTAGAGCATTAGAAATAATGGGAGGAACAACAGTTCAAGCTGGTTGGGAATTAGTTGACAAAGAACAACATGAATGGATTTGGAATGGAAATAATTGGCAAGATTTAGAGCAACCTAATATTTATCCAGCACAAAATGGAACATTAGGAACAGTTCGTGGAAATGCTAGTGGAGATATTTCTATAACAGATGGAAATATGACCGTTTTACATGCTGCTAATGCAACTAAGTTAAATAATCAAACATCAGATTATTATGCTCGTTCAGCTCATTTGGGAAATATTACATCATTAACAACAACAAAAAAAGATAACACTGTAAATGCAATTAATGAATTAGATGCAGAACACGGAACGTTATCAAACTTACATACGACAAAAAAAGACAATTTTGTAAATGCTATAAATGAAGTTAGAGATGATATTGGTGCATTAAGTGATTTAACAACAACTGATACGACTAATATTACAGGTGCAATAAATGAGTTAAAAACAGGTTTGGATAATGCAAATATAAACATTAGCAAGAAAGCTGATAAAGATAATGTATTAGAGTTAGATAATATTAATGCCTATGAGCCAACCAAAGATTACCATCCTGCAACTAAAAAATATGTAGATATGATTGCTGGTGGAGCTTCTTGGGGCAATATATATAACAACATAGAAGACCAAGAAGACCTAATGGCATTGATAAACGATAGACCAACTAAATCTCAAGTATTAACGAGAGATAATACACTTATGTATACTCCTACGAGTGACTATCACCCAGCAACAAAGAAATATGTTGATGAAACATTTACGAAGAATAATAAATGGGGACAAATAAGTGGAGAAATCGCAGATCAACAAGATCTTCAAAATGAATTTACAAAAAAACAAGACAAAACAACCGCTTGGAATACAACTAATTTAGTTGTCGGAACTCAACAACCTGAGATTCCAGAAAGTGGATATATAATTTGGATAGATACGAATAGTTAGAGAGGTGAGATAGTATGGCAGCGGTGAATTGTAATTACTCCGGAGAACCAGTATATACAAAATGGTATGATAGCTCTAGTAGGGGTTATTTAGATATAACTGGTGTATCTTATGAAACAACAAACGGCAGGTATACAATTAGTTGGTCATTAAAACTTGGTGATAATGGGAATGGAAGATACAATTTTGCTGCAGCAGCTGCGTGGATAGATGGCTCAGAAGTTAATTTTACACATGGTGCTGATAGTTATACTACTTATTGGTTTTATAATCAGTGGTCTAACGGTTCAACAGTAGCGAGTGGGACATTCACAACGACAAAAACGTCAGTAAGTTTGTCAGTTAAAGCTATGTTTGATGGCGGATATACTTCAGCAAGATGGAATAATAATCAATATTGTGTAAGTGGTAGTGGTACATTAAGTATCGTTGCTCCTACTATCGGAAGTCCGTCAGTTTCTTTCTCAACAGTATCTCGTGATAGAACTAACATTACCGCTTCTATATCTGCATCAGCTGGAACAAACGGTGGTAACGTTAGTGTTTCAACAACATTGAATAATGGAAGTGCTAAAACCGGTACTTCTCCATCATGGAGTGGATTGACACCAAATACTTCTTATACATTAAGAGCAACGGCTACAAATAGTGCTGGTTTAACAGCAACATCTTCAAAAACAGTAACAACAACGGGAAATGCTCCCACTATAACTAGAGTTGATTGGGCTGTTTCTAGGACTGTTATAATTTTTGAACCGAAGGTATCTTATGATACAAATGCAAGTTTCAGCAGTTATTCGATTAAATATGGAAAGTCAACAAGTTATGGCTCAACCTCTACCGGTACTACAATAAGTGGATTAACTCCAAACACTACTTATTATTATAGTATAACGGCAACAGATAATTGGGGAAGAACATCAGCAGCTAAGACTGGCAGTTTTAAAACGAATGGTAATGATCCAACAATCAATTCACATGGAGTGAAGACTTATGCTCAAACTTCTATGGAGATGCAGTATTCGGCTTCTTATGATACTAATGATTCATTATCTTCATACAAGTGGGAATATGGCACTTCCACAAGTTATGGAAGTTCGGTTACTGGAACAAATACAATAAGCGGATTGAGTGTAAATACTACTTATTATTATAAGTTGACTGTTACGGGTATTCAAGGAAGAAGTTCTACTGCTACAGGTTCTTTTAAGACAGATCCTGCTACTGTAAGTATAAACTCATTAGGGTTTTCTGACATTACTGAAACAAGTGTTAAAATAACTTATCATTTTAATAATCCATCTGGATTAAGTAGTGTGTATGTGATTAACACCAACATATCAGCTGAAGGTGTAGGAGGACAAAATAACCAAACAAATTTTGCGCCAATTCCTTTCAGTCAAACAGTGACAGACCTGGTGCCAGGAACAAAATATACTTGTATGGTAAGAGTTGGAATTAGGGGACAAGGAGGAACTATATATTATTCTGATTGGACCAATGGAGAATTTGAGACATTAGCAAATACTCCTTTTGCAAAAATAGATTCTAATAATACAATAAAATATTATAAGGGGTATGCTCTTGGAAAAAGTGATATATATAATGGATATGATTCAGAATGGAAAAATGGGAATTACTCAGAAACTATTGGCTCCTCAATATCTTTTGATGGAGAAGGAATGGGTGTTTCGAAAGTAAGACACATCGAGATAATGGGTGGAAGCTCTTATACATATGAATTTCCTATTGAGCAGTTTATATCATCTCCAAGTGTTACTCTCATATTAACGAATAGCTCAGATATTGTTAAAAAAGTTGTAAAGGTAATGCCAGGTCAATCTGACTCTGTAAATACTGGTGATAGCACTCGTTTATATATAAATTGTACAGGAGCAGATTTAAATCAAGAAACAGCAAGATATATTCGTTTTAGCATTTATAGGTCTTTGAAAAAAGTTTTATTAGATAAAGAATCGATAGTTACATTAAATAATAAGATAAGATATATCGATATATCACAAAATGGATACAGGAAAGGAACGACAACGGGTTCTGATGGAAAAATTGTAGAACTCGACGTTTACGATAAGTTAGGTAATAATATTGCTCTTAATAAAAATGTTACAGCAGAAAGGGGCAGTGGAAGCAATCTTGAAAAAATTACCGATGGAAACCATGGCGGAACTTCTTATTGCACTTTAGATCGATCTGTAAGTGGGACCACTATTAGAGTTGACTTGGGTCAAGAATATTCTTATGATCAAATAGATAGAGTTGTATTATGGCGAGATGTTGACTGTATATATCAAGAAAGCAGATTATTGGGATTAGATGCAAGCAAACAAATAACTTGGAAATTTCAGTCATATAAGAGTGAAGGAGTTTATAAAGAAACTTCTGAAGGATATACTGCTAGACCAAGAAAAGCTAAAACAAAACACAACATCTATATAACATCATTGCTTAATGAATTAGATAGCCCTCCTTTTGCAGATAAAATAACAATAAATGCAGATTGGGACATATCTATCCCTCCTGTAATAACAGACTTGACAACACATAGAGTAGATGCTATAATAGCAGCAAATAGTGGTAGATTATTAAAGAATGATGTTGGTGACTTAACAGCGTTGACAACTACAGAAAAATCAAATTTAGTAGATGCTATTAATGAGATTTGGAATGGTATAAATAAAACAGAAGAAGAATTTACAGTATTAGATTTCGTATTAGAATCTATATTATGCGATTAGGAGGGAGATTAATATGGCAGAGAAACATCCAGATGTAAAATTTGAGTATTCATTTTCTGATGGCAAATATTGGTCTCCTTACGACCATTGCCGTGTTTGGAAAAATGGTACTTATGATTTAATGATAAGAGATAATTACGGTCAAACGGCAAAAAGGGCATATGAAGAGACAGGTGTTGTTGAGGATGGAGAAATTCCAGTACAGATAGAGTTTATTGACTTTATTGACTTTAATAACAATCCTATTGAATATTATGATGGTATAGTAATAAGTAGAAGTACTGGGAAAATGATTGTAACTATTTCAGGAGACTTTAGCGATCCTATACTTTACATGAAGACTAAGGAACAAACGGCTTGGCAAAAAAAAGGAGGTTTCTCAAATAATAAAAATACCTTGACCGATCCTGGACAAGCCGAATATTACGTAATGGATTCGTATGGTAGAAGATCCAAAACTTTTACTTCTGAAGCTATTACATATACTCCTTACTCTGCACGACCAGTGATAACGATATTACACGCAGATTCTGGTGCTATTATCACTGAGGTAAAAGACAGTACAGAAACAAATGCTATTCCGAGAAGATATGCTATCAGTTATGATAATGGTAAAACTTGGTCAGATTGGCAATTGGGTAGATATTTTCAAAAAATAAATCCGCCGATTGGTACTTATATTGTAAGAGTAAAAATAAAATACACCACTGGAGTCGAAAGTGATTCTGTGGGTAAAACGGTAACAATAAAATAATGGAGGTGTTAATATGGCAATTTATGTTCCTAATATAATTGATAATTTAACTTCTACTTCAACTAAAGATGGTTTATCAGCAAATCAGGGTAGAGTATTAAAAGAACAACAAGGAGATTTAACTGAATTATATACAGGTAATAAAGGTAGCCTTGTCGAAGCAATCAATGAAATTAAAGAAATGGAAACTTCTTTAGCATCTCTATTAGATGAGATAAATGGGGAAGTAATATAGCGTAAAAACCACTGGTGTTTTTGCGCCTTTTTTTATGGAGGTTTAATTATGGACGAAAAAGAAATGATGAACAAAATAAAATACCTAATAAAAAAGAAAAGACCTTTGGAAGATATTCTTTTAGAAACTGGATTAAAAGAGTATGAAGTATTCGGTTTTGTGGAAATGTTGAAACAAAATGGATGGCAAGCAGAATATAAAGACGGCTTCTTCGTTTACCAAAAGGAACAGCTTATTAAGGATAGGGACGTTTATAAAATGACAGCCGGTGAAAAACATAAGTTATTGTTTATTAGTGATACGCATCTGGGAAGTAAATATGATAGATTAGACATTTTAAGATATTTGTATGATTTAGCAGAGGATGAGGAAATAAACACAGTATTTCACGTAGGAGACCTATGTGATGGCGCGTATCCTAATAGACCAAATCATACTTATGAATTAAGAGCACATGGAGCAGAAGAGCAACTTGAATATATTGTTGAGAAATATCCTTCTAAGACAGGAATTAAGACAATGTTTATTGGAGGAAATCATGATTATTCTCACGTAAGAAATGCTGGTTTTGATATAGGAAAAGCAGTCGCAAAGGAGCGTCCTGATATGATATATTTAGGACAAGATGTTGCAGATGTTGATTATGGAAAAACAAGGTTGAGATTATTTCATGGCTCTAAAGGACAGAGTTATGCGAGAAGTTATAGGATGCAAAAATACGTAGAACAAATTCCTACGGAAGAAAAACCGGACATATTGTTAATGGGGCATTACCACAATTCTTTTTATATGAAGTATGCAGATGTACATTGTTTCCAAGTTCCATCTACAATAGATCAAACTCCTTATGCAAGAAGCCTTGGATTGAATAATGAAAAAGGAGCCTGGATTGCAGATTTGACAACAGATAAACAAGGTGGTATAATGACAATAGAACCTGAGTTTATAGACTTCAGCGGACAAAAAAGACTTGTAAGAAGAAAGAAGTAATTAAACCTTAATTTATGCCAACTCTATCTACTAAGTAACAGAGGGAAAAACAAGAAAAAGAAGGGGGTAAGACTATGGACGCAGTTATAGAAACAGCGAAAACAATAGGCATTACTTTGGCAGAGATTATTTTAGTTATCTATTTCTGTGTTAAGTATATAAATGCAGCTTTGAAAAAAGAAGATATAAGCAAAGGTGTTAGGGAACAAAGCGATCTTGATTTGCAAATAATTGAAAAAATGGATTATTATAAGGAATTGCTAAATGCAGATAGAATATTATTGTTTGAATTTCACAATGGTCAGCATTACTCTAATTATAGATCTGCGCTGAGAATGTCTCCATCTTATGAAGTATTTAAGGCGGGACAAAAAAGCAAAATGGCAGAATGCACAAATCTTCCAATATCTATTATGCCCAAATTAATATATGAAATTACACATAATGGATATTCGGAATGCAGCACAATCGAGGAGATAAAGGAAGATAAGGGAAATACGTACGAGTTTAAAAAATCAATAGATGTATATTCTTATTATGATGTAGCAATTAGAGATAGAGGCAATAATATTATTGGATTTGTCGCTGTAGAGTGGGCATCAGAAAGACCAGAAGATGTAGATGTAATTCAAATAGAAAGATTGGCTGGTTTCTTAGAAGATAAAGTTAATGAAATAGTAGAAAATAATGAAAAAAGGAAAAAGAAGAAATTCTTAGGAATTTTTTAATGGAGGTGTAAAAATGGAAGAGTGCAAAGAAGTACTTACTTGGGAGCAAAAGATACAAAACATTGAGAGTGCACCTGAAGAAGCAAGATTGATGATTGCAAAGGCTTACATAAGAGATGATATACCAGATGAAAATGTTCAATATGAATTTAATACAGATAGTCCTGAGCAATTAAATGAAGATGGAGAAATTGAAAATCTAAACGCAGACGATCCTGAGGGGATAGGTGCTACAGGTTTTACAATGAGAACCACAAGACCTGCAAACAATAAGAATTTTATTACTAGAGGTTCTGGTGGTTGGAATACTTGTATAAAAGGAAATCCTAGATATCAATATGCAGATGCTTTAGCAAACTGTGTAGGATATGCAAGTGGAAGATTTAATGAAATTATAAATATTGCAAGAGAAACAACTGGTTGTACTTATACTACATTAAATTGCAACGCTGTAGGATTTAAAGAAAGAGCAGAAGCAGCTGGATTAAAAACAGGTTCTACTCCAAGACGTGGCGCTATCATGTGTTGGGGCAAAGAAGGTGCTGCTGGACATGTTGCTATAGTTGAGAGAGTTAACAATAGCAATTCAGTATATACTTCAGAATCTGGATGGGGCTCAAGCGCTATATTCTGGAACAGTACAAGAAGTAATAATAACGGTAGATGGGGAATTGGAGCAGGATATTATTTCAGATGCTTTATCTATTTACCAGACGACGTACAAAAAGCTATAGATGCAGAAGAACCAACACCTACTCCACAACCAACTCCAAGCGATAAATTTAATATTGGAGACAAAGTAGTTATTAATGGACCTTTATATGTAAGCTCTACTGCTTCATCGCCAGCAGGTCATGTTAGCAATAAGGTGACTAATATAACAAGAAAGAATCCTGGTTCAGCACATCCATATAACACTACAGGAGATTTAGGTTGGATGGATGAAAGTTCTATTAGAAAATACGAAGAACCAACACCAACACCTACTCCAGCACCATCTACAGAATTAAATGTAGGAGATGCAGTTGAAATAATTGGTACAGGAAATGGTAGTGCTTATGGTGGAAGTAATACTGCTTATGGAATTGGTTGGAAAAGACAAATATTAAAGATTTGGAACGGAAAACCTTATCCATACCAAGTAGGAAATAATACTGGAACTACTGGATTCTATAAAAAGGAAGCTTTAAAAAAGATATAAAAAAAGATAGGCGACTACCTGAAAAGGAGTCGCTCATCCTTGTAAGGAGGGGATAAAAATGTTAAATGCAATTTTACTTACTTTAAAAACAATGGGATGGCTTGGTATAATTTTAGGTCTTTTGGTTATTGTTAATACTATTTGTGGGACATTGTATAATGTTGCTACAAAAAAAGAATCTTTTAGCTGGAAGAAACTATTTAAAGGAATTGGCAAGTCTGCTATATTTTATGTAAGCGCTGCTCTATTATCAGTTGCTTTTACAATGTTACCTTTTATAAACGAAATGATTGTTAATACATTTGGCGTAATATTATTATCTAATGATTTATTAAATGCTATGTCAAGTATTGGTGTTCTTGGCGTTGTAATTGGAACTATTATAGTTCAAGGTAAAAAGGCAATTGAGGGTGTTACTAAATTGGCTAATATTAGTGCAGACACTGAAGTTATAACTTGGAAAGTTGAAATCCCAGAAGAAGACGAAGAAAAGGACACAAAATAGTCCTAATATAATAGACGAAGGGAGGGGAAATCATGGAAATATTAAGAGATAAGACTATCAATGCTGGCACTGTAAAGCCACAAGATAAAATTATTAAGAATATTACCGGAAATACTATGAGTATTCAAATTGATGGTGACGCAAAACTTTCTATGAAAGGCTCTCATGCAAATTTTGAATCAAACGAATCCTATGCTATTGCTCTAATAAACATGACAACTCTTGATAAAGTAACTGAGACAACTGCTCCAGGTCTTTATCTTGCTGTCGTAGAAGGCATAGATGAAATGGAATTAGAGATTTCTGGTAGTGGTGTTATACATTGGAAGGAATTAGGTGATTAATATGGCTAAGACAGACGGAGTAGCAAGAATAATCGCTCTTGCCGCTTTGGGCAAGAACGGTGGAGGTAGTACAGGCGGTACTACAAATTATTTAGAATTAGCCAATAAACCTAAAATTAACAATGTAGAATTAACTGGAAACAAAACATTAGAAGATTTGGGTATTAATATACCTGATTTAGAAAATTATTATACAAAAGAAGAAATAAATAATACTTTTCCAACGACAGAGGCTGTCGACAAGACTGTTGAAGCTAATGAGAAGGAGACAAAAGAATACATTGATAAAGTTGCTAAAGGATTAAAAGTTTTAAAGGTGACTGGAGAGACGGGGACTTTAACAGATGAGGAATATGAAGCAATAACTAAAGAACCTTACAATTATATAATCTTAGGTTTAGGAGATCCATTATATTACTGTGGACAATCAGATCTAGCAGGAGATTATATTTGGAGCTCAGCATATTCAGCTATTATGGGTTACCCTTATTATAATATGTATTATAATTCAGGTAAATATTTTTATTTAAAACCAGAAACTAAAGCATGGAGCACTGAAGAAAAAGATGAGGCAGTTCAAGGACCATTAATTGACCATTATGGTATTAGTTTGCCAAACTCTTTAATGAAAGATGCCTTAAGCGATACGAAATATTATAATGAGGGTGTTACTTTTATCTGTAGTGATGATGGAGATTATAAGAAGGGTCATATTTATACAATAAAAGTTGACAAGAATGGAGTAAAGAGCTGGGAGGACGTCACTCCAAAAGAATCTTCTGGAGGAGCAGATGCAAATGCTGTTTATACATATTATGCTCCATATTCAGATGAAGATTGGTTTACAGAAGAAAATGTAGCAAACATATTACAAACAGTAAAGGACAAGGGATATTCTAATTTTGAATTATGTACTTTAAATGGTAGTCATTATGCGTTAAGAAAAGGTGGAAACTTACAAGCACTTACTACAACAGAAGAATATTATGAGTTAGAATATTTACAAAATGATTTAAAGAATTATGTCTACTATACATTTGCTACTCATTTAGATGATAATAATAAAATTGTTGTAGGAGGATTGGATACACAAACTTATACAGCTCAGGAAATGGTTGAAACTTATTTGCCAGAAACATTAGAAAAATTATCTGGTTATGATGGAGCAAAAAATCATTTAATATTACAAGCCAATGCAGGAAATTTAGAATGGGATTCACTATTGGATGGCGGAACATTCAGTAGCGATATAAATTAAAATAAGGAGGGAGAAAAATGGCTAATACATTAAAAATTAAAAGAGGTTTAAAAGCTGACATTAGTAAACTAACATTAGTAGCTGGAGAATTAGCAGTAGCACTAGATACTCAAGAACTATATGTTGGTGACAATGAAGGAAATGTAAAAATAGTTAAAGGTGGAGCTTCTGGAGCTGTTGAAAGTGCTGACAAATTAACAGTAGCAAGAACAATTACAGCAACAGGAGACGCAACTGGTTCAACTGCTTTTGATGGATCTCAAAATGTTGAGATGGCATTAGAATTAGCAACCAGTGGAGTAACTGCTGGTACTTATTCAAAAGTAACAGTTGATGCGAAAGGTAGAGTAACAGCTGGTTCTAATATTACTGTTGAAGATATCGGAGATTTATCAACAACTTTAGCTGGATTAGCAACTAAAGAAGAATTAGTAGGATATGTAAAAACAGCAGACCTAACTACTGAATTAAACAAGAAAGTAGATAAAGTAGCAGGAAAATCTTTAATTGATGATACAGAAATTACAAGATTAGCAAGTGTTAAAAACTATGATGATACCGCAATTAAAGCAGACATAGCTAAGAAAGCTGATGCAACTGCAATGAGTACAGCTTTAGAAGGAAAAGTTGATAAAGTTGAAGGAAAAGTATTATCAAGTAATGATTATACAACAGCAGAAAAAGAAAAATTGGCAGGACTATCTAATTACGATGACACTGATATCAAAGCTTCTATTGCAACTAAGGCAGAAGCAGATAATGTTTATACAAAAGAAGAAGTAAATACTGAGTTAGGTAAGAAGGCTGACAAAACTACAGTTGAAACATTAACAACAACTGTTAATGGAAAGGCAGATAAAGCAACAACTATTTCAGGATATGGTATCACAGATGCTTACACAAAAACTGAAGTAGATGCAAAAGTGTCATCAGTTTATAAATACAAAGGTAGCGTAGCTGACGAAAACGCATTACCTACTGAAGGTCAAGTAGTTGGTGATGTTTACAACCTAGAAGATACAGGAATGAATGTTGCATGGACTGGTGAAGGATGGGATAACTTAGGTTCTGTAGTAGACTTAACACCATACTTAACTAAAGAAGATGCAGGTAAAACATATGCAGCTAAAGCAACTACACTTGAAGGTTATGGTATTACAGATGCATATACTAAAACCGCAGCAAATACTGAATTAGACAAAAAGGTAGATAAAGAAACAGGAAAACAATTATCTACAAACGACTATACAACTGCTGAAAAAACAAAATTAACTGGCATTGCAACAGGAGCAGAAGTTAATAAGATTGATGCAGTAAAAGTTAACGGAACAGCTTTAGGAATTACAGACAAGGCTGTAAATATAGATTTATCTAATTACGCAACTAAATCTACAACATTGGCAGGATATGGCATTACAAACGCTTATACTAAAGATGAAGTTAATACTGAATTAGGTAAGAAAGCCAACAGTAGCGACGTTTATACAAAGACTGAAGTTAATGATGCTTTAGCAAATAAACTAAGTAATACAGACGTAATTGATGGGGGCACTTTCTAATAAGTGCTCCTTATTTTTTTAAAGAGGTGAGAACGAGATGGGCTCTATTAAAGAGAAAATAAAATATATAAAAGAAACAAAGAAATTGATAAGAGAGGCTATCATCGCTCAGGGCGTAGATGTGCCGGAAAACACTACATTTAGAGATTATGCAAACAAGATAGATAGTATAAAAAATACTACACATGTATCAGATAATACAACACTTACATCTGGCACGGCAGTAGAAAAGAAAATATATTATTTAAGTAAAACAAAGGAAAATATAAAAAGAGCTATCGTAGCAGCAGGAGTAAGCGTATTGGAAACGGACACTTTTAGAAGTTATGCTGATAAAATAGCTCAAATAAAAAAATAGGAGGGGTGAAAAATGGCTAATAAAATTACATGGGCTGATAAGGTAGCCCTTCAAGAAAAACCAGATGTTGTAGCAGAAAATAAGGTTACAGCAGCAGATATGAATCAGATTAAAACAGCCGTTAATGAGACAATAGATACAATGCCAAGTAATTTGGTAAATGGAAAAGCTACAGGAAGTATTAGGTCTATTAGTGCTTATGATGAAACAGGAAAATTATTAAGTCAATATGCGCAAGCTTTTGGGAGTTACACAACAGCAAGTGGTTTATCATCTCATGCAGAAGGTTATAGCACAACTGCAAGTGGAAATTATTCTCATGCAGAAGGTAGAGGCACAACTGCAAGTGGAGAGAATTCTCATGCAGAAGGTAGAAAAACAACTGCAAGTGGACCGGAATCTCATGCAGAAGGTAACAATACAACAGCAAGCGAAAGTTATTCTCATGCCGAAGGTTATCGTACAATAGCAAGGGGATATGCTTCTCATGCAGAAGGTGAAGATACAACTGCAAGTGGAAATTATTCTCATGCAGAGGGTTATCGTACAATAGCATCAAGGGGCTATCAACATGTTCAAGGTAAAAATAATATCTCAGACACAACAAGTGCACATATTGTAGGTAATGGTACTGCAGCCGATAGTAAGTCTAATGCACACACTATTGACTGGTTAGGTAATGCTTGGTTTGCTGGCGATGTTTATACTGGTTCAACAAGTGGGAAAAACAAGGATAGTGGTTCTATTAAGTTGCCTGTTGTATATAGTGGAACAACTGCACCAAGTAATGACTTAGGAAAAGATGGAGACTTATATGTTTTATTGGATAGTTAGCGGGAGGTGAAGTAGTTTATGGCAAACATAGGTGGATATAGAGGATGGCATTTGTGTGCCAACATAGATTCAACGACATCAAGTTCGATTACTGTTTCAGCCTGGATTCATGCCGATTCTGGGTATTCTTGTGCTTGGGGAGCAAGAACTATGACATTTAGTTGTAATGGGACTACCCAAACCGGTTCAGTTAATGCTATGAATAATAGTGGTAACGCTGACAGTAACACTGTTACTAAAACTTTCAGTGGTCTATCTCAAAACACTACTTATACTATAAGTATTAGTTATGATATTAGGGCTACTTTATCAGGAAGCTCCCAAAAAACTTGGTCTGGCACCATTAGTGGTACGACAAAAGTTGGGACTGGTTCTTTTAACTTGAATATTTTAAATCCTGATGGTTCGGAACCATATCAAACAGGCGAAGCTGGAACTATTGAGCAATCAATTAACGGCGGAAGTTATACAAGAGTATATAACGAAGGAGCCGATTCGTATGCAATAGGAACAACTTTTAATTACAGGAATTTTATTCCTGGAGCGCATAGGGAGCTATCTTCTGTAACTGGCATTAGTCCGAATAATACTACAGGTCCTTGGAGCTTGACTCTATCCAGCAGTGGAGCGTCTGTTAACTTTAAAACCGCTTGGAAGAATTACACTTTTAGGACATATAAAGGAGAGGGAACAACTGAAATCTCTACAATAACTCAACAATATAATACGGCTTATAATGTTCCACACCCAACTCCGCCAACTGGATATATGTTTGCTGGTTTTTATACTCCTGGTGGTTCATTAAGTGATATAACTTCTAAAGATGCAATATTTGAGAATGGTCTTGGAGGAATTACTGTTTATAATAACAGTGCAAATGGAACTGTCACTCATACGAGAATACAAGATAATGACGGAGTTCCAGCGATATGTAAAAGTTTTGGGGACAGCACAGAAGCTTACTATATAAAAATAGATAAAGCAGTTGGAACAGCTTCTCCTTATTGTGGAGGATTCTATTTATCAACTTCTTCTGCTGCTAATCATATATATAGACATATTATATGGGCAAAAATACCTGTAGGTTATACAATTGGAGATTATCGTAATTCAATCGGTGACGGAGGACATAGTGAATGGCTTACCGATACTGCTGGAACGGGCGATTGGTATAGATACGTATATGATGTTCACGCAGGTTCTTCTGGAACTTTTTCTACCCTAGGGTTTGTTGCAATAAAAGCAAATAATGGAGATGACAATGCTGCCGTTACTTGGTATGTATGTGCTACACAAGTAACAGATATAACAGATAATTATTCAACTTATACTTTTGACAGTAGCAGTTTTGCGGAATATTTTTATGCTCCAGTAGCTTATAACATTGCATATGATGCGAACGGAGGTAGTAATGCGCCATCAACACAAGTAAAAACATACGGACAAAATCTTGTATTGAGTTCACAAATTCCAACTTATAACGGTTATGATTTTGTTGGATGGGCGCAAGCTGGGGAAGATATTATTTATTCTCCAGGACAAACTCTAGGCTCAGATTTAAGTAGATATAGCGGGGCAACGATAACTTTTTATGCGATATGGATTCAAGATCAGGCAAGATTAAGTGTAAATAAAAATTCAACCTGGTCTCAAGGAAAAGGATATTTTAAAAAGAATAACGAATGGAAGAAGATAAAAACAATATATACAAAAGTAAATGGAGAATGGAAAGCTGGGCATTTAGAAAAATTAAAGAAAAAATGGGAAGATGTATGTTGTTTCATTAAAGGCTCTCAGGTTAGGATAACTTTAGATGGAACTGCCAAGAATATTGAGGATTTAAAAGCTGGAGAACAGATTGTTGTTTACAATGAAGACGAAAAGAAATTTGAGCTGTCTACAGTTTCTGATACCCCAAGAAACAACAATGTCACAGATAAAGCCACAATTGTGTTAGAAAATGGTATAACTATCGAAATGAATGCATATCATCCTTTGCTAACAACAGAAGGATACCACTCTTTAACAGAACATGAGGGCTTACCTTTATTGACAGATAAAGACATTCTTGTTACAATTAATGGAGAGATAGGAATAAAACAAATAGTTAGGGAAACAATTGAGCCAACTGTGATGTATAATTTATCAATAAACGGGAAATATCACAACTATGTTGTTAATTCTGTTGTTGCTCATAACGCACAGTGTCCTACAACATAAGGAGGTAATATAAAAATGGCAAATAAAATTCAAATTAAAAGAGGACTTGAATCCAACATTAATAAGTCAAATTTGTCACAAGGTGAACTTGCAGTTACTACAGATAGTAATAAATTATATGTAGGCACACCTAAAGGACCTATTCAACTTAACAAGGATGACGAGTCCCTTGTAATCATAGACTATTATGAAACAGATGAAAGTAAGAAAGAAAAAATCAAAAGTTTATTCTTAAAAGAAGATGGTTCTATATCAGAACATCAACTTGTCAAACCTAGTATTCTTTTAGCACCAACGATCGAACCCACAGACCAAACATCAACTTACACTATTGGTCAATGGATCTGTGCTTTTGGGGATACAGAATCAAACTTAATAAATGAGCTTACAAATGAAAGAGCTATAACAAAATATGACTTAATATTTATGACAATGGATATGGGATTAACTCTTACTTACAATGTTAGTGAAGATACAATAACTTATACATGGATGGAAAATGCGCTAGAAGCGACATATAATAAAATAACTAAAATAGGAACACCTGACACAGTAAGTGATGAGCACTATCCAAGTGAAAAAGCAGTTTATGACTATGTAAATGGAAAAGTAGTTCAATCAGATTATAATCAAAATGATTCTACAGCATCTGATTATATTAAGAATAGGCCATGTTATGATATCGGACCAACTATTACGACCTTACTTGATTTACCAAATCCAGTATTTAATACATGGCAAGTACTTAAAACATTTGAATCATATTCAGATCAAAAAGATTATATGACAAATTTATCTATTTTACCTTTATCATTATCCTTAGATGGTAGAGACTTAGGATTACCATATATACAACCTATACCTGGGAAAACAGCACTCGAATCGCTAAATTTCCCATCAGATTTATATTATAATATTTATGATTGTAAATATTTTGAGTATCCAGATGATATTAATAAGATTTCTATAAACATATTATTAGTACCATGTGAAGATAGGGATAGTATTTACAAACTTATGTACTATATAGGCATTTTAAATTATTCTGATAATTCAAATGAATCAAATAATATTACTTTAAAAAATTTAGTATTTACTCTTATAGAAAGTAACATTAAATTAATGGAAGATAAATATTTATATAGTATTGTTGATACATCATATGACTTAGAATCATATGCATATGATTATCAAAAGAAATTTACTAAACGTAACAATATTTCAGACTTGACTACTGAACCGACAGTAACACCACAACCATCAATTGTAGCTACAAGTGGTGAATTATATTTAGTATCTTTTTATTGGGACAATAAGCATGAGGCTATATAATATAGAAAGGAGGGGTTTATATGAATGACGATTACAAATTAAAAGCGCGTTATACCAAGATTTTAACCGCAAAGGACCTAGCAAATAACTTTAGCTCTGATACATATTTTAATTCCGATTATAAAGTACTTTCCACTAGTGCTTTATATAATTTACTTGAAACACTGGTATCAAATAATTATATTAGTTATAATTATTTGCAGCTACTTCCAAGTCACTATTCAACTAAAGACAGTTCAGAAACAGAATTTGTTTTATCTGATTATCCATTTACGTCTAGTTATGATTCATATGGTAGATATATAACATTAGAATCTACGTCTTCAGTAAATTTGACTATGAAAAAAACTAGCTCAGATACTAATGTATTAGACCTTAAGTGTCCATCAAATAAAACATTTATTTTATATACGTTTAAAACTAAACAATATGAGGCAGACAAAGACACTGAGGGAAGAATATTTTACTATTTTACGGATGAACACAATCCAATAGTAGATGGAAAGTGTATCATAATTTCTAATAATAAATCAAGTGGACTATCAAAAGCAGTTGGACCATTACCATCAAGCGAAGATAGGACCGATTCATTTTTAGATCCACATGCTAATAATTTGGTTTATAAAACAGATTTAGTTAACTACGATTATCATTCGATTGCAGTGGGGGATGATTTGTCTAACACACAAATATCATTGCATGACATTGATGGAAATCTAAATAAAACACTACATGACTTACCATATGATTCATCTAGTACCGTATATAGTCTTTTTGAAAGTACTAATGGATCAGAGATTCTCTTTAAAAAAGAGTCAGCAACACTAATAAAGATATATTATAATGAAGCGGGAGCATCTCATATATCAGGGTTATGTACTATTAAATTATCTGATGATGGATATGCCTTATTATCAGATATGATTTGTCCATCAGATTTTATTGTAAAGTCCCTAGAAAACGTCACAAGTGAATATACAAAAGGTATACACAAATATTTCTGTTTACGATCAAAAAGTGTTGAGCAATCTAAAGATACAGGATGGATTACTAGCACAGTAACATCAAGCAAGGATGTGTGTACATATGTTCCGGGTCTATGTGGTGGTTCAAGCCTACAGGTACGTAAGGTGGGTAAGATTGTTTATCTTAATTTAACTTTAACTCTAAATTTGGATGTAGATGCATCATCAAATAATCAATATTTACTTATATTAAATGAAAAGTATAGACCTACTCAAACAATTTATTTTACATCACTTTTAACATATGATGGTAGCTTACCATATAACTCTGTTCAATCATGTACAGTTTCCATTTCACCTGATGGTAAAGTTGAACTATTAAATTATAAGGAAGTAGCTCAAAAACAGCAGGGAGATCTTGGTGGTAATACATTAAATTTAAATCAAATAGTATCATATCCAGTTTAATGAATTAAAAATAGGAGGAAATTAATTGTGGAATTAGGGGCATAATGCCCCCCCATATTTCGAAGTATATATGTGGTATAGAATTAAGTAAAAATAGAAAGGAGGTAGAAGATAATGGCGAACACAATAAAGATAAAACGTGGATTATCTAGTAATATTGACAATACTACTCTTGCTCAGGGTGAGTTAGCAATTACAACAGATACCAACGAATTATATGTAGGAAGCAAAGATGGAAAGAAAAAAATTGGTTCCGATGTTGTTATTATTTATGATACTGATGATGAGAACACAGTAGTTAAAAAGTTGGCAGAAGCGGTTGATGGCCCAGATTTAACAGGAAATCCCGCTAAGATAAAAAAAGAATGTATTTATTATGAAATAGGGGCTCCAGAATGGAGTAGAATATATAAGTTGGTTTATATAGCTTCTACGGTTGTAGACTCTCCGCATACTTCAGTGACTTTCTCTGGAGGTTATGGAGAATTAACTATGAAGATAGAGCGTGGAGAAGAAGTCAATGGTGAGTATCAGTATGCAATAACTAAGACGACAGATTCTTATGAACAGACTTCAAATAAAATAGACGAAATAGGAGTAAAGCCATATGTAAGTTCAAGTGAATATCCATCAGAAAAAGCTGTTGTTGATTATGTGAATGAAAAGGTAGTCCAATCAGATTATAATCAAAATGATGAGAAGGCTGCTGATTATATAAAGAATAGAGCGATTTATAAGGACGGAAGAGTAATCTATGACGGAAAAATTGCTTTTTCTAACGGAAGTGCAACGATCACTGCTCCAGAAACGTTATCTGACATGTTATCATCTACTCCATTTTTAAATGAAAAAGGTGAATTTATTTTAGAAATGGTTGTTTCGATAGGAGGAAGAGAACTGGGTTCTTTTTACTCAAATAAAATTGGTTTAAATAAATATCATAGTATAGATGAATTATTAAATATTTATGTCAATCTTCCTTATACCTCTGGTCCTATATCAAATGTAAATGAACTAATTATAATTTATGACAGAAACGCTACGAAGTTTACAAAAATCGGATTTGCTCTTTCGAGCGATATAAGTGAATCTGATGTTGATTGTAAAATTACGATAGGAGTCGTTAGTAGTGTAGTTAAAAATTACATTACGAGTTACAATGTTCCTAATTAAGGTGAGGTGACAAAATGATAGAAATACTTACAAAAGAGAGTTTGTCAAATTTAGAAGTTGAAAGTCAGTCAAATAGGGTTTTTAACATTTATGATAGCGATTATAAATATCAACAGTATCCAAGTGTTGGAGCTGTAATCAATTATATTAAAGATAATGCAATATTGAATACTGATTTAGTAATTATAAATTATGAAGACAGCGATAGCATAAAGAAAGAAAAAATAAAGAGTTTATTTCAGAAAGAAGATGGCACATTGTCTCAGTATGCAATTACAAAAACTTGTATATTTATAGGACCAATGATTAAACCCAGCGGAACAGGAAGAACAGTAAGTGGACAATGGACTTTTTCTGGGGGAAATGTTCAAGTATCTGAAGCTGGAGAGGCTACCGCTTATCTTTTAGCTTTTAATTCAATGAACAGTGCTTTTTCTATTACTTATGATGTAACTAGTGATAAAATAACATATCAATGGCTTAATGAGGCTTTTGAATTGACACAAAACAAAGTTGATGAAATAGGCGATGCGAGTGGGGAGAAATATCCAAGCACTGGAGCTGTAATAAGACACGTAACAAATTCGATAAACAATATACAGGAAACGATTAATATTCAAAAAGATTCTTCTATTACTGAGACCGGTGTTGGAAAATTAGATGTCGCATCTGCTAATATTTTTACTGCCACAACTAAGCCACATTTTTATAAAGTTGGAACATCTGATACGACATTGACAAATGGTATTTTATATTATGATACTGTTCCATTTAAAAATGTTACAGATGATTCTTTAATACGTGTTCAAAAAGATGCTGTAATATATTATGCAGGTGGAACGGCTTATTGTTTTACTGGAGAAGGAATTTACAATCTTTTATGGGATGATACCGAAAAGAAAGGTTGGGTTACAAAAGTTAAGATGGATAATGAATCTTATTATGTATACGATATGGAAATAGATACATTGCCAAATATAACTGTGACTGCAGGAGATTTTGTTTGGGATGCGACTGCTAAGACATTAACAGCAAAGGGGGCAAAAAATACAACAAAGACTGCGACAATTAAGTTCAATGAAGATGTAGATGGTGTATATTATTCTTTGACTAATTCAAGCTCAACAACAGGAAGAATGGGAATGCTCTCAGCAAAAATAAATAACGAAGATTATTATATTGGACTGCTACAAGGATTTGGAACTCATTATTCTCAATGGAATATGAAAAAAAATGATATAGTAACGATTGAATATACTGGGGATTCTACCGCAACTGCTGATGATGAATTTGTATTTAAAATAGAACATTGGCAAAAACCAAAACAAACAACTTCAGCAGCGTCTTATGCTAATTATATTGTTGGAAACTCAGAATTAAATGATCAAATGAATGAAAGTTCGCTACGTACAGATGTTTTAAATATGAAATATGATATGAACGGATATCACAACCATTTTTATCAAGATTATCGTGGGTATGTTTTACCAAATTGTACAATAACTAATGGGACTAATGGTTTCAATCATCCAGACAACTCTGTCGATTTTAGCGCATCTTCTGCCGATGGGATGACATATGAAACAACCCTTACAATAACACAAGAAAACATGAGTGCAATGGGATTTTTAGCAACTATTACTTCTTCAAAAGAATCTGCTACATGGGGAGAATGTACATTGAAAATTGAGAATACTACTAAAAATAGAGTCTTATTAGAAACGAGCGAAATAGGAGAATCGAGAACGATGGGAGAAGTAAATACTGGAGACAATATAAAGATAACTCTTACTTGTCCAGAAAATGTTTATACTCCAATGGAAGTAACAGTATCTACTGTGATGTATTCAACTTGGGAAACAACTTCTATGGTAGAAAATGTTATTTATTCAGAAGCAATGATGGAAGAATTCATAACAGATCAAAAAATCGGCTATTTAAAAAACGAATTAGAGCATGCTAAGGCAGAACAAAAACCACAAATACATACTGGAACATATCCAAACTTACAATTAAACTTAAATGCAGCAAGTGACAATTCTGAATGGAGAATTGGGCAAGGAAGCCAAGGAAATTGTACCTTAACAATCGGATTAGACACTTCTGAAATTGGAGAAGAGAGTACTTTTGGATGTACAGTTGTATTCAAAACACCTTATCGTTCTACTGCAACGACAGCGTTCTCTTGGGCTGCTGATTATGGTGACTTAGTGAGTATCGTTGGGGATGATGTAGTAGATGGTATATTTACACCACAACTACTAAAAGTGTATGAAATGGTATTCACTTGGAATGGCTTCGTGATGAACTGTGTTGTTAAAGGAAGTAAATACACAGCGCCACAGGAGTAAAAAATTATGATAAAGACTAAAAGAAAAAGCAGTATTTATTATCCAATAAAAGAATATTATAAAAGAAGATTGATGGTTGGAGACATATTAACAAATAGAACATTATATATAGATTTCCAAGATAGTATATTAGATGTTCTACCTAGTGATGAAGGTACTCCATATCATCCAGTCATGTATATTAATAACAAAAACAATAATGGACTCACATATAATTACGGGATACACTATTTACATGATCCATATACGTCAAAGAAATTTACAGTATATATAGGGAAGAATAGAACTCTTAGTGACAGTACTATTATTTATTCATATGATTTATCTCAAAACAAATTACTTGTGGATAATAAAATTGTTAAAGTAAATAGTGATTTTATTGATGTATATCAAATATCTAATAAATCGGACTCAGACAATATTGTTGGTAGGATATATAGATGTCTATATATTAAAGATCCAAAAATAAGATCGCTTAAAGTGGGAGATACTTTAAAAAACGGTACTAAATTATATTTTAATATTCCAGATAATATTACTAAATTATTTTCTGAATATAAATATACAAGTTCAACAAGGAGTAAAGTAAGATCTAAAACTCCTATATTAAAAGCAGCACCTTCAACAGATCCCACAACAGATACTTTAATAAATAAATTTCTTAAGGTAACTTATTATCCTGATGGCACAGAACGAAGAGCATCCGTTACAAATCTAATCTTAACAGATGGAAGTTCTAATATAGATATATTTAAAGCAACTTATAATCAAAGTAATTTTTATAAACCAGAAATAAATATATCAATATACACTGTAACAAACACAACAGTAATCTCTAATTACAATGAATTTGATTTTTGGTCTCAGTTTATCTTAGTTGATGAAACTACATTATAAGAGCCTTGAGCTCTTTTTTGTTTGACAAAATGCGTGTTATATGGTATACTGTATTAAATACTGTAGATGGTTTATCAATACTATATAATAGGAAAAGGAGGGGATAGATATGGCTTATACACCTACCGCATGGCAAGACGATGAAACATTAGTAAATGCACAGCGTATGAATAATATTGAAAGTGGAGTAAAGAGTGCTAACGATAATAAGTCAGATATTAATCATAATCATGATGACAGGTATTCAAAATTAGACCATAATCATGATGATAGATATGCGAAGAAAGATGAGACATATACAAAGACTGAAATTGATTTAAAAGTAAGTCCAATTAAGAAAGAGATAAAAGATTTGCAAAGTGACGGCGCAACAGTTAACGATAAACTTACTGTTTTAGAAAAAGAAACTTCTTTGTTGAGAGGAGACGTTAGAACCAATACTCGAAGTATTAGTACTGCTGAAGAGAATTTAGGAATATTGAGCGAATTAAATACAACAGATAAGAGTAGTTTGGTAGCTGCTATTAATGAAGTGAATATTTCCGGTGGTGGAGGTTCTGGAACAAAGAATTATGAAGAATTGTTCAAAAAACCTCAAATAAATGGAAAAGAATTAATTGGGAACAAAACATCTGAAGAACTAGGATTAGTTTCCTACGGTACCGGTAATGCTCAAGAAGTTATATTTGATGATGGCGAGACATTACAAGCTAAATATGAAGACGGCGGAATTAGAGGTCCACAAGGTCCAAAGGGAGATAAGGGAGACCCTGGAGCACAAGGAGAAAGAGGATTAACTGGTCCTCAAGGACCTCAAGGAATTGCTGGTCCAAAAGGTGAACAAGGAGAACAGGGATTAGTTGGTCCTGAAGGTCCTCAGGGACAAAGAGGTCCAGCTGGTCCTCAAGGTCCACAAGGTCCTATTGGAAACATTGGATTAACTGGTCCAAAAGGAGATAAGGGAGATACTGGGCCTAGAGGTATTCAAGGAGAACAAGGGCCCCAAGGTGAAGTTGGAAGCGTCGGTCCTCAGGGAGAACAGGGTCCAAGAGGAAATAGCTTTAGAATAACAGATGTGTTAGACAATACAAAGTTATTACCAGATGTTTCCACAGTTACAACTAATTTTGCTTATCTTGTCCGAAAGAATGAAGAAGAAGTAGAGTATGAAGATGGAGCACACTTATTTATATTATTAGCAGGAAATAGTAATTGGACTGACAATGGTCCATTTAGTGGGGTTGAAGGACCTCAAGGTCCCCAAGGAACACAAGGTGAGCAAGGACCGCAAGGAATACAAGGAGAAACAGGGAGTTCATTCCAGATTTATGATACGTTAGAGACTTTCGCTTCTTTACCAGAGCCATCTACGGTTACTAATAATAATGTTTACTTGATACTAAAAGATGAAGAAGGTAATACCTTTTCGATACCTCATGTTGCAGTTTTACTTATAGCAAGTCAAAGTTGGTATGATGTAGGTCCTATGGGTACACAGGGACCTCAAGGAGATATTGGTTGGGGTGTTTCAGAGGGAGGAATCACAGGACAAGTATTAGTTAAAAATAGT
>OIZS01000025.1_pt1 | contig 112667 bp, 118 predicted proteins | sample 1588641 | NCBI WGS metagenome assembly OIZS01 (sample SAMN03283240) | human gut metagenome | biome: human-associated habitat; material: feces | host: Homo sapiens | place: Peru | collected 2012
AGCCGGTAAGAAAACTATATATGTGTCTCTTTTTGGCAAAAAGTCTGTATCAGAATTAAAAAAAGAAATATTAAATTTATCTATAAATACGAAAGGACGTTTGTTTCATTTTACACTGATTACAGTTTTAATCTTTTTTTTATCCATAATTATGGCAATATTTGCATTTCAGATTAGTTCTAATCATAGAACTTCTGTGTTAATTATCTCCATTGTACTGGCGGGGATTATAGTCGGTAAATTTTATGAACACATTTTAAAATTTTTTGCGCAGAAAACACTCGGATTTGATCACAATAATATAGATTTTAGTACGATATTAAACAATGATAATGTTGTTTTTTGCTTTGATGATTTGGAGCGGTTGGCCGAAAATTCTAATTTAGAAGAGTTTATGGGATTCTTTGAATTGTTATCTCGTCAAAAATTTTCTATGCTATTAATATATAATTCAAATCGTCAAATAGAAAAGCATGCAAAAAAATGGAAAGAGTTTAAAGAAAAGGTTGTTAAAGCATCTCTTCTGCAGAAGACGGATGGTATTATCGATACAATGCTAAGGGATAAATATTTAACAACATTTGAACAACAGTTTATGCGTTCTATTTACGATTCTTTGCAAAGAGCCCAAGTTCAGTTAGAAGCATATGTGGAGCAAGAACGCAATTATGTCAATTCGTTAGCAAGTAATTTTCGTTTTTATAAAAAACTAATAGACTTCTTTAAACAGATTAAATCTATAACAAAATCTTACAAGAATTTAAATGAAAATGATATTGGTAATATGCTCATGTACGTTACCGTTATTGTTGTCCATAAAGAACTTGAGTTACCCCTAAAAAATGCACCAACTAAGGACTTTTTATATAAATTCTTGTTTGGACGAGAGCCGGTACCGAATAGCCAAACTGCTTTGAAACATTTTGGAAGGATTTTTGTATCCAATCAATGGTATGGGCTGGTTGAGTTCCCAACAATATATGAATTCTTAAATTACGGACATTTCGATTATAAAGCATTTGAGCAAGAACATACAAGTGTATCAAATTCAGAACTGGAAATATATACTTTGTCATTAGAACATTGGTTACAATATAGAAAACCACAACAAATAGAAATAGTCAAAAATATTGAAAAATTACTTCAAAAAGGTTCTGCTTTTACATCTCTTGAAAACATGAGACAGGTTTTGACCAAGTATTCAGTATTCTGCTCCTATATAGAAAAAGATTTAGCTACATATGATGCAGATGTTCTAAGCCAAAATATAAAAGATTTTATCAATAACAACGAAGTGCCGTTAGACGAATATAGCGTTCATGAACAATCAGGTAGTTTGGTTTACATAACAAACGAAGAAACAGAGGTGTTTGCGAAAAATAAAAGATTTATAAATAGCATCTTTGAGAAAAGTTTATTAGAATATTGGATTAACAGGATAAAATCTACTACAAATATTGAAAACACTATACAAAGGGTTTTAAAAGGGAATCTGTCTTATTATAATCAATTATACTTATATGTGTTATTTAATGATGTTGACAGACAGCAGCAAATATTTAGATTAAGAGATACAAATTATTCAAAGTGGCAAGATATAACCAGTTTATTAAAAAGACGTGCTACTGAATATAATGAAAATTATGGCTTTATAAAGCGTGTAAGAGATATGCTAAATGATACGAGAAATTCTAAAGACTTGTTTATGAAAGCGCTGGTCGCAAATGTTAAGGAACTTGAGAGTCTGCCTGAAGCCGGTTTAAGTGAACAGTATACCGTTAAAAATTTTATGTCTGATAAACAATGACGACCGTTTTGTTTTTTATCATTATAAGGAAATAATAATATGCACAAATTAGATCATAGAAATTCTTATGAGTGGATGGGGACATTTTGGTTCCCTGATAAATCAGATGAACGCTTCGCTGGTAAATTAAGCTATACGCCAGAACAAGGAATAAGCGTATTTATACTTAATATTTCCAAAAAACGGTTTGGAAACAAACAAAAAATTATTATGCATGGTGTGGTAAGGCATGACAACGAGAGCGTTCCTATAACTTTATTAGAGACCTTTTTTCAAACTGTCGGTGTTAATATATCCACTATATCTTCAGAAGGTGTGAAAGGTTCTGCACGAGCATTAGTTTTTGGAGAAGTGCTAGATAAGTTCAATGTGAGTGGTTTGTATATAGATTATGATGATAATTTTTATCAGTTTTTCTTGCAGAATAAAATGATTAGTAATATAGCCAAATTCGCAGACAATCCCATTGTTGTCAATAAAGCAAATATATTGCTTACAATTGCTAATGCAACTGCTCAGACTGTTTATTCTACAGATGATTTAGATGATGTGCTTTGTGTGTTTGCGAGAAATTCAAAAAGGGTAATGCAGGATTTTAAAGAACGCGTAAAGCCATTTTTGGAACAAAATAAGTACAGATTGTTGAAGCGTACGGAAACAAATATTGGTGTTTACATAAAGGATGGGTATCAAAAGATATCTAAATATCGTACATTTGAACGTATTTGGCGTTTGTATATAGAGGTTTTGTTGGACTGCCAAATAGATGTTAATTTCTGTTGGGTGCGTATTGGAAAAAAGCGTAAGGAAAAAATATCTTATAGGCTATGTGCCATGTTGGGTGATGCTTTTAGACCAAATAAGGTAAGTGTAAATAAAAAATTACATCATTTATTTATGCCCATTAATTTAAGGGCTTTTTCTGCAGATAATGATTTGGGAACTTTAAATACTTCTGTTGTTAACTGGTTTAATGTTTATTATAAGCCGGGTTGGAATAATATAATACAAGGGATAAAGGAAATTGTACATCGTGAACACCCTCTAATTGAACAAAAAGATTTTGTTATGCTGATATCTTATATTGAAACATTACAAAACTTACAGGGAGTTCCAAAAAATAGTGATGTTGATAGGTTTGTAATAGAAAATTTATCTTCAATATGGATTAAAAAGATAAAGCTACTGTTAGGGTATAAAGTCACCCAAGATAAAAATTTAGGAAATTGTTTATGTGAAATTCGTAACGCAATAGTGCACCCTAAATCCCAAAATAAAAATAACGGTAAATATTATAAAATAGCGAATAACGAAGTAAAATTACAAAATATATATGGTATATTGGCTGGGGCATTTATTAAAGTATTTATAAAAGAAATGTATAACATTCCGGATGATACCGTAGAGAAATATATGGATTCTTTTATTAAAGCACGTTCATCATACAAGTATATTAAATATAACAAATAATAAGTTATTCCCTACACCATAAGCTTTGATTCCCTGTTTTATTTTTAGGGAATTTGGGTAAAAATGGTTGGATTTCTGCGGGTGGCGGGGCTTATTTATGGTACAAAATGATAAAAATAGCCTGTTTTATCCCTGATATAGCGGGATTCTTATAAACCGTCCATTCCAAATTATCACCGCCCCGCCAGGAATCAGTTATATTTTAAATATACAAACATATAACGCGCAAGGCCCCAGGAAATCGGGGCTTTTTGTTTATAACTCATCCGGGGTATATCGTAAAATTCCAAAAATCGGCAAATAAAAAGCAGTTTCTATACATTGGCCTTTTTCGCCCTGGCAGTGGTTTTGGGATTAAATTTGGTATTTTGTGGCAATGGCAAAGATTTCTTCCATACTGCACACCTCTTTGCCGGATAAAATATTGTTCACTTTTTCGGGATGCATATAGGCCAGATTCAGGTATCGATACAAACTGCGCCACGATGTCTGTTCGGACTTTACGACATATTCCAAATCGCCATGTTTTTCATACGCTGTGCGATAACGCCATGCGGTTGCAAATGCCCGCACAATCGTATTGTGATTATCGGTTCGCGTCATCAGACCCGCGCGTCCTGCGCTGTACTTATTGCTACCCGTCCATTTGTTCAGCATCACCGGTGAAGTCTTTTACAGAACTAAGACGATGGGCAAATATGGCACGTGCCTATGCAGATGCGCTGGACCCCGTACTGAAACCATAATATTTGCGGGCTATCCCTTGGCGGGGTGCTTGGGTTAAAATCCCTGTTTTTGGGAATTAAATTAGCTCGGTTGTTGACGCAACCTGCGCGTATCCTCGTAAAGGCAATAAATTGCCAATTCGGATTCCCTGTTATTTTTGTGGGGATTTGTGACTTTGGGTGTGAAAAATTCAAGAATACCAACAGATTAGCCGTATGTTGTGCAAGAAATTACGGAGCAAAAAATTAAAAAAAATCCCTATAAAGTCCATGTGTTTATGAATTCCGGTATCAGAAATTTTGCGGCAAAACATAATGCTAATAGATTCCTTGATTATTTGTTATAGTATTTTATACTTAATGCGTGTATTAAGATGGATGCCAGATGTCAGGGGTATGTGTTGTTGCAGAAATTGGTTGTAATCACAAAGGTAATATCGATATTGCCAAGCAAATGATACGCAAAATAGCTGAAATTAACCGTTCTGATTCTTTAGGACGCATCTATGCTGTTAAATTTCAAAAAAGAACGAACAAAATTTTATTAAGTCCGGCAGAATACAACGCTCCTCATCCGAATCCTGTACATGCTTATGGAACAACATATGGCGCTCATAGAGAATTTTTAGAATTCACCGTTGAACAGCATAGAGAGTTAAAAAAATATTGTGAAGAATGCGGGCTCGTTTATTCCTCGTCTGTATGGGATATTATTGCAGCACAAGAGATTGTTTGTATGCAACCGGAACTAATAAAAGTTCCTTCCGCATGCAATACTGACATAGAAATGCTTGAATATTTGTGCCGTAATTTTAAAGGAGATATACACGTATCTTTGGGGATGACCAGATTACAAGAAGAACGTGATTTGATAGAAGTGTTTTGTAAAAACAATCGATTGGGTAGCTTGGTGCTTTATTCTTGCACGTCTGGCTATCCTGTTCCTGCGGAAGATATTTGCCTTTTGGAAATACAAAGATTAAAGCGTTTATATGGAAATGATGTTAAAGGTATAGGTTTTTCTGGACATCATTTGGGAACGGCAATAGATATTGCGGCGATGACGTTGGGGGCGCAATATATCGAAAGACATTTTACATTGGACAAAACATGGAAGGGAACAGATCATGTGGCAAGTCTTGAACCGCATGAATTACAAAAAATGATGCAAGATTTAGAAACTGTAAATAGTGCATTAAAATTCAAAAAATGCGAAATCTTAGAAATAGAGAAAGCGCAACGTAAAAAATTGAAAAGGAAAATATCAGAATGAATATCGCATTTATCCCGGTAAGGGGCGGTTCTAAGTCAATACCTTTAAAAAATATAAAAATAATTGCTGGAAAACCTTTGGTGTTTTGGGTTGCGGATGCGGCAAATAAAGCTAATTTTATAGATGAAGTGGTTGTCGCGACAGATGATGACAGGATAAAGACCGTTGTAGGCTCGATGAATTTACCAAAAGTATGTGTGTTTGAGCGTGATGCAGAGAATGCAACCGATACTGCCAGCACAGAAAGTGTTATGTTGGAATTTATAAGTAAGTCGAATTTGAATCCTGATGATAATATATTCCTTATTCAGGCGACGTCCCCCTTGCTAAAGGCGGATATGATAGATGATATGTTTCAAAAATTTATTCAGTCAGGTAAGGATTCTGCCTTATCTGCTGTACGAAATAAAAGATTTTTTTGGAATGAAGAGGGCGTTGCTTTGAATTACGATGTCAATCATCGTCCACGCAGACAGGATTTTTCAGGCTGTTTAATGGAAAATGGTGCGGTGTATATAAATTCTGTAAAAAACATATTCAGCTCTAAATGTCGTCTGTCGGGAAACATATTCATATACGAAATGCCGGAAAGGATGGGGTTAGAACTAGACGAACCAATTGACTGGATTGTTGTGGAGCAGTTGCTAGCGGCTTCACAAACAAAAAAATTAGTGACTAATAAAACATTTTGCTTTGATATAGATGGTGTTATTGGTGAAAAATCAGATATTAAAGATATGGATGGTTCTTATGTTAATAATACTGCAAATAAAGAAATAATACGGATTTGTAATAAGTTATACGCTAATGGAAATAAAATTGTACTATATACAGCACGTGGCAGTGGCAGCGGAATTGATTGGAGTGAGATGACAAAAAAACAACTGGACTCATGGGGGCTAAAATACCATGAGCTACACTTTGGAAAACCGGCTGCGGACTTTTATATTGACGATAAAATGTTGGCGTTATCGCAACTAGGTTGTCTGTTTGAATAGTTTTTCCATATTTAAATAGTTCTTTATCATATCAAGCCCAGGGGTGATGGAAGGTATAAAAGTACCGTCTTTTTGCATTGCTGATATTTCATCTAATGATACCCATTTGGCACTTTGCACTTCAGTTGGCTGCAGCACTAACTCAGACAGCAGTGTATCGTCATAAACAAGCCATACATCAACAAAATCAAAAGGGCGTTTGAATGTGCCAATCCAAATAGATTTATTTATGTCTGGGGATATTCCCAGTTCTTCTATAGATTCACGAACGCAGCAGTCCCAACTGCTTTCGCCGGATTGAGCGCCACCACCGGTTTGTCCCCACATGTTGGGAAATTTCTTGGCGGAAGCCACGCGCTGCTGCAACAGGAATTTTTCTTCGGAATTCATAAACCAAACGTGTACAGAAAGCTTGTTCTCGCCCGTTTGTAGCGGCGCCCTTCGTTCTGCAGTTCGAACAAATTGTCTTGCGTTATTATATAAATCAATCACCTCTGGCATTTATTTACCTCTTTGTAGATATTGAAACATTTCGTACTTCTTTAGACACTGTTGCACCGCGATTCTCTCTCCATCGTCTTCTGTCATATGAAGTATTATGTCAAATACGTATGGATATACAATTTTAGAATACTTTGCGCGGATAGCCTCTTTTAATTGTTCCGCCTGCATAAACGTAAATCTGCGCTTGCGGGGCACATACTCTTTTGTTGGATTGTGTATATTTATCTCAAAAAATACAATGTTATTACTTGGAAATTTGGACATTGCTTCTAACTTTGCACTTATTCTATGTTCTGGAATAGTATCGAATTTATAAATGTCCCTAACAAATTCGGGATAGCGTTTACCCAGGTTATAATAACGCAAAGTGATTATATCATACGACTGCTGTATATCAGATAATATCGCATCTGAATGTTGATATGCCGCATTCCAAATAATTCCTGAAAAAATCATATTTAGCTCATTGTGTTTTGTGATTTTGATATAATTTGGTCCACCGTGGTCAATATATCATCAATATTTACGGGTGTCCATATTTCTTTATGTATATTGCGCGGTTGTATCAGTTTGCTTGATTTAATGGTTTTATATAATTCATTTGGTTTTTGTATATAATGTACCCCGTTTCGGGTGCCTAAAATCGCACGTGTTTGTTCGGCACCATATAAGTTGTCGATGATAAACGTTGGAATTCCAAAGCGCAAACCCTCATATAAGACTGTGCTGTAAACGCCAACTTGACACATTGCATTGCTTAGATAGAAGTAGATATCTTTATCATTGGTTCCGACGACGGTTATATTAGGGTGCTGTAAATCTGAATAATCGGCTTCTTTTTCGTATGGATGTTTTTTATAGGTTATTTGAAAATCGTCGTCTGGCTGTAGCAAATCAGCCAGATCTTTAGCAAATTTTCGTAACTCTTTGTTTAGAGTTCCTTGTGATACAATAAGGATCTGTGATTTCTTTTTGTTAGTTGTCAGTTTGTCTTGATATTCTACAAGTTTATTATCTAAAAACATATATCCTGTTGGAATTACATGTTGCGATACGTGTTTAAAAGGCAAAAATTTTTGGTCGAATAATGCGTCGCCGAACGTGAATATATAGTTCGGTAAAGGGGTATAGTTTCCCTTATGTTTGAATTTATAGAACAGATTTTCGGCGGCATAAACCCCATGTTGCATTTCTATGACGGGAATATTACGCTCGTTGGCAATATATGTCATTATGTTTCTAAAAGTTCCAGGACAATAAAATTCGATTAGTAAGTTAGGGGCAATTCGGTCGAATATGCGTTCATATTTTTTGAACATAATAGTTATATATAATAATAAATCCAACAAGATAGCATGATAACTAGATATAGATACGCCAAAAAACTTATCAATTTTGTTCAATAAGTCATCCAACATATTGGATGCGTGAATAAAAATTGGTTTTCTGAATTTTTTTACAAAAAACTTTTTAACTATAAATGTTATGTCAAATAAGTCTGTATAGAATAAGTCATTATAAGGGGTTGGACGAAAATGCGCCGTTTTTGAACCGATATATTCAGCCCAATACGGTTCTTCCAGGGCAATGGTAGAATAATGATTACCAAGGGCTTTTTTAATAAAATCGGTATATATACAGTAATATTTATCATCTGGCTGTTTTATGCGTCGCGGATGGGGGATAAATAATATGTCGGCTTTTTTGATTTTTGTACTGCGTGCATAATAAAAAATAGCTTTCAGTGCGTTTGAATAAAAATTATTTCTCATCATGCTTTTTACGGGCAGGTCAATTTTACTACATGAAGTGGTCAAAAAAGTATACACCCAGCAACGTATAAACCCCCATATTTTAATTCCGTTTAATTCTAAATCAAACAGCTGATTTTGATACTCAAAATCTAAAAAAGATTCGACCAAATTTTTCGAATTTATTCTTTGCATCTTTTTAGGACCTCTTCGTACTTAGCCATAATATAAGGAATAAAATGGCAAAGCCTATTTTGATTAAACCAATTTATAGAATAATCAACAGAGAAATCTTCATCATATACAACCGCTGGAATTTTAGGGATGTCGTTATAAAGCGATAAAGCCATTCGGTGTGAGCCGTCTAATAACTCTTTGCTTTTATTTAATATTATTGGGTGGTCGGTGTTATATCCATTCTCAAAACTTGTTATTAAATCACAAAACTTATCTTTATAGTCGATTTGGTGTTTGGGCATAAATTGATTAGTGCGCGATCTGGCGTGTTGCATCTCTGTGTACAGATTAAACCCAAAGTCATTTTTATTGTAAAAATCGTCAATGGCAAGCATTCGCACCAGAATATCGGCTCGATTTATATTATCGTGCATAAAATGCATAAAGGCCCATTTGGTGTTTAAAACGATAGAGGCAAGAATAATGGGATTTTTTCTCATTAACATATATCCGTTTAACATAAATTATAGATAATAAATGTATAAAATCAATCAAATATAAAATTTGACTTAGTATAATTTATAAAATAAAATAACTCTCCTACAGGAGTATTTTATGGCCAAATTTGTTGCGGGTATAGATTTTGGAACAACTAATTCATCAGCTGCGATTTCTGATGGTGGCACGCCACGTATGGTTGATTTAGAAGGTGGACACGATACAATCCCGACAGCATTGTTTTTCCCAGATCGGTCATCTGCGGTTTATTTCGGCCGTGATGCACAACAAAAATATACAGATGGCGACCTTGACGGTCGTTTTATGCGCAGCATAAAGCGCATTTTGGGCAGTGACATAATGCGCGGCGGTACCATAATTAACGGTCGCCCCGTTAAGTTCGAGGCGATTATTGGACACTTTCTGCAACACCTTAAAAAGAAAATAGATGCCGCTGCCGGTGAATCTGTTGAGGCGGTTGTTATGGGGCGCCCGGTTCACTTTCGTGATAATGACCCGGCCGGCGATGCTCGTGCCCAAGATGAACTGGAAAGAATAGCGCGCGCGGTGGGGTTCAAAGATGTTTCGTTTCAGTATGAACCGATTGCGGCTGCATTCGCGCATGAACAGGGGTTAAAATCAGAAAAATTAGCATTTGTCGCGGATATTGGTGGTGGTACATCGGACTTTACGGTTATTCGCCTGTCGCCGACGCGTGCGGTCAGTTCGGACCGAACGGATGACGTTTTGGCAAATACTGGTGTACGCATCGGCGGAAATGATTTTGATAAAGCGCTAGCATTAAAAGCATTTATGCCATGTTTTGGAATGGGGACGGAATATAAAATATATGATAAAACGATTGCGTTACCGACCAAACCTTATTTCAGTCTGGCTACTTGGAGTCATGTGAACGAAGTTTATAATTACAAAACACTGAATATGGTTCGTGGATACACCGTATGGGGATTAGAACGGGAAAAGGTTAAACGCTTATATGAAATAATTGAAAAGCGTCTGGGGCATAAAAATCTGGATTATGTGGAACTGGCAAAAATGACCTTGTCGGGCCAATCAGCGGTTCGTATGCGTTTGGACTTTTTGTCGGATGCGCCGACAATAGATACCACACGTGATGTGTTTGAGGCCGCAATCCAACCAGACATGAAAAAGATAGAAGCGGCGGTTCAGGAATGTATTGCACGCGCGGGTATAAAAAACACAGATATAGAATTGGTTATTCTGACGGGTGGCTCAACGGAAATACCGTACGTCAGCCGTGTTATGCAGTCGAATTTCCCAAATGCTGAAATTTCTGCATCAAATAAAATGGCCAGTGTCGGACTGGGACTGGCGTACGACAGTATGCGTCGCTATTTACAGCAAAACATACGGCAAAAATAAACGGTTTTAGTACTTGTATGGTTGGTCTATATACCTTGGTGGGGGGCGGGGTGTGCTGATAAAATCCCTGTTTTGCGAATATAATTCCCTGTTATTTATATTGCCTTGTTTTGTGTAAATTGGCGGAATTTGGCGATGTGATACAATCTGTGATTGAATAATTGGCGGTGCCCGGGTGTGCAAATTACAAAAAATCCCTGTTAATCCCTGTATTTTGTTGTATGGCGTTTGCCGTAGAATATTGGTACACCGCCAGGAATAACTTATGAAATTACTTAAATTTTTAATATAAAACCGCTGCCGGGCCAGCGGTTTTCTTTTTCTGTCTTATGAGGTATCTATGGGCGACAAACTGGCGAAATATTGGCTTTTGTGCGGCTAAAAATATCGTAGCAAAACACTTTATATAAAAAGAAGGAACTCACACACATAACCAAAATTTTCCGCCTTTTGAATATCTTTTGATCCGCCAGCATGTTCCCCTAAGGTTTTAGGAGATTTTTTCATTTTATCTTTACTTTGACCAGGGCATTTTATTAACATAAATAAAAAAGGATAAACTATGGAATACCTGGATATTTATGATGAATATATGAATAAAACAGGGACTGAAAGTCGCGAAACAGTTCATAAAAATGGCATATGGCATAAAACTGTGCATTGTTGGATGTATGATGATGATGGAAATGTATATTTTCAAATCAGGGCTGATTCTGGGAAATTATATACAACTGCGTCTGGACATATTTTGGCTGGTGAGAGTGTACGCGATGCTTTTCAACGCGAAATCAAAGAAGAAATTGGAGTCGATACAGATGTGACAAATGCTGTTCCAATCGAAATTGTATTTTGGCGACAAGACAAGCCAGAAAAACAATGGCATGACCGGGCTTTTGCTCATGTTTATGCGAACAAACTGCCGATTGGGTTTACTAATTTTCATTTGCAGCCCGAAGAAGTTAGTGGGGTCGTGCGCGTAAATGCAAAAAATTGTCTGGATTTATTAATGGATAAAAAAACATCTGTGCACGCAACAAAAATCACAGCAGACAAGATGATTGAAACAGATATTGTAAAAAACGATTTTCTGGTTGCGCCTGACGAAACCCCCATCATCAAATACGGTTTTGTATTACAAAGAATTATTCAGCACTTGCACATTTAAGTATGGGAAAGTTTGCAACAGAACACTAGCCCGCCAGGAATCTGATATGTTTTTGTAATATAGACATATCGTTCGCAGGGCCCCGATAAACCGGGGCTTTTTTGATGCAACTCACCCACGGTATAACGGTATTTTTCAAAAATCTGCAATTAAACATGGCTTTCTATACTTTGGCCTTTTTCGGCCTGGCAGTGGTTTTGGGGTTAAATCTGATTTTTCGGTGCAATGGCAAACAGTTCGTCCATACTATATGACTCTTTGCCGGACAGAATATTGTTCACTTTTTCTGGGTGCATATAGTAGATTGCAGAGCTGTCGTTGGCTTTTCGTATGCAGAACCATTACATTTGGAAAATTATGCGTGTAATATTAACGTATTTACTAAATCTTCGTCATGCAAAAAATGTGGATTAAATGAAGCGTTCCCGTATCTTGTACAATGTAAAGATGATTTTTCATGTATCAAAGATATAGATTATGTCGATTTATGTAATGCAATTGAAGAACAATTAAATAAAAAAAACAAAAGCCGTGGAAACCGATGGAGTTATGCCAAAACCAACCCCAGCAAACGGTATAGACGATTATTTAAAACGATTTGGTCGAATACCAGATAAAGAAATTTGTTGAAAATAAAAAATAATACGATTATCATTTCACAGACGCCTGGCTTTAATATAACCATGCAGGGTTTGATATGAACGTTTACAAATTAATTTCTGAAAAAATAAAAGACAAATTACAAACTGTACCTGAATTACAAACTGTTTTAGGGTCAAACAGTTGGAATAATATTGTTGTAGAAGTCCCGAAAAATCGTGATTTTGGCGATTTTTCCACAAATGTTGCCATGGTTTTATCTAGAGATTTAAAGAAAAATCCGCGTGAAATCGCAGATTTGCTTTGTTCATATATCAAAGAAATCCCAGAAATAACGGAAGTTTCTGTTGCTGGCCCAGGTTTTATAAACATGAATGTTTCTGGCAAATTGTGGGAAAACTTATTAAAAACTATCTTAACAAATCCGCAAGAATATGGGAATTCTGACATAGGCAACAACGAAAAAATTAATGTTGAATTTTTGTCTGCTAATCCGACTGGACCGGTGCATATTGGTCATGCCAGGGGTGCAATTTTAGGTGATATTTTGGCGAGATTGTTGAAGAAAAATGGGTTTGATGTTACCAAAGAATACTATATAAATGATTACGGACATCAGGTTGATGTTTTGGCGCATTCTGTATTTTGGCGCTATCAAGAACTGTTTGGGTTGCACGATGGTGAATCTTTACCCGAAGGCGCATATCCTGGGGATTACTTAATTCCTGTTGCCAAAGATATAAAAGACAAAGATGGCGATAAATGGTTATCTGCAACCGAAGATGAATATGTCCCGTATTTCAAAAAGATTGCTTCCGCTGCGATGATGGTTTTAATCAAAGACAGTTTACGCAAGATAGGAATTGAATTTGATGTGTTTACATCTGAACGCGAATTAGTAGAATCTCAGCAGGTCGCAAAAACTTTAGATTATATGCAAAGTCAGGGCCTGTTATACAAAGGAACATTACCAAAGCCTTTAGGTGAAGCCGATGAAGATTGGGTGCCAACAGAACAATTATTATTTAAATCTACACAATTTGGTGACGATTCAGATCGCGTGATTGCTCGTTCAAATGGTGAAACTACTTATTTTGCTTCTGACATTGCATATCATCTAAATAAATTTAATCGTGGTTTCAAAAAACAAATTAATGTGTGGGGTGCGGATCATGGTGGATATGTTAAACGTATTAAAGCCGCATTAGGGGCTGTCACAAACAACAAAGCAACTTTGGATGTTGTGTTGTGTCAAATTGTTAATTTGGAAAAAGATGGCAAACCGTTTAAAATGTCTAAACGTGCTGGCAATTTCGTGATGATAGAAGATGTCCTGGAAGAAATTGATGCGGATGTTTTAAGATTGTTTATGGTTATAAAAAGTCCTGATACTCAAATGACTTTTGATTTAGAAAAAGCAAAAGAACAATCTAAAGACAATCCGGTGTATTATATGCAATATGCTTATGCTCGTGCATGTTCCGTATTGAAAAAGTATGATACGATATTCCCGGGCAGCTTAGATACGTTATTACAAAAGCAATACGATTTTTTGTCAGCCAGTGATATTGAACGCAGACTTATAAAAATGCTAGGGGATTATCCAGCTGTTGTAGAAAGTGCTTGCAAAAACAATGCCCCTAATTTGTTAACAAAATATTTGGAAGAAGTGTCTGCTGCATTTCATTCTCTGTGGTCTTCTGGTGCCGGTGTTAAACTGATAAACGAAGAGGAAAAAACGTTAACAGATAACCATATGCTGATGGTTAACGCATTAAAGAATGTGATTGCAAACGGTTTGGAAACTCTTGGTTGTACTTTAAAGGAAAGTATGTGACGAATAACAAAATTATTCTGTCACAACTTTGATAATTGTTTCAAAGGCCTCAGTCATTTTTGGCAGTACTTTGCCAAACCAGATATCCTTGTCTGAAAGTCCTTTGTAATCCCCTTCAGAATTGTGTATTTCATCAGATAATACAGATATTGAAACCACAGATGTTTTTCTATCTATTCCAAAAGCAAACAATGCGCTAGATTCCATATCTGTACCAATTGCTCCGTCACTTATTCTTCTTGCGATAATCAACATTTTTTATCACAGGAAAATCATATCCATAACAAGCATCCATCACAATAGAATCAAATGCAGGAGAACAATCAAAATATTCTTTTTCATCACAATTCGTAAGTTTGCCTATGATTAAACCACGAACGTTATTAAACATCCCGGCAATTCGCATAGATTGCAGAATCATGTTTATCTTGTTCAATTCTGTATCTATTGCTTCCAAAAACAATATAATGTCTCTGTTATAAGGGAAATAAGGTGTCCGATATGTGTTATGTACCGTTTCTAACCATCCACCAACAGCGACACCAGATGCACAGCCTGGACGTAAAATATCAATTTCAGAATACTGTGGTAACAAAATTTCATCATATGGATTCAAAATATTACAAAAATGTTTTATGTTTCGTTCTTTTTGTGCGGAATTTGGTGCACCAAAACAGTTTATTACATCAACACCGTGTATTGTTTTTATACCTGTTTTAGCGATGGGGTGGTTTTGATTGATTTTTTAGGTAAATTATGATACAATTTAGTCTGTTAAATTCCATTAAACGGGCGGTGTTTTTACCGGCCGTTTTTATTTTGTCCCACGGGGGTATCCACAAAGATTTACAATTTTTATGTGGGCCGATGGGTGGGATTTTATAAATTTACCAAATTTTTATGCAATCTGTCGCAACCAAATAATTACTGGGGCGAGGGGGGGTATTTGGTACAGAAAAGGGTTGGCAATATGAAAATGAGCAATAATGGTATAAATATGTTAAAACGCGTTGAAGGCAGTGTTAAACGTGGCAACAATCATATTATTTATGATGACAAGACTGGCCGTCCTGTAAATACAAAAGGCACATTGCCCATCGGCGCGACGATTGGTTATGGGCATCTGATAAAATCAGGCGAAGATTTTAGAAATGGTATCACAGAAAGCGTCGCCACCGAATTATTGCGTTCTGATATTGCAGTAGCAGAACGCGCCGTGCAAGATAATATAAAAGTATCGCTGTCACAGAATCAGTTTGATGCGCTGGTGTGTTTAGCGTATAACATTGGCACAAAAAATTTTGCGAATTCAACAGTTGTAAAATACATCAACGACCCAAAATTTCGCAGTCCAACATACCCTGATTTAGAATCCGCATGGAAGGCGTGGAATCGTCTGCGGGGAAAAATTTCAAATGGTTTAATTAAACGCAGACAATACGAGTGGGATATGTATAGTCGAGCCATATAGTTATTTTTAGAAAAAACGAATCGGTCAGGTGAAAAAAGTATGACAAAAATCCTAGTTTTTGTTTGATGTATGTCCTATGAAAAAATTTTTTTCTAAGAAAATATTCGCTTTTTATGTCCTAAAAAATCAATTTTTCCTGGATTTCAGCGGGTTCTGCTGGGTGCCCCAAATTATACACGGTTGCATATAAAAAGGGGATAAGCGGAAATATCCCCATATGAATTATATTGTTATTACAGACAAAACAACGAAACAAAGGTGAAAAAAATAATGACTCATAGCGATGTTTGGTATGCCATCGATTGCTTTGCCAGCGCACACAAAATGTCGTGTTCTGGCCTGGCGCGACGCAGCGGCTTGGATCCAACGATATTTAACAAAAGCAAACGGTGGTCCAAATATGGTCAGCCACGGTGGCCGTCCACAGGCAGTATTGCAAAAATTCTGGCGGCGACAGGTGAAACAGTTAGTGATTTCACCAAATATTTTAAGCAAAAAGAAATTTAATGTAGCATGATACCGTGGTCAAAGTATCACGGTATTATTTTTTATCAAAAATCGAAAAATCTATCTTTTATGCTGTTTTTCAAGTTTTAAATCATGTATAATAAGAATAAACAATTATATTCACGTATTTTTGTTGCGGGTTGATTTTTAATCAAAGAGCATAGATATGGCTACGATAAAAACCAGAGTGACCTTGTTAAAAGAACTGTTGGCCTTAAAGGAAGTAATTGACACGGGGCAGATTCAGGTTGCTGCAAATAAAAACGGCATAAAACATTCCAATATGTCCAAATTAATTTCTGATTTAGAAATGCGTTTGAACGCGACGCTGTTACAGCGCACCCCAACGGGCAGTTTGCCAACAAATGCGACACCAGAAATTTATTCTAATATTGAAACGATATGTAATGCGTTGGACAGTATAATTGATAATGCGGCGCCAGAAGACGATTTGACAGGTTACATTTCAGTGCTGGTGGCCGAAGGGCTGGTAGGCAGTTATATTTTACACGACCTGTCGCGGTTCTATGCGATGTATCCGAAAATCCGCCTGGATTTATTGACCAATCGCCAGCAAAACCTGTCAAGTGTTGAAGTTGCGATTGTTGACACTAAATCGAATTATCAAATACCAGGGCGGACATTATTTCGTCTGCGTGCCAAAGCGCATTTTTTCACAAGCCAAGAATATTTGGACACGCACGGCATGCCCCAGAATATGGACGATATGCTGGAAAACTTTGACTTGTGTATGTATCAGTCGTATCTGAATTTACCCGAGTGTTCTTTTATTGCAAAGCGGTCGCGAAAATTAAACACGACGACGGATTCTGTTGGATTGGTATTCCGGTTGATACGTGACGGTGAAGGCATTGGATTATTACCAGCGTGGTCAGCGCAACAGCCACCAAAACTGGTGCGGGTGCCGAACATAGATTTTGAATATGAACACCGTATGGTTGCGGCGTGTAGTCCGAAACTGATTAATTCACCAAAGGTCAGGGCGTTTATCCGATTCCTGGACGATTTCTGTCGGCGACATGATATCCCAATTGAACGAGTATGCTAAGGGGCCATATGAACATAAAGTCTGAATATTTGTCACCCGTTGGCGTGTTGACGATTGTGGTGTCGGATGGTGCGCTGGTGGGATTGTGGCTGCGTGGCCAAAAATATCACGGCCCCACGGCGGCAATTCCCGCTGGGGATAATGACGTTATGCGTCGCGTGACGCGTTGGTTGGATGAATATTTCGCAGGCGGTCGCCCCAAAATTGATTTTAAATTGGCCGCCACCGGCACCGCATTCCAGCAACGGGTGTGGCACGCATTGGGCCAGATTCCATATGGTAAAACCGTAACATATGGCGATGTTGCACGCCGCGTTGGGTGTGGCACGCCACGTGCGGTGGGCACTGCAATTGGCCATAACCCAATTTCAATAATTGTCCCGTGTCATCGTGTGGTGGGCGCAAATGGTAACCTTGCCGGTTATGCGGGTGGATTGCGTGCCAAAGAAATATTATTGGGGATAGAGCAGGGGATTATTCCCGCCAAATAACAGACGTGAACATTTCATCAATCGCATGGCGCAAATTCGCATCGGTAAAGAATTGGTTGCGGGCGTCCGGTGTGGTGCCGTGTTCGTTATCTTCGAAATGTGGAATATACTTTTGTATTGCAATGTGTGTAACGCCACGGTCGTGCAGGTCGCGCGTAATTTCCATTAAATCCAGTTTTGTGACAAATCGCGGGTCGCATGTAATGCGCACCTCGTAATCCTTGCCGGTTGCCTGCCATACGTCTAGACTGTGAATCATATGGTCGTGAGCAATGTTTTGACCGACCAGGCTGCCATACTTGTTGCGCGTTGTTTTATAGTCCAGACCAATCCAATCAACAACATCTGCGGCACGTTTCAGATTTTCAGGATAAAAACCATTGGTATGTAATCCGATTTTAAAACCTAAATCGCGTACACGACGCATATAGTCAATGGCGACATCACCTTGCATCAAGGCCTCGCCACCGGAAAAAACGACCGCTTCTAACTTGCCGACGCGGTCGTGCAACCAATCCAAAACCTTGGCCGGGTCGTATTCGCCGTCGCCGACATTTAACAGATGTGGGTTGGAACAATACGCACACCGCAACGGACAGCCACGCAAAAACAGCACAGCCGCCAATTTGCCCGGATAGTCAATCGTTGTGAATGAAACCAACCCACCAATCTGAATTTCACGCATTTTGTTATGCCGCTTTTTTTAACAGTTCGCTGTGACGTGCACCAGTTGTCAGGCTGTTTGCCTCTGTAAATGTTTTTCTTTCACAGAATTCAGAATACTTGCCAACATTAAAGTTCGAAACTGGTCTGATGAATCCCATAGAACGCGAAAAAACTTCACATTGTGTTCTCTGAGTGTTTGCTGCCTGCATAGTTTTCCTCCCTTATTTTTGTGCAATGCGTGGTTAGCGTTGTTGTTTATTGTTCACTGTTCTGATTTGCGGCGATTTCCGCGTCGCATTTCGGACAGAATTCATGGCGTCCCGGCAGATATCCGTGTTTCGGACATATTGAAAATGTCGGGGTCAGCGTCATATACGGAATCTTGTAGTTTTCAAAGATTGTCCGCACGATTTTCTGGGCGGCCTCGCCACTGGATACTGGTTCGCCCATATACAGGTGCAACATTGTTCCACCGGTATATTTACGCTGTAATTCTTCCTGGTGTTCCAGTGCGACGAACGGGTCATCGGTAAAGTTCACTGGCAACTGGGTTGAATTGGTATAATATGGTGCATCATGCGTGCCCGCCGTGATAATGTCTGGGTAATTTTTTACATCGGTTTTGGCAAATCGATATGAACAACCCTCGGCAGGTGTCGCTTCTAGATTATACAGGTTTCCGGTTTGTTCCTGGAAATTCGCCAAGTTTTCACGGATAAAGTCCATTACGTCCAGAACCAATTTCTTGCCCATTGGTGTGGCAATATTTTCACGGTCGCCGGTAAAGTTGCGAACCATTTCATTTGCACCATTGACACCAATTGTCGAAAAGTGGTGTGACCAATCGCCCAAGTAGCGACGGGTAAACGGATACAACCCACGTTCCATATTCTTGGTAATAATCTTGCGCTTGATTTCCAGGGAATCACGTCCCAAATCCAACAGACGCTTTAATTCTGCAAACAGCCCGTCACGGTCACCACGGTGAACATAGCCCAGTCGCGCCAGGTTGATTGTCACAACACCAATAGAACCTGTCTTTTCTGCTGATCCAAACAGGCCGCCACCGCGCTTTAACAATTCGCGCACATCTAAACGCAGACGGCAACACATAGAACGGACGTCGGTCGGATTCAAATCAGAATTCAAAAAATTCTGGAAATTTGGAATGCCGTATTTTGCCGCTAAATCAAATAATGGTTTTACATTTGGGTGATTCCATGGGAAATCATCTGTGATATTATATGTCGGAATTGGGAATGTGAATGGACGGCCCAACGCGTCACCTTCGGTCATAACCTCTAAGAATGCCTTGTTGATGATATCCATTTCCGCCTGCAGATCGCCATAGGTAAAATCAACCTGTTTTTTGCCGATAAACGGACGCTGGTTACGCAAATCCTTTGGGCAGGTCCAGTCAAATGTAAAATTGATAAACGGCGTCTGGGTGCCCCAGCGGCACGGCACAGCACAGTTAAAAATCAATGTCTGCATTGCATTTTTCACGTCGGCATACGACAGGTTGTCAATCCGGACATATGGTGCTAAATATGTATCCACAGACGAAAATGCCTGAGCACCAGCAAATTCGTTCTGTAACGTGCCTAAAAAGTTTACCATATGTGAAATTGCGGTTGCCATATGACGGGCAGGTTCACATTGCAGGTAACCCGGAACGCCGTTAAATCCCTCGTATAACAACTCGCGCAATGACCAGCCTGCACAATACCCTGTCAGCCACCCCAGGTCATGAATATGGATTGCGGCGGTCTTATGCGCCTCGGCAATTTCGCGTGGATACAGATTCAACCAGTATTCTGCCGTAACGCGTTCACTGGTGCGCAGAATCAATCCGCCAATTGAATAGCCAACGTTTGCATTTTCTTTGATTCGCCAATTGGAACCACCGACATAGCCTTCTATAACCTCGACAGCGTCAACGTATGAATCGCGGATTTCACTGCGCTTCTGGCGATAAATAATATACGCCTCGGCTGTTTTATAGGCACGGGCGTTCATCAATGTCTGAATAACGATTTCCTGGATTTCTTCAACCTTGGGTGTTTTAGATGCAAATTTCTCACCTAATGTATCCAGGGCTGTCTGGGCAATACGGATAATTTCATCGTCTAATACCTCGCGCGTGACAGCAACCGCCTTTTTAATCGCATCATATATCTTCTTGGCATCAAACGGAACAGTTTCGCCACTGCGTTTCTGGACCGCAGCCAGGCTGGATGTAAGTGTTGGAATAATCTCTATTTTTATTTCGTTCTGTGTCCCAGACATAGTTTTGCCCCTATTATTAAAAAAACACAATATATAGTGGTTGTTTTTCTTGTTTGATAACAATATATAGATTCTTAGGTTTTCTATCAATACAGAAAAAGTAGTTTTTTTTTTATTTTTTGCTTTACTTTTAAAAAAGTAACTTTTCTGGGCACTGCGTCGTTTTTGTCTGGGACGAATCGTCATACTAAACGCGTTTTTGTATCGTAAAAATCCAGATTATGTATAAATGACTGATTCGTTTTTTATCAAAAATACAAAATATAGATATGTTTTTGTTAAAAAGCATCTATATCTTGACAAAAACAAAGTTTTTTTAGACAGAAACACATTTTGTTGCGTTTTATTAAAATAGGTTGTGTTTCCTGGAATAAAAACAGTATACTGGTCTCAGGCCTGGGTAATGGTTGTCCAGGCTTTTAACAAAAAACATAAAGAGCATAATTATCATGATGAAAAACGTTTATGAAATGCTGCGTGATGTATGTTCTCAGAACAAAGACAGTATTTTCTTTGTCAGACAAAACGAAACATACGCAGATTTGTTAAAAAAGGTAAAGCAACGCGCAGTGCTGCTGGCCAAACACTTTGGCATTAAAAAGGGCGATACGGTTGCGATTTTGTCGGGCAATACACCTGAATTTATCAAATCGTATTTTGCGATTCTGTCCCAGGGCGCACGTGCATTGATGTTAGACACAGGGCTGTCTGCATCAGAACACTTGAATATGATGCAGCGCACAAACTGTAAATTGGCGTTGGCACAAAAATCACACTTTGTTGATGGCGGACCAGAAATGTTTGATATCGAATCAATTGATGATACCGATGAAAACGAATTCGTCGCCGCTGATGTTGATCGTAATGATATTGCAATGTTGTCATTTACGTCGGGTTCAACTGGCAACCCAAAAGTTGTTGGACTGACACATGATAACTTGTTGTCATTAGCGGATGGTGCACTGTTTTACACGCCTGTGATTCATCCAGGATATACGTTTTATGGGTTCTTGCCGCTGTATCATATATATGGTGTGGTTATAAACATTATCGCGCCGATTATATTGCGGGGCAAATTATTGTTGCAACCGGTGTTAAATCCGCGCGAATTTTTGAAAGATTTTAAACAATATCGTCCAGAGGTTATTCCAGCAGTCCCCCGTGTCTGGGAAGGGTTCTATAAAAAGATTGTTGATGCCGCCCGTGAAAAGCATATGTATCTGGTAATGCGTATGGTTATGTCATCGCGTCGTGTATTACGTGCAATCGGATTAGGATTCTTGGTGAACAAGGTGACAAAACCGATACACGAAATTTTCGGCGGTAACACCAAGGTGTTGGTATCGGCTGGCGCAACATTAAAACCGACAATACGTAAATTCTTTGAAGATTTAGATTTTGTTGTTGGCGATTGTTATGGACTGACCGAAACGACGGGGCCCGCAAACTTTAACTTTGCGTTTCGTCGCGCCGACGGTTCAATGTATTACGCTGGCCCGCTGCCAGGTAATGAAATCCAGATTCACAACCCAGACCGCGAAGGCGTCGGGGAAATTTGGATGCGTGGTAATATGGTTATGCCAGGATACTTGGATAATGACGAGGCAAATGCTGCCGCATTTGAAAATGGTTGGTTTAAAACAGGCGACTTGGGGAAATTAGATAAATATGGTCGTCTGGTTGTCAAGGGACGCCAGAAACAGGTCATCGTTTTGGACAGTGGTAAAAATGTCTATCCTGATGAACTGGAAGATTTATATCTGCAAAACGATGAAATTTTGGCGGCGGCGGTATTCGAATACGTTCTGAACGGGAAAATTGTTCCGTTCGCCGTATTCCAGGTAAAGCCTGGGACATCTGTTGCGCGTACCGCGATGTTATTAAAGGCGTCAAACCTGAAAATTGCACCGTATAAGTGGGTTAAACACTTTGCAATTACCGAAGAAGAATTACCCCAAACGTCTGCGAAAAAGATAAAACATTTTGCCGTGCGTGAGATGTTGGATAATGGTGCGTTTATCCGCGCAGAATAAAGTGGCGCATAATGCCGCCCATTTGGGCGGCGTTTTATTATACAAAACTTGACAAAATTTGATTTTGCGCTATATATTACATATGTAACAAAAGGGGTTGCAAATGCATAATTTGGGTGACAAGACCATCAAGATGATACTGGAATACAACACCATGCGTCCGTATTTTGGCACGTTGACGGCGGATAATTTGGCCACGGCATATGCCAGGTTAAAGACCAGCGAAAAAAGGGACGCCCCACTGAAAAAGGCAGATGTTCCGGTTGGATTGATTGATGGTAATGTGATTTGTAATGCGTTGTGGTATGAAATGTCGTATAACCCTGTGCGATTTGGAACCGTGTCGCCATTTATGTATAACGGCAAAAATAACATATTTCATTTTTGCAACCATGGTGCGCCAACATGGTCGCCGGTTGCAGGGCGCGAGGTATTGGAACGTGTTCGTTACGAATTGGTAAGGTATATGCAATTGAATGCCATGCCTAATGGTCAGTGGTGTGATGTGGTCCAGGCTGATAAGCGCGGAAACGTCGCAATTGCGATGGAAAACGGGCACTCGGATAATATGTATAAAATCCTGGCGCACTTGCGTAACAGTATTAAGTTTGTAACGCGTCAAAACATGACGGACTTTTCAAAGTATTACGGTTCACATCGGCCAGCAATTATGGCTGTTATCGCTGTGCGCCATCCGCATGGATTGCGTTCTGATGCGACGGAACCGTTAGATGCCGCCGTGCCATACAATGGGGATTTATTTTCAAAATCGCCGGTTGCGCCTGTGAAAAAAACGTCACATGCCCCAGAACAGTCGAATGACATTTCGGATTTGATTGCCCAAGAACGCATAGATGACCAGTTGGACAGTCTGCAAATAACAATTGATAATCGTGATAATGTCAGTACGGATTTATATAACCAGGCAGTGCAAGACTTGATAGATATTTTAGGGCAAAATAATATACGCCAGAAATAAAAATATGGACGCCAGTTGCAGGCGTCCTTTTTTATTTGCATACAGCGATGTATGGTGGTGCGGATTTTTCGGTATCAATTACCCCGTCGCCACAATCGCGACAGTTAAAACGTCGATTCCCACCCGTCTGGATTACATATTCTGCGACCGCGTCAACGTTTGCCGCATATGAATAATTTGGAAAACCGAAATAGAACGCGCGACTGGGGCCTGTGCACTCACGCGGGTCGCCCGCATAGCACGCCGTATCGTTTAATTTGGTCGTGTCAGGGACACAATATGATGTGCATGAATCTTCGTCAATAATCATTTTCTCGCAATCTGTACACGATGTTCGCGTTGTGCGCAGGGTGGCACCAATCGTGCCTTGGACATCATGACTGACGAATTTATCGCACTTTGATTTCGTAGTGGTGTTATTCGGATCTTCAACACATTCCCATTCCAGTGTATTGTAATTCAGGCGTGCAACCATTTTATCTGGGCATGTCTTGGCAGTAAAAGGGTCAATACATTCCCATACATTGTCTACGATAACGGCGGTCTGCTGCGATGCACACAGTGGCTTGCGTGATTCATCTGGGACGCATTCATATAAAACCGAATCCCAAATCATATCACCCGCACAGTTTGATTTTGTATTATATCCGATACATTGCCAGCGACCAAAACGATACGTCTTGACCGAGCCGGTCGGGCATAATATGTCGACTGTGTCCGCGGTTGTGATTGCATTTGTTGCGTCCGGCATTTCATACTGGGTCATATATACCAATTGTCCATCGGATAATTTTAGTTCAGACAATATGGTTTTGGGGACAGCGCGCTTTGTCCCTGTGCCCCCAGACGTGATTTTTCCGTTTTGTAAAATTCCAAATGTTCCGGCGTCGGCATAATATTCTTCCAGAACGTTCATCATTTCGTTAAAATCAGATGACGGTAACGGTGCAGTTGTTGTAATCATGTAACTGTATGCGGGTTTTTTATTATGAATAATCTCGCATTTTGTTTCGCGTCCGTCATTGTTCAGGCAATACAGTTGACTGGTAATTTTATTTTGACTGACGCATATGTCATTAAATTTTGTGCCCCGAATCTGTGCGTTATGTGCGGCGGCAGCGCATTGGGCAATTGTGTGCAAATCAGCACGCGCAACCGCGTATTCGGTTTCTGTTTCAGGAATGCGCTGGCTGGGGCTGTCTATGATATAATAGCCCAGCATAAATATTGCCACCAGAATCATTATAAAAATATTCATCATTCCCTCTTGCGATTTATTAAAAGTCTAGGTAATATAAGGATAAAATGCAATAGGAAATCGCATCTGGTATTCAAAAAAAAGGCGCGAAAATTATGAAAAAAATTCTGGCAGTTGCATGTGTGGTGTCATGTGTAGGGTGCGGATTTCGTCCAATGTTCTCGGGGGCGGACACTGATATTCACGTTGCACCCATCAGTGGGATAAACGGTATTGAATTACGCAATGCGTTGAATGCAAAATTTGGTGGCATGCATGATAGCAATGCAAAATATACATTGACAGTCGCATTGGGTGAACCATACACAAAATACAAGGCGTTAGAGCAAACAGGTGACGCCACCTGGCAAGAAATTATCGTCCGCGCAGATTACACGCTGACGCGTGGCGATGTTGAAATTGCGCATGGCACGGAAAGTGCGTCGGAATCATACACGTTTGTGCGCTATCTGGTTGCGGCAAACGCGTCATACAATAATGCGGTAAAGAACACAATTACGGTATTGGCAGAAAAAATCGGAACACGTGCAATTGCCGAAACCGCCCGTGATGAAACGTCTGATGTAAAATAATGAAATGGAAGGAATCTGATTTTAACAGTGGCATTGGCACAATTCGTGCCGTGTTGATATATGGCCCTGATGCAGGCCAGGTTGATGAATACTGTGACCGCGCAACTGAAAAACTGGAAATAGACAAGGATAATTTGTTCGCGCTGGATGCAGATGAATTGCGCGAAAAACAGGACGCCCTGTTTGCCGAGAGTTGCAGCCCATCTATGTTTGGTGGTCGCAAATTGGTAATAATTTCTGGGGCAACCGACAGTATGGCAAAATCAATTTCTGAATTGGTTCTGTGTCCCGGGTTGTGTGCAACGATTATTGTTTGTGCAGGTGATTTGCGTGCGGGTGGCGGCCTGCGCAGTTTATTCGAGGGCACAGACAACATCGCAGCATTACCATGCTATACTGATGATGCGCGGGCTCTCGCAGCATTGATACGGCGCGAATTATCCGCCGATGCTGGTATTCAACAGATTACCCCTGATGCCATGGCGTATATGACATCGCACATGGGGGGGGACCGTGGAATTACACGCGGTTTTTTGGCAAAGATTGCATTATATGTTGATGACAAGAAAATTGTAGAACTGGACGATGTTGAAAAATGTTTGCCTGATACGGCGGCAGCCGATATGGATGATTTTGTGTATTCGCTGACTGCTGGGTATATTGCCCAAACGATGCAGGCGCTGGACCGATTATTGTATGTCGGCACAGAGCCAAATATGCTGGTGCGCGTTTTGGATTCACATTTCAAGAAATTACAAACTGCTGTTGTTGATGGCCAGTTGCCCCGTCTGTTCTGGAAAGTGGCTGAAAAATTCAACCAGGCAATCAAGATATGGTCAGAATCTGAAATTACTGCGGTTTTAATTCGACTGAACGAATTGGAAAAGCAATTAAGAACAACCGGTATGCCGGGCGAGGTTTTGTTGCGTGATTTTGCACTAAAATTATCAATGCGGGCATTCAAGTTGTCTATAAATAAGCGGAGGAGTTAAATAAAATGCTGGCGTCTGTATATGCCCCAAAGGATTTTAAACGTTTGCGTGCGTCGGGCGATTTGGTCGCACGTTGTTTTGATTACATTACACCGTATATCCAGGCGGGAATTTCAACTGGTGAAATTGACCGTATGGTCGCGTCGTGGTTGCATGCAAATGGTGCACGTTCATCAGACCTGGGATACGAAGGATATCCAAAAAGCATATGCACATCGGTCAATGATGTTATTGTTCATGGCATACCTAGTGATGATTGCATATTAAAAGATGGCGATATTGTGAATATTGATCTAACGGCCGAGTACAAGGGTTTTCATGGCGATATGTCACGTATGTTTATGATTGGTAACGTTGCGCCACGTGCGCGTGAATTGGTCCAGACATGTCAGGACGCACTGAATTCGGCAATTGCGGTTTGTGCGCCCGGTGTGCCATTATCAGAAATTGGCAAAACGATAGAGGCTGTTGTCAAACCACATGGATTTTCAATTTCGCGTGATTTCGTTGGTCACGGCATTGGCAAGGTTATGCACGATGAGCCACAAATATATCACTTTTATGACCCCATCTGGGACAAGGTAAAAATGGTTCCGGGGCTGGTGTTTACAATTGAGCCTATGATAAACACAGGTCGTGCCGAATGCAAAATTGATGCCGATGGCTGGACTGCACGCACGGTTGATGGTGGGCTGTCGGCCCAGTGGGAACACACCCTGGGAATTACCGAAGATGGGGTTACTATATTCACAGAACGCATGATTTAATAAAGACATGGCTGGGGCGGATACTTCTTTTCATATTGGACATCGCGAACGCCTGCGTCAAAAATTTTTGGACGGGCGATTAGCGGATTATGAATTACTGGAATTATTATTAGGTTATGCGATTCCGCGTCGTGATGTGCGGCCATTGGCACATACGTTGGTTGCAAAGTTTGGTGGCGTTGGGGCAGTGTTGACCGCGCCAATTGATAAATTGACCGAGGTTTCAGGTATGGGGCAAAACACTGCGGTATTTATCAAGTCAATAAATCAACTGATGATAATCGGCTATCACGATGATATGAAAATTCAATCTATATTTCACGACCGTCGCACATTGGCGAATTATTGCAAGGCGCAATTGTCGGGCAAAACCATAGAAGAGGTGCATGCCCTGTATCTGGACGTGGATTATCGATTGTTGTCGGACGAGGTGCACACTCGTGGCACGCGCGATGAAGCATCAATATATCCGCGCGAAATTTTAAAACGTGCGCTGGTCCTGAATGCGCGCAGTGTCGTCATGGTGCACAATCATCCAACCGCGGGACATTCTTTTTCCCAAGATGATATTGAAATCACGACCCGTGTCCAAGAATTACTGAATACAGTCGGCGTTGAATTATATGACCATTTGGTCGTATCTGGGACGATTGTTTATTCGGCACGTGATTTGTTACTGTTGAAATAAATCAGAAACATCGCATACAGTGCGCAATTGCGTTGATGCGCCGGCATAAAATGCGTTTTTCTTGATTGTATAGTTTATCTGACTGGCCATTGTAGGGGTTGACCAGGTTTCTTGCCATGGACGTGAAATTTTTTCAACGTGAAAATCGGGCTTGAAATAAAAACGCAATTTTTGCAGTGCGCAAGTCGCACCTTCGGTTGTGCGAAAACCGTCCGGGGTAATATCAATATACCCGTCTGGGGTGTTTAATTCAATACGGTATTCGTAATAGAAATGCGGTGTGCCATTTTCAATACGGGTGCGTGTGATACGGTCTGGGCGACCATCGTTGTTTATGTCGCGGTTAAACACGCTGGTTTCAGCAATGCCGGCACCAAACTCATCTAGGGTGCCTTGGGTTACGCTGTTTGGTCGCCCTAAGCCGTCATTAAATTCGTCATAATCATTTGTGACGGACGTGGTATCGGACATAATTGGAGATATAACATCTGTGACGGTGGTGGTTTCTAGCGTATCACGACGCATTACCAGCATATATGTCAATATGCCAATTGCCACTAACAAAATTGTCATCGCAGCATAGAATGTAATGCCACCACGTTGTAATTTATTCATGTCTACTCCCTTATAATTCGACCAGGTTGCCAGCCCTCTATTTCACGTATGGCGGTGGCAACACGTGATATTTCGGTTTCACTCAGGTCACTCATTCTGCGGTTGATGGACATACCGGTCAGTTGTTCAATGCGTCTGTGATATCCCGCTGTATTGTTTTCAGATGGTGGGGCATATCGACTGATTGCGCCTGCAATGGTCAGGTGATTATATGAATTGCTGCGCAACAATGACTCAATAGCGCGCATTCCTGTTTTTTCGTCTGGGAAAACCGCAAATCCGCCTGCGCGGCCAATTGCGCCAACGCGGCGTGCAAAGTCAGAATATCGGATATTGCCCGGGTTCAAGTTGCGCCATGCGCGTGTCCCGCCGGTGCGACGCGTGCGCGAACCATCGGCGTTTTCGTATATAACGTCGCGTGAATTCTGGGGGGCACTGGCGCGGACAGGCAAGGACGCCGATGAATTGGCGGAACTTGTGGCGGACTGTGGCGTCGGCGTGAGAACACTGGCTGTGCCACTGCTGCTGCCGCTGGCATTAGATAGTCGCGGGTTGATTGTGACATTTGTGTCTTCGGACACGGTGACGATGACTTCTTTGGCATCGCCTGATGATGGCAGTGGGGCATCGGCATACGGTGTTTCTGCCTGGATTGCCCCAGTATCAGAAATCTGGATATTTTCGTATAAATCGGTTTGGTCTGATTGTAATGTTGCCTTGCGTGCGTCTAACAGGCGGTTTAATTCGGCCGTGCTGACTGTGATAGTGCGACAACCGCGCACAAATAAATCATCACCATAAATCAGATTGATTATTGGGCCTGCCGCCGATAATACACCAAAAATCAGTATTAAATTACGCAGTTTAGTGAATATATCGTGTTTTGAACCACGAATCATGGATATTGCCCAACCAAACAACAGCAATGCCGTCAAGATGAAAATAATTGTCCATGCGTATTCAACAAATGTCTGGAAACTGCGCAGAATGCACGATGGGTCTTCCAGATAAACGTTTGCACCATCGGTTCCCAAAACGTTAAATCCAGAATTTTTCAACAGTCTAAAAATTGTTTCAATTTCCATACGTACATATCATTTTATTTTTTTGACGCAACGCCGGTAAAGAATCCTGGCATTGAAAAATCGTCATCGTTTGCGGCAATGCCCGCCCAGCCAAACAAATCACCCATCAATCCCGGGTCATCGCGGCGGGTCTTTTTAAATGGCAAAATGTTTTTCAGTTTGCCGATTTTTCCACGACCTTCATTCTTTGGCGATGTGTGTATTTTATCCTGATTTTCAGCAAATTCTGTTGCTAATTGTTCCAACGTCGCGTCCGTATTACCATCAGTAATCGCTGGGGAAATATCATCGGGCATTACGATTTCATCATCAGGTTCAACAGGTGTGGAATCGGTGGCAATTTCGTTATGATCCTCGCACAGGGGTGTCATGCTTTCTAATAATTGTTCCAGTGTTTTTTCAATTGGTGCGTCTGGCGCGTCATCGGTAATCATGTCGGTGATTGTTTCATCGGTCACATCAGCAATCGGTGTGTCATTCAACGCATGTGCGTCATCTGTGACGGCAATCGTTTCGGAAACTATGTTCGTAACGGGGGCGTCATCTAATGTAGTGGTGACTGCTGTATCTGGGATTGGGGCGTCCGCGACCGATGCCTTGTCGTCCGATTTGGATTTCAGAACGGACAATATTGATGCAACCGGTACAACGGTGGCGTCCTGGGCCCCGTCCAGGGTATCCACTGTGGCGATTGTTGTCTTGTCGTCAGTATTTGCATCTGGGGAAATTTTTGCTGTTTTGGTTGGGCGACCGCGTGATTTTTTCTTTGGCGCGGTTGCGATGTCTGGAATTTCGTCCGTAGTTACGGGCGCAATGGCCGGCGTATCGGAATTTACTGGGGCCGGTGTCGGAACTGGTGCGTCTTTTACAATTGCGGTCGTGACAGCAACGGTATCTTCGACCGCCACTGGTGCGTGGGCCAAAGCGTCATCATTATCCACAGGAACACCAAACAATACTGTGTCCGTCCCCAGTTCCAGTGCGGCTCGCACCTCGTCAAAAGCGGCGCGGATATCCGCCATTTCAAAAACTTCACTGCCCGAGATATAGATAATTTTTGTTTTCATACGCATGCCCCATGAATTTAACAGGGACATTATATCACATTTTGGTGTTGAACGTATATAAAAAATATCTTAAACTGGGGTTATGGCAGATATAAAACAGCAGATTTTTTCAGAATTAAACGCGTTGGAAGAGGCCGCAGCCCGCCTGCGCGGAACCGCGGTTGCGGCAGGTAAACAAACAGATTTAGAAGTGGCGATTTTAACCGAACAGGTGCGCACTCTGCGCGATAAAAACGTCCGCGCAACTGAATTGATTGATAAATCCATTTCAATATTAAAGAAGTTAAAATGAGTGTTGTTTCCATACCAATTGTAAATAAGAACTATCCGATGGGATGTGAAGATGGGCAAGAGGCACGCCTGGTTGAGCTGGGCAAAATGGTTGACGCCCGTGCTCGCGAAATTTTGGATAAAATTGGGCCGTTGCCCGAAAGTGCATTGCTGGCAACACTGTGTATTGTCCTGGCGGACGAGGTGCATAATCGCCCCGTGCCCGTTGCAACAGATGCGGACTTGCGCGAAATTTTAGCCCGGATTCGTGAAATAAAACATAAAATTGCACAGTGATAAAAATAAAAAACGCGCCATTGGCGCATTTTTTATATCGTCCGCTGGGACTTTTGCAGGATAGTTATCGTGTTATCCTGGGGGACTTTGTTCATGGCCAGTATGCCACGGACGTGGTTAGGCTGCTGGACAGGCATTGCCTGGTGAAAATAGCGTTCGCGTGCCAATTTTAACAATTCTTCACGTGATGCGCCCGCCAAGCGGCCACGTGTGTCTGGCTTTGGTGCAACATATTGCAACAAATCTGAATCACTCAGATTTTCAATCTTGCGCCATTCTTGGGAATACAAAACGCGTGCAATTTTGCGTGTGTCAGATGCGAAAATGTTGCGAGTTCCCCATGTTTCAACCAAATCACCCATGCGTTCGCGGTTGTGACCAACATACATATGACGACCGTTTTTATCCGCAACAAAGTTACCTTTGACAATGCGACCACGCCCCAAATACATAATCAAATGTCCGCCATTACGAACCAGCATCATTGAGCCTGGTGATAATTCATCGGCCGAAAAATTGTTACGTGCAAATGCTTTTTCTGCCTTGATGCGAACCGAAGCATTTGTTTTTGATGTAATTTTTTGTGATGCCAGGTAACGGTTCAACGCTGCGTCGTATGCTGCGTCGTTTTCATACATGCGGCCCTGGCGAATGACACCCGCAAATTCCGGCCCCGAATATTTTTTCTTCATCAGTGCCTTGAATGTTGTGCATGCGCGACTGGCATCGTGTGGAACAATGGTCAGTGTATCGCCCATTTCCTGTAATGCGCGGGCCAACTGTGTATATTGACCAAATACACAGTGGTTGCCGACAGGTGCACCTGGCAATTCGCGCAACACTGCCGCACGATAGCCACGTTTGCCCAACATTGGTGCTAAACGCTGTTGTGCATCCAGCATATTGTTCATATACGCGTCAACCAGTTCATCTGCCTTGTTGTCCAGATATTTATTGTCCATAAACTGCATGTAATATTTCATGTCCAATGCAGGAATAGTCCGGGTAAATTTGCTATTGTTTATAGCAATTTGATTTTTCAATTCTGTTGGAATTTCCAAGCGTGGTCGCACAAAGTCGCGCTTGTGTTGAATCATATTGCCACGTACCCGCGAGGACGATGGAATTGAAATTGCATACATTGCCAGAAAATATGGAATAATAATTTTCATTTTCATTTTTTTACCTCTTTGCAATCAAACAGACACTAACGGCCGTGATATGTCGTTGTGTGTCAATATTGTTACGTTTTTTTTGATTGGTTCACCGCGATAAAAAATCAGTCCGCGATGTACATTCAGACAATTTGGCGTAACCAAATCGCCCCGACTTGCCATTTTTGTGTTACCGGCAGCCCGCCCAAAAAGGGAACCAAAGTTTGTATATACATATAATAATTATGTGCGAAATAAATTTCAAGTAAAAAATTAAAAAAATGTTAAAATTTTTAATGAATTTTTTCCGCCGTCTGAAAATAACGGATTTTTTCTGTTGTTATTTTTTTTCAAATGTTCTAAATTTTCGGGGAAATGAGCAAGGAAATTATTGAAAATATTGAATCACAACAGCTGTCTGATGCATTGTCACAGCGGTATTTGTCGTATGCAGTCAGCACGATTGTATCGCGTGCGCTGCCAGATGTTCGTGATGGACTGAAACCGGTACATCGCCGTATTTTATATTCTATGTTGCGTCAGAAATTATCGCCTGCGGCGGCATTCCGCAAGTGTGCAACGGTGGTGGGCGATGTTTTGGGGCATTATCACCCCCACGGGGACAGTTCTGTTTATGACGCAATGGTGCGCTTGGCCCAGGATTTTTCGGTTCGGTACCCGCTGATTGATGGCCAGGGGAATTTTGGTAATATTGACGGTGACCCCCAGGCAGCGTATCGTTACACTGAATCCAAGATGACTGATGCGGCAATGTTGATTATGGACGGCATTGACGAAAACAGTGTTGATATGATGCCGAATTTTGACGGCACAACGACCGAGCCCGTGGTTATGCCGGGGGCATTTCCGAATTTGCTGGCCAATGGAGGTATGGGTATCGCGGTTGGTATGGCGACGAATATCCCGACCCACAATGTGGCCGAGGTTTGTGATGCCTTGAACCTGGTGGTGGACAAGCCTGACGCGACAACGGCCCAGATTATGAAAAAAATGGTTGGGCCGGATTTTCCGACAGGTGGCATTTTAATTGACAGTTTTGATACAATTGTTAAAAACTATGAAACAGGTCGCGGCGCATTTCGTATTCGTGCGCGTTGGGAAATTGAAAAACTGGACCGTGGGGCCGAGCAGGTGGTTATCACTGAAATCCCGTATGGTCTGCTGAAATCCAAACTGGTTGAACAAATCGCCGGCCTGATTGATGCACGCAAATTACCACTGGTTGACGATATTGTTGATGAATCAACAACCGATGTTCGTATTGTCATTACACCAAAAAGTCGTAATGTCCCATTAGACAAGATGATGGCGCACTTGTTCGCGATGACCGATTTAGAATATCGGTTTAATATGAACTTCAACGTCATTGATTCAAATGGTGCACCGCGTGTGATGGGTATTGGGGACGTGTTGCGTGAATTCATTGCGCATCAGAAAAATGTCCTGGTTCGTCGGACGAATTGGCGTTTAGGGAACATTGAACGTCGTCTAGAAATCTTGGGCGGATTGCTGATTGTGTATCTGAATCTGGACCGTGTCATTGAAATTATTAGAACTGAAGATGATGCTAAATCTGTTTTGATATCCGAATTCCAGTTGACCGAGGTTCAGGTAGAGGCGATTTTGAACACCCGCTTGCGCAGTTTGCGTAAACTGGAAGAAATGGAAATCCGTCGCGAAGATGCGGCGTTGTTGGCGGAACAGAAACAGTTGCAGGAATTGCTGGCGTCTGACCAGATGCAGCGTGACCAGTTAAAGGCCTGGTTTGTTGACATTAAAAAACGCTATGACAAAAAGACCGCGCTGGGGCGTCGTCGCACAACGTGGGCGGAACAAACCGAAGAACTTGTTGTAAATACTGACGAATTTATTGAAAAAGAACCGTTGACTATAATCTTGTCTGCGATGGGCTGGATTCGTGCAGCCAAGGGCACACTGGATTTGAACGGTCTGGACCTGAAATTCAAAGAAGGTGATGAACTGCAATTCGCGTTTCATGCGATGTCCACGGATAAAATCAACTTGTTCACGTCTGGGGGCAAAATGTTCACACTGGCTGCGAATGAGCTGCCGTCTGCCCGTGGTTTTGGGGAATCAGTGCGTTTAATGGCAGATATTGGGGCGGATGAAAACATCGTTCGTGCGTTCGTGCTGAATATCGCGGCGAAATACCTGGTGGTGGGGCGTCATGGCACAGGATTTATTGTGTCGGGTGAAAATTGTTTGGCCCAAACGAAAAACGGTAAACAGGTTATGAATACTGATACGGCCAATCCTGCTATCATGTGTGTTCCGGTCACAGGTGATACGATTGCTATGTCTGGGTCTAATGACAAACTGTTGATATTCGGGACTAATGAAATCCCAGAAATGACTCGGGGCAAGGGTGTAATTTTACAGAAATACAACGCCGACCGAACGTATGTACTGGACGTTATGTTCTTTAATGCGGCGGACGGGTTTGGCTGGACAACAGGGCGCGGGACAACAAAGCTGGACGATTGGACTCCATGGACAGGGCGTCGTGCGTCCCAGGGACGCACCGTGCCGTTGGGATTCCCACGAACCGGTAAATTTACAAAGTAAAAATGCCCTACGGGGCATTTCTTACAGAGCGCAGAGTGTAGAGAGCAATGGATGTGTCCGCCGATGGCGGACACTCTTCATTGTCATTCCTGCGCAGGCAGGAATAGGGACTATGCAGTGCGAGTGAATGCGAGCCAAACACAGAATGTTGCGGTGTTATTTGATAAAGGTTATCAGGCCATTTTTGCTGAATATTGTGCAACAGTGAACAGAAGTAATTTCAAAGTCCCTATTCCTGCCTGCGCAGGAATGACACCGCAGGTGCGGTGAAACCAATCCAAGCGGAGCACAGGATACGGCAAGGACGTAGTCCGCAGGCGACACATGAATAGTTTTCTATTCTTAAACTATAACACTATATCACTTTATCACTCACTCACTTTAATTGCTCGCTAAAAAAATCACCCCAAGTGGGGTGATTTAATTAGTGGGGCATTTTGCCTTCGGTCATGACCACGTGCTTGCGCAACTTTGGGTCATATTTACGGAATTTCATTTTGCCAGCCGTATTTTCGGACTTGGTATTTTTGGTCGTTGTATAGAAGTAACCGGTTTCCTTGTTTTCCAGTTTTACAACTTCTTTGCTGCCTTTTTTAGATGCCATGTTTATTACCTTTTTATTATTCTGATGCCGATTTTATGTCAAAAATTACCAGAAAGCAAGTCTTTTTTATTTTTGGTGCGGGCGAAGAGATTTGAACTCTTACGGGTTGCCCAGACAGGCCCCTAAATCCAGCGCGTCTACCAGTTTGGTTGCGGCTGTCGCGCAACCGCACGACACGTTGCGTCGTAGTCGCCACAGGCATATTTATTTTTGGTGCGGGCGAAGAGATTTGAACTCTTACGGGTTGCCCCACAGGAACCTAAATCCAGCGCGTCTACCAATTTCGCCACGCCCGCATTTTTTTGATTTTTAATATACTGGATAATTGCGTGGGTATGACGAGTCAGTTTTTTCCAAATCTGATTTCACGCCACACGCGGCGACCGCCATTGTTGCGACCAGCAAAAATCCAATAAATACTTTTTTCATGCCCGCATTATACCCAGCGCACAACAAATAGTCAAATATTTGTCATGGTGCGGTATTCTGTCCTGTGTTATGCGTGTAGTATATGCCGTAGAATAATCTCACATACAGCAAAGGAGAAATACTATGTATCACAGCAATGGTAATTACGAGGCATTTGCCGACGCGCGCAAACCAGCCGGCGCAGATAAAAAATCGGCATACATTGTCGGCGGGGGACTGGCCGGGTTGGCAGCCGCGGTGTTTATGATTCGCGACGCAAAAATGTCTGGCAAAAAGATTCAAATTTTTGAAGAACTGTCCGTCCCAGGCGGCAGTATGGACGGTATAAAAAATCCAAAATTGGGCTATATTATTCGTGGTGGTCGTGAAATGGAGGCGCATTTTGAAACCCTGTGGGATTTGTTCCGTTCGATTCCATCATTGGAAGATGAAAATGTATCGGTGTTGGATGAATTTTATTGGCTGAACAAAGACGACCCCAGTTTTTCACACACGCGTATAATTGAAAATCGCGGCCAGCAAATTCCTGACGATGGAAAGTTGACCCTGACGCCGCGTGCGATTCGTGAATTAGTTGATCTGGCTATGACGCCCGAAGACAAATTGCAAGATGTTCAAATTGACCAGGTATTCAGTGAAGAATTCTTTGCGTCAAATTTCTGGATGTATTGGGCAACGATGTTTGCGTTTGAACGCTGGTCCAGTGCGATGGAAATGCGTCGTTACATATTGCGCTTTATCCACCATGTGGGCAGTTTGGCCGATATGTCCGCACTGAAATTTACAAAATATAACCAGTATGAATCATTGATAACGCCGCTGGTGCGCTGGCTGACCGCGCGTGGTGTTGTATTCCACTATGACACGCGCGTGACAAATGTTGTGATTGATTCCGGCGCGTCAACCAAGGTTGCTAAATCTATTGAAATGATGCACGGTAATCGCAAGAAAATAATTAATCTGTCGCCAGATGATTTAGTATTTATCACAAACGGATCTATTACCGAAAATAGCACATATGGCGACAACAATACACCTGCGCCAAAGCCCACTGGTGTTGGCCCCAGTTGGGATTTGTGGAAAAATATTGCGGCACAAAATGTTGAATTTGGACGACCGGAAAAATTCTGTGAAAACATACCGGCTGCAAACTGGGTTATGTCGGCAACGATTACATTGACCAACGATCGCGTTGTGCCATATATCAAACGCATTTGTAAAAAAGACCCATACAGCGGGTCTATCGTATCCAGTGGCCCAGTCACAATTCGTGATTCAAACTGGCTGTATGGATTTTCTATCTCGCGCCAGCCGCATTTTCGCGCGCAAAAGAAAAACGAAATCGTGGTGTGGACGTATGGATTGCTGTCGGATAAACCAGGTAACTATGTGAAAAAGAAAATCGCAGATTGCACAGGCGCGGAACTGTGCGCCGAATGGCTGTATCACATTGGTGTCCCAATGGCCGAAATTGACGATATTGCACAAAACGCGTCGCATACCGTCCCGTGCCATATGCCGTTTATCTCGACATACTTTATGCCACGTGCATTGGGCGACCGACCACTGGTCGTGCCCAAGGGTGCGGTCAATTTCGCATTTATCGGAAACTATGCCGAAACAGAACGCGACACAGTGTTTACAACCGAATATTCGGTCCGCACCGCGATGGAGGCCGTATATACCCTGTTAAATGTTGACCGTGGCGTGCCCGAAGTATTCGGTTCGTGTTTTGACGTGCGCGTCCTGATGCGCAGTGTGTATTATCTGAACGATAAAAAGAAACTGGCGGACATAGAAATGCCGTGGTTTATGAAAATGCTCAGCGCTGCTGGCCTGAAACATGTACACGACACCTATATCGCTGAATTGATGCACCAAGAAGGATTGATATAGAGCAGACCGAATAGGGCACATAGCACAAAACGCCCCCATGGGGGCGTTTTCCTGGCGCATCCTTCGTGGGACTTTGGGCAAAATAAAAAATGACCCGTTCGGGTCATAACAGTTTCGCTCGGGCACAGCCCTGCGCGGCATTCCTGACGCATCGCGCTAAATCGCTCTGCTACTCATAGTGGCAGCCCCACTCGCCACCTTGATAAACAATAATCAAACGCCATGCAAAAACTCTAATATAACATATCCGTTTTTGCGGGTTTGCTAATTGTTTATCTGCGTATTCGCCATGCGTGCCGTTGGCACTCTGGCGCATCCTTCGTGGGACTTGGGGCAAAATAAAAAATGACCCGTTCGGGTCATAACAGTTTCGCTCGGGCACAGCCCTGCGCGGCATTCCTGACGCATCGCGATAAATCGCTCTGCTACTCATAGTGGCAGCCCCACTCGGATTGTTCGTTGCACTCACCACACGTAAGGCGCGAACGGCGCGCAAAGCGTTGCGCTTGTTCTTGCCAACTATCGTGTCGAACCTGCGGTTCTCATCCGGGTGCTTCACAAAATAAAAAGACCACCATTTGGTGGTCATTTTATCTTGGCAGCCCCACTCGCCACCTTGATAAACAATAATCAAACACCATGCAAAAACTCTAATATAACATATCCGTTTTTGCGGGTTTGCTAATTGTTTATCTGCGTATTCGCCATGCGTGCCGTTGGCACTCTGGCGCATCCTTCGTGGGACTTGGGGCAAAATAAAAAATGACCCGTTCGGGTCATTTATTATTTTGGCAGCCCCACTCGGATTCGAACCGGGATTCTCGCCTTGAAAGGGCGGTGTCCTAACCATTAGACGATGGGGCCAAAACTTTATTGCCGCCAGATTATAACTGGTGCACAACATTTTGTCAAGCGGAAATAAAAACCAGGACGCAATGATTGCGTCCTGGGGATTTTTGTGTTGTTTTTTATTTGGTTGCCACCGGTGCGTCAACAACAACTGTTTCGGTTTCTTCTGTGACAACCGTGTCGTCTGGCACAGCGTCGGCATAAACCTGTTTGAACGTCATTGTTTTACCGTCGTTTGCGGTCAATGTCAATGTGCCGTCGTTCAGGTTATACTTTTCAACCTGGGTCAAGAACTGGAAATAGTCGCGTTCGGCGGCCATTGCGTCGGCTGGGCCCATCATCATTGTGGTTGCGCCCTGGTCGAATTTGATACGGTCGCCGGCGGCGCGGTATGAACCGTTATACAGATTCACAACCTGGCCATAAAAGCGCATTTCATTTTCGTCAAACGACAGTGTGATATTTGTCGCGTCGCCCGCGGAAACAAAGCTGGTCCCGCGCAGGTTCGCTGGATTTTGGCCATTGTCGCCACATGCAGCCAGTGCCAGCATTGTCGCGCCCAGTGTGAATGCCTTGAATGTCATAATGTTTTCTCCCTTGTTTGTTTTGAAACGATTATTACCATAGCATTATTTTACATAAATGCAATGTTGAACAAGGTGTTTATATTCCCATATATGACCCAACGTAATCCAATCTGCCACAGTTTAAATAAATTTTTCGTTTTATGAAAAAAATACTTGCGTTTGTGTTGCATACAGTATAATATAAGCCTTGCTTTGGGGTTGTAGCTCAGCTGGTTAGAGCGTCTGCCTGTCACGCAGAAGGTCGAGGGTTCGAGCCCCTTCAATCCCGCCAGTTAAATAAAAAACACATCGGAAACGATGTGTTTTTTGTTTAACCCGGAAGTATTCTGGGCGAGAACCCGGGCAGAGGGTTCGTGTGCAGAGTTGGCAAGAACAAGCACGCATGCATGTGCGCCGTTCGCGCCTTACGCGCCGAAAGGGTTCCGCCGCGTCCAGCGGTGGGAATTTACAACCCCGTGGTCCCGCCAGAATTTATCGCCGTTTCGGCGGTATTTTTTTTGATTTTTGTGTATAAAAAAACGCCCGTGTGGGCGTTTGTTTTTTATTCCGCATCGGGCATATCCTTGGGGACGTTCACGATAATCTTGCCACCTTGGCCTGTTTTTATCCATTCCAGTGCGGCAATTCGTCCGTCAATGTGGCGTTTATCCTGGTCGTTATCCAGGTGCAATTCTTTCATCAAACGGATTGTGTTGTCAATCGATGCGATTATTTCCGGGGTCAGGACTTTGTTTTTCTGCATGACGGCTCTCCTTTTCTTGGGGTTATCTGGGACACTGCATATGTAATGATGTGACTGATTTTTTGCAAGTGGTGCAAATAAAAAAACGGGGCAGGGCCCCGTTTTTTATTTAATCAATTTCCCCATCGCAACGGCGGTATCGCACATACGATTTGAAAATCCCCATTCATTATCATACCATGCGGTCACATGAACCAGGTTGTCGCCCAGGACCTTGGTCTGGCTGGCGTCAAAGATGGAACTGTGTGCGTCGTGGGTAAAGTCAATGGAAACCAATGGTTTGTCATTGTATCCAAATATTTTCGATTCTGCTGCGCGCATTGCGGCGTTGACCGCGTCAACAGTTGTGGTGCGTTCCAGATTTACAACCAATTCAACAACTGATACGTCCGGGGTCGGCACGCGAATTGCCATGCCGTCTAATTTGCCCGCCAGTTTTGGCAGAACCAGACCAATTGCCTTGGCTGCACCGGTGCTGGTCGGAATCATAGACAGGTTTGCCGCACGTGCGCGACGGAAATCCTTGTGATTTTTATCCAATAATTGCTGGTCGCCGGTGTATGCATGCACGGTTGTCATCCAGCCTGATATAATGCCGAATGTATCGTCCAAAACGCTAGCCACCGGGGCCAGACAGTTTGTTGTACATGACGCATTTGAAACAATCAGGTCGGTTGGTTTCAATGTGTCTTGGTTTACCCCATATACAATTGTGGCGTCTGACCCCGCCGATGGAGCGGAAACCAAAACGCGTTTTGCGCCCGCGTCCAGGTGGACACGCGCCTTGTCTGCGGCGGTAAAGATACCAGTGCATTCCATAACAACATCGATATTCAATTCGCGCCATGGCAATTTTGTTGGGTCTTTTTCCGCCAGACATTTGATTTTCTGGTCGCCGACGATAATATATTCGCCGTCCAATTTAACGTCCATTGGCAATTTTCCATGAACAGAATCATATTGCAACAGGTATGCGTTCTGTTCTGCCGGTGCCAAATCATTTACAGCAACAAATTCAATATCGTCACGCTTTGACTCTAAGGCCGCACGCAATACCAGGCGACCAATGCGGCCGAATCCGTTTATAGCAACTCTGATTTTTGACATGTTTCTTCCTTTCTTGTTTTCTGTTACTTTAACGCGCGTATCATAGCGCGTTGTTGACAAAATTACAATGGAATTTTATACTTATAGCCAAATGAAACATGCAGCATATATTATCACTGGTCCAACTGCGTCAGGTAAATCTGATTTTGCCCATCGTTTGGCGCACGTGGTTGATGGCACAATTATAAATTGCGACAGTGTCCAAATTTACCGCGGAATTGAAAACATTTCGGCCAGTCCATTTGCAGGTCGCGAAATTACCGATGAGATTGATGGTATTCCGTATAAATTGTTTTCTATATTATCATTGGATAAGCAAATTAGTGTGGCAGATTACCTGAATCTGGCGCGATGTGAATATAACGCAGCACTGGCTGCTGGGCGCACACCAATATTTGTCGGGGGAACCGGATATTACATAAATGCGATTATAAACGGTATCTCGCCAATGCCAGATATTGATGATGTAGTGCGTCGTCGCGCACGTGAATTGGTGGTAAATGATATCGACGCGGCGCGTCGCATGTTGCCCGCTGAATTTACCGCAACTGACCCGCAGCGTGTTGCTCGCGCAGTCGAAGTGTTTCTGCAAACCGGTCGCCATATCACCGAATTTCAAAGTGCACCACGCACGGGTGCGATTGCACATGATGCGTTTAAAATCCTGATAAATCCGCCATTAAATGTATTGCGCGGTCGCATTTCGGCGCGCATTCCAAAAATGTTGTCGGGTGGCGCAATTGATGAAGGTCGCGCGGTAATTGATGCAAAATGGGACGTGCGACGTGCGATTGGTGCGGCCCAGATTGTTGCATACCTGCGCGGGGAAATTGATATGGACACATGTGTCCAAAATTGGATTACAAAAACAAATCAATATGCAAAACGGCAGCGAACATGGTTTCGCACCCAGTTCGCTGCCGACTTAATTTTAGACAGTTCTGATGTCCCGGTTACTGATTACCGTTGATGGCCAGTTTTGCCATTAAATGCCACACGAACAACGGGACGTCGCGCATTACGTGCAGATTCCTGGGTGGCCTTTAATTTAATGATATACGGAAATTCGGTGAACAACTGGCGTTTCAGAATTTCCTTGGCAACCTTGCGCTTTGGTACGTCGGGCGCACGCATTGTATATGCTGATAGATAATCTGCCATCCGTGTGGTCAATGCATCCAGGAACCCCAAGTTTTTAGAGTCAGAAGAATCTTCGTCTAGCATACGAACAAACACGCGTGCCTTTAACACCAACAAATCGGCAATTTCCTGGGTATACGGTAAATTTGCACGCCATGTGTTACGGACAGTGTCCAGGGTTGAATATGATGGGCAATAGCGTTCAATAACCTCGGTCGAGATTTTACGTGTGAATTCGCTAAATTTTGCCTGGCTGGCGGTTTGTTTTTTGTTAAAGTGTTCCATGCGACACGTCCCCTTGGTTTTATTTATTACAGGGGTAATATAGGACAAAAATATTTGTTGTCAATATTTTATTTGTCGTCAGTGGAATTTTTTTCTGGTTGCATTGATTGATATTCAGACTGTATCGCAATCAGAATATCAGACGCACGCATCTTTTTTGAAAACGCGGTGCAATTATTGAATTCTGTGTCCAGTCGGCCCCAGCCTGCATATTCCCAATCAATCAGTCCAACAATATCCATAGTTTTTGGATTTATGATAATGTTGTTACATATGTCGTTATGGTTCCAACCATCGCCATCGCCACGTTGCATGTCACGGATTTCGGTCGGTCGGGCATTGTGCACGGCGTTTATAAATCCGGCCAGTTGCGCGCCCCAACGCCATGCATTTCGACGGATTGTTCGGGTAGAGCACATATTAAGATTTTTCCCCGGGATAAAATTGTATTTATAGAACGTGTATTTGCCCGCGTTGATAATTTCAATCTTTGGTATGCGCAGGGGGGAAATTGTTTCAAATGCGTCGGTAATTCGCTTTTCCCGCATTATACGGTCCGCCGGAACGTTTGCATTAAAAAACTTGCGTGTTTTAAAAACGTATTTGTGGTCAACGATAAAACCGATGTTCCAGCCGCCCTTTATCATCTTTACATGTCGGAATTTTAATTCTGGGCACGCTGCACGCAGGGCGTTGTATTTCGCACGCCAATCAAACAGTTTCTTTTTACGAATGCGACGGCGGATGTGCTTATCTGGTATCAGGTTGCATAAAATATCACAAATCTCGTAAAACTGTTTCCACATGTATTCCCCGCATTGTTAAAAATTATAATAAATGGTATTGAAAAAAACAAAAAAAACAAGTATTTTGTCATTATGTTTAACGCAGGCGATGTCGTCAAAGTTTTAATACCAAATGTTGTAAATGCCGGATACGATTACCGGCTGACCGCGCCGGCGGATTTGGGGCAATTTGTCGCGTGTCGTGTTATGAATCGACCATATATTGGTGTCGTGTGGGGAATCGGGGATTCGGGATTGCCCGCGGAAAAAATCAAAAATGTGTCTGATGTGTATGACGCACGTTTATCGGTCGCAGATTTGCAATGGATTGCCAAGATGTCTGGGTGGACGTTGATGACGCCTGGCGCAGTGTTGCGCTTGATTGTAAATGTGCCGGACGCATTTTTGCCGCCAAAGATGGAACAATTATATGGCTTGAATATCACGGATAACGTGCGTATGACCGCACCACGTTTGGCGGTGGCGGATGCGTTTGCATCAAACGATGGCGACCCGATGTCGGCGGCGGATATTCAAAATATCGCACATGTCAGCGCGTCCGTCGTCCGAACAATGATTGGTCAGGGCTTGCTGACCCCCAGAGAGCAAAGAGCATCCGTCTCCGCTGCGCTCCGTCGCGATACAATGTATCATGATTGTGGCAATATAAAACTAAATGCCGAGCAACAGTTAGCGGCGGATACGATAGGTGCGACGATTGACGCGGGTGGTTTCTCTGTGTTCTTGTTAGATGGTATCACAGGCAGTGGTAAAACCCAGGTTTATTTTGATGCCGCATGGCGTGCGTATTCGCGCGGGGCGTCGGTGTTGCTGATGATGCCAGAAATCGCACTGACGGCGCAATTTATGCACCGATTTGCCGAACGATTTGGTGCCGCCCCCGTTGTATGGCACAGCAATTTAACCGCCGCGCGTCGGCGTGAAATCTGGCGCGGGGTGTTGCGTGGCGAAATTCGTATGGTGGTCGGCACGCGCAGCGCATTATTCTTGCCGTGGCAAAACCTGGGGCTGATTGTTGTAGACGAAGAACATGACACATCATACAAACAGGAAGACATGGGTAACTATCACGCGCGTGATATGGCGGTCCTGCGCGCAAAAATCGCGGGGTTTCCGGTTGTGTTGGCCAGTGCGACGCCTGCCGCCGAAACGTTACAAAATGTTATGTCGGGTAAATATAAATCGCTGCGCCTGGTGTCGCGATTTGGTGGTGCGCAGATGCCAACGATTGAAACGATTGATTTGCGTGAAAATCGTCCTGGTCAATATCAGGTTTCAGATGTGTTGCATAATGGATTTCTGTCGATTCCATTGTGCAATGCGATTTCAGATACAATCGCATCGCATCGCCAAGTAATGCTGTTTATAAATCGGCGTGGTTTTGCCCCGATTGTTCAGTGTAAAAAATGTGGTTGGGTTGCCGGTTGCCCTGATTGCAGTGTGGGTATGACATATCACCGCGCTGTGGGTAAATTGCTGTGCCACATGTGTGGACGCACAGCACCAATGCCGACCAAATGTCCGGACTGTGGTGGTGACGTATCCATGCGTGGCGCGGGATTGGAAAAGATAGCAGAAGAAGTTTCTGCTCGTTTTCCATCGGCGCGGGTTGCATTGGTGTCCAGTGATACGATTTCATCGCGCCAGGCATTGGAACGCCTGGTCACGAAAATGGAAAAGGGTGAAATAGATATCGTTATCGGAACCCAAATTCTGGCCAAGGGACATCATTTCCCGAATCTGACACTGGTTGGTGTGGTAGATGCCGATATGGGACTGTTTGGAACTGATTTTCGCGCAGCTGAACATACGTTCCAACAATTGTTTCAGGTTGCAGGTCGCGCCGGTCGTGGTGAATTTCCGGGGCGTGTATTACTGCAAACGTATCAACCTGACCACCCAGTTTTGCGGGCGATATGTGCGTGCGACCGCGATGCGTTTATGGTGTCTGATATGGCATCACGTCGGTCGGCCAAAATGCCGCCGTTTGGGCAATTGATAGCAGTGATTGTTGAATGTCAACGCGAAGATGCGTTAAAAAAATACTGTGCCGCATTGGCTGCCGCCGTGCCGAATGCGCCAGGTGTAAAAATCATGGGGCCAATTGCGGCGGGGGTTTATCAAATCAGGAATTGGTATCGTATGCGTTTCCTGGTTATTGGTGGGCCGACAACATTATTGCAACCGGTGGTCGCACACTGGTTGCGCACAGTGCGTGCGCCAGCAAACATGCGGGTCAAGGTTGATGTGAATCCACAAAACTTTATGTAAATAAAAACGCGCAGATGGCGCGTTTTTTAACGTTGCTTGGCGTTTTGTTTTTTTATTTGGTTGGCTTTATCCTTGGCGTTAAACAGTCGTTTTACGCGGTCTATTCCGTCCAAGAAATGGTCAAACCAGGTTACTTTTTCTATTGCCTCGCGTTCCTTGCGGGCGGCGTGACGCAGTTTCGCCTTGCGGTTTTCGTCCAGTTGTTTTTTTATTTCTTCTTCGGATTTTGTCATATCTGGGTATGTTACAATTTCGTCAGGCAGTATCATTATTAGTCTCCTTTATGTTTTTTATTGTTTATGCATATTATACAACTTCTGTGACGGCACGCAAGGCCCCATCACGCGATAATTGCACAACACGGATTTTTTTCTTCATTTCCGCTATCAGGTCAGTGCGGTCATATGCAGGTTGCGTATGCAAAATACGGTCGGCAAATGCGGCATAGGCGGCATCTGCACTCTCGGCATGAATAGTGGTATAGAAATGGTCGTGTCCTGTCCCCAGCATTTCCCACAGCACCGCCGCATTATCAGTTGAAATTTCGCCGCCTATAATTACGTCCGGCGTCATGCGCACAACCAAGTCCAACAATCGCGCATAGTTAAAATTATTAGACTGTTCCGTTCGGGACAGGATAAAATGCACACGATTTGCCTGGGGAACGTGAATTTCCCGCGCGTCTTCGACCGTGATTACGCGGCTGTTCTGGTCAATCAGGGTCAGCATATGGTTTAAAAATGTGGTTTTACCGGTTGCAGTCGCGCCACTGATTAAAATCGGACTGCCATCATTGATGGCGGACATCAGTCGGTCGTATGGGTCGTCTGGTCGCACGTTTTCACGTGGTTTAACCTTTAACAATTCGCGTCCGCGTTCCAGGTGATAATTCGCAAATGACGTATCGGTCACGCCGCTTCCACGGATATTCAGTGCAACACCGCCGGTAATGTCGCGTTCGTCATACTGGACGTTTGGGCCCGCAATGGCAGTAAATCGATGGTTGCCAGGTAATGTTGCATACACGACTGGAATCCCGTGGATTGGGTCAAAGGGCCGTTCATAGATATTTGCCACCGTGTGAATTAAATCAATCAGATACTGCTTGCTGAGTATCGGGGCGTCATACGCCACCCACGGCACGCGTGCGCCGTGCAGGCGCATCCACACCTGGCCCGCGTGGTTGATTGCGATTTCTTCAACAAAAGACGGTCGGTAAAATTCCGACAATGGTTTCAGCAAAGAATCCAGAACTACGTTTGACATTATAATAATATTTTATCATAAATCCGCCCTTGAATCAAAAAGGATTATTTGATAAAATTAAAAAAAACAAGAGAGATTGAGTATGAAAAAATCCTTGCTGTGTATGATTTGCGGTGCGTTGATTCTGGGCGGGTGCGCCACGGATAAAGATATACCGTATAATGAAACAGATTTTGCAAATGGCGGGGCAGATGCGCCACTGTATAACGAACGCACCAGCACGTTTATGCAATCTGACAACCAGTATTCTAATATTGATTCATACAAGCCGAAAACAGCGGCCGAAAAAGAACAATCTGATAACAAGTGGAAAACATCACGTATGGAAACCCGGTGGCAGGAATACAAGGGTGCAATGGTGCGTGTCCAGATTTTGCTGGGCAATACTGATATGCGCGAAATGCGTTTGCGTTTGGTACAAAATGCCGACGGTATGGATATTGATGGCGATGCCCGCACAATATTGGGGCATGTTGCCGATTATGAAATGAAACGCGTATGCGGTCGTAATGCCGACAGTATTGTTATGGTTTATGATCGCCCATCGTTTGACGTGATGCGTCCGACCCCGTTCTTTGATTACCGGATAGAGGCCGAAGGCGTCACTATGCGCGAATACGGTTTCAGATGTGTGTATAATAACTAACAGCCAAAGGAAAATAGCGATGAAAAAAATTATGTCTGCGGCGGCAATGGTCGGCGCAATGTTGTTGGGCGCATGCGACAGCAATGCAAATGATGTTGCAAAAAATGGCGACACAGTTGTAATTGACTTTGCCGGATTCAAAGATGGCGTCCAGTTCGATGGTGGCACGGCCACTGGGTATAAACTGACATTGGGCAGTGGTCAATTCGTCCCAGGTTTTGAAGATCAGGTTGTTGGAATGACGCGTGGCGAAACGCGTGACATCAACATCACGTTCCCAGAAAACTATTACCCAGAATTGGCGGGTCAGGCCGTTGTATTCAAGGTCACTGTTCAAGACATCATCAAATAAAAAAACGTCCCACCGGGACGTTTTTTTATAGAGAGCAGAGAGCAATGATAAAGTGATATAGTTTTAGAATAGAAAACTTAAAAACTTGTCATTCCTGCGCAGGCAGGAATAGGGTCTCTAAATTACTTCCGTTCACTGTTATACAATATTCAGCAAAAACGGCCTGATAACCTTTATCAAATAACACCGCAACATTCTGTGTTTGGCTCGCGTACGCTCGCACTGCATAGTCCCTATTCCTGCCTGCGCAGGAATGACAATGAAGAGTGTCCGCCATCGGCGGACACATCCATTGCTCTCTGCTCTCTGCACTCTGCTCTCTGAAAAAACGCCCCAGTGGGGCGTTTTTTTATTCCACGGCAACGATAAATATTTTTGCATCGTTAGCAGCACGAATTGTCGCCTCTTTATCCACGACAAAGCATGTTTTTGCATTCACTATAATCCCACGCAAGTGGGCTGCTGCGACTGCGCGAACAGTATCAACGCCAATCGCCGGAATATCAATACGCAAATCTTGACCAGGTTTGGTCATTTTTGCAAATACCCCGCTGGTGCGACGTTTGTTTTTGCGCATATCAACCACGCGTTCCAGCATTTTGGCGGTGCCTTCGGCGGCCTCGACCGCGATGACCTGTTTATCAACAACAACCGATGCACCAATGTCTGCCGCACCAATAGTATGCGAAACATCAATCGCGCGTTCAATGTCACGAGTGTCGCGTGCGCTGGGCTTTGTTTTGGTCTTTACCCCAGCGGTTTCAAACGCCAGTTCTGGTGCTGCGTCCTGAGCAGCGATGATTTCAAATCCACGTTTTTCAAGTGCCTTGTTCAATGCAACCCCCATAGAATCATATCCCCGTTGATGTTTCATAATGCTTATCAGCATACCTATTGACCACCAGTCTGGACGAATATCAGCAAGATTTGGATGCCCCAATGCCCCAACAAACGTTAATTTATGAATCCCGCGTCGACGAAATTCACGAATTGCCGGCCATGCGCCGCCCAGGCGAACAGTAATGTCTGGGTTTAACTTTGGGTCAACGAAATTTTTCAGCCCGACGATATACACATCCCATCCCGCACGCCGCAATGCGTCACGCGTAAAAAACGGCAGGGACAACGCCCCCGCCACCAGGGCAATTTTTTTGTCTGTGTTTTTCTTCATGCGTTAAATCATACGCGCAAAAGAGGCTGGAATCAAGTTGCAATTTATGATAGAATTTTAAAAAGATACAGTAATGGGTATAAGTTGATGAAAAAAATATCATATTTTGGAATTCTGGCGGTCATATTGCCATCGGTGGCGTTGGCTGGATACAGTGACAGGGGCTTTCAGGCCGAGGTGACCGAGGGGCTGGATCTGGTTGGGGCACGCAAAAATGTAGACGCTGTGCCAGATGTCGCACCGGGTGAACTGGGGGCAGATGTATACCAGACGGTTGGTGCAGCGGATAATTCTGATATTCGCATGTTTATCCCGACGACGATGTATGTGCGTTTTGGGGGCGGATTAAACTTGGGCTTTGCAACCGAGCAGGCGCGTTTCGGTGACCACAAGTACGAAAGCAGCGGCAGTTGGTCTACACAAATCGGATTGGGGTGGAATTTGTCGTCGTTCGTGCGTGGCGAATTTGATTTCCAGGAATCGACGTTTGAATTTTCTGACTTGGGTGACGTCCAGGCGACGTATCACACGGTTGGGACAATGTTATATTTTGATTTGGCGCGTCGCTATGTCCAGACAGGTGACGTAACTCGTCGTCGGACATTTGTGCCGTTTATTGGTGTTGGGGCCGGCATGGGCCGTTATCAGTTTGATGGACCGCGTGGTGCCGATGGGTTGGTGATTGCGGCCCCGCGTGCGGCGGCTGGGTTTAACGTGATGTTGACCGACTTGATTGGAATTGATGTTATGTATCAATACCAGTTGATGATTGGTAATGGGTTTGGTTGGGATGTTCGTCGTGGTGGCGCAAACAGCGTCAGCAACATCATGGCGTCATTTCGTGTGAATTTCTGATGTGGGTGGCAAAGATGAAGTCAAAATTATTATTTAGTGTAATGTGCATGTTACCGTTCGCAGCAAATGCGGCGATTCCGTATCGTGTGCAACAGGTTGTTGTTCCAGCCAATGAAGTTTCCGGTAATGATGACCAGGCCTTTGCCAGTCGTCATCGTTTCTATGTCGGTGGTATGTATGATTTTTCAATGTGGGGCAATTATACATCAGATGAAATGGTTCATGTGTCTGGTAAAAACACATCTTCGTTCGAGGCTGTTGTCGGCGTTCGCCCAATGGACACATTCCGGGTCGAGGCGAACTATATCCGCACCGATGCCAAATGGGGGGCTTTTAAATTGACGGGTGACACCGCCATGGTCAACGCGATATTTGATGCCCGTATTGACAGTATGTATCGTCTGTTCCATACCCAGCGTATCGTGCCATATGTTGGCGCGGGGGCGGGGCTGTCCTGGAATTCGGCGGATGATGCGCGACTGGATAAAAAAATCAGTGGCGTGTTTGCAGCACTGGCGGGTGTCGGATTTGAATTGGGTGAATACTTTACAGTCGACCTGGGGTATCGTTACATGTATATGCTGAAACCAGAATTTGATACGGTGCCTGATTTTGCGCCAACCGCGCACCAGTTTCGTGCCGGTGTGCGCCTGAATTTCTAGACATGGGAACACCAATGAAAACATGTCCGTTCTTTGGCGTGTGTGGGGGGTGTCGGTTTGATTTTACCGCGCCCGATTATCAGAATAAAAAATTGGCAATGTTGCGCAATGTCGCACCCACAGGTGCCCCAGTTTGGATACCTGCCGGTATGCGTCGTCGCGCAGATTTTGCGTTTGCAGGTGGACAATTTGGTTTTTATGCTGCGCGTGCCAAAGATATTGTTCCCGTGCGGTCGTGCCCGAATTTGGTGCCAGAAATAAACCACGTCCTGCCATTGTTGGCAGCGTTGCCGTGGAATAGTGCCGGCGCATGTCTGGTGACCCTGTGCAACAATGGGCTGGATGTTGCGATTACGTCAAATGTTCCGTATTTTTCGGCCGATTTTCGTGCTGCAGCGGAAAAACTGCCCGTGATTCGTATTACGTGGAACGACCGCGTGATTGCGTGTCACGACACCCCAATGGTCAGTTTTGATGGCCATGCGGTCCAATATCCAACAGGCGCGTTTTTACAGCCAACGGTGGCCAGTGCGGATGCACTGCGTCATATGGTTGTGGCGGCAGCCCAGGGCGCACACCGCACGGCTGATTTGTTTTGCGGACTGGGGAATTTTACATTTGCATTAAATGCCGATGGATTTGATATTGTCGGCACGGGCGCAAAGCGCGATTTATTCACGCACCCATTAACGGTTGGAATGCTACGCACATATGATTGCGTGGTGCTGGACCCGCCGCGTGCCGGTGCATTGGCCCAGTGTCAGGAAATTGCAAAGTCTGATGTCGTGCGCGTAATCTATGTATCGTGCAATCCCGCGACATTTGCCCGTGATGCCCAGGTATTGACCCGTGGCGGGTATAAAATGCGTCGATTGGTTCCTGTTGACCAGTTCGTGGGCAGTGCGCACTGGGAACTGTTTTCTGTATTTGAAAAATAAATTATCGTTTCAATAATTCGTGACGCAATTCGCCCAGGTCGCGCACGATTGTATCAATCATGCACTGTATTTTCCCGTAATCCAGAACGCGACATTTTGCGTCTGGAAATCCATTTTCAAAAAATGGTGTTACCGATATTTCCAGTGCGTCTGCGAATTGGCACATCCGCCACAGTGAAACGCGATTCTCGCCCGATTCATATTTTTGCACCTGTTGAAATGTGATGCCGGTGCGTGTGGCAAGTTCTTTCTGGGTCAATCCCTGCATCATGCGCACCCGGTGCAAAAATAATCCTGCCTGGCGGTTGAATTCATTTTCGACCATACTTTTGGTAATTGCGGTCATATTCCCCCCCGTGTGTAAAAATAAAACCACCATATGAATTCAGGTGGTTGGAGGTTAAGAACTAAGCAAGATGTTAGTGCTGTTTATTCAATATTCACAGCCCTCCAACCATCGGTTGGAGTTTTTTATGTCCCTGCGGACAATCTTGCCGGGGTTCTTACACCCCACAACGGCAACCCGCCGTTGCAACCGTATTATATAATGTTCGTTGTATGAATACAAGCAAAGAAAAAAACGCCGCCGGTTTTGCCCGGCGGTGTTTCCGAATGCCCTGAAAGGAAGGAAAGGAGAAAAAGAAATGGGCATTCTAAACTTTCAAATTGGGTTGGGGCCCAGAGTCCAGAGGAGAGAGAATGTAGGAGGGAGTCTGAATCCCTGAACCCCGTGTCACTGGGGTCGCCCCCTTTGACGAATCGAAATGTAATACAATATTTGTTATTTGTCAAGAATATTTGTCAAAAAAAAATTACGACAATTTTCGTGGGGCTTTTATACCTGAGGGATTTATTGCCTAACTTGTTGAAAATCCTAGGAAATCGTGCTTGTTGTTCGGTCGCGCATCGTGGAATAAAATCACGGTATAGGAATGACACCTATTATAACCAGAGGAGATAATAATGACACACGAAGATGTATGGCGCGCAATTGAACGATTCGCTGACGAGCACGGCATGTCGTGTTCTGGATTGGCAAAATGCAGTGGTTTGGACCCAACCACATTTAACCGCAGCAAACGCTGGTCGCGCGAAGGTCAGCCCCGCTGGCCGTCAACAAACAGTATTTCCAAAATTTTGTCGTCAACAGGCGCAAATATTGGCGATTTTACCAAGTTTATTGACCCGCGTAATCCAACTAGGGAATAGTCGCGATATTGTGAAGCGCAAAGCCCAGACCGTGCACATGCGCGGTCTTTTTCCCTGGACATAAGGATTCCCATCGTTTATCCTGGTTATATGCTGACTGGAATCAGAATCTATTCTGGCGACGCGGTTTGGCGTTCGGTGCTGGCCGATTTAAATGCGGTGGTGGTGGATGCGCCTGATATCGCGACAGTCATTTTTGACGAATTAAATATCCCCGCGCATTGCACAATATTGGAATTAAAGGCGGCGATTCTGGCGGCGATGGACAATACAAATATTATTCAGTCAATATTTGGACGAAATGTCGCACTGGCCCCATTACAACGGCAAATAATTGTTTTGTTACAGAAAAGTGGTGGTATGACGGGGGCACAATTGCGCACGGCATTGGGGTATTCGCCACGTGCGACAACACATACTGTTGATACGGCGATATATCAGTTGCGCAAGGTATATGGACACGATTTAATCAAAAATATTGATGGGGTGTATACAATTGGTCGGATATAAACTGATTTCTTTTGATAAAATTCCCAGTACGCAAACATATGCGTTGGATTTGATTTCTCGTGGTGCGGCACGCGACCGCACAGTTGTTGTCGCGTTGGCCCAATCTGCGGGGCGTGGGCGGTATCGTCGGACATGGGTTTCGCATCATGGCAATTTGTATGCCAGTTTTATTTTTGCATCTGAAAATCGCGATTCGCGCTTGTCGTATGTTGTTGCGGTTGCAATCGCTGAAACATTGATTTCATTCGGCATTCGTCCAACAATAAAGTGGCCAAATGATATTCTGATTGACGGTGCCAAGGTGTGCGGTGTCTTGATTGAATACGCAGGTGCGTTTGTGATTGTCGGCATTGGTATAAATATAAAATCAAATCCGACAGTGCCCGAATATAAAACAACCAAATTGGAAAATTATGCTAGTGTGGAACGCACAGAACTGTTAAATCGTCTGATGCGTAATCTGGACAAATGGATGCGTGCTGATTTTGCTGATGTGCGTGCACGTTGGATGGAATTGGCTGCAGCATTGAACAAGGTGGTACGTTATCGTGGTGAAAATGTAGAACTGATTGGAATAAATGAATCTGGCGCATTAGTTTTGCGGCGCGGAACGCAATATTTGTTGGCATATGGTGACGAAATTAGTATGAAATAAATGCCAGATTTCTGGGGCTGTGTGGCAATGTAAAAATATACACTTGACTTTTTATATCATTTGTGATACCATTCAAAGCATCAACAGTAAAGATTCTGTCCGCGCAATGTGCGGATTTTTTATTTTTTGACCGCGTAAATCACGCGGTCTTTTTTATTGCCAAAAAAACAAGATGGAAAGAGGGGAGTTCGCACATGCAACTTGAATTGATAACAAACCCAGATGTGTCACAGTGTGCCGCATATAAAATTGCACGCGTGGTTTATGCTGAAACTGGTGCAACTTCATTATCATTGGTCGAGGCATTTACATCAATGATTTCAAATCTGGCCCGGTGTCGCGGCGTTGACCCAGATGTTGTTATAACAGACCATGATGTGTTTTTATCGCTGGACGAAAATAATGCGCGTCACGAATTATTAAATGTTGCACCAGACGTGCGTGCGTTTCAAATGTGTCTGCGTGTAGTGCGGCGGATGCTGCACGGTAATTTGCCCGATGCGTCATTTGGCGCGACACGTTTCCATCGCGCCGATGAAATGCCCGCATGGTCAACATCGCGCGGATATATCGCCGACATTGATGGCGTATTGTTCTATTTATAACCAGGTGGTAAATATGCGCATACAAAAAATTATTCGTGGTGGATGGTTGGCCGACCGACGCACGCACGTTATGTCGGTTGTAGGTGTGCTGTCGGCGGTGGCGGCGTATTTGGTCGGTGACAGTGATATTTTTGTTTTGTGCCAGGCACTGTTCACATTGGGCGGAATTTATTTTATTCGTAAATCAAACAATCAAAACAAAGGAAATTAAAAATGGAAAATATTCCTGAAAAATTTAAAAACCAAGATGGAACATTAAATGCAGACGCATTGATAAAATCATATGTGGCATTAGAAAAGAAAATCGGAACGATGATATCGGTGCCGTCTGATGATGCTGACGATGATATGCGTAACCGTTTCAGACGCGCAATTGGTGTGCCCGATGCGCCGGATAATTATCCAAAAAATGATTTGTTTGATGATGAAAATTTGCGAGCAAAATTTTTTGAAATTGGATTGACGTCATCACAGGTTTCGCAAATTTATAACATCGCCCAAGAATTTTTATCACCAGTCATATCTGATTTGTTCGCAACACAATCCCAGGCCGCAGCAATTTCTGAATTAAAAAATTTCTTTGGCAGTGATGAAAAAATGAACGATGCAATCAAACAAATAAATGCATTTGGAACGCAGTTTTTACCACGTGACGCATTTGATGCGTTGTGCACTACACCCCAGGGAATCCAAGGCATATACAGAATGATGCAATCAATGGAACCACATGTTCAAACCGCCGATAGTGATGATATAAATTTATCCGATAATGATTTGCGACGCATGATGCGCGACCCAAAATATTGGCGTGATCACGATAGTGAATACGTTCGAAAAATTGAAAATGGATTTAAAAAGTTATATTCATAATAAAAAAATACACTTTCTTCTTTACTATGTTTTATGTTTCGTATAAAATATACAGTAAGAACAAAAAAATTTGTTCTATCCAAAAAAATAGAAAGGAGAGAAGAATGGCATTCACATTCTTGAAGCCAGCAGCGAAAAAAGTTGCTGCTAAAAAACCGGCTGCGAAACCAGCGGCGAAAAAAGTAGCGGCAAAACCAGCTGCCAAGAAAGTTGCTGCGAAACCAGCGGCAAAAAAAGTTGCGGTTAAAAAGCCAGCAGCGAAACCAGCAGCCAAGAAAGTTGTTGCGAAAAAAGCACCGGCAAAAAAGCCAGTTGCCAAGAAAGTAGCGGCAAAACCAGCGGCGAAAAAAGTTGCTGCAAAAAAGCCAGTTGCAAAAAAAGTTGCGGTTAAAAAACCAGCAGCGAAAAAAGTTGTTGCAAAGAAAGCGCCGGCCAAAAAGCCAGTTGCCAAGAAAACAGCAACCAAGAAAAAATAATATTTTCCCCACCGTCCGGTGGGGTTTTTGTTCGAAGAAAGTATCAGTCGCATCATATTAGTGCGACTGAAATTTTTTTTACGGATAATTCTGAATCTGTGTTTGGAACCCGATATGTTTGTTTCGTCGTGGCGCACGTTTGTGCATAACCATGTGATGAAATTTTATCGGCGCAATTTATTGCGCCACAACTTACAGAATTTAACCAAAGGAAAAAATATGTCTGTTTCCATAGACCAAGTATTTGTAAAACAATTCGAGGCAGATGTTCATTTAGCATACCAGCAAATGGGCACAAAACTGCGTGGAACCGTTCGCAGCAAATCGGGCGTCGTCGGTGCGTCAACAACTTTTCAAAAAGTTGGTCGTGGCACCGCCGCAACAAAATCACGTCATGGCATTGTGCCGGTTATGAACCTGAATCATGAGCCGGTTGAATGCGTGTTACAGGATTATTATGCAGGTGATTGGGTTGACGCATTAGATGAATTAAAGACGAATGTCGATGAACGTCGTGTCGTGGCCAGTGCCGGCGCATATGCGTTGGGGCGCAAAACCGACGAACTGATTGTGAACGCCATGTCGGGTGCAACCGCGTCTGTTGGTGATTATTCAGTGGGACTGAGTAAAGATTTGATTTTGTCAGCGGTTGAAACGCTGAACAGCAAGGATATCCCAGACGATGGTCGTCGCTTTGCCGTTGTTGGTGTGCACCAGTGGAACGAATTGCTGAAAATCACAGAATTTGTTTCGGCAGATTACGTTGGCAATAATGATTTGCCGTTGATTTCTGGTGGCGCATCTAAAAAGTGGTTGGGTATTACATGGGTGCTGTATAACGCGTTGCCATTATCAGATACGACAAAACGCGATTGCTTTATCTATCACGCGGCCAGCATCGGTCACGCATGCGGCCAGGAAGTAAAAACAGATATTTCATGGCATGGTGAACGTGCCGCGCACTTTATCAGCAACAGCATGTCCCAGGGCGCGGTCTTGATTGATGGTGACGGTATTGTTCGTATCAAATGCAAAGACAACGACGCACAATAAAAAATAACCAAAGGAAAAATAAATGGCTTTTCAGAATAAAAATTTGTCTGTGATTGCATATGCAAACGGGTTTACTCTGTGGCACTATGCAGAAAATGTTACATTGGCAACAATCACCGCCAGTGGTTATTTTAACGCTGTGAATACACTGATGAATACAGGCGATATTATTATCGTCAATGCGTCAGATAAAACGTCAATCAAGGCGATAACCGTTACATCTGGAACTGTCACAACAGCGGCGTTGGGATAAAAATAAAATCATAAGTGATTTTTGTTTTGGGGTGGTGTGTACCACCCCAGGTTTTCTGTATCAACCAATGGGGGAAACGAAAATGTTGACCAAGATAGATTTATGTTCAATGGCATTGCTGAAACTGGGCGAAAAACCGATACAATCGTTATTAGATGACGCGCCGGCTGCGCAACTGGCCCGCACATTATTTGATCCGGTGATGGACGCATTGATTGCAGTGCACCCGTGGCGGTTTGCATGTCGCCGATTTGATTTAATCAAGGATGTCGATGGTGATTTCACCTTGCCGACCGAATGTCTGCGAGTAGTGAGGTCTGTCGGCAATATTGTTGGCAATAAAATCATTGCACCGACCGATAGAATTTCTGTAATTGGTTTGGTGCGCGTTACACCGGACGCATTTCCGGGATATTTTGTTTCGGTGGCGGCAACAAAACTGGCGATGGAATTTTGCGTCCCGCTGACCGGGGATCAAACGATATTCAGAATGCTGGCCGCGCTGTATGAATCAGAGTTACAGACGGCAAAATTCATTGATGGCACAACATCATCGCCATCAAATATTGAAAACTTTTCACTGATAAATTCACGATTTTAACGAATTACGGGGGATATAATGGCAAATTTTATAAATACCCAGAATTCTTTTGCAGATGGGGAAATTTCTCGCGAATTTTACACGCACGATAATCTGAACGGATTGGCACAATTATTAAATATGGATGTAATGTCGGGCGGCGGAATAACGCGCCGTCCAGGATTGTGCGCGGGTGCCGAGTTGCCAAACGTGGCGCGTCTGGTGCCGTTTTCGGTTGGGGCGGATGCGGAATACATGCTGGCCATTACCGATGGACATATATTGGTATTTTCGGGCACACAACAAATCCAGGACATCGCCGCGCCGTGGCCGGCAGATGCGATAAAATCACTGCAATACGCCCAGCGTTTTGGAACTATGATTTTTGTTCATCCAGATTTTCAGCCACGCGTGTTCCAGAGCGCGGCCGATGGATTTTCATTGTCACTGTTTGACTTTTCGCGCAATGATTCTGATTTATCGGTCAATATTCCATTTGTGCGATTTGACGATACCGATGGTATTGAAATAACCGTAACAGCAAACAGCGCAGGTAATAACTATGCTACATTTACGACGAATCACGATTTTTGGACGTCTGATGACATAGGTGGTCGATTTATAGTTCTTGGTCGCCAGTGGACAATTACGTCAGTTACAGGCCCAACTGTTGCCACAGCGCATACAAACGGAACATTCACATTGCCCGCCGCCGCCGTTACAGATTGGCGTCAGGCCGCGTTCAGCACGCGTCGTGGTTGGCCGGTCAGCATAACATTTCACCAGGACCGATTGGTATTCGGTGGCGCACGTGACTATCCGGCGGGCGTGTGGATGTCCCAGGTCGGTCGACACAATAACTTTGACGTTGGGACCGGTTTGGATGACCAGGCGATATTTATCACATTACTGTCAGCCCAGCGGCAACAGATTTGCACGGTTGTCAGCGCGGATAACCTGCAAATTCTGACGACGGTGGGCGAATGGGCAATTGCGAATAAACCACTGACACCGTCATCGGTTGACATAAAGCAACACACGTCGGTCGGCAGTGTGTCGTCACGCTATATGCCACCGCAAAAGATAGAGGGCGCAACCGTTTTTGTTGCCGCGTCCAGGCGTGATATTCGTGAACTGGCACTGGATGAACTGGGCGAAAATTATAATGCGACCGACTTGTGCGCGTATGCGAAGCATTTAATGCAGTCCCCGGTTGACATTGCGTATAACAGTGCCGAACGGCAATTATTTGTCGTTATGGCGTCAGGCGATATGGCTGTATTGAATCAGAATACGGCGTTGGGGATTTCTGCGTGGGCCCAGTATAAAACAAACGGCGAATTTAAATCTGTTGCGGTATCGGCGGACAAAACGTTCGTTGTTGTCGCGCACGATGGAAAATATTTCCTGGAATATTTTTCGCACGACGCGCTGTGTGATGCGCCGGCGTATAATTTCAGTGTCGTGGCCGCGGGCGTTCCCCTGCGGGGCAGTGGGCATAACGCCGCGCGTGCGCGTATTCGTAAAATTGCTGCACGGGTCAGTGATACAAAATCAATACTGATAAATGATATGCGATGTGTGTTGCCAGATGAAATATACGTCGCATCACATTCAGGCTTTACCGGTGATGTGTCAGTTGGTGCATTGGGCTGGATGAATGACTGTGTCGTGTCGCCATGGCGAATTTCGTCCCAGGATGCGGCAAAAATAACTGTCTTGTCGGTCACAATGTATGGATATTACACAGTTTAAGACAAAATAACCAAGGGAGTGAAAAATGGGACAATTGGTTTCCGATATCCAAGAAGTTTTGGACTATAAAAAAAACAAGAGTGAGGCCAGCACCGCTCGCAAGAAAATCTTGGCAGATATGGCGGCTGACGAAAAAACAAAAACAAATTTGGTAAAAAAAGCCTTGGCAACCCAGCGCGCAAAATACGGTGCGTCGGGGATGTCAAATCGTGGCATGACCGAAGATGCCGTGTTGCGACGCCTGCAATCTGAAACGGCCGCGCCATATGATGAAAAGCGTCGCGCGTCGTTGGAAAAACTGCGCCGAGTCAAGGCAACAAAACCAAATTTGTTGAAAAAATTAATGGACCGATTTGACGATTTGGTCGCTTAAAGGGGGCGAATATGTATAAAATATCATATGTCGCTGATGGCGTTACGACCGAATATCAATTTGTATTCCCGTTTTTTCAAAATGCTGATGTGCATGTCGCAATTGATGGCGTGGCCACAGACGCCGCTGCGGGAGTATATTCGGTTGTGCCAAACGATGATTTTACCGGTGGCAGTGTCGTATTTCAAAACCCTGTGCGCACGGATGCAACGATTGATATATTTCGGCGCGTCGCACTGAGCCGTGTGATTGATTACCAGCCGACGATGAAAGTTGACCCAGAATCACTGAACGCGGACTTTAATTTTTTATTGGCTGCATTTAGTGACCTGGACGGGGTGAATGTTGACCTGGCCGAGTGGAAAAATACCCACGATAATGTAATGAATTTTTTGAATTACAACCTGGCGGTGATTCAAGACAAATTATCGGGCGGGGCGGTATTGGGACTGTATCAAAATCTGCTGTCGGTGCTGGATGGGGCGTTGCCAAAATTGGTCAATGATTATGGGATGATTACTGATGTCGCGCCAAATGAAAACCGCGATGACTATGGCGTTCTGTGATTTTATGGACCAATGGAACGCATTGCTGGGGATGAAAACGCCCGCGCACCATCGGCGGATAATGGAATTCTTGGTGGATACCTGGACCGCGCCACCAAATAGGGGTTTGCTGATGGCATTTCGGCATTCGGGTAAATCCACCGTTGTGGGGATTTTTGCAGCATGCGTGTTATGTATGCGACCAGAATCGCGTATTCTGATTTTATCCGCAGAAACCACACTCTCGTCGCGCATGGTTGGACATATTCGTAACATATTAGAAAATCATCCGCGTTGCGTTGATATGATTCCAACCGGACGGCGAACGTGGGCCAGTGACCGAATAACAGTAAATCGGCCAATTGGCATACGTGAACCGTCGGTCATCTGTGCTGGTGTTGCCGGTAACATAACGGGCGCACGCGCAGATTTAATAATATGCGATGATGTCGAAGTTCCAAATACCAGCAACACCGCCGACAAACGTGAAAAGTTACGTGAACGATTACGGGAATTGGATTTTATCTTGTCCCCAGGTGGCACAATGATTTATATCGGAACGCCACATACGGTTGATACGATTTATCGCACCAGCGATGACGACTAAATCGATGTCGGCGCGTCGGGCGCATTGTCGGTATCAATTGGATCACGTGTGCTGATAAACGTGCGCAGTTTGCGCAGCAATTCATCACCCGCATCACCAAACATCGGCAGATATGTTTCATATTCGGGCATGTCAGCCTGCAATTGCGCCCGTGCACGTTCCGACAGCGGTTCGTTCAGCATATCTGTTGCGACATGCCACAAGAAATACGCACGATATGTCTTGGTAATGACGGTCCATTTTGATAACAGTTCCGGTTTTTGGGCCAGGGCGGAATGAATTGCAACCGGCCATTCATCGCCAAATTTGCGGATAACATTCAATTGCTGAATCTGGTTCAGGCCTTTTTCATCGGGGGTAAATGCAGCTATGCCAGATTCCAGTTCGCGCCACTCGTCTGCGTTTAGGGGGATTGTCACAATCGTTTCGGCCATTTGACCGCCATATGGTAACAATTCACGGTCAATGGTATCCATTCGTGTTTTGCCACTGCGCAGGTTTTCAATATGCTGGATTAACATTTTTCCGGTTGGCAAGACGCGCAACTCGCGTATGACTTCGTCATCAGCCTCGGCCACAAAGACGGGATTTATCGCCGCCCAGCCGCCGATTATGACGTGTTCCTGACGATACAGGTTTAGCAATTTTTGTGCGATTGTGCTGGCTCTGGCTTTCATGGGTTCTCTCTCTAATTTCTTGGGGTTATTCCATAACAATCATAATAACCTTGTGCATGGTCTGACCGATTATTTTTTCGTCAGGCGATGAAATCTGGCCGTATATTTTGCCACGTGAATCTTGGCGCACACTGACAATTTGGGCTGTGGCAACCGTATCAGATGCCAATGCGCTAAAATCAGTGTCGATGCATACGGCCAAGTCACCAACGGTGGGTGTCTGTGTTGCATCAGCGAAAACATACGAGTGTTCCGGGATAAAACCACCCATACGTTTCGAATTTGGAATAACAGCGTATATTCCGCTGCGTCCTTCCAGCGGCATTGGGGCAACAATCATCGTTTCATCGGATTTTTTGAATGCGATTGATTTGCCAGCGGGCGCACCAAATACCGGGACCAATTTTTTACGTGCACTGTCATACAATTTTGCGCCATACAGCCCCCCGTGCATATCAATACCAGATGCAGGATTGTCTGGAATCAGAACAGATTTTACACGTTCTTTAACCTTGCTGATTTGTTTGTTTAATTCGCCAGATTTATAAAGTGTGGCGATTTTATCGAACAGGCTTTGTGCACTCATTGCGAATGACCGGGCCAGTGGTTCAATTTCGTTTTGGTAAATTTCACGTTGGCCAACCTCTATCTTGTGATAGACGGATAGCGTCATGCCGGCGTCGTGTGCCGCCTGGGCAATCGTTTTACCGGTTTGCTGGCGAATCTTGCGCAGGCCCGAACCAAATATTTTCAGACCGCTGTCCTCGTTATCGGTCAGACGACGTTTAATTTCACTCTGCCATTGGTCGGCAACGGCGTCGTCTTCCTTGATAAATATGTCGGATAATTTGCAACCCAAAATGTTACAGATGTTCAGTAACTGTTTCTGGTTCAGACGGCGAACACCCTTTTCAATCTTGGATACGGCGGACAGGGACAAGTGCGACTGGCGTGCCAGTTCGGTCATTTTCATCCCCGCGGCCAAGCGGATGTTACGAATATTGTTTGGAAAAATGATTTCTTCTTGGGCCATAGCAAAACTCCTGCACTTGGGTGTTTCTTGACAAAATATTAGTCAATTTTTGCACGCGCCGCAAGTAAAATAATTATAATTCCATATCGTCAGGTATTGCCGATGCGTCAATTTGTTCAAATGCATCAACATTATCGGAATCAGATTTTGGCTGAGCCGTCGGCGTTTGGGCAAAATCATTTTCGCCACGTGCGTCTATTTCATCCAGATTGTCAAACAGACTGTAATCGCCAAAAAACGCAGTTCGAACCGTTTCTGGACGACCATGACGGTTTTTACCGATGATGATGTCCGCCTTGCCACGGGCGCGTTCCAGGCGTTTTTGATATGATTCCTGAATCTTGTCGTTTGTGTTGCCTGAAATTCGTTGTGACGGATCACGGTTGTCCAGATAGTATTCTTCGCGGTATGTGAACATGACAATGTCTGCGTCCTGTTCAATAGAGCCTGATTCGCGCAAATCCGCCAACTGGGGGCGTTTATCGTCGCGATTTTCCACACTGCGCGATAACTGGGACAGGGCGATAACTGGGACATCTAATTCCTTGGCCAGCATTTTCAGACCACGAGTGATTTCAGAAATTTCCTGGACACGGTTGTCATTTTTGCGCCCGCCCGGTGACGTCATCAGTTGCAGATAGTCGATTACAATCAATGCAATCCCGCCGCATTTACGCGCCAAACGACGGGCACGTGTGCGCATCATTGGCACCGACATGCCGGGCGTGTCATCGATATACAATGGCACGCGACTGATTGCCTGGGAATACTGGGACATTTTTAAAAATTCTTCATCAGAAAATGATCCTTCGCGCATTGCAGATGCAGGAATCTTGGACTGGGACGACAGCACACGCGTCGCCAGCTGTTCCTGGGACATTTCCAGACTGAAAAACACGACCGCGCCCTTGTATTGGTCATTGGCGCGCCCCGATAGAATTGCGTTCGCGGCGTTAAATGCAATATTCATTGCCAGCGTTGTTTTACCCATCGCTGGACGACCCGCGATAATAATCAAATCACTGTGGTGCAGACCGCTGATTGATTTATCCAGTGCGTTCAGCCCCGTGGTCAGACCTGATAATTTGCCGTCGGCCTTGTATGCAATCTCGGCCTCTTTCAATGCGCCCTGTAATGCGGTTGCGATTGGCGTAACCTCGCGACGGGTTTCACCCGCCGACGCCAGGTTGAATAATTTTTGTTCGGCAACCTCTATCTGGGTGGTGACAGGGTTATCCAAATCTTCGACAAATGCGTTGTCGGTAATTGATTGTCCCAAATCAATCAGTTGGCGCCGCAGGGCGTTTTCATAAACGATACGCGCATATTGTTCAACGTTTACAACCGTTGCGCCAGCACCCGCCAACTGGGTCAGGTAATCAACGCCACCAACAGATTCCAACGTTCCCTGTTGGTCCAGGTAATTTTTCGCGGTGATAATATCAAACGGAATACCCGCGGCAAATTGGCGTTCGGCCAATTTATAAATTTCCTGGTGCGCGGGATGCGAAAAATGTTCCGGTTTCAAAAATTCAGAAATGCGTTCTAATGCGCGGTTATTCATCAACACCGCGGCCAGGACAGCCTGTTCGGCCTCTAAATTAGTTGGCAAAGTTTTGGGAGTAAAGTCCATGTCCAATATAGTATCCAAAAAATTTATGTTTTCAACGCCTTTTTTGCACGGATATAAAACACTGAAAATTCCGGTGGTTGATGATGCCGGCCTGTCCGTCTGGCCCGAATTATTCCCGCCGCATCGCATTGACGAATTGCGGGCGGCGGTTGGTCCACGACATTTTGCGGCGCAAATGATGTTGGAACCGGTTGCGCCCGAACGTATGCGCCTGGACCCCGGGGCATTACATTTATATGATAATGCGTTTGATGCGCACAGTGCCAAAATTGGTGAACATAAAATCACTGGCGCATCGGTATATTGGGATCCATCAACGGGACGACGCGGTCGCGACGGCAGTGTGTGCGTTATGCTGTATCGTGATGACACAACGCGATGCGTGTTTATTCACGACATTTTATATATGACGGCGTCGGACGATGACGCGCACCCATTGGCGCACCAGTGTGATGCGGTGCTGGAATTTATGGCGCGTCACAATATGCGTCGCATAGCGATTGAAACAAATGGAATAGGAAACGCGTTGCCAGAAATAATGCGTGACGCGGCCAGTCGCGTGGGTGCGCCAATTACAATTATGCGCATTACCAATAACAGGCCAAAGGTTGACCGAATCTTGGACGCAATTGAACCGGCCCTGGCCGCCGGGCGATTGTATGCGCACCGTGCGTGTTCACAAACACCATTTATTGCCGAAATGTTGGGCTGGTCGCCAATTGGCGGGGCGGGGCATGACGACGGACTGGACGCGGTGGCGGGCGCAATATGTGCCACGCCAACACCAATCCGCCCCACGGGACACCACGCCCCCACATATTCCGCAAACACGAATTTCAAGGTTTAATGCATAACAACAAAACAAAGGAGAAAATATGCAAAATGATTTAGAAAAAATGTATCGGCGTGCGCTGGACGCGCGTGCGCCGTGGTTAAATCGCTGGGACGCGGCAATGCGATATACTATGCCGACCGACGACACAGATGCCGCAACACTGTTTGACGCAACCGCGGCAGACGCGGCAGACAACCTGGCGGCGTCAATATATTCGCTGATGACGCCACCAGAATCGCTGTGGATATCACTGGTCCCGGAAAGCGACGCGTCCCCCGACGCAGATGCCGCAACCATTGCATTACGCGCGAACCTGAACGATTCAAATTTCTATACCACAATTCATCAATGCTATCTGGATTTGGTGATTTTGGGAACGGCGTGTCTATTTATGGCAGAAACACCAATCGGTGCGTCGTCGGCGTTTTCGTTCACCGCCGTGCCTATGCGTGATATTGCGATTTTGCCGGGTGCAGTATTTCACACAGCGACAATGCCGGCGCACGAAGTGCTGGAAAAATATCCAACCTGGACGCCACCAGCCGATGTTGCCGACCAAATCAAGCACGACCCGGCAACGCCGTTGCGCCTGGTCCAAAGTTTGGTTGGCACAGAATTCACCGCGTGGTTGGACGTTGGGGGAAATCTGGAAAACAATATCGTTGCGCGTGGCACATTTGAAACCAACCCATACATCATTTTCCGGTGGAGTGTTTTAAGCGGTGAACAATATGGTCGTGGGCCGGTCTTGCGCGCATTGCCAGATATTAAAACTGCGAACAAGGTTGTTGAACTGGTGCTGAAAAACGCAACGATTGCCGTGTCTGGGATATGGCAGGCCGACGATGATGGCGTCATAAATCTGAACAATATAAACCTGACGCCGGGGGCAATTATCCCCAAGGCCGTTGGGTCATCAGGGCTGACGCCGCTGTCGTCGGGCGCAGATTTTGATGTGTCGCAAATAATATTAAAAGACCTGCGCGAACGGATTCGCCACGCGTTGTTGGCCGACCGATTGGGGTTGCTGTCTGAAAAAGAAATGACCGCGACCGAAATCATGGCACGTAATTCTGATATGGTTAGAATTCTGGGGGCGACATACGGGCGATTGCTGCATGAATTTATTCGGCCATTGACCGACCGGGGATTACAGATTTTATCGCGCCGTGGGGTGATTGCGCCAATCGCGCTGAACAGTGACGCAGAATTGAAATACATTGCGCCAATCGCACAAATGGCTGTGTCTGAAAACTTGATTTAACAACGGGGAAAAATATGAACGAAACAGAACAAAATTACGCACGCGCATTTTCAACCGCCGCCGGTGCGGCAGTATTACAACATCTGCGAAAAATGACTATTGAACGTGTCTTGGGGCCAAATGCGTCGGACGCCGAATTGCGCAGCCTGGAATCCCAGCGTGCGTTGGTGCATTTGATTGAAAATATGATATCACGGGGGCGAAAATGAAACAGGAAACGAGTGCCTTGGGCGGTATTATCGCGACCCTGCGCGACAGTTGGTTTTTAATCGCGTTTATCGGCGGCTTGATTTATTGGGTCGCACGCCAGGATTCGTCATTGGCGGACATTCAACGCGCCGACACGCGTATTACCACGCTGGAAAATCGCACTACGATATTGGAAACTGGCATCGGTCAATTACAGATAAAACTGGATACGATTCGCGACGACGTGTCGTTGATAAAAACCGCCGTGATAAAATAAAAAACGGGGCAGACGCCCCGTTTTTATACTTGATTATTTGCCGCAGCTACCAATCAATTTAGAGATAGAAATATCTTTGTGCAGCAAGAAATCGTATTCGCAGTTACCTGATTTGTAAGAACCTGTGCAGGCGGCCAATGTCATAACGGCAAACAATGCCAACATAACTTTTTTCATGTTTTCTCCTTTTATCAAAAAGTCTGGGCAAATTATACAGGACCAAATTCCCAAATGCAAGCATTTATATCGCCGCGCGTGCGTGATGTATGCGCAGACCACACACAATTATCACATCAAAACGCGCGTCAAATCCCGGAAATTCCCGTGCCAGAAATGTTTCCGCACTGCGACGCAGGCGTGCCGCCTGGGCGTGCGTAATTGCGTCCCAACCGGCGGCGATGGTTGGGCGACGTTTAACCTCTATGAAAACGATGGTTTTGCCGCGGCGGGCAATAATATCAATTTCGGCGCGGCCCGTGTTGCGCCCGGTAACGTATCGCGATCGCAAAATGCGGTATCCATGTATGCGCAAATACATGCGCGCCCAAAATTCTGCAAATAACCCAGATTCATATGAATTCATACCTGTTATTATAACAATCAAATCCAATAAACGCCAAGAAATAAAAATCATGCGCGGGTGCGGGCGCACATTGCGTTTTTATCCTTGACCGGGGTGCGTGAATTTTCTTATAATTTGACCAAGAATTGAAAGCAAAGAGGGGAAAAATCATGAAGAAAGTATTTCTGGCGTTCTTTGTTGCGTTGGCATTGGCCGGCTGTGGTCAGGTATATGACCGTGAACCTGTTGGTGTCGGTTATGACAACAATGAATTGAAACTGAGTCCGTGCGCCTGCATCATGGTATTCCAGGCATAAAATCCACCGGTAAGTTTATGTGGGGGGATTTTGTTGGATTATCCAAATAATTTTGATACACCGGCATTTCCAGCGGGAAAACGCATTGCCGTCTCCCGGGCTGTATCCATTTTAGTTTCGGCGTTGTTCTTTGTAATCATATGCGTGTGCGGCCTGTTGATTTGGACATCGCGCAGTGCAACCGTTGACCCATTTATAATATCGGTGGACAGTGTGACCGGCACGTGGTCCGTGGTCGGGCATTCGCACGGCACAATGCAATACAGCGCATCACGCACGATGCAGGAATCAGTTGTTGCAAATTTCACACGCGATTGGTTCACCGTTGGCGATGATTCTGAAAACCAGGCACTGTGGCAAACGTGTGATCGGGGCCAGGTATGCATGTCTGAAAATGCACCCGCGCGCGCCGATGGAATTTGTGCGATATACTGTGCGACAAATGACACCGTATTTAACAGATTTACAAATGATGTCGTTCCCACATGGCAGGAAATTGCCGCCGCGTCGGGACGGTTGAATTTGGATACATCGTCGTTACAGATTGATCCCGTCGGCGCGGTCGGTGATAACGGTGGTATGTGGCGCGTGCGTGCAACAATTTCTGGGAACGTGACGCCATCTATGCAGATAATCGCATTTATGCGTGTGGGACGCGACACGAAATCGTATCCGCGCACATTGGGGTATTACATTACAGACTTTAACGCATACAGATTGAATTGATGAAAAAGATATTGATGTTTTTTGCTGGACTGCTGTTACTTGTGCTGGTGTTTGGCGCAATATTCTTGACGGGTGCGATATATGATGCCGGCGAAAAACGCACTGTGGATACGTATTTCTTTCGTCCGAACAATTTATCGACTGAACGACCTGGCGAATTAGAACCATTGTCTGATATTGGTGATACGCGTTTGATTGATATGCTGATTACGCGATATGTTGCCGAATATTTTGGTATTTTACCTGGTGTCAATTATGCCGATGGGCGCGGTTCGTCAAACGGCATGTTGGCCAATACTTCATCAGCGTCTGTGTTTCGTGATTGGCAGGCAAACGTTGCGCCCGAAATTCAAAATATGGCGGTCAAGGGTATGATGCGCACAGTAAATGTTGTAGGCGATATTACACGCCCTGGTAATGGGGATTATTGGCGTGCCGACTATGAATTGCGGACATGGCAGACGCCAAACAATTTGGCAACCGGGCCGGTCGTTACCACGGGAACTGTTTTCTTAAAGGTTAGATATGAACCAGGAATCCGTGAAAGTGTTGTTGAACGTGGCATGCACCAGTATTTGGAAAATGGTGGCGACCCAGCAGGATTTTTTAAATTCATGGTGCAAGAGGTTGTTCTTAAATAACCATACATTGGGGCGACAGATGAAACGAATTTTTGGATTTTTTATGATTTTGTGCATGACGTCCCCAGCGTTTGCTGCTGGTGCGTTGGATGATACTGATTCAATGGATTTTGAAAATTTTATTATTACTGATTCTGGGGGCGATGACATCAATGTATCATCTGTTGCGCTGAATACCGGCGCGACACCAGCCACAGTTTCAAATTTTGATATTGCGGGCATTATGTTGGGCATGCCATTCGATGATGTCCATACGCTGTTTTTCAAAACACGTGGCCTTTATGCTCCGCGCAAAGAACACAGCATAATTTATTCCATTGCCCAAGATTGGAAATACAATCTGGATTATGAATGTCGTCAAAATGGCACGGTCATTCCCGCCGAATTGACCAAGTGCATAAACAGTCTGGCACGTAATCGTGGTTTGATGTATGCGTCGGAATTGCATCTGGTGCGGGAAAATACTGGCGAAACAATCACGGTGTATTTTACCAGTAATGCAACTGATAACGTTGTATGGCGCGTTGTATATAATAATGATGTGAACGAACTGGAAGGGGCGGCGGACAAGTTTGAAAACCAGCGGCAAAAGAAAATTCTGGCTTTTTGGCAAAATGTTTTGGATAAGTATGGAGCACCCAATTCAGGGACTGATAAATGGGTTTCGACAACAAATGCGTATGACCCGATGATGACGGCGTATTATGGTTCACTGGATTTAGTGGATAATGGTCGTAACGCGTCGGATTCGGCCAAAAATGTCCAACAGGCTCGTGATTATTTCCAGGCCAAACCATATGCGTTCTAAGAATATTTTATTGTTAAGGCCTGATTGCAAAAATAAAAAAGCCCCAACGGGGCGTTTTTTTTTAGAACTGTGTTTCAAATGATAACAAGAAACGCTGTTCTTGGTCATACTTGTTCAGTTTCAATGGCCAGCCCCAACTGAAATTCATCGGGCCCATCGGCGTATTCCAATAAATACCAAAACCAACCGATGTGCGCAGGTCGCTGTCAATAAAGTTGTCAATCCCCAGATACGTGTATTCATCACGTGGTGGCTTGCCCAGCAGACCGTAATCTGCGAACACAAATCCCTTTATCTGGTATTCGTCGGGGATAAATACTGGGAAATTCAACTGGGTTGAACCGTTAACCTTCCACATACCCCCCAATGAGTATGATTGGTAATACCAGTTACGACTGCCGACGCCGGCAATATCAAACCCGCGCAGTGATTCACCGCCCAAGAAATAGCGATAAACACGGGACACGTAATCGCCGTCCAATGGCTGGATATACCCGAAATCCAGTGATGAACGTAATTGCCACCGGTCGTCCAAGAACTTTACCATACCAGTTATGTCTGCACTGTATCGCATAAATGTTTCTGTGCCACCAAATCCGGTATATGCTAACCCCAGGTTCGCCACAACGCCGGTGTGCGTGTTCTGTTGAAAATTGGTATCCAGATTATAATATTTCAAATATGTCCCCAACGTGTACAGGTCAGAATTGCGCCACTTGCTGCCTGTTTGCAGGTCATAGTTCTGGTCAAATGACGCAGATAGGCGCACCGTCTGAGTCCAATGGTCGGTTAAACGCCAACCCATACGCGTCGCCAGTGTCAATGAATCACGGTCGTATCCAAAGCCCCCCAATGATGAATAGTTATACATTGTGTATGATACGTCAAATCCGCCTGATAACGCACGACCGAACAAATATGGTTCTGTGAAACTGAACAGGGCCTGTTTCTGGTATTGTGCAATAGAACCGCGCAGTTGCACCGTCTGGCCACGTCCCATAAAGTTATTTTCAGTAATTCCGGCATCAACCATGAATCCGTTTATGTTTGACCAGCCAAATCCCCCAGATAATTCGCCAGTTGGTTGTTCTTCTACCTTGATGTCTAAATTCATCATATTGGCATCTGCAACACGAGTTGGCACCATCTGGACATCTTTGAAATAACGGGTGCGCATCAAATTCTGGCGGCCTTGTTCAATAGTCTGTAATGAAAATGGGTCGCCAGGGCGCATCGGAATCAACTGTTGAATAACGGTATCAAATGTGCGCACGTTGCCCAATATATTGATAGAATTCAAATAAACCCGATTAGTCTTTTGAATTTTGAATACCATATCAATGGTGTGATTTTCATTGTTCTTGGTTGGAATTGGGTCAACATTGATAAACGCATATCCGTGATCGGCAACAACCCCACGCAGGGCAGAAATTGTTTCGTCCACTTCGTCAATATTATAGGTGTCGCCACGCGACATTTTCATCGCGTCCATCAGTTCACTGTCTGGGACATCATCGAACGGATTGTCCACACTCAGTTTGCCGAATTTATATTTTTCCCCTTCGTCAATCGTGAATTTGACAGAATAGTATTGTCGGTCAGGTGTGAATACGCCGGTGGTGTCGGTTATCTGGACATCGGCGTAACCATTGCGCAGATAATATTGACGCAACAACTGTTGGTCGTATTGAATGCGATCTTCGTCAAAGACGTCAAATTGCGTCATAAAACGCCACCAGGCATGTTCGCGCGACAGAATTGCACCACGCAACACACTGGAACGAAAACGTTTATTGCCGGCAAATTCAATTTTTGTAATATACGTCGGGTGACCTTCGGTAATTTCATAGACGACGTTTACGCGATTATCGTCCAGTTCAATTTTCTTGGGTTCTATTTTTGTGCCGAAAAAACCCTTGCGCTGGTATATGGTCAGCATACGTTGGGTATCTGCGCCAATAACAGACTCGTCATACGAGGCACGTTCTTTCAGGCGAATTTCTTTCTTTAAATCATCAGTGGATATTTCGTCGTTTCCTTCAACTGTGACCATGTTGACGGTTGGTGCTTCGGCCACGTCAATTTTCAGCACATCGCCAGCCATACGGACATTGATGCGTGAAAAATACCCACTTTCTTGTAATTTTTTGGCGATTTCATTGGTGCGTGCCTCGCCTACGTTGTCGCCGATTTTCACATCAGACAAAATGCGAATAGACTCGCTGTCCATACGGCGCGCCCCTGTGACGTCAATGCGTGACACAGTTGCTGCGTCGGCACCGCCGGCGGTAATCGCGCATACTGTTGCAATAAAAAATTTTTTCGTTTTCATTTTTAGTTCAACCCAAATACGCGTGCCAAATCATTCCACATGGTCAACGCAAATAAACCGAATATTAAAATCCAACCAATAATGATTGCGATTTCCATTCCGCGGCCGCCCAGTTTGCGACGGGTTATACCCTCTATAATCAAAATCATCAGATAACCCCCGTCCAGCACCGGCATCGGCAACAGATTTATAACAGCCAAATTCACCGACAGCAAGGCGATAATAGATAACAAGGCAAAGATTCCTGCCTCTAGCGCTTGGCCAGAAACTTGGGCTATTGTGATAAACGACCCCAACTGTTTTGATGAACGTTCGCCCGTCACAATCTGTTTCAACACAACCAGCAGTGTTTTTGATTGGTAATACGTTTCGCGTGCCCCGGCCAACATTGCACCAAAGAAGCCTTTTTTGCGCAATTCGGTTTTGCTGCCATCGGCAACTAGTCCCCAACGTTCGGCGGGCGTCAATTCAACGTTCACCAGTTTCGTATCGCGCAAAATCACGACGTTTGCAGTGCTGTTTGATGCCAATTCCTTGGCAATAATCAATTCGCCCCAGTTGGTGATTTTTTCGCCATCAATACGCATAATGACATCGCCAGGTTTAACCCCAGCATTAAATGCGACAGATTCTTGAATAACCTGGCCAACGACGGGCAACTGAACATTTTTCGGACGTGCCATAAACATACCCGAATAAATTGCCCACGCCAGGAAAAAATTCATCGTAACGCCCGCGGCAACAATCAAAAACTGTTTCCAAGCAGGTGCCGACAGGTAATGTCCATGCTTTTTCTTGGTATCCAGTTTGGCATATTCGCCACGATTGAACATCATATCCTGGCCATATATGGAAACGTATCCGCCCAGGGGCAGACACGCTATTTGCCATTGTGTTCCGTGTCGGTCATGCCACTTGACAATTGCTGGGCCAAATCCGATGGAAAATTTATCGACACGAACACCGGCCCAACGCGCCGCGAAAAAGTGTCCCAATTCGTGGATAAAAACCACAACCCCCAGAACAACTAACAATGCGATAACGGCTAAAATAATATGCATGCCAACAACCCCCAGTAACCCTTACATTGTAACCAGCCAAACCAAAACCAGTGCATAAATCCATCCATCAAAGCGGTCCAAAATTCCGCCATGTCCCGGCAAGACGTGACCAAAATCTTTTATCCCCAGGCGACGTTTTACCCAACTGGCGGTCAGGTCACCATATTGGCTAAGCAGGGCAACACTGATACCAATCCACATCAGTTGTGGCATAAACATATCTGTTCCCAGTAAACCATACATAATAGACATAAATGTCCCGCATAAAATGCCTGCAATCTGGCCGGCCCAGGTTTTGTGTTCTGACAAGCGTTCCCACATCTTGTCACCACCGAATAACCGGCCAAAGAACCATGCGCCAATATCGGCCCCGCTGATAATTAACAGCAGTAACAACATAATCCACGGACGTGCGCCAACCGAACTGGCTGCTGCCAACACAACGAATAACCATACCAAAAATCCACCGCATACCAGCCAATTTTTATTCTGCATCAGTTGATCATGTGGTGTGCGGATGGTTGCCAAAATCATTTCAACAATCATTCCCAGTGCGACCAAGATTGTTAAATACCGAACGGTATGGAATCCGAAATATTCGCCAATCGCGGCAGCACCAGCAACCAATGCTATCGCGCCACCGACAATGATTCTTTGTGTTGTGTTTGACATGACGGGTATCCCTAAGTTTTTTTACGTTTTTTATTTCTTTTTACCAGAATAGTTTGCTTTTTTTCCGCCACCAAATCTGCGGTTACGGTGCGCGTATTCGTCCAATGTGCGTTGCCACATTTTTTCGCTTTTTACCAAATCAGGCCAATGTTCTGGGACAAACATCAATTCGGCATACGCCAATTTCCATAACAAGAAATTAGAAATTCTGAATTCATTGCTGGTACGAACCATCAAATCAATTGGCAACAATTCGCCTGTGTCCAGGAATGTTTCAAATGTTTCGCGTGTAACTGGTTCGCCGTTTTCAATTGCGGCATTGACTGCGGCAACGATTTCGTCTTGGCCACCATAATTCAGTGCAAACACAACCGTGCCACCAGTGTTTTCAGCTGACGATTGTTCCAGTTTGTCGCACATATTTGCCAGTCGTTTTGGCAGGCGGTCGCGCGACCCAATCACGCGATAGCGCAGATTCTTTTCCAGCGCATGTTTCATATTTTTGTGCAATTCGGTATAGAACAAATCCATCAAGAAATCGACTTCTTCTTTGGTTCTGTTCCAGTTTTCGGTGGAAAACAGAAAAAAAGTAACGGTTGATACGCCACGTGCAATATACCAGTCCACCAGGTTTTCAAAGTTAGAAATACCAGCCTTGTGACCCATCAATGGTGGCAATCCGCGTGCCTCGGCCCAGCGGCGATTACCATCGCAAATAAATGCGATATGCTGGGGAATTTTGACGGTTTTTGTGACTGGTGCGGTTTTCTTTTTCAGGAATTTAAACATTTTTCTATCCGATATTTTATTGTTGTAATGAATTTTGGTCTTTGTGTTTTGCTAATGATCCCCCATCGTTATGCCCTAGACAGACATAATGTCTGCTTCTTTTTGTTTTGCTAACGCGTCAACTTGGCCGGCACGCATATCAAACACTTTTTGCAAATCATCTTCGTATTTGCGTTGGTCGTCTTCGGAAATTTCTTTATCGGTGACGGCGCGTTTGATTTTGCCCATCGCGTCCTGGCGGATATTACGCATAGAAATCTTGGCTTCTTCGGCGTATTTACCGGCAACCTTGGTCAGTTCGCGACGGCGTTCTTCGGTCAATGGTGGCAAGTTCAGACGAATAACGCCGCCTGCCGTGTTTGGATTCAGACCCAAACCCGAATCGCGAATTGCTTTTTCAACCGCGCCCGCGTTATTGATGTCCCATACGGTAACGCTTAGTGTCTGGTTGTCTGGGGTTGCGACGGTCGCGACCTGGTTCAACGGCATATCAGAACCATATACTGGTACACGCACACCGTCCAACAGGTGTACAGACGCACGCCCCGTGCGCAAACCAGCATATTCGCCTGACAAAACGTCCAGTGTTTGCTGGGTTTTCTGTTCCACTTCTGATTTCAATGCTTGATAATCCATATTAAATCTCCTTCTTGTGTAAAAAGGTTAGCAAATTGATTTGACATTTGGCAAGAAGAAATATAAAATAAGGCTTCGCATGGGGTTGTAGCTCAGTTGGTAGAGCACTTGCATGGCATGCAAGGGGTCGTCGGTTCGAGTCCGATCAGCTCCACCAGGAATACAGGGACTAATGGTGACGTAGTCCCGACTTGTGTGGGCATGTTTAAAAAAGCTGTCATTTTACTAAACAATAAATGTAATTTTAATTGTTACCATTGCTATGTTAGGAATGGTAGTTCTGAACTCCCGTTAGATTCGTTTATTTCATTCTATAACAAAACGTTAAAACCAAACGGTATTAAAGACGTTCATTTTATTGGCGGTGAGCCTTTTTTGTATTCACAATTTGAGCAACTAGCCAGTTTTCTGTCGGCTAATAGAGACGTCAGGACGTGTTTCACAACAAATGGAAGTATTTTGACGGAGAAATTGATAAATAATTTAAAAAAAATATCTCCTCATCTAATTAAGGTAAGTTTGTTATCTTTAAATCCGGAAGTTTACGAAAGGCGATTGAGGATAAATATAAACACGAATTTTATAACATAAAAATATCTGATATAAAAAAGTGTCAAAATTGTAGATTCTTAAATTTATGTAACACGGGTTGTCGGGTGGATGCATACTATTATATGGGGGACTTTAAAGAAGTTGATCCAATTTGTTGTAATTTGATGCCATTAATAGAAAAAGAAATTATCCCAATTCTACCAAAGGAGTTGTCAGAATTTTATAAAAAATTAATAGAAGAAAAAGGCGAATACCCAGAACAGTATGATATTGACAAACTAGTAAAAAACAAAACTCTCTGATTTTCAGAGAGTTTTTACAGATCAATAATCTGTGCAGTGACCCTTAAGTACCATCCTGAACTCCTCTGTTTTTGTAAGTTCTGATTGAGATTTTATGCGTTATTCACGTTAATGTCAAGAGTTATAATTCAACATCCCAGGTCGTACCCGTCGGGAAATCCCGTAAAATAATATGTTTTTCTAATAATTCGCTGCGTATTGCATCTGCGCCTACATAATCACGTTTAGACTTCAAATGCGCGCGTTCAGTTATTTTTGCAGATATTTCTGATTTTGTGACGTTATTTTTAGACAAGACTTTTTCACGCACGGCCTGTATATATTCCGTTGGGTTTTTCTGTAGTATGTTGAATATAGCCATTAATTCTTTTATTTTTATAGCTAACTGTATAGATTTTATATCATGTAAAAGGTTTAAATATTTAAATATGACAGCAAATGCAGCAGATGTGTTAAAATTGTCGTCCATGGCTGCCATGAAATCTGAAACTAATTCAGAGGAATCAAAATCGTTGTTAGCTGTTGCGGTGGCCATAACTGAATACATCTTATAAATCTGTGCGGCTGCGTCTGTAAAGAACGTATCTGTTACATCGATATCAGACGAATATGTATTGCGCAATAATGCGAAACGAATAGTATCTGTATCATACCGTGCAAGCATGTCGTGCAACGTTATTCCATTGCCAAGAGACTTGCTCATTTTTTGTCCGTTGATTTTTACTAGCCCGCTATGAATCCAAAAATTTGCAAATTTCTTGCCCGTTAGCGCCTCTGTCTGGGCGATTTCATTTTCATGATGCGGAAATATTAAATCACGACCGCCACCATGAATATCAATTTGTTCCCCCAAATTAGCCAAATTCATCGCGCTGCATTCAATGTGCCATCCAGGACGTCCTTTGCCCCATGGAGAGTCCCAAGAAATTTCACCGGGTTTCGCAGACTTCCAAAGCGCAAAATCAGCAGAATCAATTTTTCCAGGTTCTAAATCTTTGCGGACAGCTATCTCGTTTTCGTGTACTTGGATGTGAGACAGTTTACCGTATCCTGGAAATGATTTTACGCTGAAATAAACATTGCCACATTCTGCCGCATACGCATGGCCTTTATCAATCAAGTGTCTAACAAAGTCAATAATTTCAGTAATGTTTTGTGTTGCACGCGGTTCAATGGTAGGACGTGTATTGCCAAGTGCATCCATTTCTGAATTAGTTTTATTGATAAATTTTTCCGCAAACATAATCGGGTCTTCACCAACCATCGCTGCATTCGCGATGATTTTATCATCGACATCGGTGTAGTTACGAACATAGGTTACATCGTATCCCCGATATTCAAAGTACTTTGTAATCATATCAAAAATGACTGACTGATATGCGTGACCAATATGTGCATCACCAGACACAGTGATGCCACATGCGTACATAGCAACTTTTCCTTCGCGCAATGGCCGAAACTCTTCTTTTTTATGGGTCAAAACATTGTATATCTTAATCGGTGATAACATACTGAGTATCCTCTCGTTCGTTTGAATTATAAAACAAACAACCGGATAAATCCAGTGATAAAAATGTACTAGTGTAGTTGAATCTTGTGAGCCGATGTAAAAAAAATTGCTTGCATTCTGCAGGATTTGGTGGTAGCCTACCACGAAACGTTGGAGTATGGCGGATGTAGCTCAGTTGGTTAGAGCACTGGTTTGTGGTACCAGGTGTCGCCGGTTCGAATCCGGTTATCCGCCCCATTTAATAAAAAACGTCAACCAAACGGTTGGCGTTTTTTATTAAACTGGTTGTATCTCACCGGATTCGAACCGGCGAATAAAGCCGTTCGAACCGTAGCAAAAAGGCGGAAACACGCCGGTCCACCGTAGTTTTAACGAAGGTGGATTTTGCAAGGTGGCGAAGCAATAAGGTTATCCGCCCCATTATAAAAATACCGACCGAAAGGTCGGTATTTTTATAATCTGGGTGGGTCCGGATTCAAACCGCGGTTCGCTTACGAGTAAGCACGGCAAAAAATTATTTCCCGGACAAAATATCGCCAGACTTTATATATTCGGCGTCGGTTGATTTTAATTTTTTCTGGGCTAGTTTTGCGTATTTTTTTGCGTTCTTGGTGTTGCCAATCATATTATGGTATTCGGCGGTTGCCCATGCCGCACGCCCAGGGTCATCGTCGCCATATGCACGCGCCAACACCCAGTATGTTAGCGGCGCAGCATCGGTCAGTATAGCGCGTTTGCACAGTTCAATAGCACGCGTGGTATCATTGGGTTTGCGTCGTTCGGTTAATACCAGTGCTAATGCAGTTTGAATCTGGGGGGCGTTGCCCGCCAGTTTTAACGATTGTTCGTATGCGACGATGCTGTCGTCATAATGACCAAATTGATATTGGATGTCGCCCAACAATTCATAGAAATATGGATTTTGTTCGTCGCGTGAAATCAGGGTTTGGGTTCCACGCTGGGCTGTGGCCAGGTCGCCCGCTTGCATTGCGGCGATGGCGCGTGCGTATATTGCGGCGTCACGTTTGTCGCGCGATGGATACAGTTCATTGACTCGCGTCGGCGTGTCCAGATATCCAATCAACTTGGCTCGCACCAGTTCAAATTTTGCGTCGCGTGTGGTGTTCTGTTTTTTTGGCGTATAGTTCATTTTTGCAATGCGGTCACGGACGTTTTTTAATCGTTCCGCTGTCAAAGGGTGATTGACTCGTGTTGGGTTTATACGTGATTCCATTACACCGGTCTGTTCCTGCATTTGTTCAAATACAGTAATAAATCCGTTTGGATTTTGTTCGGCACGCACCATCAAATCCAGTCCCAGGTTATCGGCAATGCGTTCTTCGTCACGGGAAAATGCCAGCATGGATTGCGTGGCGATACCACTGGAACCCGCTACGACGCCTGCACCCAGACTGGGGTTTCCGCCCGCCACCATCAGGCCGATACCTAAAGCCTGAATCAGCATTGCGCGACGCATTTCTGCGGTCATACGTGATGACATTTGGGCCATGTGGCCACCAATCGTATGTCCAAGTTCGTGTGCAACAACAGCCTGCAATGCGTCGGGGGTTTTTATTTGCATCAACAGACCCGTATAAATATATACGTCGTCACCGCCCATAACAAACGCATTAAAATCATCATCGCGCACAATATGCACACGCAGGCGTTTTGCCGGAATATCAGCGGCAGTGGCAATCGGTGTGACCAATTCAGTCAGATATCGTTCAATTTCTGTGTCGTTTATTAGTGACGCTGTGTGCCCAGGCGTTGTCAATAAGGCGCATAATAAAAATGCAAATAGTCTACGCACTGATTTGTGCCCCCCGGTCAAATATAAACATTAGATCACGTGCCCATGTGTCAGTGGTGGCCTGGTCACGGGCGGCATTTGCCGCCATGCGGAACAGGTCGCGATGTTCGCGCCAATCAGCAAAGTGATAGTTTATCCAACCGCTTTGACGTGTTCCAACCAATTCACCTGTGCCACGCATCATTAAATCTTGTTCTGCGATTGCAAACCCGTCGTCGGTTGCGCACAATACGTCCAAGCGTTGCATTCCGTGTTCCGTTGTTTTCCCAAATAACAGCACGCAATACGATTGGGTATTGCCGCGTCCGACACGACCGCGCAACTGGTGCAGGGCGGCCAATCCGAAACGTTCGGCGTTTTCAATCACCATAATTGTTGCGCGTGGGACGTCAATGCCAACCTCTATGACAGTGGTGGCAACCAGCAATGACATATCAGAATTATCATCGGCAAATTTTGCCATTGTGGCATCACGCTGCTTTTTATCCATTTGACCATGAACCAGGCCGGCAGTTGGAAAAAATCTCTTTAAGTCTTCATATCGTGCGGTAGCGGCGGCCGCGGGTGCGTCTTCGCTATCTTCGACCAAGGGACAAACCCAAAACACCTTGGCCCCGGTGGCAATTTGTGCCGATATGCGTGCAACCAGGTCGCCAATACGTGAAATCGGCAGTTTTGTTGTCTTGATGGCCAGACGGCCTGCAGGCTTTTCATTTATGACAGATACGTCCATGTCACCATATATTGTCATAGACAACGTTCGTGGAATTGGTGTCGCCGACAATGCCACCAAATCTGGGTTCGTGCCTTTGGCACGCAGGGCCTCGCGCTGGGTGACACCAAAACGGTGTTGTTCGTCCACAATGACCAATCCCAAATCGCGATATTCAACATCGTCTGAAAACAGTGCATGCGTTCCGATAACCAGTCGCGTGCGCCCCGAACGTAATGATATCAGTTTTTCACGCCGCGCCGCGCCTTTGTCCCGACCGGTCAATATGTCGCACACAATGCCGATTTTATCGCACATAGGTTTCAATTTATTATAGTGTTGCAACGCCAACGCATCTGTCGGGGCCAGCATTGCCGTCTGGCCGCCCATTTCTGCCATGCGTACCGCCGCCGCCATGGCAACGATGGTTTTTCCACTGCCGACATCACCCTGAACCAGTCGCATCATTGGCACTGGAGCCGCCATATCGGCAAAAATTTCATCAATTGTGCGCTGTTGTGCGCCAGTCAATGCAAATGGTAATATCGCACGGAATTTATCCATCAAATTATGTTTTATTGGGCGCACCACGCGACGATTGTGCGGGTCACGACGATTACGGCGACTGATTGCGATGGCGGTCTGGTGCGCCAGTAATTCCCAATACGCCAACTTTACAATATATTTGGCATTTGGCATTAAATCATCGTTGGATTCTGGGTAATGCACATGCGCAACCGCGTCAAAGAATTCGCGCACGTTTTCATCCGTCTCGCCCGACAATTTGTCGGGCAGGGCGGTAAAAATCTGGTCCCGAACAGCGGCAAATGTTTTCTGGGTCAACCCCTCGCCAGATGGGTAAATCGCCTGGATTGACGGGATGCGTGCGGCATTTTCCATGGGTTCGATAAAGTCCGGATGATTGATTGTGGGGCGTGCGGATTTTTCCAGTTTCCCGCTGACCATGCGCCACGCACCAATCGGCAATTTTTCCAACCAGTAATCCAAGAAATGCGTATTAAAAAACTGTAACGTGACCGTGCCGCCCGTGCGGTCATTGCAAATAATCTGGGTCGGAATACGCCGCCCGCGAAATGTGCGACCACGACGGTGGGATTTTACCTGTAACGGGATTGTCAGTGTTTCGCCCGGCGTTGCGTCCGCCACGCATTCGGTAACGCCGCGTGCGCGAATGTATGCCGGGATATGCAGCATAAAATCCAGCACGCGCCGTCCGCCCAATACATCGTCAAAACGCGCGGCCAGAACGGGGCCCACACCCTTGACGAATTGCAGGTCGGTTTTCAAAAAATCCAACAGTTCCGCATTCATATATTAAACGGTAGCCGAATTTGCCCCATTTGGCAATTACAAATTACAGAAAATCGCCCCAGGTGGGGCGGTTTTTTATCCAATCAATTTTTCCCAAAAAGATTGTTTTTTTGGTTGCTTTTTACGCTTGCGACGTGGGGCATTCATTGTTGTTTTTCGTGCCTCGGTGTGCTGGGCGTTTTTCTTTTTTGCATCTGTTGATGGCGTGTGCGCATCTAACAGGTCTTCGGTCTTGGCAGCCTCGGGCGCGACGCGTTGAATTGAATATTGTTCAATACTCATCATGCTGTCGTCGCCAACAATCACTATTTCGGTTTCAAATTCTGATTCCATCGCAGCCAATTCAGAGCGTTTGTTATTCAACAGGTAAATTGCCACATCGGTCGGAACCGTCATAATGATTTTCTGTGCGCTTTTTGCCAGCAGTTTTTCTTGCAGATGGCGGAACATAATCAACGCTGCCGTCTGGATAGATGGCACAACGCCGGCACCCAAACAGTGCGGACACTGGACATACGATGTTTCAATAAAACTGCTGCGCAGGCGTTGACGCGACAACATCAACACACCAAATGCGTTGATTTTTGCAACCTGGGTGCGGGCGCGGTCACGCTTCATAACCTCGCGCATTTTCATTTCCAGTTTGCGGTTGTTGCGTTCTTCTTCCATATCAATAAAGTCAATCGCGACAATACCAGCCAAATCGCGCAGGCGCAGTTGCAATGCGATTTCTTCGGCTGCCTCTAAATTAGTATTCAGGGCGGTTTGTTCAATATCTTTTTCTTTTATCGCACGTGACGAATTGACGTCAATCGTGACCATCGCTTCGGTCTGGTTTATAACCAGCGACCCGCCCGATGGCAATTGAACGTATGGGCCATGCAATCCTTCCAGTTGTTTTTCAACACCAGCCTTGACCATCAATGGGACGGCAACGTCTTTGTATTGAACCAACTGTTTGCGTGGTGCGCGACCGTACATTTGCTGGAAATACATTTTCGCAGCATCGTATGCTTCTTCGCCCTGGACGACCAAGACGTCATCTTTGTCCGCCAAGAAATCGCGAACGACCCGACGCAATAATGAATCTTCGGTATGAATTGTGACAGGCGCAACAGATTCCAGCGTTGTTTTGCGGATTTCATTCCACAGATTTACCAGATAATCGTAATCAGCCGCGATTGATGTGGCATCGGCCCCCATCGCCGCCGTGCGCAGAACGACCGTCATTCCCTTGGGAATCTTTAAGCCATGCAAGATGTCGCGCAGACGGGCGCGTTCAGATTTATCGGAAATCTTTTTTGAAATGCCATAACTGTTGCGTTTGCGCGAATTCGGCATCAGAACTGCAAAACGTCCCGCCAATGACAGATACGTCGTCATTGACGCACCTTTTTGGCCACGTTCTTCCTTGACGCCCTGAATCAACAAAATTTGTTTTGGCTTTATAACATCTTGAATCTTGAATTCGCGTGCACGTTTGGCAAATTCCTTGTTATCTTCACCGGCACTGTGGTCGTCGTATTCTGCAATTTCATCGTTTTCATCATCTGGGTCGTCATCGTCGTCAACGATATTGGCATGTGCTAATTCCAACAGTTTCTTTTTCTGTTCGGGTGACACCTGGTAATAGTCCGGATGAATTTCTGAAAACGGCAAGAAACCATTTTTACCTGTGCCATAGTCTACGAATGCCGCTTGTAATGACGGTTCTACACGAATAACCTTGGCCAGATAAATGTTCCCTTTTATCTGAGGTTTTGTTGTTGTTTCAACATCAAAATCAGAAACACGATTGGTTGCTGTATCCACCACCACCACACGGGTTTCTTCCGGGTGGACAGCGTCCACATAGATTTTCTTTGACATTTAGTAATCCTTTTGTTGCGGGTTCGTATGCAACGGATACATTTCGTCCCCGTGGGGCGGTCCAGCCCATGCCAAGGGAAACAGCCACATAAACCAGTGGCAAAATCCAAAATGTATAAAATAGTGATAATACAAACACTTGCTATACCCCATTGTCATACGACAAGTCCCAGTCTAGCATGCCCAACCCCGTTATGGCAAGGTATTTATTTTTTGCGTGTTTTAATATGTTTGATTTTCGCAGGAATCTGGGAAATTTTTTCGCGCGCTTCGTCGGCCCAGCGTTTCATACGCGCCCGCAACCAGCGTTCATATATGAAAAACAGTCCCCCAACGCCAATCAGTGGTAACACATAATAAATAATGCGGTATGCCAACAGGGCACCGAAAATATTGGCTTTATCTACGGTGTCAGGCAACGCCAGCATAAAGACCGTTTCAAACACGCCGATGCCACCTGGAACCTGGCTGAATACGCCAGTGGTTTGGGCAATTACGAATAGGCCGATATACGTCCCAAATGGGATATGAACAAACGGAATCAGACAGAAATACAGCACCAATCCAGCCAAAACACTGTCTGTAATACCCAGCATCATTTGCAACCAGGCCATCTTGGTTGATGGAATCTGGAACTTTATTTGGCCGATTTTAATGCTTTTACCATGGAACAGTAATGTCATTGCAAAATACGCCAGTAACGCCGCTGCACAGAATATAAACAGCGCATTCAATCCAACGGCCGCCCCAGTCGACGCCGTGAATATATCGCGTGGAACCAGGAAATACCCAATCAACACAATTGCTGCACACCCCAAGAAATATGTAAAACCAGAAATGGTCAGCATTTTTACAATGTCACCACCTCGGATACGCCACCGGGTATACAGGCGATATCGTATTGCACCCCCGCTGACTACGGCGTGACCAGCGTTGTTGCTGATTGCGAATCCCAGCATTCCGGCCAGCATCCATTTCCACCATGTGACCTTTTTACTTTCGCCGACATAATTCAAGGCCAGGAAATCATATAATGACAATGCGAAATATCCCGCCAGACATGCGCAGCATGCCCCAACCAGATTCATCAACGGAATCGCCGTAATAGCACGAATAATATCATAAAATGTGTAATTGCGCAGTTGCCACCATAACATCCCAGCGGCCAGGATAAAAAAGAAAATTCCCGAGTAACTGATAACCTTTTTAATCACGCGTTTTGCTTGTGCCGACATAAAACTTCCTTTAACAAACACCCAGCATAACAACATAGGCGCGAAAATGCAAATGTAAAAAATATTGCAATCTGGGCGGGGTAATATATACTGATTACACAATAACTATATAACAAAAGGCAAAAAATGATACGTCCATCGTTGCGCAAGCCAAATCAGATGCGTCCTGTATCCATGGAAACAGGCGTCAACAAATGGGCCGAGGGGTCGTGCCTGATAAAAATTGGCGGAACCCAGGTGTTATGCACAGCATCGATGGATTTGAATCAGCCGTTATGGAAACGTGTCCAAAACAAAACCGGTGGTTGGGTAACTGCGGAATATTCAATGTTACCACGTGCATGTGGCACACGTAAAAATCGTGATGCCATTATCAAGGATCATCGTAGTGCGGAAATTTCGCGTCTGATTGGGCGGGCTTTTCGTAGTGTTGTTGATATGGATACGTTGGGGCGGCACACGATTACAATTGACTGTGATGTGATTCAGGCCGACGGCGGGACGCGTTGTGCGTCAATTACGGGTGGTTTTGTCGCGTTATGTTTGGCTGTGCGGCACCTGATGCAGGCAGGTCGTATATCCCAGAATCCAATCCGTGAACATATTGCCGCAATATCGGCGGGATTGTTCCACGAGGAATTAGTGCTGGACTTGGATTATGACGAAGATTGTGTGGCTGAATTGGATTCTAATTTTGTTGTTGCTGAATCCGGCCGGTTTGTAGAGATTCAAGCAACCGGGGAACAGCACCCATTTGATGCGGCACAAATTACCGAACTGATGAATATGGCTGCAGTTGGTTGCCAGAAGTTGATAGAACTGCAAAAACAAGTATTAGAATAAAAAACGCGCCAATGGCGCGTTTTTTATTACCTTGTTTTTTGTGGTTTGGCAAATGAATAATCCATTTTCAGATGATTTGGATTATATGTGCCGTTCATGATTGCTAATGTGTCTTCAACAATAACCAATTCTTCGTTGGTTGCAATCATGAATACTTTGACACGGCTGTCAGGTGTGCTGATAACAGCTTCGTCAACGCCCTTGCGCGCCAGGGACGCGGCGTTCTTTTCTTTGTCCAGTTTGATACCCAGTTCTTCCAATCCGGCACAGAACTTTTCACGCAGGTAGTCGTCATTTTCGCCAACGCCCGCGGTGAATACCAGCGCGTCTGTGTGACCTAATTCTGCCATAAACGCACCAATGTATTTTTTTACATTGTGTACTTCTGTATCTATGGCCAGGCGACATTTATCATCAGAATCCTTGTTCTGTTCGACGTCGCGGCGGTCGGCGTAGCATTCAGTCAATCCCATCAGACCAGAGTCTTTGTTCAAATGCTTTTGCATTTGGTCTGGGGTCAATTTCAATGTATTCATAACATACAGAACAACACCTGGGTCTAAATCACCGGGACGTGTTCCCATGGTCAGACCCGCCAATGGTGTCATGCCCAATGATGTGTCAACAGAAACACCGTTCTTGATTGCGCTTGCTGATGCGCCTGAGCCGATGTGTAATGTAATCAGATTGCATTGGTCTGCGGGTTTGCCCAGCATCGCTGCTGCGCGTTTTGATACATACATGTGTGATGTCCCGTGAAAGCCGTAACGGCGAACGCCCAGTTCTTTATACCACGCAGTTGGCACGGCATAACGATATGCGTAATCTGGCATAGTCTGATGAAACGCGGTGTCAAATACGGCAACCTGTTTCGCGTTTGGCAACAACTGTTTGGCAGTCACAATGCCCATCAGTGCAGGCGGATTGTGTAATGGTGCAATAGATGACAGTTCATCAATAGTTTTCATAACAGCGTCATTGATTTCAACCGATGATGAGAATTTGTCGCCCCCCATAACAACGCGGTGACCGACGCCATTTATTTCGTTCAGGTCAATTGATGCTTCGCGCAGCATGAACAGAACAACGTTTAACGCCTCGTCATGATTTTTCATAAAGGTGTCTTTACGTTGTTTTGTGCCGTCCGGATATTTTTGTGTTACAAAAGAATCCGGCAGACCGATTTTTTCAACATTGCCGCCAACAACGGCCGTCTTGGAATTCGCGTCAAAAACCTGGTATTTTAACGACGAAGACCCACAGTTTAATGCAAGTATGTACATTTGTTTCCTCTTTTCTATGTGGGTCAGCATAGCAAAGTATTTTTATGTTTTCAACAGTAAACTAGGTATTTTATGCGCCATGCGTTTGCGGTGATAGGGGTAGACATGCCATCTTGGGGATTGGACACCCAAAATGCGTCGTTCCCGATAATCAGTTGCACCGTGATACCATCATTGGTCTGGCGGGTATTCGGGGCGGGATTGGCACGTGTGCCAATACCAAATGCAGAAACTGTGTCGCCTGCACAGTATCCGGCGTCATCTGCGCGGCATACCAGCACAGCGCACGAAAAAATCGGTGTGCGGGTCGTGTTAAACGTATATGTTGAACTGACGCCTGTTGGAATCGGCATTTCGCGTGATGAAATCAGTGTTGGTGCGGTTACGCCCATACGGTCAAACAACGCGTTCCAAAAATCATCAGAAACCGTTGTTATATCAAATGATGCGTTCGCAATCGCGTCGGCGCGTGCCAGTGTAACGCCGCCTAGTGTTTCGCCATCGTGCACACGCAATGTCTTGGTTTCTGTATCCATGGTTATTTCCCCAGCCAGTCCTGTAAAATTGTCATTTTGTGCGGTGGTGCCTCGGCGAATTTGCAAAATTCGTGCCATTATCAAATCCTTTGGTTAAATAGAGATTGTTTTTTAACAAAAAACACCGCCAATTGGCGGTGCAGTCATGTGGCGTATTATATCATAAAATACCCCAAAAAGCAAGTGTGTTATGGCGCATACTGATACCTGTTCAAATATTGCTGGAATAATGCGCCAGATTTTTGGTCAAATTTCTTTTGTTTTTTTGACGCACTGCCAGGACGCCACGAATATAGACGCCCGGTGCGTGAATCGCGCCCAGATTCCAAGAAGTCCCAATACGCCATCAATTCGCGATACTTATCCTGATGATTATCGTCCCAGTTGGAGATTTCGTCATCACGTTTTTGGATTCGTGTGTTCATTTCGTCAATGATTTGAGTTGCTTCGTCAAATTGTTGGATTGGTTCGCTCAGTTGCGCAGTGTTTGTGCTGGCGGCGTTATAGTCGGCCTCGGCCGTGTTAAATGCGGCTTCGTATGCAGGGCGATTGGCAATTGCCACTTGGACGTCAGGAATTGCTTGTTGTTGACGTGCAGTCAAGTTTACAGCGGTTTGTTGCAATGTTGCAGATGTCATCTGCATTCCGGCAATCTGCTGTTGCAAACTGGTGCGTTGTGTGTCCGCTTCTTGTGGGGACATGCCATTGAACGTATCAGGGTTATTCAGCGCGTTTTGCATTTGTTGTATGGTCGCCTGAATCTGTTGTAACTGTTGTTGGACTGTATTCAAATCGTTTGTGATTTCGGCATATTCGGTCAGTTTTTTGTCCGTATCGTTTAATTGCGTGCGTGCCGCGTCCAGTGCGTTTTTCTTTTGTTCTTCAATAGTCTGGGCGTTTTGCAAGTCTTGCCGTTTTTGGGCGACGGTCGCCGCAGTTATGCCCGTTTGATTGATTGTGTTTTGTGCATCTTGGATTATCTGGTTATCCTGAGTGTTGCGCATATTTGTTTCATTGACTGTATCGTTCAGGTCGTTCGTGTTCTTGGTCAGTGCGTCTTGGTGCGCTGTCTGCATACGCTTGGTATCGTGACCACCGAATTTGCTGCCGTTTAATTTGATTGCATTTCCTGCGATTGTGATTCCGTATCCAATACCCATAAACGCCGCTTTGATACTTTTATCCATTGCTGTGGTAACGAATTGAACACCTTCGTTTTTATTCCACGACAGTCCCTTGTCCGAAAATATAGATAATTTTTCCTTGCCCAATGCGTCCATAATCTTGCTGGTGGTGTAACCGTATTTGATGACAGACAATACTTCCATCGCGGTTTTTGCCTCGTCCGTCTTGCCATCGCGCACTGCCATCATAATCAATTCAGATATAATCGCGCGCATCTGACGGCCGTTTTTTAGTGCCCCTGCAAATGCCTTGGGCATTGTTTCTTTTAATTGCCCTATTGCCTTGGCGAACCAATCGAAATGCTTGGTCGCGGTTGGCGATTTGTATCGCAGGTTTTCTTTGATTTTACCTGCGTTTTCCAATACCTTGCCCAGACCATCTGTTGGTTTGATTTTTGCGCCATCTAATGCCTTGACAATCAATTTTGCAGGACTAGACATATACAGACGGTCGCCACGCAATTTGACATACTTGTCCATATAATCAGCCCATGTGTCGCTGGTATTTTTGGACAATTGTTGCCACGGGGTCAATTCGTCTTGGCGTTTAGGCGGAACATAGTCATCAGATTCCTTGTCGTCATAATTTACCTTGGTCTTGGCGGTGGCGATATGCTTGGAAATTTTGCCGCCATCGTAATTTTTGAAGACGTCCAGAACCTTGGCCTTGTTGTTCAGCGTATCCAACAGGTCGCGATGATTCCGCTTGAAATAATCCAATTTTTGCGGGTCAATTGCCGCGTCGTCAAATCCTTTTTCAATATCGTTGAAATCCAGTGGCGCATTGATACCAATCGCGGTCTGAAAATCCGGCTGGTTGGAATAGAACGTCAGATATTGGGCAATTTGTTTGATTTTATTCTGGAATTTTGGCGATGCGTTGTATTCTTTTTTGCTGATGCCGTCTATTAAATCAGAATACGAGAAATCGTCGTTCGTCAGCCCCCATTGCTTGAAATAGATTTCCAGGCTGTTGCGTTTTGATAACAAAAATGATTTGAACGCACCCTGAATCTGTGCTTCTGCATCTGGGCTGGCGGTGCTGTTTGAAAACAGGTGGGTCAGCGCATCACCAAAATATTCATTCAGGAAATTGTTCGCGTCTTTGTTTTCTTTGAACGAACCTTGGTCGGCGGCCATACCACGAAATGCATTCTGAAACGCATTGAACAATTTTTTCCATTCGTCGTCGCCAAGTTCCCACAAGCCCCCAATCTCGGTCGGGTCAGGCATGGGGTTGCCCATCAGATTCTTTTTCCAATCCTTCATATTGCCGCGAAAATCGTCGTTCTTGGCATATTCGTCGTATTTGGCGCGAACCTCGGCCGGCATGTGGTTAAACCGCATCTGCATATAATACTGTAACAAAAAGTCGTTCATCTTTACAGCCATAGGCACATCCTTTGTATCCAATACATATATAATTATAGTGTTTTTTGAAAAAAAATCAATATACAGGCCCGTAAAACATAGTGTATAATGCCCCCGCAGCAAGAGAAAGGATACACCCACCACATGGCGAACAAATATTCGGTTCGAAATTTTTTGACGTGCATATATGGATACACATTCTTTAACGCAACAATGCTGTTGGCACCGGTCTATGCCGTGTTTATGCAGTCCCGCGGGGTCAGTGACTTTGGCATATCTGTCCTGCTGATGTTATGGTCAGGCGGAGTTCTGGTGACGCAATTCCCGGTGGCACACCTGGCGCGACGTTTTGGGGCAAAAAATGTGCTGTTTAGCGGCCAGGTATTAAAGGCGGCGGCGTTCATCTTGTGGATTTTGTGGCCAACATTTTCTGGTTTTGCAATCGGAATGTTGTTGTGGGGAATGCACGGGGCGATTTATAACGTTGTGTCCGAAGATGTTTTGTATGATGAATTGCGTGCGCGGACAAACACATTGGCGTATGAACGAATCTTGGGACAGCGCAAGAATGTTGCCGCCATCGGTACGGCGGTGTCGTCGTCGGGGTCGCTGTTGTGGACGTGGGGGTATGAATGGATAACTGCACTGTCAATTGTATCGCTGGTGCTATCAATGTTGTTTATATCGCAGATGAATCTGATTCAGAAATATCGTGGAATTGCCGATAACGGATGTTCGGTTATAAAATCTATATGTGGGGCTGTGTCAGTAATGCGTGCGACGCCCATGATTGTGACTATGTTGGTGCTGTGTGTGTTGGTGACGAATTTTGCATATTTGAACGATTATCTGGCACTGATAGGATACGATATTGGGGTGCCCGCGTCATACATTGGGGCGGTGCCTTTCTTTATTATGGGGTGCCAAGTTATTGGTCAGGCATTTGCTCATAAATTCGTTGGTATGTCACCAATGATAATGTATACGATGATAATTGTCGCAGGTGCTTTGTTTGGACTGTTTGCGCTGGATTACACGATTTGGGGCCTGGTGGCGTTGGGGGCAGGGTATGTGATTTGTGCGGTGATAAAAATTTTGTTATACGCACGATTCCAGAACTTAATCCCATCGCAAAACCGGATGGAAGTTTTATCGTTTTACAGCATTGCGGACCAGACGTCATATATGATTATCTGTTTAGTAATTGGTCTGGGTTCTATGCTGGGCAGTTGGCGCAACAGCATTGCGATTTTAGCGGTGCTGTTGGTGTCGCTGGGCGGATGGGCGATGATATTTGCTCGTCGTCGTGCGGCGCGTCGTGCGACGATGCCAAATCCCACGCCAAACACCACTGTGCGTCCGTATGGTGGTGAAATAGCCTAGAATTTTGTTCCTGTGAATTTGTTTGATGATTTCTGATATGCTGGATATATGGGAAGGCAATTTCGTGATTTTATGCTAAAAAGTATCCCATACCTGTTGTCAATTGCAGGTGGGGTGGTGCTGTTTATCGTGACCAAGGATAATCTTGCCGACAAAGAACTGGCTGATTTAGTGACGAATATTGCGGCGTCATTGTTGTCGATACCATTGGTGTTTTTGCTGTATGACTATTCAAATTCGCGGATTTCCAGTCGCCTCAGCACTACATTGACCGCTAATATGACTGACAAGATAAATGTCCTGGTGTTGAATATTATAATGCAGTTACGTAAATCCGTTGGGTTGCGTGGGCGTGCGACATTGGAATCACTGAACCGGATGGACGGATTATCTGCGACGGCAATCGCACGCAAGATAGATCTAACACCGTCGACCATAGAAGTCTTGCGCTCATATCATATAGAATTGGAGGGGGTGGTCTATGCCGCCGCCCAGTCAAATTTGTTGTCCGCCCCGCAAATTCAGACGCTGGCGGGCCTGGGGCGCGAATTGCTACATATGGTTAACGAAACCAGATATCGTAATAATAAAATGGTGATTGCGCACCATGTAGAAAACATTGTGACGCATGTGACCGATTGGCTGGATGCAGATGCAGGTGGTGCGATTGATTTTGAACGCCTGTTGGCGTCGGCACAAATCCGCGCAACAAAAAATAAATAAAAATGTGATTTTTACTTGATTTTTATTTTAGATTATGTCAAAATTTGCCCCGAACCTTGAACAGAGGGCACCACGCCCCGGATTCAGGTTCCGTTTTTGGGGACATAGCTCAGTTGGTAGAGCAAATGACTTTTAATCATTGGGTCCAGGGTTCGAGTCCCTGTGTCCCCACCAGAAAAATTCAACGGTCGCATTAGCGGCCGTTTAATTTTTCCGGGGCACAGGGACGAAGAACCCGGGGGAAGGGTTCGAACCGCAGGGCAAAGGCGGAATAACGCCGGTCGCCGAATGGCGATTGCCCAAGGTCGGCGCAGCCAATCCCTGTGTCCCCACCAAAAATTCAAACGCCGCTTGTCGGCGTTTTAATTTTTGCCGGACACGGGACGAAGAACCCGAAGAAGGGGTTCGACAATGAGTAAACGCGCACGTCAATTTGACGGGCGCGTTGTCACGAATGCCCCGCAGTCTCATGCAGCGCGTGGGCGAGGGAGCCGCAATCATATTTTATATTATCGTTGCTTTTGTGTGCGCAACTGGTTATTCAAATTATTGAATTTCATTGTTGTATATTGTCTCAGCATGTCTGGGGTTTCTGACACCAGGCGCATTATTTCATGCGGGTATGCGACAGACCCATCGCCGGCCAGGGCCGGGGTCACGGTTCTGAAATTTTTTTCTTGGAAAATATCATCATCAAAATACAGGTGCATACAATCATACATCAGTCGCATGCTGGCCGCGTCGCCCTGCATTTGCATCATCATTGACATAAACGGCATACTCGCAATTTTCGGACCAATTATTTTGGACATCGCCACCTTTTGCGATTTGATTGCCACAGCATTATTCACGCGCCGCGTAAATTCTGCGGCGTTCATGGTTGGTTCAACCCCGTATTGTTGGGCATAAATCATAACTGTTTTCGGGTCATGCAAATCGTCTAATACTGGCGCATTGCGGTTCAGTTTTTGCAACGTCTGGGTGTAATTCGCGTATACCTGTTTGCCATTTGGTACATTGTCTGATAACAATACATAGTACTGAAACGTATTGAATAAATCGACATAGCACCACAGTTCATTACACTGAGAAAACAAAATCATATTGTGAAATGGTGTTGGGGCGGGCGTGCCTTCTATGAATGCGTCAATCGGATTCAGTGGGCAAAACGGCACAACAGGGTAATTATACTGTATGTTATTCACGGAATTACCCGTGCGTTCAACCATCAAACCAGACGCCAGGTATTTGAAATCTACATTTTGTGACATTGCATAGTTGAATGCAATCTTGGCCATGCCGGTCTGAAATGCAGTATTTTCCAAATCAAAATTATACGATACAATTTGCGGTGCTGTTGGTAATTTTGATATATCGCAACGCAATTCACGACTTAAATCAGGGCACGATACAACCTTGCCATTTTTGATATTTGCGCTGTATTCCCGACCATTATATGAAACAGTGCCCGTGCATGGTGGCATTGATTTAGTATTGTTGGTCTTGGAAAAATTGTCTATGCGACTGATAATCGGATTAAATGTCTTGGTAAACGGCGCATCAATGTATTTGCTGATATAATTGTTGCATTCAGGACAACAAATATCCTCGGATTCCAACAGGCCGCCCAGCGCGTTTTGTATAACGTGCTCGCTGCTGCGGGTGGTGATTTCCTTGTTACAGTAAATACAATATTGTCTGTGTTCCATACCGAATATTGTAATACAAAGTTTCGTTTTGTCAAGATGGATAAAGGTTTTTATCTTGCTGTTTTTTATGTTATAATCCGGCAAAAGGAAACGCATATGCCGGAGTTTATAAATTTAACGCCTGAAAATATCGCGGACGAACACCTGTGCGGTATTTTACGGCGGTAAATTCCAGACCGTAAATTTGTTGACAGCGGACGCGTTGGCGCGCATACTGGGAAATAATACCCAAGGGGGATGTAAGAAATGAGAAAACTGGCAATTTTGTGTTCTGTGGGCGTGTTGGCGTCATGTGGTGCGATTGGCGTCGGCAGTAATCATGAAACCAATATTTGTAACAATTCTGATGAAATGATAACGGTGTCCGCGGACAGTGGAATCTATAAAATCAAACCAGAACAAAGTATGAAAATATATTCGGTAAATGAAATGACAATCACCAGCAAGAATACAGATTGTCCGTCACCAACCGTGCCGCGTAATCTGAATACGGGCGCGGTCGTGTTGGACGTATTTCCCGGATTCCTATTGGGAATAATACCAGTATTTATTGATGCGGTGACCAATAATTTATACAGAATGCCAGAATCCTATTCGTATTCATGCATGTAACCCCCGCCCGTAATGGGCGTTTTAGTTTTTATCGACCAGGCCGATAAGAAATGGAGAGCTTAAATGAAGGAAATTGAAATCTTGGTTCAGGTTTTTGCAGACGAGCAGACAGTGTTGCAAAAATTATCATCTTTTGAATTTGTCGGTAATAAACATACTGTTGATACATATTATTATGACCCATTGCGCACAGATTTGTGTCCAGATCATGGCGGGCGTTTGTGTGCTTGCTTTCGTACGCGCCAGAAAGACGGTATAAATTACATTACGTATAAAAAAGACCATTTTGATGGTGATACTTGGTTGTATTCGGAAGAATTGGAAACAACTGTTGGTGATATGACCATATTGACCGGCATAATCAATGCATTGGGATTGCGTGAATTGGTAAAAATTGACAATTTGAAACGCACATATCGGGCCGGCGATTATATGATTGAGTTTGAAACAGTGACGAATCTTGGCTTGTTTTTAGAGGTAGAATATTGCACCGCAGATGATGTGGACGTTGCGCATATCAAATCACAAATACAATCATTCATAGATGCGCTGGGGTTCTCTGTGTCGCCAGAGTTAAATGCGGGAAAGCCCGAACTGATGTTGCGCAAACAGCAGGGACTTTGAAATATTTTTTCTATATCCTGGCACAAAACCCGCCCGAAATGGGCGGGTTTATCGTGAATTGGATTGGCGTTGAATATATGCGCGGCAGATTCTGTGAAATTTAAATCGGGCCGTTCGCGCACAAATTTGTTCAGCGCGTTTGTAATATACTTTTCCATCGCGTGCCCAGGCGTGACACCAGAAACCGACGCACACCATTTGGTCGCGTGGAAACAATCTGGTTATCTATGTATTTTTTACAAAATTCTTGAAAGAATTTATCCAATTTGTCCGTGTTGCGCAGATATATGCCGGGCAACACGATTGACAACCCCAGAAACGTGCCGCCACGCCCGTCACAGTCCAGAAATGGCGTGTTTTTGTCCGGATACATCAGATAACTGTATACAACGTCCCCATTGGCCAGGGCGATACATATTCTCGAAAAACCTGAGTTGCTGTGGTGTGCAATCTATACAGTCAAACCCATGTGGCATACCATACATAACAAATGATATTTTGTATTTGTTTCTGGTGCTAACGCGTATTCCTCACTCTCCACAAATTGCACTGTGTGTCGTGTAATAAATAAACGTTGCAAAGACGTCTGCACTCGGTATCATATATAATATGGCTGAATATATTGATGCGCATTGTCATTATGTTGCCCAGCCCCCAGTTGGCGCGGTGTGTGGTTTTGTATATAATTCTGCGCGTGCGTCTGATTGGGCGGTGGCAATCGCTGCGCACGGGCCGGGGGCGTATGCCACAATCGGAATTCACCCGTGGTATGTGGCGGATGTGCCACCAGATTGGGGTGCGCAAATGGAACGGTTGTTGTGTGAAAATCCTGGTTTAATGATTGGTGAAATTGGCCTGGACGCGTCGCGGGGCGATGTGATGGGACAAATGCCGACCTTTGTCCGCCAGATTGAAATGGCCAACCGTTTTGGGCGTGTGGCGCATATTCACTGTGTGCGTGCGTGGGACAAGATGTTGCATGTTTTTGCCGGTGCAAAAATGCGCCAGCCGGTTGTTTTTCACGGGTTTAACGGCAACTCGGAAATTGTTGCGTCACTGTTGCGGCGCTCTGACGCCTATTTTTCGTTCGGGCCACGGGTTGCGCCACGGGCGGCGTCTGGCGTGCCGGTGGAACGCGTTTTGGTTGAATCTGATGCAGACGCGCCAAATGCGGCGTGTGAAATTCTGCCCCGGATTACAGAACAAATCGCAGAAATTTATGGACTGGCCCCCACAGACGCGTGCAAAATAATATACGATAACACAACAAGGATTCTTGAAAATGGCAGATAGACTGGCCAGAATAAAATTATTACTGGGCGACGAAAATGTTAAAAAATTACAGAACGCAACCGTTATGGTTGTTGGGTGTGGGGCGGTCGGCTCTTTCGCAATAGAGGCCCTGGCACGCAGTGGCGTCGGACACCTGGTCGTCGTTGATTTTGACAAAATAGAAGAATCAAACATCAATCGCCAGTTATTTGCACTGACGTCAACCGTCGGCACGCCAAAGGTATCGGTCGCCGCCGCCCGTGTGCGCGATATAAATCCAGACGCGGTGGTTGATACGTTTGATATGTTCTTTGATGACGCGCACGCCCCCGATGTTTTTCCTGATTTTGTGATTGATGCGATTGATTCTGTGCCGTCCAAGATTGCGTTGGCCGCCTGGTGTCAGGCGCGTAATATTCCATTTATATCCAGTATGGGCGCGGCGCGTAAAACTGACCCTACACAAATCAAAATTACAAGGCTATCAAAAACAACAGTGTGTCCATTGGCGGCCAAGATTCGCCGACTGATACGCGCGGCGCACATACCTGATTATCCCGTCGTCTATTCGACCGAGGCGGCAAACCCTAACGTCGCACCAAATCATACTTTTGGTTCAATGGTAACAATTACAGGTACATTTGGACTGATATGCGCAAATTATGTAATCAGACACATAGTTGATATGCACGAATAATGCGGCAATGTGTCCTGGTATGTTGCATTGTGTGCCATAGATTGCAGGGCTAAGAACGTTTTCCTAAGTCGTATAAACGGATTGCGATACATAATAAAGTTCGGTATAATTGTCGTGTCTGGATACAGACAATATTAAACCTGTTCAAAGGAGAAAAAACAGATGAGAGGACTGACAAACTATGTGTTGAAACCGTTGACATTTATTGGTGCCCTGAATTGGGGACTGATTGGTATATTCGGTTTTGATTTGGTTGCATGGATTTTCGGACCGGCCACCATTGCCAGCAGTATCATATACAGTCTTGTTGGTATTGCAGCATTGATTTGGTTGATTTGGATTTTTATTGACCAGCCCGCGACCAGCGAACGCTGATGTGGCGCAACAGTTTTCATGTCATTCTCGCCCCTGGCAAAACGCGTTGGGGCGTTTTTGTTGTATGAAATGGTATAAGTATTATCAGGCCAGATAATTATTTTTCTTTCATATGCATCAGTGCATTTGCGACAATTGTTTTTTCTGTTTTTTTAAGTTTCCACGTATCTAGTGCATGTTGAAATAATTCTGGTTTGCGTTCTTCAAATTCGTCTGGCATCATATCGCCTTTGATAGAATTGCATATCTGATGTGCCGGAAACAGGTTGTCACGATAATCTGTGCCACCGTGCGTGCGTGGGATATAGTGGTCAATAGACATTTTTTGATTTTTCAGGATTGGTTGACCACAAATGCTGCAATAAATGTCATCTCCCCCCAACAGCAGTTCAAATTTCAACGTAATCGTGATTTTGTGTGTTCCAGTGCGTTCCATGATGATTCCAAAGTTTAAGATTGTGAAATTTGTCTTATAATCATGTGGTCAGCATAGACTAAAAAAATATATTTTGTCAATCGGTTTATTACCAGTTCCTGCCCCGGTTTCTGTGTGTGGGGGTAAAATTTAAAATACAAAATTCGCAAGATAACAATATTTTGCAACAAGTCAATCTTTCGCAGGAGATACGCCAGAAGACACAAAATGGGTCACGCTGGTTACGGTTTTAATGGCGCTACTTGGAATCTGTCAGGTGTTGGAACAACATGGCGACCATATTTTAAATTCTAAACCATTTGCGTAAAAGGGTGATATGGGCGTTGTATTTTGTTGCGCTAGTAGGCTTTGTGATAGGCAACAATCTGCACAAACTTGTATTGAATGCGGTGAAGTAGCCATGCCTAGCGACAGGGTAAATTACCAGCTTGGTTGCGACGTATTGCAGCCTCAAGTTCGCGTAAAGACCGACACGCGGCAAAATACAACATAACAAAGTCTGTGCGATGGTTGGGCAAAATATCGTCAAAATGCGTATATTTCATAGACAATCCTTTTAAGGTTGTCGTATTTGGCATAATCTTTCGCCACTTGTCCAGTCATTTGTTCAAAAATATGACATACGGATTATATGGAAGTGCAACTGAAAAACGCAGATGCGGATATATCATCGGCACAGATAGTCCTGTTTGTTCGGCTGATAGACTTTCCAGAAGGATATCCTAAACCACTGCAAGGCTACTATGTAGAAATCTGGGGTGTGACGTATAAAGTAATGAACATCACACACCAGGATCAAGAAAATTGGTATTACACGAACAATGACACACGCAAGACAAGACATCAGAGAACAGATCGCAGAAAACCTAAGAGCAGAATTTGCAAATGTTTTCACATCACGTGCAAAGGTATTGTTCGACCAAGACATGCCTGCGGTGTTAGTTTATACAACCAATGAAACGATACAAAAAGAACGATGGGATTTTGATGGGTTCGGGAATTTGTTTCGTGATTTAGAAATTGCGATAGAGGTAGTGGACATCGGTAAAGACGATTTGGATAACAAATTGGATGGCCTGGCAGAACCCATTGAAAGGTTATTTGATGAACGGGAAATGCCAAATAGGAAGAACGCAGTATTGAGATTCAAAAGCACAGAAACGGATATGAATATCGTAGGCAATAACATATACGGTGCAATCAAATTGGCATTCGGTCTGACATACCAAACGGAAACCACAAATGAGTATTGAACAGGGAAGAGATATTTCGGAATTATTTCGGTATGATGAAAAACGGTAATGATTGGGTTCCGCATCAGTATGAACCACTGATAGACAAGACATTGTTTGATATTGTTCAAGATGTTTTAAAGGGCAAAAAGAAACAGAATTTCACTATGGGTGGTCCAGATAAAGATTTCATATTCCGCGGGTTGCTAAGATGCGGTCATTGTGGTGGTTGTATCACATCTGAATACCATATATCAAAAAGCGGTAAAAGACATAACTATCTTAAATGTAACAATCATGGTACCAGTAAATCAAATTGTCCACAATGCGTAGTCAGAGAAGAAGATATATTGCAGCAACTCAGTGATCAGATCTTTTCTCAAATCCATGTTAATGAGGATTTTATAAATGCGGTTAAATCCGGGGTCAAAGAACATATTTTGCAAGAGAATAGGGTTAATCGTGCATCTAAACAATCAATAGCATTACAAATACAAAGTGTAAGGAACAGAGAATCAAAGTTAATGGATTTGTATTTAAATGGTAAATGCACACAAGCATTATATGAAAAAAAGTCTGCGGAGTTTGAAGAAGAGATAAAAAAACTGGAAGCTGGACTCGAACAAAATAGCGATGTGTCAAAAGATGTTACAACTGCATTAAATCACATAATTGATGTTGCAGGACAGGCAGCGACGATCATGAATGGTTCGATAAATTCAAAAAAACGTGAATTTTTGAAAACTATATTATCGAACGGTGTGCTGACAGACAAAAGTGCTTGTTTTTACTTGAAAAAAACCTTCGACAAATTGCTTTTTGCGAAGGGTTGTAAACTGTGGCTCGGGCAACTGGACTCGAACCAGTGACATACGGATTAACAGTCCGTTTTTATTGACTTTAATAAAATTTAATATTTTGAAATAATCCTTGATATTCTGCGGTGTTTGCGCTATTGTCTGTTTAATAAGAATTAACCAAAATCGGTAGCAAAAAACGCCGTTGGTAGCAAATAGGTAGCAAAAAAGATGAAAATAGAGAAATCAAAAGGGATTACTGCTGGAGAGAAAAAGGTGGCTCAAATATGCGAAAAGAGCTTTTTGTCGTTATGGAGCTATCCCAATTTGTTTTATAAAACAAACAAAGAATTATGTGACGTTTTGATTGTTTTTGGAGATATTGTTTTTCTTATATCAGAAAAAACTTCTGAGTTTAAGCCAGAAGATAAAGATTTGGCCATAGAATGGGGGAGATTTAAAAGAAATATAATAGAAAAATCATATCGTCAGCTATATGGGGCCGAAAAATGGTTAAAATCTTTCCCAACTAAAATTTATATGGATGCAGCTTGTACTAAACCCTTTCCTTTAAACATAAGCAAGAATACAAAATTTATAAAAATATCCGTGATAAACGGACTGGATAAAATAAATAAAATTAGAGATTCAGCAGAAGAAACTGGAATAGAAATTCCTGCAGATATGCAATTGCTTACAATGAGAATTGATAACTATATACATTTATTAGATGACTATACTTTCCCAATTCTTTTTGAACAGTTAGATACAGCTTCAGATTTAATATCATATTTTATAAAAAAAGAAAATTTATTACAGAGTGGCAAACTGCTTTTTATTCCGCCAGAAAGCGACTTATTAGTTATGTTCTTATCTAATTTTGATAATAATACAGGAGAACATTGTTTTATTCCGAATTATGAACGATTTGATACGATTGTAATAGATAATCCTGAAGATCCTTATACATTTTTTTCGAGAAGAGAAGATGTTAAGAGGCAGGGGTTGGCCAATAGAAATAGCTATTTATGGGATTCGATTGTAGAAAATTATAACCATACTCTAATGGACGATAAACTAATTGGCGACGTAAGTTTTGAAGATAAAGTTAAGATTTCAAGAATTATGTCACAGGAAAATCGCTATTTTAGGAGAATTTTATCGGAAAAATTGCTGACCGGTTATAGCACGTTTAAAAGTTCAATTGAAAGGCGAGTTATGCTTATGCAGTCTCCAACAGATAAAGAACTGGCATATGCATGTATAATGTTGAGAAAAAATCCGGATGAAACAAAAGAAGATTATAAGAAGAAGGCATCTGTTTTAATTGAGCTGTATGCCAAAACAATAAAAATGAGATTTCCGCATTATAAAAAGATTCTTTGTTTCACAAAAACATTTCCCGTTACAGCTAGAGAAAATATTTATTTTTTCTTATTCGAGTCTGAATTGTCAGATATGGATAAAAAATATGTCAAAGAATGCGAAGTTCGCTATGGCATAGGTAGAACATTTACTCCCGTTATGTTTAGACATTCTCCAGAATATCCACAAAAACAAGAAGACTTAACGGTTAGTTTTTCAAAAAAAATACCTGTTAATTCCAAGTGTCCATGCGGAAGCGGTAGGAAGTATAAAAAATGTTGCGGGAGATTATCGTAGACATGCAAAATAACCGCTTTAACTTCACCGAAAAGGCCTTGGCAATACTACCAGTGCCGACCGACAAACGGCCCGTCGTATATTATGATGATGGTCAGGCGGGGCTTTGTGTAATTTCAACCTATGGTGGAACCAAGACGTATTATTTCTATATAAAATATCAAGGCGTGCCAAAGCGGGTTAAAATCGGGCGGGTGGGCGTGACCAAATTGGTTGATGCGCGTATCAAGGCGCGCGAATTAAAAACGCTTGCAGACCGTGGTCAAGACCCATCGGCAGAAAGAAATGATACTTTGCATGACATGACCTTAAAGCAATTCTTTGACGACATATATTTTCCACGTTATTCCCAGGTGTATAAGCGTCCCAAATCCCAGGCCAAGGACGAGTCCATGTTTCGGAACTATCTGGCGCCTGTGCATCACCGTAAAATGACAAGTATTACACGCGCCGACCTGGAACAAATCCATAAAGATCTGAACAGCAGAATCAGCCCATATACCGCCAATCGTGCGCTGGGACTGGTCAAGCATATGTATAACAAGGCGTTGGATTGGGGCTATCCTGCGCGCCACGGCAACCCAGCAATGGGCATTAAGATGTTTCGTGAAAAGTCACGTGAACGCTTCCTGATGCCAGATGAACTAAACCGCTTTTTTACGGCACTGGCGGAAGAGTCAAACGAACAGTTCAAGAATTATGTGTTGTTATCCTTATTTATCGGGCAACGTCGTCAAAATATGCTGGAAATGCGCTGGTCTAATATTGATTTAACGTTAGGAACTGCGCTATTTCCGGACTCAAAAAACGGCGAACCGCAACGCATTCCACTGATTACCCAAGCCATAGAAATATTAAAAAATATGCGGCAACATGCAACCGATGATTGGGTATTCCCCAGCAATGGTGGCAGTAAAAGTGGCCATGTGGAAGACTTTCATCGTCCTTGGTACGCTCTTTTAAAGCGCGCTCATATAGAAGACCTACGTTTTCATGACTTGCGTCGAACATTTGCCAGTTATCAGGCCATTAATGGTGCATCGTCCTTTGTCCTGGGCAAGGCACTGGGTGATAAAACCGATGCCGCGGTAAAGGTCTATGCCAGATTGAACGATGACCCGGTGCGTCAATCCATCCAATCCGCCGCAAATATGATGCTGGGGTATGCTGGGCAAAAAACGGACAAAAACGCGTAATTTTATGCAAAATAACGAAAAAGTGTGAAAATTAGTAAAACATTCGTTAAAAAAAGTGTTGAGTTTTTTCAAATATTCGTTGAGTTTTGTGTTAAAAAACTGTTTTTCTGGTAATATCTAGGAAAAATATTGACAACTTGGGAACTATCTGGTAATATCTGGGAAAATAAATATAAAACAGGAGTTCCCAGATGCCCAGCAATCGTGATATTGTAATCACCCCAGAAATGCTGAATAATATTGCCGAAATTGACCGTTTCACAGCCAGTTGGTCTGGCGGCATTGGTCGCCCCACCGCGGCGGAATTAAATGTTATGCGGCGTGTGGCAACCATTGAATCCGTTGGTTCTTCTAATCGTATAGAGGGTAACAAGATGACCGATGCCCAGATAGAGGAACTGTTTAGCCACATAAATCAGCAGTCATTCATCACCCGGGACGAGCAAGAGGTCGCAGGATATTCCGACCTGTTAAACACGATTTTTGAGAACTATAATGATATTCCGCTGACAGAAAATTATATCAAGCAGTTGCATAAAACCCTGTTGAATTATTCCGACAAAGATGAACGGCATCGCGGCGAATACAAGAAAGACAGCAACCGTGTGGCAGCCTTTGATGCGAACGGTAATGAAATTGGCTCTATATTTGAAACGGCAACGCCATTTGATACCCCGCGCCTGATGGAGGATATTGTTAAATGGACGAACAATACATTGGACGACCGGTTCTTTCATCCGCTGATAACAATCGGGGTGTTTGTAGTGCATTTCTTGTCAATTCACCCATTTACAGATGGTAATGGCCGTCTGTCACGCGCTTTGACGGTGTTGTTGATGCTGAAATCGGGCTATGAATATATGCCATACGCATCAATGGAATCTATCATAGAGGCCAGCAAGGACGCATACTATCGCGCACTGCGTGGCACACAAAAGACCATCTGGACTGATAAAGTTAATTACGAACCTTGGCTGACATTCTTTATCGGGTCGCTGGTAAAACAGAAGCGTCATCTGGAGACCAAGATTCAGAAATTGCAGACCGTGGCCACCAAGAAATTATCTGGCACTGCGCTGGCGATATTAAACCTGTTTGCAACGAAATCAGAAATGACAATGCCAGAAATTATGGCGCAAATTGACAAGAACCCAGAAACCATTCGCAAAGCCGTGCAAACCCTAGTCAAATCCGGAAAATTATCCAAACAAGGCACCACCAAGGGAGCGGTGTATGCGATATCATAAATAATCATAATACATTACTAGTACAGATTTTTACGACGTCAAACATGCTGCGAACCACTGCTCACCCAAAGGCCTAAAATAATAGAAACTTACAACAAACTCCAATGAATATAATTTATGTTAATACATCAACATTTTTAAACGATTCTGTATGAGCTCATCATTCTCATTATAAAAATCATCATGATTCCAAGCCACATCTGGCTCTTCTATTTTTTCAGGTAAAATTCCCTTTTCCTTTAAATATTTGATTATTATCAACTCTGGGAAATTATCTACCATACCTGTCCAAACTTGTTTGGCATTTTGCTGTATTAGCAATCGTATTTCATTACATATATCTATAGTCTTTCTAACAGAAAAGCCTGCTTCATAAAAGCATTGTGACATAATTTTAATAAAATGTTCTATCCCTCTCGCATTTTCAGGACTGTTTATATTTTCAATCTGCCCATACCCCAACTCTTTTACTGGAAGCGAATTCTTATCAAAAATCCCCCTCATAATAAATGCATAGTCTTCTTGCGAAATTGGGTTCAATATTTTCTTTGACTGCACAAATTTTTGAATATATCCTTCACCCGTATTAATTTCACATTTAGGGTGCCCATAATAAGCTTCACAAATACTGTCCATAAAGTCCAATTTTGTTGTAAGAAGTACAAACAAACCATCTATATCAAAGAAGTGTTTTATCGTTTCCAATGATTTTACCGCATAATCAGGACGGCACCTATCTATTTCATCAACGACCAAAACAACCTTGCTACCGGTGTCAGCAATCATTTTTTGTAGAGAATGCTTAAAATCACTCAAATCTTGTTTGTCTTGCTTTGGATTCGGTAACACATCGCCTATATTGATACCACTAAAAGCTTTTGCACCAAATTTAATTAAATTATTGGTAACCTGTATTGCTTTTTTCGTTATATCGTCCAGAATCTCTTTTGCGGGATTTAATTGCTGAATTATCTGACTAACAATTACAGGGAACGGATTTGCAACATAATCATTTTCCCATAGATTCAAATATACCGATTTCATTGGAATATCGCTGTCATATCTACACTTTTTTAAATATTCACAAAATCTGGTTATAAAATAAGTTTTCCCAACACCATAACCGCCTTCTAAGACCAATACATAAGGAGTATGTAAAGCCAAAATATCTTTTTTTAATTTTTCAGCAAATAGCTTTATTCCAGGTCTTACCTCATCATCAGGAAACGGGTTTTCTCTGTATTGATTTAATTTTTCCTCTGATAAATTGTAAATATTTGACAAATCCATAAAATCTCCTTGATATATGGCATATATAGAGTTTCCGAAATAAAATTCAAGTCTAAATAGTCTATATATAAATTGTTACCTGAATAAAACCAAGAATCACATCAGTTTGGATAGCCAAAAAGCTGATGAGAAGGACTAAAATCAGTCGTGAATCAATATACAATCATATGAATATGTATAAATTAAACCGCTTACTTTATTTTGTTTTTACAGAATTAGTTTGAGGCGCTCGTGGTTTCTTGGCTTTTGTTTTAATTGCTTGTTTAACAACAATTAATTGTTGTGCCTTTACCTGTCCAAACATCCCAGCAGATTCTTGCTTCCAAAAATCATCGCTGGTTATATCATCTGTTAAACAGTCCCCAACCTGAAAATGCCCATGCGGAAACTTTTTCATACAAAATTCAATCGCACGATAGTCAATATCAACACCATAAATATCTTCTTCATCTATCCATTTATAGATATTTAATGCCGCTGCCAACAAGTTCCCTGTTCCACAACATGGGTCAATTAAATTAAAATCACGGATAAACTCTGCATGCTCTGGCCCCATAGATGCAATTTCTGCCTTGGTTTTGCATTTAATATACTGGGGATATAACCGCTTTGCCATTGACAAAGCAAGTTTCTTTGGAGTATGAAAAGCCCCCGCCGCCTGACATTCTGCTTTGGTTAAACTCAGGTCACAGGCAGAATTGTTGCAATTATAAGATGTCCGCTGTCTTGTCATTACTTTTTGGCATCTGCAACTGTTTTTTCAATAATTTTTTGCTCGGCCGGTGTTATATCAAAATATTCATAAAATCGCTTATCTGTCCATGGTTGTGAATAATCATTCATGAATGGTAGCCATTGGCTAGGCATATGTATATCTTGATGCATTTTCAATAACAAATATTGAAAAAATACAGTTTTTGTAGAATTTATAAAATTAGTTGCCTCAATTAATTCATCAAATTTTATACTATATGGTAGCAAAGCACCGACTGGGCGACTATGTTGATTCTTTTGTATTGATTCTGTCCAATCTTTTCCATTTATCATACCATCTTGAACCAAGAAAGTTTGATAAAGCCCAATATAAGATTTTCTACCCCCATTTCCAGCTCTACCATTATCTTGTATTTCATTAACTTTTACTCTAATTCCATTCCTTTGTTCAACATCTATCTTTTGTTTTATCGTTGTATGCTCCATTGATTGGTTGATTATTTTTAATAAAATTTTAGTTAGAAGAGAATCTTGAAAGAAACCTTCCAACGAACAGCTTGTGTTCTTCCCCAGTTCATAAATACCCAAATCCATAGTAAATATTGCATCAAATATTCTGCCAACTTCAGTTGATTTATACACAGTTATACTTTCTATTTTCCCATCTAAATCGTCTTTATATCTTTTATAGTCTGTTCCTTGTTTATATTGCCGTAAAGGGTCTTGTAGCCATCTGACCGGTTGCAAACTTACACCATGCCCACCATTATCAACAATCATTTCGACCATTGATTTCAAAATTGGTAAGTGCAAATTGCCATAGGGGGGATTCATTATGAAAGACTTAAATTTCATAATCGTTTCCTTATTGTTTTCTAAAAATTTTGGGATGTTTGTGCTGTAAACTACAGAACAGTTCGGTCGCAGTAATTTCATAATTTCTGCTTCGCTGAAACTATCTGTGATATACATTTTTGTTGTATCATCGGTCAGCCAATAACCACCACATACAACAATATCAAAATTGCGATTATTTCGCATTTTGATGGCTAATTCTTGTGGCACTGGGCGACTGCCATCTTTTTTATAAATCCACAGCAGATTCAAAACCTCTGTTGGAATTATATTGCCATTTTTATCAAAACACTTGGTAACCTTGTTATTACAGAAACTTATTATTTGTTCCCTGCTACCTGCATCGCATGCTCGCAAAATTTCCAGAACATACCTGTAATCGATTCCTATGCCCATAAACTTACGGAATAATTGTCTTTCTGGGAATTTTTCTGCAATATTACGGCGACCAAATCGTTCTGCAAAATCATCAAACCCATTTGGCATACCAGATACCAAGAAATATGCCGGCAAATAGCGAACAACTGCATTTATAAATGCACGAACCTTTCTTTGATTACTTTCGCCATCACCATGGGATTTCTCACCAGAAATACTAACATATCTGCCATTTTCAACATATTTCCAGCGAATTGTTGATGGTGTTAACCCAGATTCATCAATATAAATATCATCCCATGTTCCGTCACCACCCAGATATGACCAAACATTTACCAATCCATTATTTGCACCAACTGGCATATCTCGTTGTTGAATATCATTACGATTTATATTGGTCAAACGGTCATCTTCTATTCCGCCCCATGGAATATAACCATATTTTACCAAATCATCTTTTAACTTTTCTATATGTGCTGCTAAATCTGGTTTTAACGGTTCTGATGGCAATGGGTCATCACCAGGTTTGGTTATTGGTTCTTCTGGCTGTTCATCATAATCATCACCACGTTCTGTTAACTGTAATTGCAACTGATGTGGTTTTTGTAAATCAGTTAATTTAACATTTGATAAATCAATCTTTTCCGCCAGTTTAACCAAATCAAAATCAATAGAATCGGTAATTTTTTCAATATCCCAACTGGATGTAAATGTATTAAATATCTCTTCAAATGTATAATTTTGCCGTGTTAATGTATGGTCGCGGATTTGTATTGTTGATAATGCACGTTCATATTCAGCCTTGTAATTACTGTCACATGCACGAACAAGCAAATGATTTTTGATAAATGTATCAATAAGTTGCAGTGTTCGCCCCTTATTATAATCAATAACATAGGCTTCTTTTTTTGTTCCATTTGGCGTTTTACTGCGAAATGCCGCCTGAATATAACTTTCTGGTGATGTCATGTCTGAAATCATTATGACTGCATGACAATCTGGGAAAGACACCGCTTGTAACCCCTTGCCGAGTGTCACCAACAAATGAATTTTATCTTTTTCTGTTTTGCAGTCACGATTCCAGTCCTTGAACCGCTTTTCGTTATCTTCTATATAATCTTCATCATCTTTATCTTTTGTGCTGGCTTTAACACATTTAATTGCCAAATGTTCATCACGTGCCAATTCATTTATGGCATTTGCAACTAAATCACAATATCGTTTCCGCGGTGGAACAACAATTATTGCATTTTGTATATCCAATTCGCCACTGCGTATATGTAATTTGCCACCATAAAATGTTGCTTTTACCCACTTTTTTACCTGTCCTTTGGCGTCATCAGAGTCAAAAAATTCACCAAATGTACTGTCCGTTTTAAAGAATTCATTTTCTGGAGTGACATAAACCAGTTCTGGATTTTTTAATCTAAATTTGTCTTTATCTGGTGCTTTGGCATAATCTTCTGCCTCGTCCAACACACTGTATACATATGAATTACTATCATTATAGTTTTCATTAGATTTTAATCTAAATGGTGTTCCGGTTATATCTATTTGAATTGTTGGATTCAATATACCAATCGTTCTTTGTGCACGGTCAGTCATACGGGCAAAATGTGCTTCATCAAAGAATACCGCAACACAATCTTCTTTATTAACATTTGGAAACTTTGCCCTAATGCCATCCAACCCCTTGCCATCAAACCACTGCTTACTGGCAAAAAATAGGCATTTATTGTTTTCTAGGTCTTCTTTGCTAGGTTTTACATCAGAATCATACATAAACAGTTTAAATTTACATGACTGGTCAAATTTATAATAATCTTCACGAACTGCCTGCTTTGCATCCAGTTTTGCTGATATAAAGAAAGCATATTTCTTATTTGGATACTTTTCAAATAAATGATTCAGCATTTCAAATGAAACAACCGTTTTACCAAATCGTGGCATTGCAAATAATCCAAACTTAGATTTTTTGGCATCCACAGCTTGTTTAAACTTATCAAAGGCCTCTTGCTGTCTAACTCTTAATTGATATTTGCCGCCCAATGGTGAACCTGTTTCAATATGGTTCAAAACACGTTCTATTTCATCTGTTGATGTATTAAACCATTCTGTCGCAATCTGTTTACAACCAATATTTCGTAAAATCTTGTGTATATCCTTATCCAGTGATTTTTCCTTGTTATCTGGATTTGGAAAATCAACAGACCGATAATTAATATCGGTTATGTCACTCATGCTGATTCTGGCACCATCTTTGGCTGATTTACCTAATTCTTCTTTTATTCTGGCAGTGGCAGCACTTTCTGTGGACATACCAAAATATTTGATGGCGGTTGGGTCAACCTCGCCAACACAATATGTCTCACCCGGAACAATTTCATTAAACTGCCGCTTGGTTGTATACCAGTAAATAATCATTGTTTTGGACATAATTACCCGCTCAATAGAGTTTATCTATTTTGATGAAGGTAATAATGGTTAAGCTTCTTTGTTATAAAAAGTATTGGATTTCCTAGTAAGGATATATTATCATTTAAGCGTTCGTTTAATGAGTTAAATTATTCCTCATCAGAAACCTATCCAAAGTAGCTGCAGTTACATGCAATTTTTTATAAATTTTACGTTTAGAAAATCCATTATCTAGCCAGTTACAAATATCTTTTTTGTGCTTATCTAATTTGTATTGAGAATTTTTTATCCCCAGCTGTCGTCCTAATTTAATACCCATAGCTTTTTTGCACGCAAGTGCTTCACGAGTTCTCATGGATACCATTTCTCGCTCGATTTCTGCAGCCAACCCAAAGGCAAAGGCCAGTACTTTGGATTGAATATTATCGCCAAGTTCATAATTATCTTTAACCGTATAAACCTTGGCTCCAATTTTCATACATTGTTCCAGTATCCGCATTATCATAAATAGTTTGCGTCCAAGTCTGGACAATTCACTGCACAAAATAACATCATTTGGTTGTATTTTTCGCAACAAACCACCCAACGCACGATTTTCAGGCTCTTTTGTCCCAGATATACCGTCATCTTCAATATATTTATCTATATGCAACCCCAAGGATGTTGCTTTTGCTTCTATGCCCAATTTTTGGTTGGCACAATCTTGTTTGTCTGTACTGACCCGTATGTATCCATAAACCATATTTACCCCCGTTATTAATCATCGGTAAATATACCAGTTGCCGTTTCGCGGTCCTGCATATTGGGATTAAAACCATATTTATTGCCAACGCCCAGACGTTCAGCGGTAATTTCACGGGCAATATCGGCAATGCGTATCTTTTCGCATATGCCGCGCCATTTGGTGACCAAGCGTTCAAATCTGTCTGTTTTTATGGTTTGAACGTGTAATTTGACCAGGTAATTTTGCCGGCGGGTTTGCCAATGCTCTAACTTATTATGTTTGCGCCGGACAGATTCATTTGATTGCTCTATCTTTGTAATTTCTTGCTCGCATTTACGGATTTCGAACATGTACCAATGTTCGGCCTGATAAGACCTGTTTATTTTATCAATATATCGGTCCAGCAATTCTTGGGCAGATTTATGCGTCATAACGCCTGTTGACATCATGCGCTGGTCATCCGCCTCCATATCCTGCCACTCTTTCTTGGATTTACATTGTCCCAGCGCAATATCGGCCAATTTACGGTCGTATTCTTTGTGCCGACAGTCGATAAAGTGACGGCCAGATTCCAGCGTGCGCTGGCGATGCTCGCGCTGGGCTTTGGCCAAGTTATCATGCAGTGTTTGTTCTGTTGGTTGTTGGGGCGTTGGCTGCATAAATTGGCAATATTCTTGGTAAATGCTGTTTTGTTGGGCGAGTGTCATCATTTCCTCCCGCGGTATAGGGGTTGATATGAATATTTAATTTAAAACGGTATTGTTGGCCAGCCAGGCGTCAATGTCCGCCTTGCGATAGCGGATGCGATTACCCCAACGCACAAATGGTATTGGGTTCTTGCCATAATGCCGCCAAGTGTTCAATGTCCCAACGGTTGTGCCAAGGTATGCGGCGGCTTGGGCTTGTGTTAATAGTATTGAATCGTTTATCATAAAATTACCTCTTGGTTGCTGTGTATAACCAATATGAAGTAGTGAATGACAATTCTCAATTGTATAACGGGCGAAAAAAACAATAAAAAAAGCGAAAAATCGTATATTGTTTTTCGCTTTTCTTATATTAATTTTCACTTTTTTATTTTCGATTCTCTTTTATAATGTCTGTTACATAACCTCTTACTGTAGTAAAAGGTATCTCCATTCCCAATTTATTTGACACCCATTCTACGCAACTAATAATTATTAACTTTTGTTGGCAGCCTGGATTTGCATTCATAAAATCCATACAAAACAATTTTAATGCGCCTAATTCTTCTTCTGATAATGATTTTCTACGACCTCTGAGCTTTTGTTTTGATAGTTCGATTGCGGTATCGTATAGAAAAATATTGTCCAACTCTTGTACAACTGTTGTTTTGCTATGTTTTATTGGGAATTCTCGTAATAAATCTTCTAGAGATATAAATAAATTTGAATAATAATGTTCATTTTCAGAATTGCCATCTGGGTCTTCTAATGTATTGAAATCCCAATTAATGAAGTCAAATATTATCTCTTCTGTGTCAATGCGTTCGAAAGCAATTTCATTATTATCAATAATCACAGAATTGTCTTTAACATATCTTGGTAATCCATATAGAGCGATTTTTTGTTCTCGAAGTAACACGAACAATTTATGATAAAAAACCTCCATATACTCATAAAAGATGTTGGTATTTTCCTCATTTTCTTCAAAATTATCAGTTAGCGGAGTACCGTCAATTGCATTTAAATGCGGTAAAATAAATTCATAAAAGTATAGAAGCATATCATCTAAAGGGCCATCTTCAAAATATTGCATGCTAGTTGCAGTATATTTATCTAAAATCTCTACAACAGAATATTCTGGGAATCTATCAAATGCTATCCACATTAGTCCTTCTCGAAGAGAGCAGAAATTGCCAAGCTTTTGTGGCTTTAATATATATTTTGTCATATTGAATCTCTAATTATCGTCATAAAAATGATAGTCAATAATTCTTAACAATCCAAGCATTTAGTTAGTATAAATACACGCCATCGGTAGCAAATAGGTAGCAAAAAGAAAATCAATAAAAACAGGGCTTCGGGTGGAAACCCTGGAATCCTTGGCTCGGGCAGCTGGACTCGAACCAGCGACATACGGATTAACAGTCCGTTGTTCTACCGACTGAACTATGCCCGAATAGCCC
>OIZS01000033.1_pt1 | contig 93022 bp, 71 predicted proteins | sample 1588641 | NCBI WGS metagenome assembly OIZS01 (sample SAMN03283240) | human gut metagenome | biome: human-associated habitat; material: feces | host: Homo sapiens | place: Peru | collected 2012
GAGCCGTGCCGATGGTAGTGTAGCATTCGCTATGTGAGAGTAGGTCATTACCGGGTATACTGACAGTGCAAGGAGCGGTAGTTCAGTTGGTTAGAATACCTGCCTGTCACGCAGGGGGTCGCGGGTTCGAGTCCCGTCCGTTCCGCCACTTATTAGAGAAAGATTAGCATCCGGTTGGATGCTTTTTTTTGCCCTGAATTTAATGTTTACGCCGTTTACATTAAATAAATGGAATTTAAAAAAACGAAGTTTATTTTTCGATTTTTACTAAGTTGCATAATTGATTAATCGGCTTCGATAATGGTAATATAATAAATCGGTGATATTTTAAAGTACATTATAGTGCCCAGTATATTTGTGGCTCTGCCTCTTGTTTTCACCGTTTATAAGATAATTAAAAGCGTTAGCTACCGTTTAGTCTTGTGGCTCTTGTTACTTGATCAAACGTCATTTGGGGCTGAAACCGCAGGTTCTCAGTGGGTTCATTCATTAGTCAGTGACCGATTTCTATGAAAAGTTTAATTTTAGTTACCTCACCACCAGCTTGTGGTAAGACTTATGTTTCCAAGGCAATTGCCAAAAAGCTTGATCATGTCGTTTATCTTGATAAAGATACTTTAATTGTTCTGTCTAAACAGATTTTTAAAGTGGCAAACCAGGAATACAATCGCAGCTCTGATTTCTTTGAAGAAAATATTCGTGATTACGAATACTATGCTGTCCTTGATTTGGCTTTTGAAGCTCTTGAATACGAAGATAACGTACTCATCAATGCACCATTTACTCGCGAAATCCGTGATGTTAAATATGTTGAAGATTTACGCGCTAAGATGGAAGCTATGGGCGGTCGTTTGGTAATCGTTTGGGTAGAAACTTCTCCTGAAACTTGCCACCAGCGTATGATCAAGAGAAACTCAAGCCGTGATACTTGGAAGCTTGAACATTGGGACGAATACATTGCTAGTTGCAACTTCGAAATGCCAACCAACATCGGTGAAGTTTTAGTGTTTAAGAATAACAGTGGCGAAGAATTCGACGAATCTCTTGAAAAGATCGCTAAGCTCTTAAACTAAGCTTAATTTAAAAAAGTTTAATCAAAAAAAAGCCCGCAGTTGCGGGCTTTTTTATTAGTTAAATTGATTGTTATTGATATCTGTAGCCTGTTCTATATATTCACCGTTTGGTGAATAGCTCTCTGAGTTTATGGCTGGGAAAATGTTTAGGAACAGTAAAAATACCGCCATGACACAGACCATGCTGTAATGGTATGAATCTCTGAGTTTATAGAACTTATCAATGAATAGGAGCACCGGTATTAGGGCGAAATCAAAGCAAATGATAAGCTCGCTTGAATTTAGCAAGTGAGGAGCTATTGCAGCATAAATAACGATGCTAGCGATAACTGCTAGTGCTAATAAGCTAAGGAGCTCTGAGCTTGATTCAGCCCCTGTTCTTTTAAAGATAATACCTTTGGTTTGTTTAATCATAAGGTAGTTGCTGGCTAGACTAAAGGCGAGTGATATAGAACCTACGGCATAAACGGCTCCAAGCCAAATAGTACGAATAATCTGATTTAATTCAAAGCTATCGGACATCCAACTAAAATCAGTGGAAAATAGCATGCCATTAGTACCTAAGGTGGAACTAAATCTTAACCAATAAAGCATTGATTTAAGCATTGGGTAGACGTGTATCAGCCCGTAGCCATAGCTTGCATCACTTGTTATAGAGTCATACGGTAATGGAAGTTTACTTGGCTCTAAAAATATTGGTAAAAAAGTAATGCCTGTTACTAAAAATCCACTTATAAGTCCACTAAGATTGAGTCTAATAATGCGTCTAAGTAGCAAAAAAACACTAGTTAAGGCTAAAACGACCCATGCGTAATGGAAATGCGCACACCAACCGATAGCCACTAAGTGGAGGAATAACCAAAAGCGTTGCCCTGAGGCATTGTTATCAATTTGGTTGTAGTAGTTCATCTTTACTACAGACAGTAAATAACAAGCCGTACCTAACTCAAGGAAAGCTATGTATTCAAGGTTAGAGGTGTAAAGCATCCATGGCGCTAAAAGGTAGATAGCAGAAAACCATAGCATGGTATTACGATGCAATAGGCTCTTTAAAGCGACAAATAAAATGAAAAATGAAGCTAATCTAAGCAACAAGACACTTATTGCCGGAGAAAGTAAATGTTCATAGAGTCTGATTGGTATAGTGGTAACCAAAGTAGCAATGGTATCAAAGCTAAAATCAAATATACCTTCAGTATAATGAATGCTGTAGGCTTTAGTCAGGATATTGATACTTTCATGACTAGGTATTTGATTGGTGCAATAAAGCAAAGCCAAGAAACAATGGATAAGGACTAAAAACCCAATGACACATATAGGCGTTATTTTATTCATATATCTCCCATGATTCTCTTCATCTGTAAAATAAAATGCATAGTAGAAGAGAGGTTGTCATAAGCTATTATATCTATGTTTGCCGAGATTACACGGGACAAACAGCCCTTAAAGATCGATTAAGAGAGCTCCGTTATGGTTTTAACATATTCATAATCGACAGTTGGATTGTTTTTGGTTAAGTAACGGCGCAAAAGATCTAAAGCCATAAATGAACCATAAAGGCCTAAGCGGTTTAAGGAAACCCCAAAACGGAAGTTTTGGTGATAGGTAAAATGGTTCTTTTTATCTTCAAGCGTAATGGTTAAATCGCGTTCTTGTCCTTGATGATTAGGTTTTAGTGGTTTAATACGCAAAATAACCGCATCATCGCTAACTTGAGTTAGGGCACTATTTATGGCACCACTTACGTGAGGAATTACTTTTGTTAAGGAAAAGATAGTTCCGTTTGAATTCCAATCTTCAATCAATAATGGGCGTTCGTTTAAACCTTGGGCAATTTGCTCATAAAAGTCAAATTTATGGTTTGCAATTAAGTATGGTTTAGCAGCTTTTTGAAGAATATTTTCTGCAGTTTTAAAATCAGTGTGCTCAGCATTTTCAGAGATAAGCTTAATTTCAATATAAGGATTATCAACTCGATAACCAAGGACGATATTATCAGGCCAAGTTTCTTGTTCGAGGATTTCGCCTAGCTTAGATTCGCCAATCCCAAAGCTATAAAAAAGTTCGACTTTTGAGTGGGAGGCTACAGGGTAAGTGGTTTTAAGAAATGGAATGATCCAATCGGTAACCATTTTTTTAAATTCACTAGGGACTCCTGGGGTGAAGATAAAGATACAATTTTGGATCGTGAGCTTAAAGCCACAGGCTGTCCCGATGGCGTTAGGAATAATTTCAGCACCAACCGGAATTTCAGCCTGAATAATATTGTTGCTTGGCATTTCCTTGTTTCGTTCTTTAAACCAAGCTTCCATTTTGGCGACTAACTTCGGATTCAATTTTATGTCTACATGAGCAGCTTTAGCGGCAGCATAACGAGAAAGGTCATCAGAAGTTGGCCCCATTCCACCATTAACAATGACGACATCGGCATTAGGTGCTCGTTCATTAAAAATATTAACTAATTCATCAAGGCTATCACCTACGGTGGTGCGACGATGAATTTTTAAGCCGATATTTAAAAGTTCAGCAGATAAAAAAGTGGCGTTAGTATCGGTTATATATCCGCACAGGACTTCATCCCCAGTTGAAATCATTTCAATATTCATGGTTGAGCCTTATGTTTAGGTCAAAAAGTTTTAGTTGCTACTATCTTATCGCTCTTACATTGAGAATTAAATTTAAATATTGATTTAATGTAGTATAAGGCAGTAGGTGATAATTAAAAATTCTGAATTGTCATGATGAAACAGTATACAATATGCAAATGATCCGTTATTTCGGTTTGGTCCGAACTTTTAAGCATTTTGAAACATCGGAGTCAAAGATATGCCTATTAATATTCCAGATACCCTGCCTGCGTCAGCCATATTGCAAGCAGAAAAAGTTTTTGTGATGACCGATTCAAGGGCTGAACACCAAGATATTCGTCCGCTTAGAGTCCTTATTCTTAATTTGATGCCTAAGAAGATTGAAACTGAAACTCAGTATCTGCGTAAATTGTCAAATACCCCGCTCCAGGTGAAGGTTGATTTACTTCGTATTGATGACCATGTATCAAAAAATACTCCTAAAGCGCACTTAGATTCTTTTTACCAGAGTTTTGATGAAGTTCGTGATAGCTATTACGATGGGATGATCATTACAGGTGCTCCTTTAGGTAAAGTACCATTTGAAGAAGTTAAGTATTGGGATTCCTTAGTTGAAATCATGAAGTGGTCATCTGAACACGTAACCTGCACTATGTTTAGCTGTTGGGCCGCTCAAGCTGCGCTAAATGTATTTTATGATTTGCCAAAGATTACCCGCGCTAAAAAGCTTTCTGGGGTTTATCGTGAACGTCGAGCTCAGACTCCGGATCCATTGATTCGTGGCTTTGATGATTTCTTCTTAGTTCCACATTCAAGATTTGCTAATTTTGAAACAAAATTTATTGAAGAAAACACCGATCTTGAAGTATTAGCTGAATCAGAAGAAACAGGGGTATACCTTGCGGTTTCTCCAGATAGAAGACAAGTTTATGTAACAGGTCACCCTGAATATGATGCTCAGACCTTAGATAATGAATACCGCCGCGATGTTAATGCTAATTTAAATCCAGCGGTGCCGGAAAATTATTATCCAAACAATGATCCTGCTAACCAGCCACAGTGTACTTGGCGTAGCCATGGTTACTTGTTGTTTGCCAACTGGCTCAACTACTATCTCTATCAAAATACACCTTTTGATATCACGCAAAAACGTTAGTTTTTGTAATATGGCTTAAGTTAAGCTCAAGATGACAGAAGGGAATTTTTTCTTCTGTCATCATTGTTTAAAATATATACCTTCGGCCATTAATGCTTGAATTAAAGTTTGCCGAAAATATAAATTTATCCATAAAGTAAAGCTTATAGGGAAATACTCGTGAAAAAAGCTTCCTGCTATCAGATTTTAGAACAAGAACTTCAGCAAAGAATACTTATTCTTGATGGAGGCATGGGGACCATGATCCAGCGTCAGGGCTTAACTGAAGCTGATTTTAGAGGGACCCTTTTAAAAGATAGTACCTTCGATCTTAAAGGATGTAATGATATTTTATGTCTAACTAAGCCTGAAGTGGTTCAAGGGGTATACGAAGCATATTTGGAAGCTGGGGCTGACATTATTGAAACTAACAGCTTTAATGCTACCAAAATTCCTTTGCAAGATTATGGTTTAAGCGACAAGGCGTACGATATAAACTATGCAGCTGCTAAACTAGCGGCAGCGGCGGCAGCTAAATTTTCAGCATTGACCCCAAATAAGCCACGTTTTGTGGCGGGGGTGTTAGGCCCAACTAATCGTACTTGTTCTATTTCCCCAGATGTAAACGACCCAGGGGCCAGAGCGGTTACGTTTGATGAGCTTAAGGATACGTACGCCGAAGCAGTACGTGGTCTCTTAGCTGGCGGGGCTAATATCATTATGGTGGAAACCATATTTGATACGCTTAATGCTAAAGCTGCGGTATATGCCATTGAAGAAGTTATGGCGGAACTTGGGCAACGCTACCCAATAATGATCTCAGGGACTCTAACTGATGCTTCTGGGCGTACCTTAAGTGGTCAAACTGCCACGGCTTTTTATTACAGCATGCGTCACTCTGGCGCCATAAGCTATGGTTTTAACTGCGCTCTAGGGCCAGCTGAACTTAAACGTCACGTTGAAGAATTATCGTCTATTTGTGGCGAATATGTTTCGGTCCATCCAAATGCTGGTTTGCCTAACGCTTTTGGGGGATATGATTTAACCGCTACTTTAATGGCCGACCATATTAAAGAATGGGCTCAAGCAGGTTTATTAAACATTGTTGGTGGTTGTTGTGGGACTACACCTGAACATATTAAAGCCATCGCTGAAGTAACCGCTTCATTAGCTCCGCGTAAACGTCCACAGTTAGAACGTTTTTGCCGTTTAAGTGGATTAGAACCATTAGATATCAAACCAGATTCGTTATTTATAAATGTTGGTGAACGTACTAATGTTACAGGTAGTGCCAAATTTAAACGTTTAATTAAAGACGGTCTTTACGAAGAAGCGGTGGACGTGGCCCGAGCTCAAGTTGAAAACGGGGCGCAGATTATCGATATCAACATGGACGAAGGCATGATTGATGCGAAAGCCGCCATGGTGAGATTCTTAAATTTAATTGCGGCTGAACCTGATATTTCAAAGGTACCGGTGATGATTGACTCCTCAAAGTGGGAGGTAATCATTGCAGGTCTTAAGTGTGTGCAGGGCAAGTGCATAGTAAACTCTATTTCCATGAAGGAAGGGGAAGAGATCTTTTTAGCTCATGCGAGAGAGTTAAGACGTTACGGGGCGGCTGCTGTGGTTATGGCGTTCGATGAAACCGGGCAGGCGGATACCTATGAACGCAAAATAAGCATTTGTACTAGAGCATATAAGCTACTAACAGAACAAGTGGATTTCCCTCCGGAAGATATCATTTTTGACCCGAACATCTTTGCTGTAGCGACAGGGATTGAAGAACACAATAACTACGCCTTAGATTTTATAAATGCAGTTGAAACCATCAAAAAAGACCTTCCTTTCGCCATGGTTTCAGGTGGGGTATCTAATGTTTCCTTCTCCTTTAGAGGTAATGAACCATTACGCCAAGCGATCCACACTGTCTTTTTATACTATTGCATCCGTAATGGCATGGACATGGGGATTGTAAACGCAGGCCAGCTCTCGGTTTATGATGATATTCCATTAGAACTTCGCGACCGAGTGGAGGCTGTAGTTTTAAACACTGCTCCAGATGCGACAGAAAAGTTACTCGATATTGCGGAAAAGTATCGTCAAGGTGGGAGCTTAAACCGTCCAGGCGATGGCCAGGCAAGTGATGCCTTAGCTTGGCGCGAGTTACCGGTTGATAAGCGTTTAGAGTATGCCTTAGTTAATGGGGTCACTGAATTTATTGATGCGGATACAGAAGAAGCAAGACTTGCTCAAGCACGCCCAATTGATGTAATTGAAGGCCCATTAATGAACGGGATGAATACTGTAGGTGATCGCTTTGGGGCGGGGAAAATGTTCTTGCCACAGGTGGTTAAATCCGCCCGTGTTATGAAAAAAGCCGTTTCTTATTTGGAACCTTTTATTAAGACTGGCCAAGTTGCGGGTAAATCTGCAGGTAAGATTCTGATGGCGACCGTAAAGGGTGACGTGCACGATATCGGTAAGAATATTGTAGCTGTAGTATTACAGTGCAATAACTATGAGATTGTTGATCTTGGAGTTATGGTGCCGTGCGAAGACATTATTAAGACTGCGCTTAAAGAAAACGTAGATTTAATTGGTTTATCAGGCCTGATTACGCCATCTCTTGATGAAATGGTGCATGTAGTACGAGAACTCGAAAAGCACAATATCCGTATTCCGGTGATGATTGGGGGCGCCACTACTTCTAAAGCGCATACTGCGGTTAAGCTTGAACAAGAGTATTCTGCGCCGGTGGTCTATGTTAGTAACGCTAGCCGTGCGGTGACTGTAGCCCAAAGTTTGCTTTCAGAAAACAAACTAGAATTTGTAGCCAAATTAAAACGCGAATATGCTTTTGAGCGCCATCTTTATGAATTAAAGTACGCTAAACAAACTACTATTTCGTACCAGGAGGCTTTAGCCAATGCCTTGCCATATGATGAAAATGTGCGTGCTATTCAAGCGGCTAAGAAGGCTATAAATGTAGTTGAATGTCCACTTAGTGAGGTTAGACGCCTTATTTGGTGGCAAGGGTTCTTCAATGCCTGGGAATACCGTGGTACTTATCCAGAAATTTTATCTGATCGTCGTCAAGGTCAATCAGCAACTAAATTGTTTAAAGATGCCCAAGCGTTACTTGATCGCTTGATGAATGAAAATTTATTGACTATTAAAGCGGTAGTTGGGGTTTGCGAGGCTAAACGCCAAGGCGATATGGTTATTGCAGTTACCAACCCTGAAAATGGGGAAAAGGTTAATTTCGCCTTCCCAAGACAGCAAACAGCAGAAGCTCGTCGCGGTGAACATAATTTATGTTTAGCTGACTTTGTGTCGCCAAAAGAAGATACTATCGGCTTGCTAGCTGTTAATGCAGGAATAGTCGATGAAAGGTATATGGCTAGTTTGAAGGCTGACCAAGACATTTACGAACAAATGTTACTACAGACTTTGACCGATCGCTTAGCAGAAGCTGCGGCTGAATATGTACACTTTAAGGTTAGAACTGAACTTTGGGGGTATAGCGATGAAACCTTTGCTGATTTAGAACAAGGTAAGGGGTATCGCGGTATTCGTCCGGCGCTTGGCTATTCATGCTGTCCGGATCATCGCCTAAAACGTCTTGTTTGGGAGATGTTAAAACCAAATGAAAAGATTCAGTTACAACTGACTGAAAATATGGCTATGCATCCTGCTAGTGCTGTTTGCGCTTTAATGCTTGCGGATAGTAGAGTGCGTTATTTCTCAGCAGATGGCATTGATAAAGAACAGGTACAAGCCTATGTCGATATAGTCGGTGGAACTATAGATGAAGCTGAACGGATGTTTGGCGTGCATTTAGGTTATATCCCTGAAGGGACTAAGGGTGAAGATTAGCTTTAACTTGAGGAAGTTAATCTAACCATAAAGCGTTATGAAAGTCCTGATTCAAACAGATTTACACTTGTAACTCCAAAGCCTGAAAATGGTGTACGATTACAAGCTACACTTGACAATCAGAACCCCACGGGCTTACCCGTGGGAGCAGTCAGAAATTTATTATGTTAAAATAACGTGCGGAAAAAAATTAAAGGCCACTATCAGATGATAGTGGCCTTTATTGTTGTGTTAAGACCGACAAAGCTAGTCTTAAAGTTAAGCAAGCTTTAGATGAACTTAGTTGGCTTGAGCGGCTTTATTAGCCTTTTCTAAGAATTCTTCAGCAGAAATGATATTCCATGCTTCATCATTGTTCAGCGGGAAAATAGCAAGTTCAATCTTATTGGCTTTAAGCTGTGGAATCCACTTTTCAAGAAAAACAGCTAGAGGCACAGGTTTAGCTGAAAAACCACGCCCAAAAGATTCGTCAGTAGCATGTTCAGCATAGTAAGCTGCGTATTTTTCATGACACCATACAGGGATGGTAGGGATACCGTCTTTAGCTTGATTTGCAGCTTCTTCAGGGGCAGTTGGAGTGTCGGCTACTTCTTCGTCATCAGAAGACATATTGAGCATCAAGAGATCTTCTCCGTTTTTAAGAACATATACATCGAGACCTTTGATGATTTTTATAAAGAATTGATGTTCTCTGTAGTCTTCATTTAACTGCAAAGTGGCGTTAAATTCACGATCTGTAATTTCGTAGCTCATGGCTTATCCTTTGGTTATCAAGCTCTTGTCATGTTTAGGGCAAATCTCAAGAGCTGAGAGTGAACTACTCACCACCTAAAGAGGTGGGAGCTTCGTAATTACTCATTAGAGTAATTCTAAAGAAGTTTGATAGCTATGCTATCCTTATTCTCACAGGTGTGTCCACTTCACCCCTACTGTATAGGACTTCTAAGTCCACTACATTACCTTTTTTAGTATATTATCATGTATTTAAGCTCAAAAGAAGTAAGAGCAAAAAAAACAATTCATCTCCCACCTAAAGAGGAAGGAGTCTTCTTGGAGATTTTAGATAAAATTTGCTCTTAATATATCACAAAGGTATCCTAACTCTTAAGAATTTTTTTGAGAAAAGCGCCAGTATATGATCCAGCTGTAGTACTGATGGTTTCGGGGGTGCCAACGGCTATAATTTGTCCACCACGATTGCCACCTTCTGGCCCTAAATCCACAATCCAATCCGCACATTTTATCACGTCAAGATTGTGTTCAATCACGACGATAGTGTTACCGGCATCGCGTAAACGCATCAAAATTGAAATCAACATCTGCACATCTTTAAAATGGAGCCCGGTTGTTGGTTCATCAAGAATATAGAGCGTGCGACCGGTACTACGAGCAGACAATTCTTTAGCGAGCTTAATGCGTTGCGCTTCGCCGCCGGAGAATGTTTTAGCGCTTTGTCCAAGTTTAATGTAACCAAGACCTACATCTGATAGTGTTTGCAGTTTGTTGGCTATAGTCGGATAGGCGCTAAAGAAAGCTAAGGCTTCTTCCACTGTCATATCTAAAACTTCAGCGATATTTTTATTTTTATAGCTGATATCTAGAGTTTCTTGGTTATATCGCGCGCCATTACATTCTTCACATTTAACGTAAACAGTAGGCAAAAAGTTCATATCGACTTCAATTACGCCACTGCCACGACATACCGGACAACGACCTTCCTTGTTGTTAAAAGAAAATCTACCTTTAGTAAACCCGCGACTTCGCGCTTCGCTTGTTTGGGCAAAAAGTTCGCGAATAGCAGTAAAAAGATCGGTATAGGTGGCAGGATTAGAAGACGGTAGTCTTCCGATTGGGCTTTGGTCGATATTGATAACTTTATTAAAATATTCGACGCCATTTAATTCTTGGAAATGCGCGGGGCTATCCATGACATTTTTATTTAAAGCTTGATGGATAGCAGGGTATAAAGTGTCATTTATGAGGGTGGATTTTCCTGAGCCTGAGACCCCTGTGATACAAGTTAGGACGCCAACTGGGATTTTAAGATCGACATTCTTAAGATTATTGCCACTAGCTCCCTTTAATTCCAAAAAATTTTGGGCAACTTGTCGGGAGGTAGGCACAGCAATTTTTTCCACACCTTTTAAAAAGCGCCCGGTTAAAGAGTTTGGACAATTCATGATGTCATTTAAAGAACCTGAAGCTACAACTTCGCCTCCATGTACTCCGGCGCCAGGGCCTATGTCGATGATGTAGTCAGCAGCTCGCATTGTATCTTCGTCGTGTTCTACGACAATGACGGTATTACCTAAGTCGCGTAAATGGAATAAAGATTTTAACAACCGATCATTATCTCTTTGGTGTAAACCAATGCTAGGTTCGTCTAACACGTACATCACCCCTGTAAGCCCTGAACCAATTTGGCTGGCTAAGCGAATACGTTGGGCTTCGCCCCCAGAAAGGGTTTCAGCGGAACGCTCTAATGAGAGATAGTCTAAGCCGACATCCATGAGAAATTGGAGGCGACTATTTATTTCTTTAAGGAGCCGAGAGGCAATTTGTTGTTCATTGTTATTAAGTTTTAAGTTTTGTAGAAAGCTTTGCGCTTCTGAAATCGGCAATTGGCACAATTTAGGTAGGGACATGCCACCAACAAAGACATGACGGTATGCTAAATTTAAGCGAGCTCCATTACATTCTGGACAGGTTCTACGCGTTAAATATTTGGCGTAATCCTCACGTCTGCTTTCTGAGGCTTCAAGGTATTTACGCTCAGTGGACCGAATAATACCGTAAAAGGTCGTGGTATGAGACCAAGTGCCCCCATGGCTAAAATTCATTTCCATATCGATGCGTTCACTGTCATTGCCATAGAACAAAATATGTTGTTGCTCTGGGGTTAGAGTTGAAAATGGTTTATCGAGAGGAATTTTATAATGGGCGCATACTGATTTGATGACTGAGAAATTAAAAGAGTTTGTTGGGCCCCATCCGGCAATAGCGCCATCGTTTAAAGATAGATCTGAGGATACGATAAATGAGCGCGGTTCAAAAACTTCTAATACTCCAAGGCCGGAACATTTTTCACAAGCTCCAGCAGGATTGTTGAATGAAAAACATCTTGGTTCAAGTTCTTTAATGGAGTAGCCACATTCTGGACAAGAATATTTGGCAGAGAAGTTTATTGGCGGAAATTGTTGATCCATTGAAATGACTGAAGCTAAACCGTCGGCATGCTTGAGAGCGGTAGCTAAAGAGTCAGCTAAACGTACTCTAGTTTGGTCGTCGTGACGTACTTTAATGCGGTCCACAGTAAGTTCAATTGTATGCTTAATCTGAAGGCTAAGTTCTGGCGGATCTGAAAGTTCGTAATTCTCGCCATCAATGCGCACTCGGGTAAAGCCCTCGCGCGCGAGATTTTCTAGAAGAAGCTTATATTCACCTTTTTTGTTGCGGACAATTGGCGCTAGGATCTGAATTTTTGAGCCTTCTGGTAAACTGGTGATACTTTCAGTCATTTCCTTTAAAGTTTGAGCTTTAAGTGGATGATGGTGCGTAGGACACTGAGCCTCGCCTATTCTGGCATATAAAATACGCAAGTAGTCGTAAATCTCGGTGATGGTACCAACGGTTGAACGAGGGTTATGAGAGGTAGACTTTTGTTCAATGGAGATGGCAGGTGATAACCCTTCAATGAGCTCAACTTCCGGTTTATCCATAATGTTGAGGAATTGTCTAGCGTATGCAGAAAGTGATTCTACGTATTTACGTTGTCCTTCGGCATATAAGGTATCAAAAGCTAGAGAAGACTTGCCTGAGCCAGAAAGGCCTGTGATGACACAAAACTTGTTTTTCGGTATATCCAACGAGATGTTTTTTAAATTATGAGTTTTGGCTCCTTTGATGCGGATAATGTCGGTCATAACAAGGCTCCTTATTGGTGCCGCTAGATGGTTTTAAGCGGGGCTGAGTTTAGTAAAACGTCAATTTTTGATTATAGCACGAAGGTTAAGTTGGTACTTGCTATCTGCATTTACACTTTCTGAAGTGAGAAAAAATTTACGCTAGAGAAAATGATGTCATTTATAAAACAAAGTGTAAAATTTTGAGATACGTAAAATTATTAGCTAAAGTATAAAAAATACAGGTGTGTTTTTTTTGTAATTGTGATATGATTTTACAAGTTGGATGAAATGAATGGCCAACGTGAGAAAGTGTTTTTGTTGCACAACTTCTGGTTGATTTGACAACATAATACAGCTGATAGATTAGTAGTACGAAAGGTTAAATTTTAGGTAGAGAGGGAGGCTGATTATAATGATGCACCAATGTAAAACAACAGAAGATAAAAATTGATGGCGTTAAAAAAAGTAGATTTAATAAATGTAGCCCCATAAAAACGAAATAGTGCAAAACCAAAAGTTAAAAACACCAAATAAATCCAAATTACTAAAATATCTGTGGTGATTAACGCTATGCCATACTCTGCCCGTGGCTTAAAAATAACAAGCACGTGTTAAGTATAGGAAGTGTTGAGCAACTACTAAAAGTAAAGAACGGCTGTAATTTGGTTACTTAAACATTAGCATTGTTCTGTTTTGCTGGCTCTAAATGTCTTAAACAGCATTTGGTTCCATAGGTTCATAGATTAAACATCACTGCGTTACGTTAAAAGTTAGTAATCAATTAATTATTTTTCAGATAAGTTCACGGTTCCAAACTTGTTTCTACTTTGAAACACTGAAGTATATTAATATAGGATTAGCACTAGGAAAGATAAGAAAGTAAGTAATTTAAGACTGTAAAGTTAAGGTTGTAAAAAGTTGGACAATACAACTTTTGGGGCTGATGTTTTGATAAAATTTGCAAAGATAAAGATTTAATTAAGATTTTTGGGAGTTATTTAGATGGCTAGAGGTATTAACAAGGTAATTTTGCTAGGTAATTTAGCAGGTGATCCGGAGTTTAGAATGTTACAAAATGGAACAGGTGGTATGGCTACTTGTTCTCTTGCAACTAATGAATCATATAGGGATCAACAAGGCCAAATCCAGGAACGCGTTGAATGGCACCGTTTGGTTTTTTGGGGTCGACTTGCAGATATCGCTCGTGATTATTTAAGAAAAGGTTTGTTGATTTACGTTGAAGGTAAGCTTCGCACTCGTTCTTATGATGATAAGCAAAACGTAAAACACTTTATCACTGAAATTCAAGTGCTTGATATGCAAATCCTAACTCCTAAGGGGCAAAACCCAGCTGGTGGTATGGGTAATGGTTATCCCGCAAATGGTGGGTATCAAAACCAAGGTGGGATGAATTCATATTCAAATGGCACTGGTGGTTACCAAAACGGCGGTTATCAAAATAATGGTTACCCAAATAATAACTACCAAAACAATGGCTACCCAAACAATAATAACGCTTACCAAAATGGTAACGGCTATGGCAACAATAATGGAGCTTACCAAAATCAAACTAATGGTTACCAAAATTCCGGTTTCCAACCTGTAAATGGTGGTAGTTATCAAGGTAATTCTCAGCCATCTAACAACTATGGGGCGTATGCTAATAACCAAAACCAAATGGCTAACAGCCAAGCTGGGGATAGCAACAATCAAGCCTTCACTCCATTTAATGGTGGCAGTTATCAAGGTGGTTACGGGGTAGATGCAGGTAAGCCTGTTGCTACTGCTGCGTCTAACAACGCTAGCGGGACTGCGTCTGCTAGTGCAAGCACTGCAGTTCAGGAATCTGGAGCTAAAGAACCTGCTATGACCAAGCCTCAGGAAGCGGCACCAAAAGAACCTGCTATGACAAAGCCTCAGGAAGCAGCACCAAAAGAACCTGATATGACTAAACCATTTGCAGCTGACGAAGATAGTTTGCCGTTCTAATCTTAATTAAAATGCCCCCATTGGCTCTTTAACTCTAAAATTGAGCTATATGGAGGAAATTTTTCTCCTTAAATGAGAATTGAATGCCTTTTTTTTATTTTTCGATTTGGTATTCTGTTCTCATTTTTTTTGTTCTAATGACTGAATAATAATTCAATGGTTCACATAGTTATCGAATTAACAACTCTTTGAAAAAAAAATAATTTTCGCTGTAGTATAATAAAATTGTCCTTATTGTCCGTCTGCGGTGGCAGGCTGAGGAAAGAAGATGGGAAATGTAACCTCAAATAGTACAGTCGCTGTTTGCCTCAGCGCAAATGAAGTCAGAATCTTGGCCCCAATTGGTAAAAAACTTCTTCCGCTATGTAAGTCGTGTAATTCGATGGGAGATTGGGAGAACGTGCTTCGTACCTTGTTTTCTGCCAATAAAATCAGCTCAAAAGTTCATGTAAAAGTAATTCTTGGACCGGGGCTTTATACTGTAGCTCAATTACCAAAGAATGAAAATTTAACAGATGAAGAATTGCGTTCTTTTGCCATGTATAAGGATCTTGAACAGACGGTAAGTGGCCAAATTGCAGATTATACTTGGGATTATTACGAGGCGAAGACTGGTAAGAATTCCCGCCCGATGTTGAACTTTGTGTTAGTAGAAAAGAAAATTATTGCGCAAATTGCGGCTATTTTTGAAGAACTTGCCATCCTTGAATCGATTACAGTGCATGATTTGGCTATGAGTGCTTTTATTTCTTATTATCAAGCATACTCTCTAAAGAAAGAAGAACTGAAAAAATCAGGTTATGTGCAGCAATTGTGTATTACGTTATATATGCCAAAAGAAAATGATTTGGTGCTCTACGGCGTATACGAAGGCGAATTGTGCTATACCAGAGTATTAAAGGGGTATCGCACCTTAGCTTTACCTGGGGCATTCGATGGAAATGACGTTCTCGTTAATAGATTGGTAACGGAAATTTTACGCTTAAGCGATGACTTCTTTACTTCACATTTAGGTTTGCCACAGTTTACTAGATTACTTTTAGCCATTGACTCTTTAAATACAGAGACTATCGCCAATGTCCTTTCAGAACAATTTAAACGGACTCTTGAAGTGGTGCTTGTTCAAACAACGCCAAATGCTAGTTATGGCTTTGCGGTCTGTGATAATGCCTATATAAGAGAGCTTGCCTCGGATAACTTGGCGTACCTCCCGCTGTTAGGCGAACTAATGGAAAGAGAGGTGCCGCATGAAAAAAATTAGAATAAATTTATACAGCGCTGAATTTAAGCCGAAAAAGATTATTTTAAGTTTGCCTCAGATGCTCTTAATTTGGGCAATTTTAGGCTGTGTAATGGTAAGCCTTGCCTACTATTCACACGTTAAAAGAGTGCAATTAGAACAACAGACGGAAAGTTTAACGACGGAACTCGATGATAAAAAGATGGAGTGTGATGCTTTAAAAGCTAAAGTATCAGCTCAAGTTCTTGATAAATCGTTAGAACGAGAACTCAATGAACTTAAAGTTTTAGAAGAAACCAAGAGCACCTTAATTGAAATCATGCAAAAGAAAAACGTGCTTAAGAGCCACGGGTATGCGGGTTTTATGGCTGACTTAGCGACAATTGCTACTCCTGGTATTTCATTGTCTCAAATCAATTTGATGGAAAAGTCTGCTGATTTATACGGGGTGGCATCAAATAGTTATTTGGTGCCAAAATGGGTGTCTAGTTTTGGCAAAACCGCTGATTTAAGCAGTTTCTCCTTTGGTGGTATAAAGCTTGCTACAGATAAAGATAGTGGTCTTATTAACTTCTCATTAACAAGAGAAAGCAAATTAGTAGAACCAAATGTTCAAGGTTCCGAAACTCCTAATCTTGTTGACGGCAGAGCTGAGCAAGAAGTGGCAAACGAGAATAGGTAGGACACGTTATGAATAATAGTCTATGGCGAGAATACAAGAAAAAAGTTGCGGCCTTGTCCCTACGTGAAAGAGCATTGATAACTTTAGTTGGGGTCGTATTGTTTGTTTGTCCTTGCTACTTTACTTTCTATGACACTAATATGAAAAAGTGCCAAGAATATCAGCAAACAATTGATGAGAAGCAGTTAGAACTCGACTCTGTTAAAGGGGATATTGATATTTGGCAAGCTCGTTTGTCCCGTAACCCTAACGATGTTATGCGCGAAGATATTGCCAAGTATAAAAGTAGACTTAGTGAGCTAGATAAGAAGATTGACGCTGCTACCATCAATTTAATTGATGCAGCCCAAATGGCTACGGCTTTAGCTAGTATTTTGCACACGGAACCTGGAGTCACGGTGTTGGCAATGGATTCGTTAGCCCCTAAACAGCTATTGAAAAAGGGTGATGCCTGCCTTTACCAGCATGGTATTAGATTACGTCTTAAAGGGCGCTATATGGATATATTACGTCATCTCCAAGCGCTTGAAGGCATGAAACAGAATTTTTATTGGCATTCGCTAAATTACACGGTAACTGATTACCCGTATGGCGAAGTTGAGATTGAACTGTATACTCTCAGTATTAATAAGGATTTTATACGTGGATAATAGGATTGTTTTAATAGCGGTTGCTCTTATCCTTGAGACTTCCGCAGTGGCAAGTGATATGGTGGATTTACGAGATCCAACGATTCCGCTTGCTGGAAGTGCCTACTCCCAAAACACTAGTCCCCAAGCTGAAAACTCTGCAGAAGGTTTTCGTTTGCAAGCAGTGTTAATGTCTGAAGGGGTGCGTTATGCAGTGCTTGACGGCCAGTCTTTTAGAGTAGGACAGGAATATCGCGGCTATATCATAAGATCCGTGACCCGTGACAGTGTAGTGCTCGCCACTCCTGATGGTAGAATTCGCAAAACGTTGTGGCTGTTTTCAAATAGGGTAAAAAATAATGATTAAACTGAAGAAAAAATCACTTTTTGTGTTAATGGCAGCCGTTTTAATGTCAACTGGGTGTGTGTATAACCATCCAGAACCAACGGAAATAAAAGAAGAATTAAACAAGGCTTTGGATTCTGATAACCTTGATGTGCCTGAAGATGTCCTTAATGAACTAAATCCATCTGCTCCAGTTGGGGGTACCTTTGGGACTAAAGTGCAAAACCGCTTAAGCATTTCGGCGAATGATATTCCTGCGGCGGAATTCTTTGGTCAGGTGATGATGCAATCTGGTTTGTCTGTGGTTGTGCATCCAGAAGTTGAAGGCTCGATCTCTTTAAATCTTGATAATGTCACCCCAGATGAAGTTTTTGATGCGGTGTACAAGATTTATGGTTATAAAGTTGAGAAAAAAGGTAACGTGTATTATGTGTATCCATCAGGGGTGCATACCGAAACTATTCCTTTAAATTATCTCTTCATTAAGCGTGCGTCGCAAACTGAGCTGTCAATTGCTAATAACACTGTTGTAAGTGAAGGAGGTAGTTCTTCATCTGGTTCTAGCGATTCTAGTTCTGACTCAGACTCTAGTTCTTCATCTAGCAGTAATAACTCCAATTCATCCGGTTCAAGCTCTGGTGACTCATATTCGGGTACTAGCGTGGTGACTACTAGTAACAGCGATTTTTGGACGGAATTGCAGAACACTTTGATAGGAATTATGGGGAAAGGGGAAGGCCGCATGGTCTCTGTTAGCCCTCAAGCAAGCTCCATCACTGTAAGAGGGATGCCATCTGAAATTGAAGCGGTCCGTAGTTATGTCCGCAATATGGAAGCTTCTTTAAATCGCCAAGTTATTATTGAAGCTAAGTTGCTTGAAGTTAAGCTTAGTGAAAATTATGAACAAGGTATTAACTGGCAGATGATCTTTGATGATCGTATTTCTAGTGTCATGAATTATGCGCCTTGGGCTGGTACTAGCGATTCCGTATTTAGTTCTCTTGGTGGTGGGGTTCATTTTACCTTAAAGTCTCGTAATGGGGATTACAGTTCAATTGTTAATTTACTCCAAACTCAAGGTGACGTTAGTACGCTTTCAAGCCCACGTATTACCACTTTAAACAATCAGCGTGCGGTAATGAAAATTGGTAAAGATCGTTACTTTATTACCGACATTTCGACTGATAGCTCAACGACTTCAAGCTCAGAAAAGAATGTAATTTCTTCTGACTATGAATTCAAACCATTCTTCAGTGGGGTTTCACTTGATGTGTTACCGCAAATTTCTGAAGATGGTAAAGTTCTATTGCACATTCATCCAGCTGTAGTTGAAGTAACGGAAGACAGTAAGGTTGTAAGCAACGGTGATACTGTGGCTGAATATCCGTTTGCAACTTCCGATATCCGTGAAACTGACGTGGTAGTTGAAGCTAATAGCGGGGAAATTATTGTCATTGGTGGCCTGATGAAACATAACAAGGTCAACATGGAGTCTAAGGTACCTCTCCTTGGGGATATTCCTTGGTTGGGTGAAATCTTCAAAAACAAGATGGTACGTGATGAAAAGACAGAGCTTGTCATCCTTATCCGTCCTATTGTCGCTGGTGGTGAAACCTGGAAGGATGAAATCAGAAAGTCTTCTGAATTGCTCCAAAAATGGTATCCAGATTCGTCTGAAAACAACCAAGAAGACCACAATAACAATATCTAACGTCTAGTAACTGAGACATTGAGTACGGGTGTATAACAAGTGTATGAAGAATTTTTCGGGGTAACTGAAAAACCTTTTGGTTTAACTCCTAATACAGCATTGTATTACGGCTTGCCACCACATGAGGAGGCCTTGCAGGTATTGCAAACCGCTCTGGTGGCAGGAGAGGGTTTTATCAAAATTACAGGCGAAGTTGGTACAGGCAAGACGATGGTGTTGAGATTATTTATCAACCGTTTGCCTGATGAATTTGAGCTTATTTACATTCCCAACCCAACCTTAGATCCACTTGAATTACGTCTAGCTATTGCAAGAGAGCTTACCATAGATGTCGAAAAGTGCAGTAATGCGACGTTAATCGATGACATCAACTGTCGCTTGCTAGAATTATCTAAAGCGGGCAAAAAGGCGGTGTTGGTAATTGATGAAGCCCAAAGTTTAGGTGATGAGACATTAGAGGCTGTGCGCCTGCTTGGCAATTTAGAAACGGAGCGGGCTAAGCTACTACAGATTATCTTATTTGGTCAACCTGAGCTTGATGAAAGATTAAACGACAATAGATTTCGTCAATTGAGACAGCGTATTTCGTTTTCTTATGCTTTGAGGCCATTAAACCAAGACGAAACTAGAGCTTACTTGAATTATAGAATGCGGGCTGCGGGTTATAAAGGCACTGATCTCTTTACTCCTCATATCGCAAGAATGATTTATCGTTCTTCGTTGGGCATTCCGCGGTTGATAAATATTTTGGCGCATAAATGTTTGGTCTTGGCCTACGGACGTGGGGTATATGCTTTAACTAGCCATATTGTAAAGGAAGCTATTGCTGATACGGATTCTGCGCACCGTTTGCGGTTTGATCCTTTAAATATATTCCTTATTTTGGCTATTACGGTCATGGCGATCTCGGCTATTAGCTTGTTATATGTGGTATAAGTTTTTAAGTAGGTTGAATTATGAGTGTAATCAATAAAGCTCTCTCGGAGCTTGAAAAAAGAAACAACAATACTGCGTATGGCAAGTATGTTCAGCCTGAAAGCAATGGTAAAAATAAAGTACGCATTGCTTTAATCGCTACTTTGTCTGTATTAACCGTGGCTGTTATTGGGGCGGCAGTGTACCGTTTTGGGGGCTTTTATGGGGCAGATGCTAATACTCAAGTAGCGTCTAAAACCCAAGCGGTCCCAACTAACGATGAAGCTAAAAAGGATATTTTAGCTGCCAACTCTAGTGTTGATGCTACGAGAAAAACCACGAAAGTAGAAGCGGCCAAAGCTGAAACCAAAGCCGAGGCAAAACTCGAAACTAAAGAAAATGAGGTAGCGGTAACCACCACTGTTGCGACTTCAGAAAAAAAATCGCCTGCTGATGTTGTAGGAACTACAGCGTCATCTCAAGATACTACCAATTTAGTGACTGCGGATAACGAAACCCAAACAACACTTGCTAAAGAAGAGAAAGTAGAGACTAAAGATTCGCTTAAGGGTGAAGTTAAAGTAGTGTTAGGGGCTCAAAATGAAAAAGTGGCTATAGCGCCTAAGGCTACAAACAAAGAAACTGCGGTAGCGAAAGCTAACGCTAATTCTAGATCTGTGGTTGATACCAAAGAGCAAAATGTAGAAAGCAATAATTCTGCAGACGATTATTACGTAGATGTAGGCGTTGATGCTTATGGTGAAGTAGAAGCGGAAGAAGCAATGGCTCGCCAAACACGCAAACCAACTTCATTTATTAAAGTTACCAAGAAAAATTTATCTATTGATGAACAGGCGACCTTGTATCGCCGTGATGCTGAACGAGCAATCTCAAGAGGGGATACGAAAGGTGCTATTGAATCTTATCGTCAAGTTTTAACGGTGAAGCCAACAGATAGCAAAGCTCGTGAACGTTTATCAGGATTATTGTTTGGTAGTGGCAATGTCCTAGAAGCGGTGAAAGTTTTAGAGCAAGGAATTAGACTTGCTCCAGCTCATTATGACTATAGATTGTACTTAGCCCGTATTTATGCGGGAGCTGGTAGAAGTGCCGAAGCGATAAAAGTTTTATCTCAAGCTACTCCTCCAGTAAACGGTAATGTTGATTACTATGTAACCTTAGCAAGTCTTGCGCGTGATAGTGGTGATTATGCAGTAGCAGAACAAGCATATAGAAAACTTGCTTTAGCAGAAACACGCGATGGTAAATGGTATTTAGGGCTTGCGATCGTACAAGAAAAACAAGGGCGAACCAAAGAAGCTCTACCTGCATATAGAAATGCCGGGCAATTATATTTAAGCAAGACTTCAAGAGACTTTGTCCAAAAGAGAATTCGGGTATTGGAGGCCTCACATCATGACAGATAACAGCCGTAAAAGAATCAGAATTGGTGACGTTCTGGTTGAATCTGGGGTTATTAAAGACACAGATGTACAAAAGGCTTTAGCTTACTCTAAAGAAATGAATGTCAAGCTTGGTCAAGCTGTGGTAGGACTTGGTTTGGCGTCAGAAGCCGATATTTGTAATGCTTTGGGGCAACAGTTGCAGATGCCGGTGTTTAGCGACCTCTCTAAAATTACGATTGACTCAAATGTAGTTCAACTGATTCCTGAAAATTTAGCGCGTAGTAAGCGAGTGCTTGCTATTTCAGCACGAAATGATGAACAAACTGGTCGTCGCGTTATATCAGTGTTGATAGCGGACCCTCTTGATTACCCAACCCGTGACGAAATTGTGGATAAGCTAGATCCATCCGAAGTTGAGTTCATTATTGCGCCAGAATCTGAAATTATTCGTTATCTGTCTCAGTTATACCGTAATACAGAAAGTATTGCTCGTTATGCAGATCAGTTATCAACAGAAGTGCAAAAATCAGATTTTGATTTTGGTAATTTACTGTCTGTTGATGATGATGGTGGTGATGTTGCGGTTGTTAATTTGTTGCGTTCCGTCTTTGAAGATGCCGTGCAATGTAATGCATCAGATATTCATATCGAGCCGGATGAAAAAGTCTTACGTATTAGACAGCGTATAGATGGTAACCTTACAGAACAGGTTCTTAACAACGTTTCTATTGCTCCTGCTATTGCTTTACGAATTAAGCTTATGGCGGGCCTCGATATTTCTGAAAAGCGTTTGCCACAAGACGGTCGTTTTCCGATGGTAGTTGCGGGTAAGAAGATCGACGTGCGTGTGTCTACTTTGCCAACGTCTTTTGGTGAATCCATTGTAATGCGTATTCTGAATCAGTCAGATGGGCTGTTATCCATGGAAAGCACTGGGATGCCAGATGAAATGATCGCCCGCTTTAGACGTCAAATTCATCGCCCACATGGGATGATATTAGTTACCGGTCCTACAGGTTCTGGTAAGACTACTACTCTTTATGGGGCGTTAAATGAGCTAAACCAACCACAGGTTAAAATCATTACCGCAGAAGACCCTGTTGAATATCGCTTACCACGTATCAGCCAAGTGCAGGTAAATTCAAAGATTGGGCTTGATTTTGCGACCGTGCTTCGCTCAATTTTGCGTCAGGACCCGGATGTAATATTGGTGGGGGAAATGCGTGACCAAGAAACGTGTGAAATTGGTTTACGTGGGTCTATGACTGGGCACTTAGTGCTTTCAACCCTCCATACTAATGATGCCGTTTCAAGTACTTTACGTTTAATGGATATGGGGGCTCCTGGTTACTTGGTAGCAGGTTCACTCCGTGCAGTTTTAGCGCAACGTTTGGTGCGTCGCGTATGTCCTAAATGTAAGGCACCATATACTCCTGATGTAGCTCAATTAAATTACCTCGAAGATGCGTTAGGCATTCCAGCGAATGAACTTAGCCAGATTCAATTTAAAGCTGGTAATGGGGGAAAAGGTTGTCAATTTTGTAATTTCTCGGGCTACAAGGGGCGTATCGGGGTTTTTGAACTTTTAGTGCTCAATGAAGCGATGATGGATGCCTTAAGACGTAATGACAACGAAGCTTTTGAGAAAGCAGCGAAAGCCGACCCTGAATATAGACCTTTAGCTTATATGGCTCTTGATTATGCAGCCAAGGGCTTGACCTCTATTGAAGAGGTGATGAGAGTCGCGGAGATCCATAGATAATGGCTAAATTTAAATATAAAGCAAAAAGTAGCGGTGGAGATTACGTCACAGGCGTCGTAGAAGCTGGCTCCTTAAATGAAGCCATGGCCGATCTGTACCAACAAAATTTAATTCCCATTGACTTAAAACAAACTGCAGATAGAGAAGAGTTTAAGATTAAATGGCCCTTTGGGAAACGCTTAGGCTTGCCGGAATTAGTAATGTTCTGTCGCCAAATGTATTCCTTAACTAAAGCGGGGGTGCCGATTATCAAGGCTATCGCCGGCTTAGCTGAGTCTACCGATCAAGAATGTTTACGTGACTCTTTGCGTAAGCTCAGTAAAGATTTAGCAGGCGGTAAATCTTTAACGTTATCCATGCAGGAACAATCCGATATTTACAGTAGTTTGTTTATTTCCATGGTAAATGTTGGGGAAAACACTGGGCGCTTAGAAGATGTGTTTAAGCAGCTAGCTGATTATTACTCTATGGAATACGAAACACGTAAGCGTATTTCTGCCGCTATGCGTTACCCAACGTTGGTAATTTTATTTATTGCGGCCGCAATGGTGGTTTTAAACATTTTTGTCATACCAGTTTTTAGCCAAATGTTTGCCAAATTTGGGGTAGATTTACCTTTAACTACGAGAATTTTAATTGGGACTTCTAATTTCTTTGTTCAGTATTGGCCAATTATGGCTGGCGTGGCAGTAGCATTACCAATTTTGATTCGTTGGTCTTTAAATAAAAAGTCAGTTCGTTTAGCTTGGGACCGGGTAAAACTTCGTCTGCCGGTGATGGGAAGTATTATTGACCGTTCGCTTTTAGGTCGCTTCAGCCGTAGTTTTTCTTTGATGCTCCAATCTGGGGTTCCGTTAAATTTGGCTCTAAGTTTGGTGGCTGAGGCAATTGACAATAAGTTTTTAGAAGAACGTATTTTAGATATGCGTCGCCAGATTGAACAAGGTAATTCTTTATCCACAGTGACCACTCAAAGCAAAATGTTTACTCCTTTAGTATTGCAGATGTTTGCGGTAGGGGATGAAACAGGGCGAGTTGACGAATTGCTTCAAGAAGCAGCAGATTACTATGAACGAGAAGTCGATTACGATCTGAAATCATTAACCGCGAAAATTGAACCAATTCTTTTAATTTTTGTGGCAGTGATTGTGGCCATACTTGCATTAGGTATCTTTACTCCAATGTGGGATATGTATGGGGCAATGCAGGGTAAATAAATATATAGTTCGAACTTTATTTGTTGTATGTGTTTGAAGTGAAGAAACGTTATTAGTTAAACTCTGGTTGTTTTGTGAATAACCAAGAGGAAAAGTTTTGGTTTAGGTATTGGTGTGAACAATTATGGTTAAAAATATTGAACAAGGAGCCAATGAGCGATTGATCAAAATCTTCAATTTTCTGCTAACGGCAGGAATAATTGTTTTGATCTCAGTGTTTTTTGTTTCCAAATTCATTATGCCCCAAACTCTTCGCACTACTAGTACCGCTATGGATACTATTAGCCGAAATTTTTCGAGTCGGATGTTTGCGCTACATAATTTGTGGACTATTGAGCACAATAGTAATTTTGTGTTACCAACTTGGGCCAATATTTTTAACGAACAGAATACGGAAGAACTAGGTTTTGATCCGAAAAAACTAGTTTTTAAAATGACATCGTCGGGTTGGGTTCGAGACGTAAGCGGGGTTGAAGGGAAAAACCGCTGCGAAAGGATATGGATGGTAGTTTTGGGTAAGAAACTCAAGCTTTACTATACGGATGTGAAGACTGTCGATTTACCTAATGAAACTTTATGTGTATATTACGCTGACCAAATAGGATTTAGTTATAATTACTCTAACGGTGATATTCAAAAAGTTAATAAAGTTGACCATAAATAAGCTGTTGATGGAGTTCGGGAGTGGAGAAAACTATGAAAAGAAATATACCAAAAGGCTTTACCTTGATAGAGCTTATAATCGTTATTGTTATTCTAGGAATTCTGGCAGCCACTGCGCTCCCTCGCTTTCTTGATGTAACAGAAGAAGCCAAAAAGGCTAGCGTTGAAGGTGTAGCTGGTAATTTTGCTACTGGGATTTTGCTAGTTAGAGCTCAATGGGAAGCTAAAGGACGTCAAAGAGTGGATGGCGTTAACAGTATCATGTACGATGGCGTTAGATTCTATTTAACTACTCCGTCAATCGATAAGATTGAACAGGGCTTGATGAGTCCTGGTTACCCTTTCTTGGCTAATTCTGCAACTAGCTCAACTGACAAAGGCTTAGCAGAAATCTCTGGGCGCAATGACCCTATTGTGAGTGCTAATCGTTGTTTAAATATTTGGGACCGTATGCTCCAAAACCCTCCACGTGCTACTACTTCTGTTAGTAAACTATCAAGTGGTGACTACAAGTATTACATTTCGTACAATACTGAAAGAGTAAATGGTGGTACTGTACTATATGGGGTTTGTCGTTATTACTTAGTGTTATCTTTAGCTCGTAGTGCTAATGGGGATTATAGCGACCCTAATAATGCGACTGACAAGTATATGAGCTTTGCTTATGTTCCTGCTTTAGGCTTGGTTATTCCTAACATTATTGAATCAGGTACTGAAGACAACGATTAAGTATTTGGAGAAGTAAAATATCTCTTTCGGAGGTTGTTATGCATAGGCGCCGTGGTTTTACCCTTGTAGAATTAGTGGCGGTCATGGTTATTTTAGCCATACTATCCGTCGGTGCCACCGCTGCTTTTTTTAAAGGTGGACAAGAACATATTCAAGTTTGCCGAGAAATGTCAGTTGCGCTTCGTAGTTTGCAAAATATCAATATGAACGAAGGGGCCACTCCTCAGTTTTTTTTTAAAGTCATAAAAAGCCTAGACGGGAATACGTATTTTGGTGTTTGTAAAGATAGCGATTCCTGTAAAAAAGCTACCTCTGACGATCACGCATCTTGGCTTACTCTAGCTTCTTCTAGCAAAGTTTCAATAACCGAAACAATTGGTAATAAAACAGTTATTAATTTTAATTCTTTGGGGCGGTTACTTGATTCCCAAGGGCAATATATAAAATCGCCAAAGATATTCAAAGTAAAAAATAACAACGGCAATGACTCCTGTTTGGTCTCTATAAATAGGGAAGGGGGCATATCATGGCAATAAAAACCAAATCCACAGCGGGATTTACCTTAGTCGAACTCGTTATAGGGATCGTGGTGATGGGGTTGGCTTTAGCTGGTATTATGATGCCTTACTTTTCAATGATGCAAAGTACCGTTGAACCTGTTTTTGAAGCTAAAGGCGCAGTTTTGGCGCAGCAAATTACGAGGCGCATGTCCAGAGTTTCTTACGATGAAGCTTCTGATCACGATGGTAGTTTATGTCGCTGTGGGGAAGTTTTAGAACTCGATGTGGAAGGCTCTAAATTACAAGTTTGCCCAAGGAATAGCTGTACAGCTGAGGATAAATACGGTATTGATAATGATTTTGAAAAAAACGGTGACAAAATAGAAGCCTTTAATGATTTTGATGATTTTGATACAAAAGGTTTATGCAGTAAGACAAGTAACTCAAATATTAAGAATTGGTGCCAGAAATCAAAATCTATTAATTCGCTTTGTGAAAATGACTACTGCCTTTCGGCTGAATTTTTTGTACTAAGTGATTTTAAAGATGATGCAGCCTTAAAAAACTTTGGCGCGATGTTTGATTCTGGATTTAAAGATTTTTATGTGCAAATAAAAGTATCTGCGCAAAAATTCCCCGCTAACCAAGATTTTAATAAAACTAATAAAGATATTACCTTAAAACGTGCTGATATAGCGATCATTGCCCCACGTGGCGTTGTTTATAAGTATGAACTCTACAGAGGTAACTACTAATGAAGCGATTGGAAAATACATCTCTTAGTTCCAAGGGCTTTACGCTAGTGGAATTAGTAGTCTGCATGGTGATTTTAGGCATTATATCAACTGTAGTGCTGGCTTTTTTAAGTAACGGGACTAAGTTTTTTGTTGAAACTTCAGCTCGCACGGAAATTTCAGTTTTAGGGCGTAATTTAAGTTTGCGGTTAGAGCGTCATTTAGCTAATGCCTTGCCTTACAGCTACGATGTTTCTTCAGATAAAAAGAGCATTGATTTTTTGGAGGTTGTGGGCGCATATCGAGTACAAAAAGTACAAAAAGATGTGGCTCCTAATGAGTATATTGTCAGCTTTTTTGCGTCGACTAATACGCCGTTTACGAAGATGCGTGATCGGTGTTTGGCCTATGGCATTAAAGACGATGATTACCGTTTGTATCCCGCTATATTTAGCCGAGGCGATGAAGTAGTTAAAGGTCAACCTTTAACTCTAAAAGATTTAATCTGGAACGAGGGTGATTCCTTATTAAGTTTTAAGACAACTCTCGACTATAAAAGTTTGTCAGAAGGGGCGCGTATTTACTTTTTGGATAACTGTAGCTCGATTCGATATAGCCAAAACAGTGAAGCTTTAAAATACCAAGTTTTTAAATACGATCCGAATTTATCCACTAAGGTGGAAATCGGAAACTATGATCTAACAGGAACTCCGGTCAAGCTTAAAGAGCTTAGGTTTAGTGCGGGCAGCACTGATGTATCTTTTGGCTTCCTTTTAATGAACCAAGATCAGTCTATGCCGGTAAGTCAGTATGTGGAGGTTACCAATGCTCCATAAAAATAAAGGCTCAATGCTTATTACCGCAATCTTTGTGATCGTGGTGTTTACTATTTTGATTGCCGTGATGTTTAGAATGGTGTCGGATACTAGACAGGCTAATATAAGCTCTGTTTACGCAACTAAAGCGGAAAACTTAGCCCAAGGAGCAGCAGAAATGACTTTGTCAATGTTATTTGAACATGGCAAAGAAAATGCTGCCAATTCATCCTTATGGGCACAGTTAGAGTCAGCTGCCTCACCGCATCCGGTAAATAAGAAAACCTATGAAGTCATGAATTGTGCTCGCGATGGAGGGAAGGAACCATTTTGTAACGACTCACGGTGCCAAGTAAAATCAGTGACTATTACCCCATATAGTACTGGGCATAGTACTGATACAACTGTCGTATATGAAGTGGTGGCTTCGGCTTCGTGTCAAGTTCCATGGGTTGATCATGCGTCTTCTGCGACAACACAATATTATCCGGTTGAACGTACCGTGCGTCTTCAGGTTTCTGATGTGCGGTGGTACAACGTGGATGCTATTAAGAAAAAATAAGTACAGTTGTCTTTGACACTTAAGGCATTAAAAACCTTGTTTAACAAGGGCTTTTAGTCAAAAAAACGTAGTAATATTTGACAAGCAAAGCTTAAATAGTGGTTTTTTAGCCATGTAACGGCTGTTTAAATTATTAATGGCAAGAGCCTACTAAATACGAGGCGAATTTTTAAAAAATTTGGTTTAATCCTCTTAAAAGGGACTTATTTATTAGTGAATATTCTAAACAATTACGGTAGCGACTTTTGACCTAAGCGTTCATGGTGCGTTAGAGGCGTCAAGATGTTGTAATTGGTGCTTTAAATTAAGGTCGAGGTCACTTTTTAATCTGAAAATACTTGTTTTAAGTATGTTATAATTCACGATAGCCTTCAGCGTAAAGGTGTGTAGCTGAATATAAAAAAACTATTGGATTCTTGGAATTATGTTTAAAAAATTAAGAGGTCTGTTTTCTAACGACCTTTCAATCGATCTTGGAACGGCTAATACATTAATATATGTGAAAAACCAAGGGATTGTCCTTAATGAGCCTTCAGTGGTAGCAGTGCGCGACGTTCGTCCGCATAGCAGAAACCCAGTGGCTTTTGCGGTTGGGGCTGCTGCTAAGTCAATGCTTGGCAAAGCTCCAGAAAATATCAAAGTTGTTCGTCCAATGAAGGACGGCGTTATTGCCGATTGCCAATACACAGAACGCATGCTTGAAGAGTTTATGAACATTATTTCTTCAAAGACTAGTCGTTTATGGGGTTTGGTTAAAGGCGCTCCAAGAGTTTTAGTTTGTGTGCCTCATGGTTCAACTCCAGTAGAACGTAATGCTATTCGTAATTCTGTTATGCGTTCAGGAGCTCGTGACGTATTTTTAATTACTGAACCTATGGCCGCTGCTGTTGGGGCTGAACTTCCAGTAACTGAAGCCTGTGGTTCAATGGTAGTTGATATCGGTGGTGGGACCACTGAAGTTGCGATCGTGGCTTTAGGTGGGATCGTATACGCATCCTCTGTCAGAACTGGTGGTGACCGTTTTGATCAGTCAATTGTGCGTTATATACGCGACAAACACCGTATGGAAATTGGTGAAGTTACAGCTGAAAAAGTAAAAATTGAAATTGGGTGTGCCTTAGAAGACGAAGAACCTAAGACTATGGAAATTCGTGGTCAGAGTATCTTAGAACAAGCGCCACGCTCAATTACTATCAGTTCTCAAGAAGTGCAAGAAGCATTACAAGATCCACTAAAGAATGTCATTACTGCAGTAAAAAATGCTTTAAACAATGCGCCTCCAGAATTATCAGCTGATATTTCTGCTAAAGGCATGGTGATAACTGGCGGTGGGGCCTTACTTCGTAACATCGACAAGGTTATCAGTGAACAGACTCAAGTTAGAGTAACTGTAGCTAAAGATCCTCTTACCTGCGTGGCACGCGGTGGGGGGAAGGCCCTCGAAATGTATGATACTACTGGGATCTCACTTTTTGAGTAGTCATGGATTATTAGTGGCCTAATCTAAAAACCCGCAGACCGAAAATTAGTCGGATGCGGGTTTTGTTATAAAAAACGATTGTGTTTTTACCTAAGGTACTTGCTTATATGGGTGAAAAATTTGGAATATCTGGGCTATCAGCAAACGCAAGGTTTGTGCTTACAGGAATAGTTTCTTTACTCCTGATGGTTTGTGATTCTCATTTTAATATGTTTAAAGATGTACGTTATTACGTTGAAAGTGTAATGACGCCATTGTTTTATATCGCTGATGCTCCTAATACGTTAGTTTATAACGTAGAGGAACGTATGGTTTCATACAACGATCTATTAAACGAAAATCGTTTTTTACGGCAGCAAATAGCCGAAATTAGGACAGATTTACTCCGATATGACAGCTTAGCTCAAGAAAATGAGCAATTAAAAAAGTTAAATAACTCCTACGGCAATGTTTATATGCGCATTGGAGCCGAAGTTTTAAGAGTTGATACTAACCCTTTTTCGATGACGGTTTTAATCAACCGTGGGCGCAAAGATGGGGTGTATGAAGGCCAGCCGGTGATAAATGAACAAGGGGTAGTGGGGCAAGTAATCAGTGTAGCTCATGCTACGAGCCGAGTATTGTTATTGTCGGATCAAAACCATGCTTTGCCAGTAGTGGTCATGCGAAATGGGGTTCGCGCCATCGTTAGTGGTACCGGGTTATCTAATGAGTTAGTAATTAAAAATTTACCACGTAATGTGGATATTAAAGTTGGCGACTTGTTGGTAACTTCTGGTTTAGGAGGTAGATTTCCAGGTGGCTATCCGGTGGCTAAGGTTGTAAAGTCTGAAGGCCGAGAAGGGTTGCAATTTGCGGAAATAAAAGCGGTTCCATTAGCTTCTTTAGACAGATTGCGCCATATGCTTCTTATTTGGAATCATGAGCCTGACTTTGAATTGTTTGAAGACGGTAAACAAGAAGAAGATGTCATTGAGAATATGATTAAAAAGGTCTTGCCTCCATTGTTACCTGAAGGCAAACAAGGTGGAGGAAGCCTTGGTTCTTATTCATCAAAACGTAGTCCTCACAATAGACAGACTCAAGCAGGAACTTTGGAAAATAACGAGTCCGCAAAACCTAAAGTGGAAAGCTCAACCGCAAAAGCTAAAAATATCAAATCTAAGTCCGAGGTAAAACAACCTTCTGCGAAAGCAGAACATAGCGACCCAAAAAAATTGCAGGAGTCTAGTCATGCGCACTAATAGCACAAGTTGTTACCTAGTTATTATCTTTAGCTTGGTGCTAGCTGTGGTTTTGTCTTTAGCTAGTATTCCTTTAAATTTTCAGAAAGTGGTGCCTAGTTTTGTGCCGATGGTTTTATTGTATTGGGCCATTGTTGAACCACAAAAAGTTAATGTTGGTATTAGCTGGGTAGCGGGATTATTTTTAGATTTAGCTTTGGGGGCTACCTTAGGTATTCATGCCTCAGCCATGGCTTTTATGACTTGGTCATTGGTGACATTTTTCCCTAACATTCGTTTTTATTCATTGCTCCAAAAAGATGTAGTTGTAGCTTCAATAAATTTTGTGGGTCAGTTTTTGTTGTTTTGGTCGGAACATATTTTTGGGGCGGTTACAGTTGATTACAATATTTTGCTGTCATGCGTGGCTACAGCCATTTTGTGGCCGGTTTGTTATGTGATACTAAATATGTTGTATTCGATGGTGCAAACTGGAACGAGACGAGAATATGAATAACTTGATTTTAGCGTCGTCCTCCCCGCGCCGGGTGCAACTTTTGTCGGACATGGGGTATTGTTTTAAGACCTGTAGCCCCAATATTGATGAAACTAGGCGTGAGCATGAAGAAGCGGCTCAATATTGTGAACGTATGGCTAGTGAAAAAGCCCTAGTGGTGGCCAAACAAAATCCTCAAGCAGTAGTTATTGGGGCGGATACGATAGTGGTTTTTGGGGGACACATAATTGGAAAACCTAAAGACTTAGCTCATTTTAAACAAATCATGGAGCTATTGCAGGGGCAAACGCACCAAGTTATAACTGCAGTTGCAGTGGTTTTGGCAGGACAGGTTAATAAATTTAACGTACGTACCAACGTAGAGTTTCGTTCTCTTACCGCGGAGGAAATTGAAAATTATTGGTATAGCGGTGAACCAAAAGATAAAGCAGGTGGCTATGCGATCCAAGGTAAAGGTGGACAGTTTGTGACCTCAATTTCAGGTAGCTTTAGTAACGTTGTTGGGTTGCCACAGGTTGAGCTTCATGCCTTATTATCAAGTCTTGGAGTTACCCGTGGTTGAGCTATGTTTAGCCCTTAAAGGTCTGGTAAAATTAGCGGCTGTATTTAAGGAACAAAAACTGGTCGAATTAGTAGCTACTCGAGAAACGGATGGCATTATTGGGCGTATCTACGCAGGCAAAGTGGAACGAGTGGTTTCTGGTTTACAAGCGGCCTTTGTGAACATTGGGGGCGATAAAGCGGCATATTTACAAGCGGTAGACGTCCCACTATGTCAGTTAAAAGGGGAAAAGCGCGATATTGCGACTGTGTTATATCCAGGCATGATTATTCTGGTGCAAGTAATTCGTGAAAGCTTCGGTGAAAAAGGTCCACGTGTATCCATGGACCTTGCGCTTGCCAGCTCCTTAGCGGTTTATCGGCCATTAGGAAATGGCATTAGTTTTTCTAAAAGCATTTCAAATCCAAATTTAAAAGAAACGCTGGTGGCCAAATTATCTTCCCCTTTAACTTCTCCTCTTAAAGGCGGAGTGACCGTTAGAACTCAGGCGCTAGACGTGGTTCCCGATAATGTTATTAGCGAAGTTAATTATCTACAGGCATCTTGGCAAAAAGCTCAATCAAAACACGACGGTTTATATTTAGGTGAAATTTGGTCGCCTAATGATTTCAAAGCGCAGATTGCCTCGTTGAAGAATGTGTGGGCGCCTCAGGTAATTGTAAGCGACGAAGATTTAGCGCCGGAAGAAATTAGCGTTTTAAATTCTAATGCTAGCTGTGGAGCGTCTGACATCTTAAATAACAACGTTTTAGCTCAAGTTAGGGGTAATGATTTTGCGGCGATATTTCCTCGCTTTGTAGCTGAAATTAATAAATTGCTTGCGCGTAAGGTTACATTACCTTGTGGGGGAGAAATCATTATAGATGAAACTGAGGCCCTCACGGTTATTGATGTGGATAGTAGTGCTTTTGTCGGAGCGGGGAAAAATCGGGCTAATGACGTAGCGCTAAAAACCAACCTTGAAGCGGCAACCATTATTGCTAGAGAATTAAAGTTACGTAATATTGGTGGCGCCATAATCATTGATTTTATTAATTTAGCGGATAAAAAGTCCCAAGCTATGGTGCTAGCTATATTAAATGAGGCTTTAGCCCAAGATAAGACTAGTAGTATTTGCTTTGGCTTTACTAAGCTTGGTTTGGTTGAGATTTCCCGTAAACGTCAAGCTCCAAGTATCAAACAACTGCTTACTACTAACTGTCTATATTGTGGTGCAGGCGTTATGCCTAATAAATTTTGGCAAGTTTGTAATATGCGGGCTGAGATTTTAGCTTTAATACAGACTTCAAGAAAGCCCAAGGCACTAAAAGTGTGCTGCGATTTAGAAACAGCAGAGCTTTACCAAAGCATTTATGGAAAACATAATTTGAACATTGAATGGGTTCTTAGCCCAAATCAACCCAAAGCTACAGGTTATGAAGTTTTAATGGCCTAAATGGACCAGCGCAAAGAGGCTTTTAACATGAATAAAGTACAAGTAGTGGTTTTAGAGCTCGAGGCTAAAACTAAAACGATTGCGGAGTTAGTTTTGGATCTTAAGACCCAATTGACTCAAGTACTACCAAAATCAACAATGCGCCTGGTCCCAACAGTGGTCGTTTTACCGGAAAACTTTTTATTTTATTCGGCCGATCCGCACCGGGTGCGTGAATTTGCGTCAGGGCCACTTTTAAATCAGACCTTAGATTCTTTAGCAGCTGTGGCCAAGGAACAGCGTGTGTGGCTCATTGCAGGTTCTTTACCGGTCTTAGAAGCTGATGGTTTTATGTATATCGAGACTATCTGTTTTAATGATCAGGGAATTGAAGTTGCTCGTTACCGCAAGAATCATCTTTTTAAAGCAGTAGTTGGGGTAACTACATATGATGAAGGGGCCATTTATGCTCCTGGCCATGACTTAGTGGTGCTCGATATAGCGGGGTTTAAATTTGGTTTAGCTGTTTGTTTTGATTTGCGCTTCCCTATAATGTTTGCTTTTTTAAGAAAATTAGGCGCTGAAGTATTAGTGGTACCGGCTGCTTTTACGGCTATAAGTGGCGAACTTGCTTGGGAAAGCTTAATTAGAGCTCGTGCGATCGAAACTCAGTGTTATGCGGTCGGTTGTGGTTTGGTGGGTCAAGGAGAAAACGGGGCCCAAACCTGGGGGCATTCGTTAATTGTCGGACCAAGTGGAAAAGTTTTAGTGCGTTGTGAAGCTAAAAAAATGATTACGGCTACCTTACAAAAAACAGAATTAGAGTTAGTCCGTAAAAATATGCCTATGCCTATTGATGATTAGTGCTCGTCAAATTTGAAACTTAAGGTTACACCTAGGTGTTTCCACTTTAAGGGCTAAAAACGTTATGATTGTTTTCTTTAGGTACACTTTTTAGGTAAAACGTGTCCCCACACCTTGATACAATGTATAATAAACTGTTACATAGATTAATTAGGAAGCAAAATCGTGAAGAACGCAAGGGATATTTTTACCTCAGTTGAGCAGAAGATACTTACAGCTAATGACCTTGATCTAAACTTTCTAGGCAAAATGTTGGGGCGCTTAGAGAGCAGTAATGTAGATTTTGCTGATATTTATTTTGAAAATAATGTCTACGAAGGCTGGCATTTTAGTGAAGGCATTATCAAATCTACTAGCTTTGCTATCGATCTTGGATTCGGTATTCGTGGGGTAACAGGTAGTACCACTGATTTTGCTTATTCAAGCGAAGTAAACCCTCGAGCAGTAGCTCAAACTACAGATGTTGTGTGTGGTAGCTCTAAACGTGGCAATGAATGTCGTGTTTGTGTGGATAAAAGACAAGATTTTGATGTTTTATACAGTGATGAATTCCCATTTAGCCATGTAGCTCGAAGCTATATTGTGGATATCTTGCGTGAAATGGACGCTTATGCTCATAGCCTCGATCCACGAGTAAGACAGGTACAAATTTCTTTATCTGGTGGGTTAACCGATTCTTTGGTTGTAGCCTCCGATACTGGGGCTGCTGCTGATATTAGACCTTCGCTCCGTTTAAGTTGCAACGTTACCATGGAAGAAAATGGAGTCACAGTTTCTGGCCATGGCGCTTGTGGTAGATGTATTGATTTTAGCTGGTTAGCTGAGGATGTGGCAGTAGCGCCTCTTGAACATGTGCCTGGTACTTACTGTGCTCCTGACAAATTAGAAATCAAAAAAAGATATCTTGCGGTAGCGCGTGAAGCTGTGCGTTCTGCTCAGGTTGAATTATGTGCTGAACCGGTGAAGGCTGGTTCTATGCCTTTAGTCTTATCAGCAGGTTGGCCAGCAGTGTTAATCCATGAAGCAGTTGGTCATGGGTTAGAAGCTGATGCTATTCGTAAGGGGACCTCGATCTTTAAAGACTATATGGGCAAACAGATCGCTTCTCCATTATGTACGATTGTAGATGATGGAACTATCCCTGAAAGACCAGGGAGCTCAAGCGTTGATAGCGAAGGCACTCCTTCAAAACGTAATGTTTTGGTGGAGAACGGTAGGCTACAAAAATACATGACCGATAAGTTAAATGCGCGCTTAATGGGTTTAGAATTAACTGGTAATGGGCGCCGTGACGGTTATGCTTCATTGCCAATTCCGCGTATGACGAATACCTATTTACTCCCAGGTCATGACAAAATTGAAGATATGATAGCTTCCGTTAAAGATGGGATTTTTGCGGTAAATTTCGGTGGTGGACAGGTAGATCCATCAACCTCTAAGTTTACTTTTAGTGCAAGTGAAGCCTATAAAATTGAAAATGGTAAAATTGCAGGTCCGGTTAAGGGAGCAACCTTAATTGGTACAGGGGTAGATGTACTTAATAAAGTATCAATGTTAGGGGAAAACCTTGAACTTGATAAAGGTAATGGCCATTGTGGTAAGTGCGGACAAAGTATTCCAGTAGGGATTGGTCAACCAGCGCTTAAGCTTGATGAAATTACCGTAGGTGGCACTTTGTAAAATAACCAAACTATGGAACTTTAAAATAGTGTCGCCTAATAAGCAAGCTAAAGCATTTAGTTCTATGTCGATCATAAAAGCCTTAGGTTAAATTTGACCTAAGGCTTTTGTTTTAGGTGGTATTAAGTTTGTTGGTTGTGAACTACTCACCACCTAAAGAGGAAGGAGTCTTCTTGGAGATTTTAGATAAATTGTGGCGTAAAACCCACACGCTTGCGTGTGGGATAAAAGTCGCTTTTTCTATGAAAGACTTTATTTCTACTACTTGGCATTAGCAAAGAATAAATATATAATCCGTTTTTCGGCAGTTGTTGTAATGTCTAATACCGCTAAGCCTTATCGGTAAACGGTTAGCTGTTATTTAAAAAAATTTTTAGCGTCTTCTAAACCACCAACATTAGTAACGTTTTTATAACCTGATTTATTAAGCTCTTCTAGAGCGATAGAAGCTCTACGCCCAGAACGACAGTACAAATAAATATGGTCTTCAGGGGTAATGTTAAGGGCTTTTACTCCTTCTACAATTTGGGAGTGTACGATATTTAGATGGCCAGGAATATGGTCAGTAGCGTATTCTTGAGGGGTTCTAACATCGATAATGTAATCTGCAGCCATGGCAAGTGTCGGGAATAAGGTTAACGCAAAAACTAAAGTAACGATTTTAATGATGTTGTTTTTTAGAGCCATGTGAGTTCATCCTTGAAAAATTAGATTTTGTGGAAAATTAAGGGGGTTTATGGCGCTTAACATAGTCGTTAAAGCGTTGTAAGGGAGCCAAAAAGGAATTTAAGTTTCTAACTAAAGTTCGAAAACATAAGGCTCTAGCGTTATAGAGTGAATGGTATAAACACCACACCCCGCTTATGATAAAGTATTTTACAAGTCGGTGGTGTGATCTTAAGCGGTAAATTATTATAGGTTAATATTTTGCTTAAGGTATTGAAAAAGTTCTTTGTAAGCGCGTTTTTCAATGGAATTGGTTTCAATTTCTTTTTTGGCTTTAGAAACTAAAGATCTGAGCTTTTGACGATCAAGATCAGTGTTAGTAGCAATGAGCTGATTGATAGCAGCGATGCCGCCAGCGACCAAATCATTACGGATGGTTTCTAAGCTATGGACCGTGGCGTTGCCAGCAACTTTAACCCCCGAAAGGGCTACTAGAGCTTCACGGTAGTTGTTGATTTCTTCCTCGTCGCGTGAACGCAATAAAGCTTCCACATGCAAAACTTCTCTTCTCTGCTCTTCAGAGCGAGGTTTCATTTTGCGGGCGTTGCGACAAGCTTCACGAAGAGATTCATCGTCACCAAAGGGAATGCGCTCGAATTCTGATTCTGACAGCGCAATAATGCTTAAGCCGATATCTCTTAAGGCCCGAGCATCTCTTTTGCGAGAGCTTCGAGAGACCCAATTGTCTTCTTCCTCAGAAACTTTTTCAAAATTTGCGTTATCTTTTTGCATGATTATAGAATCCATTAATAAATATGGTGTATTCTAACACACAGTTAAAGATTATTTAAGTTTAGGTGCTTGGGTATTGTAATGAAAGACCGGATCAATTCGGAAAGAAAGAAATTAGAAGGCTTAGCTTCACAGGTATTAGATATTTGTCGGCAAAAAGGGGCGGAGCAGTGTATTGTTAAGATCAATAAGGATACAGGTCTTACGGTTTCAAGTCATGATTGCGCGCAAGAAGAAAAAGAATTTAATAAAAGCCGTGGTATTGCTATTACAGTTTTAAAAAACGGAAAAAAAGGTAATGCCTCTACTTCTGACATATCTTTAGATGCGATTAATAAGACCGCAGAAGCTGCTATTGAGTTTTCGGCTTATGCAGAAGTGGATCCTGCGATGGGTTTAGCCGATCCTGAATTAATGGTGCGCGAGGCTATAGATTTAGATCGTTGTTATCCAGAGGAACCTGATGCCGAAGTTGCGTTAAAGGAAGCTATTGCCTTAGATAAAATGTGTCAAGGTCGCGACCCTCGAATCGCTCAAGTACGTAAAGCAGCTTACTCTAATCGTTATGGGATTTCTGTTTACGCTAATTCCCATGGGGTTCTACAAAGTGAACCATATTCTGTATTTGCTAAAAATGTTTTGTTAGTTAGTGAACATGAAAACAAGATGCATATGGGTGGGTCATTTAGTTATGGCTGTAAGAGTGATTTACTGTGGGATAATGAACGAATCGCGAAAGATGCAGTTGAAGATGCTGTAGCTTTAGTTGGGGCGCGTAGTATTCCTACCGGTAACTATCCAGTGATCTTTAGACGTGAAGAAGCTACAGGTTTATTCATGCGCCTGTTAGGGGCAATCTCAGGCATGGCTCAATTTCACCATTCTACATTTTTAGATAATGCGCTAGGGCGTCAAGTGCTGCCTTCATTTATCGATGTTTGTGACCGCCCACTAATAAAGCAAGGTTTGTCTTCTCAATATTTTGATGAGGATGGCTTAAAAACAGGTGACATTTCGTATGTATCTAGGGGCGTAGTGGAAAATTACCGTCTTTCAGTCTATTCCGCGCGTAAATTAGGTTTGAAACCCAATGGTACTAATTATGGTTCTTCCAATTTTGAAGTAATAGACCACAATGCGCCAAATTTAAGTTTCGATGATTTACTAGTAAAAATGGATCGTGGCTTTTTAGTGACCCAACTTATGGGGCAAGGGGTCAACGATGTAACAGGTGATTATTCTCGTGGTGCATCCGGCTTTTGGGTTGAAAATGGCAAAATCCAATTTCCAGTGGAAGGAGTTACTATTGCCGGTAATCTAAAAGACATGCTCCGCAACATTGTTGCTGTGGGTGCGGATTATGATGAACGCTACACCATGAAAACCGGTTCTGTATTATTAGATAGTCAAAAAATAGCCGGGGCATAAACAAACGCTTAAGCGGTGAAAGAATTAAGCAATTCATGGTTAAAAGTGCTAAAATTTGCAATGTTTTTAGCGCATATGGCAACAATAGGTTAAAAAATATGAACAGAGAACTATCACTCGAATTTTGTCGTGTAACAGAAGCAGCTGCATTAGCTGGTTATCATTGGCTTGGTCGTGGGGACAAAAATTCTGCGGATGAAGCTGCGGTGAAGGCAATGCGTTTCATGCTAAATGAAGTTAAGATCGACGGCGAAATCGTGATCGGCGAAGGTGAAATTGACGAAGCTCCAATGCTTTACATTGGGGAAAAAGTTGGTTGTGGTGGGACTCCTGTCGATATTGCAGTTGATCCTATTGATGGTACCCGTATGACTGCCATGGGGCAAGCAAATGCGGTAGCAGTTTTAGCGGCTTGCGATAAAGGTGGATTTTTAAAGGCACCTGACATGTACATGGAAAAGCTTATTGTTGGTGAAAATGCTAGAGGGGTAATCGATCTAAATGTTTCTTTGGAAGAAAACATTTATCGTATTGCTCGCGCAGTTGGTAAGGATATTTCTGACCTCGTTTGTGTAACTTTAGCTAAGCCAAGACATGAACAAGCTATCAAAAAAATGCAGGAAATGGGCCTTCATGTTTATGCTATTCCTGATGGCGACGTGGCTGCATCTGTTCTTACCTGTATGCCAGACAACGATATCGATTTTCTATACTGTATCGGTGGGGCTCCTGAAGGGGTAGTGAGTGCAGCAGTAACTCGTGCGTTAAATGGTGATATGCAAGGCCGTCTTATTCCACGTGATATTGCTAAGGGCGATACTCCTGAAAACAAGAAATACGCGGAAGAAGAAATTGCCCGTTGCCAAAAGATGGGCATTGAGCCTATGAAGGTTCTTAAGCTAGAAGATATGGCTAAGACTGATAGCGTTATTATTTCAATCACTGGTATTACTAAGGGTGACCTCTTAGAAGGTATTACTCTTAAGGGAACTCACGCTACCACAGAAACCCTCCTTATCAGAGGTAACTCAAAGACCATTAGAAGAATTAAGTCTCTTCATTCTTTGAAGGTTAAATCTCCAACTTTATACGATATGGTTTTTGGTAACAACAAGTCATAACAGCAAAATAAGAAGAAGTTTTATGTAAAAACCTTTGGACTTAAGATTAAAATGAATAAAAAGGTCGCTATGTAGCGACTTTTTTATTTTGGTGAGGGGAATTCGAACTCTAATTTTGGTAGCCTATCTAAGTTCATTCGGAATAACTTAAATGGTAACTTGAATTAAGGTCAATAAAAAAGGACTATGATTAGCCAGTTATCATAGTTCCAACTGTAAGTTAAATTTTACCTGAAGAGTAACTTTTACAAGTAGAGCTTACAGAGTTTTTTTAAAACTAGTTAGCAGTTATTCTTCACTAAATTCATAAATATTGTTATCAGCTTCGTCTTTTTGGAAACCTTGCATTTCTAAGAAGTAAATAATGCCATCGATTTCCTCTTGCGGAAAACGAGCGGTGTTAATGATGGTTTTTTCAAAACCTTCTTCTTCTACAAAGTGGCAAGTTTCTTCAATTAGGTATTTGCCAACCCCACGACGTCTAGTAATATCGCGGACCTTCAAAAAAACAATCTCATTATCATGGGTTACGGCGAGCCCAACTACACCATCGTTGAATACGGCGATATGAACATCTCCCATAGCTTTTAAATCCTTAAAAGAGAGGGGAGTAATAAGTTTTTTAAGGCTGTGATTCCACAATGCTTTTGGTTCTTGATTGTGGAAAATTGTAAGTCTCATTGATGTTTTCTTTAACCTTCGGGTTTGTTAATTTCAAAGAAATGACAGAGTTTAATATAACAGATTTTAGTGTTAATTGCATGTGAACATTAGTGTATCATTAACGTTTGCCTAGCCATCTTTTAGGATCGACCGGGATCCCTTCATAGCGGATTTCAAAGTAAAGTGAATTTGTTTTAAGATTCCCGCTATTGCCAACGACTGCAATGGCGTCCCCTTTATGCACAGAATTGCCAGAGTAGATTTTTAGCTTTTGATTATTCCCGTAAAGAGAGAGATAACCACGTCCATGATCTATAACGACAATATTGCCAAGACCGTTTAACCAACCGGAGTAAATACAATCACCATCGGCAATAGACACAACTGTTTTGCCAGCGGGGGCGGAGATAACTAATCCTTTCCAGGTAACTTCACCACTGCGTCTTTCCCCAAATGAATGAATAACGCTTCCGTGTACTGGCCATGGTAAAACCCCGTGTAACCGCTGCAGACCAAGGGCTGCAACTGTTTGGTGAGTTGAAGATGACTGAGTATGCCGGGTTTTGGCACTAGCTTTAGCCTGAAGTTTAGCTTTTTGTCTTTGTTCAGCCTCGCGTTTACGTTTGGCTGTTAATTCTTTTTGCTTTTGGGACAGCTCATTTTCGAGTTGTTTTAGTGCAACGGCAGTTTCTTCAAGCTGTTTCTTTTCTTTATCGATGGTATCTTTTAAGTCTTTGACCGTGTTTTGTTGCTCAATTTTTTCATTGATTAAAGTTTGTTTTAGGTCGTTGTAATGAGTTTTTAGGTTGGCTAATTCTTCTTTCTTAACTGCAAGTTGCTCGTCTTTTTTTTGCAACTCTTTACGTTGTTTGGAGATATCTTGAATTAAGTTGTAGCGTTTCTGAGCTAGGTACTTAGTGTAGGTTAAATAACGGTCATTAATGCCGGGGTCTTCGTTGTTTAAAATTATTTTAACGGAGGAATTGTGCCCTAGCATAAAGGATTTTCTTAGAAGTTCATTTAATTGATCTTCTTGGGTTTTAAGGGCTGATAATAATTCTTCACGTTCGTCGTTTAGTTGTTCAGCTTCAGTGAGTAAAACAGCAGTTTTTTTCTCAATCACACTCATATTGCGATCAAGATTGCGAATTTTATGGGCACGTCTTTTTTGTTCTGATTCTAACTGTTTTAAATTGGATTCGTGTGATTTGATAACTAAATGTTGATTTGTAATACTTTGTTTTAGTTTTTGCTGATTTGGGGTATTGGCTTTGGCGTTAGAGAAGAGTAAACACAAGAAAAAAAGCACTAGAGTAAGCAAACCCTGCGTCCATAGCGGACGCAGGGAGAAAAGTCGAGAATTACTGAATTTTAGTAAACCTGACTTCATTTAAGGATTACTTAACCTTAAATAATACCTTCCCGGTCATTTCAGCAGGGATATCCATGCCAATGAGGGAAAGAATGGTTGGAGCTAAATCAGAAAGCTTGCCACCTGAAACAGCTTCCGCCTGTCTACCAAAGTAGATAAGAGGAACTGGGAGGTTGGTGTGAGCAGTGTAAGCAACACCAGTGGTAAGATCCTTCATACGTTCAGCGTTACCGTGGTCAGCGGTGATGAGGCATTCGCCACCAACTTTCTTAAGAGAGTCAGTAACGCGGCCGATACATTCATCAACAGCTTCACAAGCCTTAACTGCAGCTTCATAAACGCCAGTGTGACCAACCATGTCGCCGTTAGGGTAGTTACAGATGATCACATCATACTTGCAGCTTTCGATAGCAGCGCAAAGCTTATCAGTAAGTTCTTTAGAGCTCATTTCAGGCTGTAAATCGTAGGTCTTAACCTTAGGGCTGTTAACCAAAATACGGTCTTCACCAGGGAACTGATTTTCTACACCACCGTTGAAGAAGAATGTAACGTGAGCGTATTTTTCAGTTTCAGAGATACGAAGCTGAGTCTTGTTATGGGAAGACAACCATTCGCCAAGGGTGTTTTTGAGATCTGAAGGAGGGAAGGCGCAAGCTGCTTTAATATCAGTTGCATATTCAGTGAGCATAACGAAGTTGATTGCAGGTCTTACCTTGCGGGTGAAACCGGTGAAATCATCGTTAGCAAATGAACGAGAAATCTGACGAGCACGGTCTGCACGGAAGTTCATGAAAATAAGCGCATCGCCATCTTCCATTTTAACTGGTTCGCCAATTACGGAAGCCTGGATGAATTCGTCGTTTTCGTCACGAGCATATGCTGCGTTAAGAGCATCAGTTGCGCAAGCAAATGGAGCAAACTGAGTAGAAGCCTGAGTGAGAAGGTCGTAAGCTTGTTCAACACGATCCCATCTGTTGTCACGGTCCATGGCATAGTAACGGCCAATCATTGAAGCGAAACGGCCAGTGCCTAACTTCTTGAAGAGGGCTTCGAATTTGTCGATTGAACCTTGAGCGCTACGAGGTGGAACGTCACGGCCATCAGTGAATGCATGGAAGTAGGCCTTTGATACATTCTTGCGAGCTAAAAGTTCAAACATAGCTACGATCTGATCTTCATGGCTGTGTACGCCTCCTGGAGACATAAGACCCATTACGTGAACAGCCTTACCAGCAGCGTTTGCAGTATCGATAGCTTTGCAAAGAGCTTCGTTAGAGAAGAAGTCACCATCAGCGATAGACTTGGTGATACGGGTAAGGTCCTGATAAACAACGCGACCAGCACCGATATTGGTGTGACCAACTTCAGAGTTGCCCATCTGGCCATCAGGGAGGCCTACAGCAAGCCCAGAAGCTTCGATAAGGGTGTGAGCGTAATGAGCTGTTAAGTTGTCAAGGTTAGGAGTCTTTGCATTGGCAACAGCGTTGAATTCTTTGACGGGATTGTATCCCCAACCGTCCATGATAATCAGGGCAAAAGGTTTTTTGGCCATGTTTATATAATTCCTGTAAAAAGTGAATAAGTTTACCTTTCTATTTTACACCATTTTTGGGCAGAGAGTAAGAGATGGCTATAGCCCAAATGAAACTAAAATGAGAGGCGAAACTGTGGTTTTATTGGGTGATGGATGGGTGTTTTTACGAAAGAACAACAGAAATTGGCTGTTCTTATGCTATTATTAATCAAATGTTTTAAAGATTAAATCAAACCTTGATCTTTAATACTTAAAATTTTGTGTGCACAAATGGTCTAGCCGGCTAATAAATTTAGGGAAATTTAGACACAATATGGAAAATTTTGACTTTTATACTGAAGTAGTCACTTTTTTTACTAACCACCAAATAGCTTCAATTGTTTTTGTGGTATTAGTTCTTTATCTTGTTTGGATTCAAATCACCATTTGGAAAAATGGTATCAAATCAGTAGATGTCGGTATGGCCTCTATGCTTTGTAACCACTCTGGCTATGGTTTGCTTGATGTTCGCCTTAAAGCTGATTATGCAGCTGGACATCTAAGCGGTGCTTATGAAGTAAGCGTAGATGATTTTAAGGCTGGTAACTTTGGGGTGGCTTCTAAATTTGCTGATAAAGGCGTTGTTATTATCGGTAAAGACCTTGACGACCCTGTGGCTTATAATGCGGCTTGCCTTTTGAAAAAGGCAGGTTACAAGAATCCTGTAATCCTAAAGGGTGGTATGGTTGACTGGGTCGGCCGTGGACTTCCTGTGGTTAAAAAGTAATCACTAAGAGGCTGTGAATACACTTTGTTTTAACAATTGTTAGGTAAAGTTATGATCTGCCCGTCATATTCATAAGTTTTTTTTGGTGATTTACTTTGATTCTGTAATAATCAAAGGGATTTTATTTTATTTATTACTAATTTTGAGGACTGACAGCAATGGCTGAAGAACAGAACAATCAGGCCGCCAATTCGGCTTTTGAAATTTTACGTATTTACAACAAAGATATTTCTCTCGAAACTCCTAATGCACCGGAAATTTTCAGAAACGAATGGAAACCAGAAGTTAAGCTTGATCTTGATACCCGTAGCAAAGCTGTCGACAATGGGGTGTACGAAGTAGTTCTTCGTCTTACCGTTACTGCAAAGCTTGAAGACAAGGTTGCATTCCTTTGTGAAGTTAACCAGGCTGGTCTTTTCCAGATTTCTAACTTCCCTGAACAAGCTCTTGATCATATGCTCAATGCTTTTATTCCTAACATTCTTTACCCATACGCTAGAGAAAACATTTCTAGTCTCGTAGTAAAGGCTTCATTCCCACCTCTTAACTTAGCTCCAATTAACTTTGAAGCTATCTATATTCAGAAGAAGCAGCAGGAACAACAGGCTGCAGCAAAAGATGCTGAAGCAAAGGCTTAATTAGCAATTTTGGAACAGAAGTAGAGTGGAATACTCAATTTCAGTATTGGGGGCAGGCTCATATGGGACTGCCCTTGCTATATCCCTAGCTAGAAATGGGCGTCGTGTCATGCTTTGGGGGCATAACCCTAAGAAGATTGAGCTTATGCAGCAAGGGAGATGTAATGAACAGTTTCTTCCAGGACAAAAATTCCCGGAAGCGATGGATCTTACATCGGATCTAAAGACGGCGATGGAAGCGGCTTCCATCATCCTTGTGGTAGTGCCAAGTAGCGCTTTTAGACAAGTGCTTCATGAACTTAAGCCTTTTATGACTCCTGCTCATCGCGTAGCATGGGCCACTAAGGGTTTGGAAAATTCAACTGGGCGTTTACTAAGTGAAGTGGCTAAGGAAGAACTTGGACCGCATGTACCTTTAGCGGCCATAAGTGGACCTACATTTGCGAAAGAACTGGCCTCAGGTCTCCCAACGGCAATTTCCGTAGCAGGTACCGATGATGCCTTCACCGAAGAGTTCTCTCAACTTATTCACTCCACTAAAAACCTTCGTGTCTATAAAAACCCAGATTTAATTGGTTTGCAAATTGGCGGTTCTGTCAAAAATGTAATTGCCATTGGGGCCGGGTTGTCTGATGGTTTAGGTTTTGGGGCTAATGCAAGAACTGCACTCATTACTAGAGGCTTGGTGGAATTACAACGCCTTGGTGTTGCTATGGGCGCTTCTCCAAAGACCTTTATGGGGATGGCGGGGTTAGGTGATTTAGTTCTAACTTGTACTGACAATCAGTCGCGAAACAGACGTTTTGGTTTGGCTTTAGGTGCTGGTAAAACCATTGAAGAAGCAATCGCCGAAATAGGGCAGGTGGTTGAAGGTTGGGAAAATACCAAGGAAGTGCACTTGCTAGCAGAAAGATATGGTGTTGATATGCCAATCTGTCATGAAGTCTACAATGTGCTTTTCATGCATAAATCGCCCAAAGATGCCACCGTATCATTATTGTCTAGAGCAAAAAAATCTGAATAGTTCTGATGTGTTCGTAAACACTATTTGGTTTACAGTGTTAGTGAAGATTATAAACTTAACCTAAATCTTTATGAAAAAGGCTTCTATCAAGTTTTAATAGAAGTCTTTTTTATTCTGCCGTTCAAATTAACATGTTACTTTTGGGTAAATATAAGTTAGCGATGCCAATTTTCACTACTTTTTGTGGCGCCATGGAGCTATTTATAAGTTTCCTCAGTCACTTCATGATTAGTAGTATCGATAACTTCTTTAATCATGCCTGGAAAAGCTTGTTTTAGGTTAGCTTCGATACCATCTTTTAATGTGATGTTGACTAAGCTACAACCTTTGCACCCGCCAGAAAAACTTACTTTAACCACACCGTCTTCGGTAACTTCTTCAAGTTTTGCAAAACCACCATGCCCTGCGAGGCTTGGATTTACTGTGGTTTGGAAGAAGTTTGCGAGCTTGTCAAACAAAGGAGCGTCAGCTGGTACGTCAGATCTTTTAAGCAGAGGAGCTTTGAAGGTTAAGCTACCCTTGTTGTCTTCATCGAAGATGAAGTCGATAACAGCATCTTTAAGGTATGGTTGAGAGGTTGAATCGATTACGGTTTCAAAACCATTGTGCTGAAAAATGTCATCAGCGCCAGTAACCATGTCTTGAGGACAATAAAGAATACCACATTCAACCCCAGGGGTGCCTGGGTTAGAAACAAAGATTCTAATTCTGGTGTTAGGTGCTTGGGTTGCAAGGAGCTGACAGAAATATTCTTCAGCTTTGGGGGTAATTGTTATCATTTATACACAATCCGTTTATTTATGCCGTATGTCTATAGATAGATTACTTTTTTAAGAACTAAAACTCGCTTTATTTAGTGGTTTAAGTTTAAAAAGTATTACTCTATATGATATATGATTTCGCGTCTAAAGTTATAAAAAGATTTAGAGCATATGACAGAGTGAAATTTTTTTTCAGATGAAGCTATAGATATTACAAAGGACTGAATGTTCTTTTGATATTTGTAACAAAAATCATCTTTTTCATGGAAATAAATTTTTTTTAAAAAAGTCATTTATTCATTAGACTAATTCTAGGATTTCATTTAAAATCAATCCGGTTATTTCAATATTAACATTTATTTTGTTATCTTAATTTTGTGGAGAAACTGTACAAATGGCAGAATTAGACTTGCAGAAGTATGGTATTACTGGTGCTACTGAAGTAGTTCACAATCCATCTTACGAACAGCTTTTTGCTGATGAAACTGACCCTAAGCTTGAAGGCTACGAAAAGGGCCAAGTTACCGAGATGGGTGCTGTTAATGTAATGACTGGTGTTTACACTGGCCGTTCACCAAAGGACAAGTTCTTCGTACTCGACGATGTTACCAAAGACACCATTTGGTGGACTTCTGATGCTTACAAGAATGACAACAAGCCTCTTTCTCAGGCTAGTTGGCAGGAACTTAAGAAGCTTGCTAGCAAGGAATTAAGCAACAAGAAGCTTTACGTTGTTGATGCTTTCTGTGGTGCTAACGAAAACTCACGTCTTAAGATCCGCTTCATCATGGAAGTGGCTTGGCAGGCTCACTTTGTAACCAACATGTTTGTAAGACCATCTGCTGAAGAACTTGCAAACTTTGGTGAACCAGATTTCGTAGTAATCAACGCTTCTAAGGCTAAGGTTGAAAACTACAAGGAACTCGGTCTTAACTCTGAAACTGCAGTTGTATTTAACCTCACTGAAAAGGTTCAGATCATCATCAACACTTGGTACGGTGGTGAAATGAAGAAGGGTATGTTCTCTTACATGAACTACCTCCTCCCACTCAAGGGCATGGCATCTATGCACTGCTCTGCTAACACCAATGCTAAGGGTGAAACTGCTATCTTCTTCGGTCTTTCTGGTACTGGTAAGACTACCCTTTCTACCGATCCAAAGCGTGAACTCATCGGTGACGACGAACACGGTTGGGACGATGATGGTGTATTCAACTTCGAAGGCGGTTGCTACGCTAAGGTAATCAACCTCTCTAAGGAAAACGAACCAGACATTTGGAATGCAATCAAGCGTAACGCTCTTCTCGAAAACGTAACCGTTGATGCAAATGGCAAGATCGATTTCACTGATAAGTCTGTAACTGAAAACACTCGTGTTTCTTACCCAATTTATCACATCAAAAACATCGTTAAGCCTGTATCAAAGGCTCCAGCTGCTAAGAAGGTAATCTTCCTTTCTGCTGACGCTTTCGGTGTTCTCCCACCAGTATCTATTCTTAACCCAGAACAGACTCAGTACTACTTCCTCTCTGGCTTTACCGCTAAGCTCGCTGGTACTGAACGTGGTATTACTGAACCTACCCCAACCTTCTCTGCATGCTTCGGCGCAGCATTCCTTTCACTTCACCCAACTAAGTACGGTGAAGAACTCGTTAAGAAGATGAAGGCTTCTGGTGCTACTGCTTACCTCGTAAACACTGGCTGGAACGGTTCTGGCAAGCGTATCTCTATTAAGGATACCCGTGGTATTATCGACGCAATTCTTGACGGTTCTATCGACAAGGCTCCAACCAAGGTAATCCCAATTTTCGACTTTGTTGTTCCAACTGCTCTTCCAGGCGTTGATCCTGCAATCCTCGATCCACGTGATACCTACGCTGATAAGTCTCAGTGGGAAGAAAAGGCTAAGGATCTTGCATCTCGTTTCATCAAGAACTTCGCTAAGTTCGAAGGTAACGAACACGGTAAGGCTCTTGTAGCTGCTGGTCCTAAGCTCTAATAGAAGCTGACCATCCTTACGTTGTAAAACATAAGGTTAAATAAATTTTGAAAAGGGAATTGCATTGCAGTTCCCTTTTTGCATATAGTATCGAATAAAAAGTTATTCCTTTAAGGAAAATAGGGGGCTTTATGAATTATGTAACTGCGGAAGGTATGGCTTTACTTAAGGGTGAGTTTAGCGAGCTTTGGAACGATTTAAGACCGAAGGTGGCAGACCGATTGGCTTGGGCTGCATCTTTAGGTGACCGTAGTGAAAATGCTGACTATCAATACAATAAACGTTTGCTCCGTGAAGTAGATATTAGAATAAAGCAGTTGTCCGATATTTTTGATTCTACAAGTGTGCTTGATCGCAGTAGTGATGGGCAAAGAGATAATAAAGTCTACTTTGGGGCCTATGTTGAAATTGAAAATGATGATGGTCAAATTAAACATGTGCATATCGTAGGGCACGCAGAAACTTATAACCGTGAAGGGTTTATTTCTTTAAGTAGCCCCATGGCCAAAGGTTTAATGAATCTCTCGATTGATGATGAAGCGGTTATTAATACGCCCAAAGGCAAAGTCTCTTGGTATGTGAATAAAATTTCGTATAAGCCTGAAGCTTGGTTTGGTCCAATTCCCGCTCCCATGTTCAAATTTAGATCTAAATTTGATGATAATAAGACTACAGAAATAAAGTCAGATGAAGAATTGGCCAAGATAAAGCAGGAATATTTGCGTCATTTGGCAGGTGAAGATTAAGTAGATAAGGAATGTGGTTCTATCCTTGGGTGTTAATTGTAGAGCCGAGGGTAGGGCTATAGCTTGAAGACTGATAAAGAGAGCTGATGACTCTATTAGCATTAAAGTAATCTAAAGCTTTAGAGTCATCGTAATTTTGTGACTCGGTTTCATTTTTATTTGGGGATGTGGACGCATTGATTCCGGTTGAGGCATTATCGGTTTCAACTGCCACATTTTTGTTGTTATCCACAGCTTCTGAAGAATTAACTCCTTGTTCTTTTAGGACTTGCTGTCTTGCTCTATTAGCAATACGGACCGCTTCAGAAGCAACGTTGCGGTCTGCTCCGGATGGTTCAGCTGGAGCTAACGCCGCGCGATATACTTGTTCCATCTTTTTAATGGTGGCAGCGGGAGTTTTTTCTTCACTTAACGAAATAGATACAGAACCATCAGTGATGTATTGTTTGCCATCAGGCCCTGTGGTATATGAGTAAGACGGGCTCTGGGCATAAGCCCCGCCTGTGGTTTTATGTTGATTTTCGTGAATTTGCACTTCACGGTCTCTTTGCTTTAAATCTTCTATTTCTTGAAGTTCGGCTTCGGTTAATTCCTTTGGGGTAGCGTTGCCATTGTTAGAAACTGTGTCTTCGTTATCATCGTGAGCTCTAGAGGGGCTATTGGCAGCTTGAGAGTGGCCACCGGCAGTTGCATTTGTGCGCTCTTGGTCTACTAAAGAGGTTGAGTTGTCCCCAAAGAATAAATTCTCTAATTCTGGGTTAAGTGCCTTAGTTGTGTGTGCAGAAGAATTAGTGTTTTTAGCTTCACTATATTTACGTGTGGTAGAGGAAGTAGTTGTGGTTACTGGGGAATGTCTTACGTTGATAGTGGACGCAATTTGGGTTTGAGCTGATTGGACTTTACTTAAGGCAATTTGATTATTTTGCCGGGTGTTTTGCTCAAGTTGCTGGGCTTTTTGTTCGTTTTGTTCTTTTTGCGCAATGTAGGCAGGTAAACGTCCCTTACCAGAATTAGAATTGTAATTCCGGATATAGGTGGAATAAGAACCTGATGTATAGGTGCCGTTTATTCCCATACCATTTCACCCCAATTTAGTTTTGAAACCAAATTAACCCAATTATTTGCTATTTAGCTAGGTCTAATTAAGCAAATAAATCTATTAAGCTATCAGTACAATCCTTTTGAACTACAATCGTTTTACATAAGGCTTCTGTTACGGCTCTATTATTAATTAAGTCCACACAGTCTTTAGGCAACGATTCTTGATTGGCAGAATTGGTGTTAGCAATAATACTTGCGGTTTGACGTAACTGTGCTTGGTTATTAATGAGAGCCTGGGAAGCAGAGTTGATGTTAATCGAGTTACTCATAACTTCTCCTTTAAACAGGTTACAATTACCCAACAATAGTTTAATCTAAAAATTTTGGCTTGGGTAAATTAAAGTGGAACTTTACGGAGGTTTTCACAAAAACAAGCAAAAAACTTGCGTGCGTTTAATTAGAGAAATCTCCTCAGGTTTTGTTACATGTTTTGAGGCAAAACTGAGAAGATAAAAGGGCGTTTAAAGAAATCGCGCATAAGTTTTAAGGACAATGACTTTATGCATGGGGCCAAACCTTCCCGCAGGCTTATTTTAGATTTTGCAAGAAACTTGCGATTTCTTGGGCAAAGTTCTTAGGTTCGGTGATAAAAGGTGCATGTGAACTTGCGGGCATGATACAAATTTTAGCATTAGCCTTTTGGTGCCAAATTTGTGCACTAGTTGCAGGAACTAGGCGGTCGCGTGCGCCATAAATGTGTAGAGACGGACAAGTAATGCGACTAATATACCCGCGTAAGTCTTCATCCATAAGAGTTTTTAAGCCAGCCTGGAGCTCATAATATGAAGGTGTTTCGACTTCCGCGATTAGCTTTTTCATGGTGCGGATGTCTTGTTTTAAGGTTTCAGAGCCCATAGCTTGCAAAGATAAGAATTTATCAATGATGCTATTACAGTTATCCATTTTTAAGATGGAAGCAAATTTTTGGAGTAGGGTGGCTTCAGTACCCGGCCAAGAACTTGTAGGATCGGCACAAAAACGTGGACTACCAGCGCAAGTAATAAGACCTTTAACTTTATTAGGGTTAGTGATGGTGTATCTAAGAGCTAATGTGGCGCCTAAGGACCATCCTAATAAAATAATGTTGTTAGGTAAGGTTTCTTCTAAAATCTTTTGGATCCCATCGCATCTATTAGCAGGGATTTGGTGGTTAATTCCATATCCTGGTAGATCTAATAGGGTTACGTTGCAGTATTTTTGAAGCAATGGAACTAAGGGATAAAAAATTCGACTGCAAATGCCCCAACCGTGGATAAGCACAAGATTGTGTGGACAATTAGCAGGTCCGGCAAAATATTCTGTATTAATGTGCATGTTCTTGATTACCTTATTAAGATATTCATTCTTTGAGGAGGGAACGATGTTTTAAGCTTTATAACTAAAGAAAATTATACCTTGTTCTAAGAAGGATAGGAAATCAACGCCCATTGTTAGTGCTTTAATTATGCACTATTTCAAACGCACCAAATTGGTGCCTAAAAGATATTATGGTGCATAAAATTAGAATTTTAGCCTTATAAAATTCAAAATTAGCACCTTTATTGAGGTCTATAGGCGGTTTTAAAGATTTTTTTATACTTGGCGTAGATGTTGCAGTAATAGTTTCAAAATGTTCAAGCTTTTTTCTTTTGGAGAATATTATGAAACGAATACTTAGTTTGCTACTTATAGCAGGCGCATTCAGTTTTGCTACTCCTTCATGGGGTGAAGATGTGGCGCCAGCTACTATATCAGATACACAAAGTGAAGTAGTGGCCCCAGCCGCTACTACCGCAGCGCCAGCACCGGCTGCTGAAGTTGTGGAAGTTAAAGTTGAAACTGCAGCTCCTGCGCCTGCTCCTGAAGCTCCGGCAGCTACTGAAGCAGCTCCGCAAGAACCACAAGTCAATACCGCTGATAACGGCTTTATCATGATTTGTGCCGCTCTCGTTATTTTAATGTCTATTCCTGGTATTGCCTTGTTCTATGGTGGTTTGGTTCGTTCAAAGAACATGTTGTCAGTACTGGCACAGACCATAGTTATATTCTCCCTAATGTTTGTTCTTTGGGCTATTTACGGTTACAGCTTGGCTTTTGGGGCAAACGATAACGAAACTTTACAGATGGTATTTGGTAACTTGGATAAGTTCCTCATGCTCTCTGTTGGTCCTGAAGCTGTAAACGGTACTCTTTCTGACTTAACTTTCTTCTCATTCCAAGGTGCGTTCGCAGGTATTACTGCTTGCTTAATCATTGGTTCATTTGCAGAAAGAATTAAATTCAGTGCCCTTTTGTTTGTAATCTTCATTTGGTTTACTTTCTCATACATCCCATTGTGCCACATGGTATGGGGTGGCGGGTACATTGACTCTGCATGGCATTCATATGACTTTGCTGGTGGTCTCGTAGTACATATCAACGCTGCGATTTGTGCTCTTGTTGGTGCATATTTCGTGGGTAAGCGTATTGGTTATGGCCGTGAATTAATGTCACCACACAACATGGTTATGACTATGATTGGTGCCTGTCTCTTGTGGGTAGGTTGGTTCGGCTTCAACGCAGGTTCTGAACTTACTGCTGACGGTATATCTGCTCTTGCTTTTGCTAACACCTGTGTTGCTCCAGCCGCTGCCGCTCTTGCTTGGATGGCAGCTGAATGGATCCTCTTCAGTCGCCCATCTCTCTTAGGTGCATGTTCTGGGGCTGTTGCGGGTTTGGTTGCTATTACCCCTGCTTGTGCTTTCGTAAGTGTTGGTGGTGCCTTGATTATCGGTTTGGTTGCTGGCTTCGTATGTTTGTGGGGTATCCACGGCCTCAAGAAGCTCCTCAATGTTGATGACTCACTTGACGTATTTGGCGTACACGGTGTAGGTGGTATTACTGGTGCTTTATTAACAGGTATCTTCTGTGCTCCTGCTCTTGGTGGTGTTGGCTTCAAAGAAGGTTGGGATTCAATCCTTGGTCAGTTCACTGGTCAGTTAGTATCTGTAATTATTTGTATTGTTTGGTGTGGTATCGTTTCAATCGTTGCATTCTACCTTGCTGATAAGCTTTTCGGTGTACGTGTTGCTCCTGATGAAGAACGTGAAGGTCTTGACCTTACAACCCATGGCGAACGTGCTTACAACTTGATGTAATAACATCCCTGGTTAAAACAACCAAAAATAAAAATTGCAATGTTAAAGTACCTGTCTCGGCAGGTACTTTTTTTGGTCGAAGCTAGATGTTTGGATGAGATAAAAAAAGCGAACAAAAATTTTTGTTCGCTTAGGTTAGATTAAATTTACTTTTTATGCGCCTGGTCTACGTTTTTGGCGCTAACAGACTAATTGTTTTCTTGCGTGTGGCTTTTGGCTTCACGAAGAATTTCAAGTAACTCTTCTTGGTTATAAGTGTACTTTTTACCACAACAATGGCATTCAATTTCAGCACTACCAGGGCCTGAAATAATTTCTGAAATTTCATTTGGATTTAAATGAGATAACATTTCATGGAAATGCTCTCTTGAACACATGCATTTAAAGCAGATTGGTTCATTTGGGAAGATGTTAACTGAATCTTGGTTAAATAAACGATAAATTACATCTTGAGAATCAAGAGTTAAAACTTCCGCAGCGGTTAAAGTATCGGCTAGGGTAGTGCAGTGGTTGAAATCTTCAGCTTGCTTTTTATGGTTATCGGATGGTAATACTTGGAGCAACATACCGCCAGCCACGGCTTTTTCAATATCGGCAAATATGTATATCTTAGTGTCAATCTGCATTGATTGGTGGTAATACTCTTCAATGCATTCGGCGATGGTGGGTTTGTCTAGAGCAATAATGCCTTGATATTGTTGTCCCTCATCGGGAATTACCGTTACGGACATAATGGCATTCTCGCCAACAATTTCCTTGAGGGTAGTGCCACTCAATCCTTCTTCAAATGAAGCTAAACCGCGGGTTTCATTTAAATGGTTGCTATTTACGTAAGCGTAGTGCAAAGCTCCTTGGCCTCTAATTTGTAGCATGATGCTACCTTGAAGTTTTAAAGTAGAGGTAATGAGACAAATTGCGGTTTGCATTTTGGCAAGTAAAGTCTTGATGCAGTCAGGATAGTTATGACCTTCTATCAGCGCAGCATATGACTTTTGTAATTGAACTACTTCGCCTCTAATGGCGTAATCATTAAAAATAAAGCGTTGAATTGAATCAAAGCTTTCTGGGGTAGCATTTGGTTCGTTGTTTAAGTTATCCATGAGTTTTGTTCCTTAAAAGTGGTCATTGGGCTGGCCGGCTTTGGAAGCTGGCGCAATTAGACAGAGCGAAATTTACATTTCATGATTACTTTCTCTTAATCCATGTTTAAGGCTCAGTAATTCGCGTCGTTGTTTCTTATCTGGTTTGTCCTTAGGATGTGGGGCGTAAAGTAACTGCATTTTTGAAGCTAAGGCTAGCTTCTCTCTATGTTCACGACTAGCATCGGTTTCGGTATACAATTTGCGTGCTTCTTCAGCACTACGTCTAGTATCAGAAATACCACACACTACTACTTCAATTTGATTATAACCCTGCCATAATTGGATACGAGCATTTATTTCGACAATTCTACTAGGTTTTGATCGAGTGCCATTATAGTGAACCTTGCCCCCTTCAATCATAGAACGAGCAATAGATCTAGTCTTATAGAACCGAGCTGCCCATAGCCACTTATCTAAGCGGACCTCATTTTCCGAATTTGGGCTCATAAAGTATCCTGTATTCCGTTTTTTTTGCCATATTTTTGGTAAATATGGCAAAATATGATCTGATTATTGTTAAAAAAATGTTTTATAGGGCAAAATTAGTATATTGAAAGTTTGGTTATATAACTAATCTGCCGTTTACCTCTATTTTTAGAGAGGATTATATCATATATGAGTTTTATAAATTCGGCCCTGTCTAGGATTAACAAGCTAGGAAGTAGCAGCCCGAAAGTGGAACCAGAACTAACAGAAGAAGCGTTAGCGGAGCTTAATGAAAAACGCATGCAAAGAATGCGTAAGCTCAGTGTATTTTTGTTTTATGTTCTAGGTTTTGGTTTAAGCTATCAAACAGCTATTTTTTTGTGGAATTTAGTACCGGCTGTGCGAGTAGAGCTTCCTGGTTTAAATAAGGATGAATTAGCTCAAATTCAGCAACCGGTGCAAGAAAAATTGCTTAGCAGTATGCACATCTTTGGCGAAGTTGGTGAAATTGGAGCAGAAAATAATACTCCGACAGTTAAGGGGTCGACTCCGGGACAAGTGGTACGTAGCAAACTTAATGTGAAGATTAATGGTATTTCTGCTGCTACCGACGGCCGTGGGGCGGTAACTCTTGTTTATAACGGCAAGGAAGAAACCTATGGGGTAGGGGACAAAATTGGTTCCGCTACCATCAAAGAAATTAAGCCGAATTCTATTATTGTGGATAATGTTGGACGCCAAGAAGAAATTATTTTTCTTGAAGATGATGGTCCAGTATCGCGTTACGAGGATGAAAAAGAATCTAACAACGATACAAGTAATGATTCGAAGTTAACTAAACAAGAAATTCAAAATGTTAGGACAGAACTTTTGAGCAATCCAGGCAATTTGCTCAAATACATCAACATTAAACCTGCAACTCGAGATGGCAGGGTTATAGGTTATGAACTTAATCCAGGCAGTGATAGTCGGTTATTTATTAACTCTGGGTTAAAAAGTGGTGATATCGCGGTTGAAATCAATGGTAAGGATTTGACTAATAACGCGCAAGCAATGCAAGTTATGGGCGAATTACAAAACATGACCGAAGTATCCATAGTAATAGATCGCAACGGTTCTCGTGAATCAATAAATCTTGACTTGAAGTAAGTGTGACATATGAAGAATAGAAATTTATTGCGTAGTATTTTTGGGGTGATGGTTTTTTCCCTCATGGTATTGCTTCCAATTGAAGGAAGTGCAACTGCAGAGTATTCCGCGAGCTTCAAGGGCACGGATATTACTGAGTTCATCAACACCGTAGGGAAAAACTTAAACAAAAACTTCATTATTGATCCTGCAGTTCGTGGCAAGGTTAATGTAAGAAGCTATGATTTATTAACAGAAGAACAGTATTACCAATTCTTTTTGAGCGTACTTGAAGTTTATGGTTTTGCGGTAGTTCCTGCGGGCGATAATGTTTATAAAGTTGTTCGTTCTGCGGTTGCCAAGACTTCAGGGGTACCGCTTGATGACGAAGCGGCGGTTGGTGATGAAATGATCACTCGCGTGATTCCGGTGAAAAACGTAAGTGTGCGTGAACTTGCTCCATTATTGCGTGGTTTGATTGATAATCAAGGTGCCGGCAACGTAGTGCACTATGAACCATCTAATGTGCTACTTATTACTGGTAGAGCCAATGTGGTTAATCGTTTGGTCGAAATTGTTGGTCGTGTAGACAAAGCTGGTAACCAAGACGTTGAAATTATTAAGCTTGAACACGCTTCAGCGGCTGAAGCTGTCCGTGTAGCTTTAAGTATTCTTAAAGACGAAAAGGGTGGTAACGCAGCTTCAAGTTTACTTACTCCAAAATTGGTCGCTGATGAACGCACTAACTCAGTAATTATTTCAGGTGAACCTAGAGCACGTGAACGTGCGGTAAAATTGGTGAGAATGCTTGATAAAGAACAGGCTCAGTCAGGCAACACTAAGGTGTTCTATTTGCGTTATGCTAAGGCTGCTAACGTCCTTGAAACATTAACTGGTGTAAGTAAGTCTTTGACTAACTCAGAAGGTGCTTCTAATGGCAGCCAAGGCAACCAGAAAAAGATCAATATTTACGCTAATGAAGACACCAACTCCATTATCGTTAATGCCGAACCATCTTTAATGAAAGAGCTTGAAACTATCATTCGTAAACTTGATATCCGTCGCGCTCAGGTTTTAGTTGAGGCCATCATTGTTGAAATTACTGATGAAACTAACGCTAGCTTAGGTATTCAATGGGGCGGGACTGCTGGCAATAGATTAGCAACTGTGGTTCAAGATCCATCTAGTAGCACCATTTCTAATATCTTAGCTAATGTTACTGACGGTAATGTAAATCCGGGTAGTTTAGCTACTGCGGTATCAGGCCCAAGCCTTGGTTTTTATAAGGGTAATTGGTTTGGTCTTATAAATGCGGTTCAAGTTGATGCACGTAATGACGTGCTTTCTACTCCAAGTATTATCACTCTTGATAATCAAGAAGCCGAATTTAATATTGGGCAAGAAGTTCCGGTAAAGACTGGGACTCAAACTAGCACTGATTCTACTAGCCGTTATGACACTATTGAACGTAAGACTGTAGGTACCAAGCTTAAGTTTGTGCCACAGATTAACGAAGGTGATAGCGTGTTATTGACTTTGGAACAAGAAGTTTCAAGTGTTGATTCTTCTAGTAAGAACAACGAAAACGGCGAAACATTTAACGTGCGTACTATTAAAAACTCAGTCCTAGTAAAGAGTGGGGAAACTGTAGTTTTAGGTGGTCTTATGGATCATAAGACCGTTGAAAACGTTAGTAAGGTTCCACTTCTTGGTGATATTCCTCTAATTGGTGAATTATTTAAACAAACCACCAGTTCAAGTGTGAAACGTAATCTTATGGTTTTCTTACGCCCTGTAATTTTGCGTGACGATATAGCCTACGCTAATATCTCAAATGCTAAGTACTCTATGTTCCGTGAAGAACAGCTACAGCGTAATAAGCGTGGGATTAGATTACTTCCAGTAAGACTATCAACTCCATTGTTACCTGAACTCAACAGTACCTTGGTTATTAGTCCTCGCGCTGTTCAGGTTGTTTCATCCTCGGAAGAAGAATTACAACAGGCTTCAGAAGAAGGTGGTTTGTCTTATTATGATGCTTCTGCATCTCATTAAGAAAGAGGCTTAGAATAATGGCAGAAGAAACTAGTAGCCAGCTACCTGATATGGGCGGGCTTACAGTCGAAGAAGTTGCTGAAAACGAGGCCACGCTACAAGAAAAACCACTTGAAGAACGTATCAAGTTACCATATGCCTTTGCTCGTGACTTTGGGGTGGTAATGAGACTTGTGGATAATAAAGTTGAAGCCTGCTTTAAAGAAGCACCAGCGTTGTCTACAGTGCTTGAGATTCAGCGTCTTATTAGTACTCAATTTGCGCCAGTGAAATTGACAGAAGAAGAATTTGATAATTTACTTTCAGATACTTATCAAAATGATTCTTCGGAAGCTCAACGTATCGCAAGCAATATGGGGGATGACGTTGAAGATTTAAGTTTAGCAGATGAACTTAATAAGGCGGATTTGCTAGATAATAGTGAAAACTCGCCGATGGTCCGCTTTATCAATGCAATGTTAGCTCAAGCAGTTAAAGAAGAAGCCTCAGATATTCACGTTGAACCTTATGAAAACAAATTAGTTATCAGATTCCGCGTGGATGGTGTTTTGCATGAAAATATCGTCTTAGAGCGTAAATTTACCCCTTATTTGATTTCTCGTATTAAGGTTATGTCCAAAATGGACATTTCTGAAAAACGTATTCCGCAAGATGGACGTATTTCTCTTATCGTTGGCGGTAAACAAGTCGACGTGCGTGTTTCCACTATACCGACAAGTTATAGTGAACGTATTGTAATGCGTATTCTTGATAAGAATAGTGTTCGCTTGAATCTTAGAGAACTTGGTTTAACCCCGGCAATCAGTAACGAGATTGAAAAACTCATTAGAATGCCACACGGTATTATCTTGGTTACAGGGCCAACCGGTTCGGGTAAATCTACTACTTTGTATGCGGCCATTTCAGATATCAACAGTAAAGAGCGTAATATTCTGACTGTAGAAGACCCGGTTGAATATGATCTAGAAGGGATTGGACAAACTCCGGTAAATCCTAAGGTTGATATGACCTTTGCTCGAGCTTTGCGTGCCATCTTGCGTCAAGACCCTGATGTGGTAATGATCGGGGAAATTCGTGACCACGAAACTGCCGAAATTGCGGTGCAGGCTTCTTTAACTGGTCACTTAGTGCTTTCTACTTTACACACCAACACAGCAGTTGGGGCTATAACTCGTCTTAAAGATATGGGCATTGAACCGTTCTTGCTGTCAACTTCTTTACTTGCTGTTTTAGCTCAGCGTTTGGTGCGTACTTTGTGTAAAAATTGTCGTGAAGAATCGGTTACCACACCGCATGAAATGGAATTGATGGGGTTAACAGAACCACGTCGTATTTATCGTGCTTGCGGTTGTTCAGAATGTAACAACACTGGCTATCGTGGCCGTTGTGGGATTCATGAACTTGTTGAAGTTAATGACGATGTCCGCCTTGCTATTCATGGACCAGATGGGGAATTGGGGATTGAAAAGGTGGTTAGACCTTACACTCCAACCATACGCCAGGATGGCTTTTCTAAAGTTTTAGCAGGCATGACGACTGTTGAAGAAGTTATGCGCGTAACAAGCGGAGAATAATTTATGCCAGCCTATAAATATACTGCTTTAAATGATAAAGGACGTCAGGTCAAAGGGGTGCTTGAGGCTGAAAATCCTAAATCGTTACGTGCTATTTTAAAGGAACGTAAGCTTGTTCCTGTGGAAATTACAGAATCGCAAGAAGCGGTTACCGACAATAAAGATAGTGGCTTTCAGCCATGGTGGCGCCGGTTGTTTAGACCGACCATGAGTGCGTCATCTCTTACCTTAGTGACAAGACAGCTGGCAACTTTGGTTTCATCTTCAATGCCGATTGAAGAATCACTTCGCGCGGTAGCACAGCAATGTGAAAACCCTAAACACGGGGCGATTATTTCAGCTGTGCGGACTAAGGTTTGTGAAGGTCTATCTTTAGCGGAAGCGATGAAAAAATTTCCGGGTGTATTTGACGACCTCTATGTGTCAATGGTAGCTGCCGGTGAAAAGTCAGGACATTTAGATGATGTCTTATTGCGCCTAGCAGATTACACCGAAAGCAAACAAGAATTAAAAGCCAAAATTACTCAAGCTCTGATCTACCCAATTATGCTTACTTTAGTAGCTGTAGCGGTTATCGGTTTATTGCTTTCTTCTGTGGTGCCAAAGGTAGTTGAACAGTTCGTGCATATGAAATCGACCTTGCCAACAAGTACTGTAATCTTGATTTCTTTATCTGATTTTGTCAAAGAATATGGGATCTTGATTGTTTTGTTTTTTGGGGTGGTAATTACGGGTTTTTCTATGTTAATGCGCCACAAAAGCTTTAAGTATCGGGTACACGGTATTATTTTGCAGTTACCCGTAATTGGTAAGGTTAGTCGTTCCCTTAACACTTCGCGTTATGCACAAACCTTAAGTATTCTTCATGCTAGTGCGGTACCTCTTATTGAAGGGATGCACATTGCTTCTGATACTCTTACTAATGTAGTGGCTCGTGAAAGATTGCAAGCTGCGGCAGAAAGTGTGCGTGAAGGTCGCGGTCTTTCTCGTTCTTTAGCTGACACCAAAATATTTTCACCGATGATGCTACATATGGTTTCATCAGGGGAAAAAAGTGGTGAATTAGAAAACATGCTAGGTCGAGCAGCGCTAAACCAAAGCAACGAATTTAAACGCAACGTGCAGATGGCTTTGTCGGTGTTTGAACCGTTACTTATCGTCTCAATGGCAGGCATCGTTTTATTTATTGTTATTTCAATCCTGCAACCATTGATGCAGATGAATTCTATGGTGAGTGGTCGTTAGACTGTTCAAAGTATATAACAGAGGAGTTTATATGAAAAAGAATCGCGGTTTTACCCTCTTAGAAATCATGGTGGTAATCGTAATTTTAGGTCTACTTGCTGGCTTGGTTGTGCCAAATGTTATGGGTAGTGCTGATCAGGCTAAGGTGCAAAAAGTTGTAACCGACATTACTCAGTTAGAAACAGCGCTTAAGCAATATAAGCTTGATGTAGGTCGTTATCCGACTACAACTCAAGGTTTAAAAGCTTTGGTTGAAAAACCAACTGAAGCTCCTATTCCAAAAAAGTACCGTACTGATGGTTATGTAGAAAGATTAACTCAGGATCCATGGCAGATGGATTACTACTACAAGATGCCTGGTGATCACGGTAAGCTTGATTTGTTCAGTGCAGGTCCAGATGGTGAACCTAACACTTGTGATGATATTGGTAATTGGAACATGGATAACCCTCCAACCGAAGATACCTGTGCTAACAATTAATAATATAAATCTAAAGCAGGCTCCGGCCTGCTTTAGCTGTGGTTATAAGTCACGTTCTTTAGGGCGTAAGTATGCGAGAAACCGCGGTTTTACTTTGATTGAAATTTTGTTGGTGGTCTTTATTATGGGACTATCAGCATCCTTAGTGTCTTTGTCTTTGCCTCCGTCTCCTACGCTTGAGGGAGACGCAAATGAGCAAGCAGAGAGACTAATGTTTATTATGCAGGAAATTTCAGATCGTGCTTCGATGGAAGGTCGGGTTATTGGTCTTAGATTAGAACCAGACGGTTATACTTTTTTAAAAAGAGTACGTTCCCCTGCCAAAACAGTTAAATCCTCATCTCTTGAAACTGAGTTAAGAAAAACTTATTGGGATGAGATGGTCTGGACTGAATATACATACGAAGAATTGGCGACATCTAAAAAATTTGGTGAAGAAATAACTGTTTCTTTGGAAGTAGGTGGCCTGTCGATTGAAGAACATAAAGATGATTCTTTAGATGCAGTAGATTTTGATCGAGACCGGCATAATGCTAATGCGCAATTGATGCCCCAAATTCTTTTTTATCCTACGGGCGAAGTAACTCCGTTTAGGATTTTATTTAAGACTGATGGCAAATACGATAAGAATGCCCCAGTAATGCTAATTGGATCTGAATTAGGTAATTTTCATCTTTTTGATCCAGAGAAAGATAAACTTTAGTGAGTGGAGGCAATATGCGTAAGCACAGAGGTATGACTCTTATCGAAGTATTGATCGCACTCAGTGTCTTTGCGATTTCTGGTTCGGCTGTGATCTATTCAGTCATGAATGCTATGAATGGCATCATGGGGTTAGAAGAAAGTTTTAAATCTGAATTAGTAGCCAAAAACGTATTGACTGAACTAAAGCTTGAGCACAAATGGCCTTCTCCTAGTTGGGTTACTAACAAGACAGAACAAGCGGGACGGGTTTGGTACTATAGATATCGTGGTCAGTTGACTCAAGATGCCGATTTTAGAGCTATTGAAGTTGAAGTTTTTGCCGATTCTCATGTGACAACTTCCACCCCGGTAGCCATTCTTAAAACATATGTAAGCAGGTGATCATGATGCGAAAAAACGGTTTTACGCTGATTGAAGTCATGATTTCAGTGCTAATTCTTTCGATCTTAGCGTCAGCAACTTATGAGCTTATGACCCAGGTGGTAGACTCTGACATCCAAATTCGAGAAAAAACAGAACGTTTTGCGGCCGTGCAACGCGCTTTCATGTTGATGGAAAAAGACTATACCCAAATGGCTCCACGCATGACCCGCTTTGGTGGAGGATCTTCTGCCTTCGTTCTTGAATACGGGGACCGCAAATATGAGTCAGATGGTTTTGGTATTTCATTTGTTAGGGGTGGGGCTTTAAATCCAGGAGCCGAACTTCCACGTGGACAACTAGTTAGAGTATGGTATCGCTTAAAAGACGGTGATTTAGAACGAGCTACATATTCATATGCGGATACGATCATAGGTTATGAACCTAAGTTTGAAAAGTTTTTACCGGGCGTTAAAGATTTAAAAGTATATTTTTACCGTATGGGGATGTGGTCAAAAACTTGGAACCAACGTAAGGATGTTCCATCTGGGATTAGGCTGGAATTTGAATTAGAGGATTATGGCAAAATGACTCTAATCTACTACGTGCCGGCGGGGGTCTAGAATGGTAAAAAAGATCAACGTGCGTCGCCGAGGTATGGCCTTAATCATTGTTTTAATTGCAGTTGCTATTATGGTGGCTTCAGCTGCAACCATTACGTCTCGTTTTAATCGCGTTTTATTTATTACGACAAATGCCAACTTTTATGACCGCGCATGGTGGTATGTTGCGGGGATTGAGGGCATTGCCATGAAGTATATGAAGGACGATTTTAAAAAGACGCCGACTAAAGTTTATTTAGGGATGAATTGGGCTCAACCAAACCAAGTTATCCCTCTAGATGAAGCTATTATTACCGGTACGGTTAAAGATGAAATGGCATGCTTTAATATCAATTCTTTGGCAACCGACATCACTTATAGCAATGAAACATCCAAGGAACGCGACATGCTAGATCAAGATTTGCGTTCAGAACGGTACCAAGTTTTGGTGTTTAGAAACTTATTGGAACAGATGGGCGCAGATGCTACAGTTGCTCAAACAATTTCTGATTCAGCAGTGGACTGGATCGATACTGATAACAATATGCGTTCTTCAATGGGGGCCGAGGATCAATTTTATTTGGCGGGTAAAAATCCACATTTAACTAGCCGGAATCGTTTTTACGATAAGAGTGAATTACGGTCAGTTCATGGCATGACGGCCGAACTTTACCGTAGAATTGAACCAATGATTTGTGCGCTACCAGAAGATAAATTCGTGGTTAGTATCAATACGCTAAATTATCGCCAAGCGCCACTTTTGAGTGCCCTCTTTTTAGGTCATTTGCCATTAGAAGAAGCAGTAAAGCTAATTGAAAACCGCCCGAATTTTGGGTGGGACAGTTACGCTGGTTTTTTCCGTGAAGATGGGGTTGAATCACGAATGGCTGAACGTTATGGCCTTAAAACTCGATTGACGAGCGCTTTGGTGGTGAATTCAAATTATTTTGTGATGAATATTACTGTTAAATTTGACGACGACAGTTATGCTTTCGTGTCTAGAATAAAAAGAGAAAGCGATTCCCAATTGATGGTATATCAGCGGTTTATAGGAGAACTTTATGAGTGAGTTTTTGTTCATAAGACCAGGCTTTGGGAGCGATTGCGGCTATAGCTGGTTTGTTTATGATGCTGAGGGAGAAAATGTGCTGGCTAGTGGCAGACATGAATCTCTTTCGGAATTAGCTGAACAGAACCGCGAAACTGGGGATCGTCCAGTGGTGATTTTATTTCCATCGGCTAAAGCCCTATTTAAGCAAGTAGCCTTCCCTGGTCGTCTGAGAAAAAATCCTAATTTATGTCTTTGTATGTTAGAAGATGAATTAGCTCAAGACCCAGATGAGTTAGAAGTTCGTATTTTGCATAAAAACGGTAATTTATATGACGTTATGATTACCGAAAAAGGCATGATTTCAAATTTTGAAGATGAATTTAAGAATCATGGTTTTAAGATCGACCGCATCGTACCAGACATTTTGGCGTTGCCTTTTGAGGGAAAATCAGCCAAAGTTGGGGCTAATTTGGGCGAGTTCATGCAAAAAGTAATGCAGATCTTGAACAAAAAGGTGGGGAGCAAGAATAGCAAAATTGAAGCTACTCAAGATGCTCTAGCACAAGGTGTTACTAAAAGTGCAATTGATAATGAAGCGAGCCCTAAGGTGGAAGACTCAGCTTCGGAGTCTCTAGACAATAATGTGGGCGCGGAGGATGCAAAACTCAATAATAATTCAGAGTCTTCGACCCAAGAAGAACAGCTAAATTCTAGTGACGCCTCTTTAGCTCAAACTAGTACTGATGCTGCAATAGCTAAGGATGAAGCTTTAGAAGCAAATTCTAGTGTGGATAATTCATTTATTGCCCTTCAACTTGGGGACGAATGGTTAGTCCGTACAGGTTTATTTCAGGGATATGTGGTGGGAGCAAGTTGGCTTAATACCTTGGCCCCTAACGATGAAACTAAGGTTATTGCCCTAACTCCGCTTCCAGAACCGCATCCTGTAAATTGGCAGGAACAGTTGTGTTCATCAGTCGCTGAAACTATGGCTCGTACAGCTTTAAGCCAGGAATTTAGTTTAACTAAGATTTACGCCCAAAAGATGTTAGAAATGCAGTTCTTATATCCATGGTATAAAGTTGCTATTTCTTTAGTTTTGTTAGTTGTTTTATTGTTAGTTAATTACAATTTTGCTATTAAAAATTTAAATGCTGAAACTCAAGCTTATAAACAGCAGCAACGTATTATTTACGGCAAACTTACCGGGAGTGGGCCTGCTGTTTCCAACCCTGTTTATAGCATGAAGCAATTATTGAGTGAACAATCTCCAACTGGTACCTACGATGGTTTTGTGGATCTATCCAAAAAACTCTCAGCAATGCTAGTTGAACATGCTGAAATGGAATTGGTAAGTTTACAGTATGAACAGGGTCGTAAGCAGTTTGTGCTTCGATTCTTAAGTGATGCTGATTGGGATGAAAAGAAGATGGCCACTGAATTGAAAGCAGATTTTTCAGTAGCATTAGCCGATTCTAAACCAAGCCGCAATCAAGTGCTCTATACCGTGAATTTAAGAAGGGTGAAGTAATGAATAACTTAAACAAGACCCTAAAAAAATGGCAAGCCCTCAACCGTAAAACTAGAATTGCTATATTGGCAGGCACTGGGGTGATATTTGTATTAGCTTTTTATTTTATGATGATCGCTCCAAGAATGCAGCAACTTGATATTGCCAAGCAGGCGGTTGAACGTGCTAAAACTGGGTATGCTTTTATTATTAATAATGCGCCTGCTTTAAAAAATGCAACTAATAACGCCGGCATTGTAAACTTGTCAATTCCGGTTAAAGATGCGGTTTTTCAGGTGGCGAATGAAATCAATCTTACCGGGGTCAATGCGTTTGAAAAGAACGATAAAAATACCGTTACGGTGACGATTAAAAATGCCTTGCCTTATGCCAAAGTAGCTGATTTATTGACTAAATTAGAAAATAGCTATGGGATTACAGTCAAAGATATCGTTTTAGATAAACAAGGCGATGGCGTGGTATATGTAACAAGATTAATTGTGGTTCGTCTTGGAGAAGGGGAAGAGTAATGAAACTGAAATTTTGTGTAAGAACGGTTTTGTTTGTGCTTCTTACTTTGTTTTTTGTTGTGTATATGGCTCCAGCTGACAAAGTACTTTCTTTAGTGAAATTGCCTCCTGATATTAAGTTATACCATGTGTCAGGTGATATTTGGGATGGAAAAATTTCCGCTGTTGAGACTAATGGCCTACGTATTCGTAATGTGGATTGGCGTTTAACTCCTTTAACTTTGTTTTTTATTAAAGGCGCTAATATTACGGTCAATGATGAAGCTTTAGGTAAGGCAAGTTTAGGCATTGATTTATTAAATATTGAAAAAAGAACTTCACTTTCTGATGTTAAATTTAATTCATCTTTAGACAAGCTTTACCCGTTTTTTAAGGATCAATTGCCTTTTCCTTTAAGTATTTCTGGTAAATTAACAGGTGAATTCTCGGACGTGGCAATCTCTAATAAAGGTAGTTTACAGACTATTAACGGCCACGTTAATGGTACGGAAATTTCTGTTGATCATCCGTTTGAACCAGGGACCAAGATCATAATTGGTGAGGTGGAGCTTAAGGTTCGAGGAAACGCTTCAGACCTTAAGATTAACCTTGAGCAAAATTCGGAACAATTTGAGTTTAGTGGGACCATAGGTCTTAGAAACATGTCTGATCTAACAATTGATGGGGATCTCATACCAAAAGGTGGAATGCCAGAATCTTTGCAGTCTTTATTGCCAATGCTAGGTAAAGCTGATGCGAATGGTAAAATCAAGATTCATTTTACTCAAAAGATTAACAACTAAGTTATTGGATATACAAAAAAAGAAGGTGCACATGCAGGATATTAAACTGCCTGAAGTACTAAATGTAAAAAAGGTTGCTCAAAGCAAGTTTTTTTGTGTTGAAGCCATAGATCTACTGTTTAGTAATGGGGTACGGTCAACCTATGAAAGGTTAGCAGGCGGGAACGGAGCCGTGATGGTGATCCCTTTTGATGGGGAACATTTTATCTTTTCTCAAGAGTATTGTGTTGGTACTCAAAACTATGAACTTGGTTTTGTAAAAGGGAAGATTGACCAAGGTGAACGTCCAGAAGAAAGTGCCTTACGTGAACTCAGTGAAGAAATAGGGTATGGGGCGCATAAATTAACTCACCTTAGAACTGTGAATTTTGCGCCAGGCTTTATGACTTTAAAAATTCATCTGTATTTAGCTGAAGATCTTTATCCTTGTAAGCTTATGTCAGGGGATGAGCCAGAGGAAATTCAAACTATTAAATACTCAATTAAGGAAGCGCAAAACTTAATTGACGATGTTAATTCACCTTTGGCAGAAGCTCGTTGTGTGATGGGACTTATGTACGCTCTTAAAAAAGTGGCAAAATCTTAGAAGCATCCATTTAACATTTTAAAATATAGAAAAATGGCTAGTAGAGACTATTAGCCATTTTTTATTATGGGTACATAAAATTCGATAGAGCCCGCAATTTAAGGGGAAAGTATTGGTCGAAAATCATTACTTGGGGCATGATGTAACCAATAGCTTAAGCCTAATTAAAGAGAAGTTATTTAGGTGCGAGATATATCCATATTGGGCCTAATTCAGGCCATTGGTGAAAAGTATACGTAAGACTTAAATGGATTAGTTTTGCGGATTATTTGTTAAAAACTTATAAGTTGACTAATAAATTTTCATAATTTAGTGCAAATTAAGAGTCAAACATCTAAAAGCTTTGTTTTATAAGCTTTTTCTAATTAAAACACCAAAATTCTATCAGAATAAAAGTCAAATAATGTAAACAAAATGTTAAAGATATGATATAAATGTCATTATTTTAACAATATTTGTGTTATTATAACAAACTAACTATGTGTTTATTTGATGACGTTTGCAAATAAGTAAGCAGATACAAATAAAGACACGACTACCAAAAGGGATAATAGTAGTTTATTACCATTCATGGAGACCCCGTATGAGTTTTAGGATGAAAGGGCTTGCGGCTGCCATTGCCGGAGTTTCTGCAATGCTTCTTGCGCCACAGGTCATGGCCAAGAATTACGAAAGTGAAATGATTATCATTCACCCGTTCCAATGGACCTATGACAACCTCGCTAAAGAATGTACTGAATACCTCGGCCCATCTGGGTTCGATGGGGTGCAGATTTCTCAGCCTGCAGAACATATCAATAGAACTGACGTATGGTGGGCGGTTTACCAACCGGTGAATTTTAAAAACTTTACTACCATGACTGGTAATGAACAGCAGTTACGCGCCATGATTAAAGCTTGTAACGAAGCTGGGGTTAAGGTTTTTGCTGATGCGGTGTTTAACCAACGTGGTAGTATGGGTAACGTTGGTTTAGGTGGTAGTCACTTTAATTCTGGTGGTTACTCATACCAAGATGGTTTTGAGGGAGCAGACTTCCATCGCAATGGTTGTACTATCGGTAACTATCGCGATGCAAACCACGTGCGTACCTGTGCTTTGAATGGTATGCCTGATATTGCAACTGATAATCCTGCTACCCAAGCTAAAATTGCTGACTACTTAAAGAGTCTTATGGATATGGGCGTTTACGGTTTCCGTGTAGACGCGGCTAAGCATATGGGTTATACCGACCTTGAATCCATTTTCCAAAAAGTTAAAGAAAAAGCAGGTAAAAGACCTCCTGCATACTACGAAGTTATCGGTTCAGGTGGGGAAGCTGCAGATATTCAACCTGATAGATACATGAATAACGACAACACTGTTGTTACCGACTTCTCATACGTATCTCGTGTTGCAGATATTTGGAGCAACCGTAAATATGGTGAAGCTTTAAATCTTGGTTCTTCGTATGCTAGCGACGATATCGAAGTATTCGTTAATAACCATGACGATGAAGCTGGTAGATGCTCTGCTGGTACTTGTTCTATGGCTACTCGCAACTTTAAACCATATGACTTTGCGCAATCATGGATGGTTGTATGGCCTCATGGTAAAGTTCGTCAGGTATATTCAGGCTACGAATTTAACGAACACGACCCTGCAGGCCCACTTAATGCTGCACGTTGCGAAGGTGGCTGGGTTTGTCAGCACCGCGTACCAATGGTTCTTAATGCACCACGTTTTGCTCGTGCTACCCGCGGTCAGGGCGTAACTTCAAAAGCTTTTGAAGATGGCGTTCTTTGGATTAACCGTGGTAACAAGGGCTTCTATGCCATGAATACCACTGAAGGCGATATTACTAGAACCTTTAAGGTAGAAGTTCCAGATGGGACTTATTGCGACATTATCGGTTGGGGGACTCCAACTGGCGAATGTCAAGGTAATAAGATTAATGTTTCTGGTGGTCAGGCTAAGATTACTGTACCGAAACAGTCAGCAGCTGCTATCTGTGTAGGTGATTTCTGTGGTGACAAGCGTGATCCATGCGAAGTTGATCCATCAAGCGCTCAGTGTTTATGTAAGGATAGCTCAGACAAGAATACCTGTGAAGCATACTGCTCAACTACTGGTAGCGATGAAGCTGCTTGTATGTGTAAGGATGAAGAAACTGATAAGAATGGTCTTTGCCAATCTTTCTGCTCTGTAAACCCTGAGGCTGAAAATTGTTTCTGCGTTTTAAATCCAAATGAAGAAGCATGCCAAATTAAGTATGAACCGACTAAGTCTCAGCTCTGCTATGTAGGCTCATCTAATGGTTGGGTTCAGGAAAAGATGACTTTTAGCCCTGCTACTGGTTATTGGACTTTGAAGGTTTCACTTACTGGCGAATCAGGTGACGGAAAAGCTCAACGCTTTAAGGTAACTGATGGTTGTGCTTGGAGTAGCGCTGGCGGTACTGAATACGGTAATGGCTCTGGTGGGGTACTCTCTAAAGTAAATAGTGGCGGCGACGTATTAGTTGACAAGGTTGGTACTTATACCCTTAAGATTGAAGACGCAACCATGAAGTATGAGTTTGTTGAAGAACAGGCTAATAATGCTCCAGTTGCTGACTTTGGTTCAAGCGTAAGTGGTCTCGCAGTGACCTTTACTGATAAGTCTAGCGATAAGGATGGCGATAAGCTTACTTATTCATGGGATTTTGGTGATGGTTCTACTAAGAGCACTCAAGCAAATCCAAACCATACCTATGCTAAGGCAGACACTTATGCTGTAGTACTTACTGTTTCTGACGGCAAGGCTTCTTCTAAGAAGACTCTTTCTGTAGTTGTTGGTGGAAAAGACGCAATCTATAAGAAAGTTGCTGTAAGATCTAGTGAAGATAACTTTGGTACTACCATGATGGAAAGCCAAGGTAACGATATTTGGAAGATTTCAGATCTCGAATTCTCTAAAGACGGCAAGTTTAAGATTGAAGCTCTCCCAACTGCGGAAAACCAGTGCGTAATCATTGGGGGTACTTTAGGTAAGCCACTTACTGCTTCTGGTGATTTCATTAGTGTCGCAGCTGGTAATTACGACGTTACCTTCAATGCAGCTACTAATACTGTAACCATGACTCAAGTTGAAGCTTGCGATGATGACAAGTGCGGTACAGTTTGTAACAAGGGTGCAGATTGTGTAAATGGCATTTGCCAGGGTTCTGATTGTGAATACATCGAAGAACCTGTAAACAATACCAAGGCCAACTGTAACATTGACGGTACTACTAACAACTGTGAATCTAAAGCTTATGCTTATCAATTCTTAGGTGCAGTTTACAGCAAAGATAAAACTGTATTTAGACTTTGGTCTCCAGACAGCAGTAACGTTACTGTAGATGTTAATGGCAAAACCCACAAGATGACCAAGACTAGTTTCGATGGTTACTCAGATGTTTATGAAGTAGCTGTTGAAGGCGACCTTGATCAGAAACCTTACCAATTTAAGGTAAATGGTCAGGCGGTGCGTGACCCTTACGGTAAGATGGTTGTGCCAGCTACTTATAGTGGTTCTGATGGGGTAGGTGTTGTTGCTTCTGATAACCGCAACGTAGTTATGAATATGCGTAGTACTGACCTTGAAGAAGGTTGGGCGCCAAGACCTGTATTTAAGAACAGAGAAGACGCTATAATCTATGAAGTTCATGTACGTGACTTTACTGTGGATAAGTCATCAGGTATCTCTGAGGCAAATCGTGGCCGTTATCTTGGGATGGTAGAAACTGGTACTAAGTCAGCTGACGGCTTGGCAACTGGTATCGACCACTTAAAGGAACTTGGCATTACTCACGTACAGCTTCTCCCTGTATATGACTATGGTACTTGTTCAGATCAAGATTCTCAGAGCGATAGCTGCTACAACTGGGGTTACGATCCTGTAAACTTCAACGTGCCTGAAGATCGTTACACTTCTGTTTTCAAGTCTGAAAATTACTTACAGAAGGTTAAAGAATTCAAGCAGATGGTTAATGAATTCCATAAGCATGGCATTCGTGTAATCATGGACGTGGTTTACAACCATACCTATAACAAGGAAATGTTTGAAAAGATCACTTCTAAGTATTACACCAGCATTGACCTTTCTGGTTGCGGTAACTCAACTGATTCTAAGCAAGAAATGTTCAATCGTTTCGTACGTGACTCTCTTGAATATTGGGCTACAGAATACAATATTGACGGTTTCCGTTTCGACTTAGTTGGTATCTTTGATATGAGCGCCTTCAAGTCTTGGGGTGAATACTTAAATGGTAAATACCCAGAACGTAATTTCCTTATGTATGGTGAACCATGGAATGGTTTTGCTAATGATCCATCAGAAAGCACTCGTGTACGTTTAGGTACCATTAAGCAGGGTGTAAGCGCCCATGTTGGTGTGTTCAACGGTAAATATCGTGAATGCGTGAAGGGTGGCAGTGACAACGATATTGGTGGTTTCATGTTTAATAAGACTTACCATGACTTAGGAGCTGGTGTAAGTAACAATGTTGAATGTGTATCTGCTGGTGTACGTGGGGCTATTGGGGATAACAATAACGCTTGGACTCCTCTTTTTGCAGCTGACCCAGAACAGTCAATCAATTACCTTACTGCTCATGATAATTTAACCTTAATGGATAAGATTACTAAGATGAATGCTAGAGGCGAATATGCTAAGAGACTTCAGTCTTATGGTAACGGCATTATGCTTGTAAGCCAGGGTATTCCATTTATCCATGCTGGGGCTGAATTTGGTCGTTCTAAGAATATGGACCATAATTCATACAAGACTGCTGGAGACATTAACAATATCAAGTGGGGTCTTAAGAAGTCTAACAATGATATCTTTAAATACTACCAAGGTATGATTGCAGTGCGTAAGGCTCATCCTGCCTTTAGATTTACTACTAAGGGGGATATTGAAGCTAACGTTAAGACTTCTGGCTATAACGGTGCAGTTGTAGTTGATATCAACGGGGCAGCAGCAGGTGATTCTTGGAAGCAAATTAAGCTTGTAATCAACAGCGGTAATAATCTTACCATTGGTGGCGTTGATGGTTGGAAGAAGAAGGTAAACGGTGTAACCGTAAATACCGACGGAACCGATGGCAATGCTACTGCTGAAGGTACAGCTGTAACAGTTTGGTACAAGGAATAATTTTTTATGATTTCCGGGCGGTGCCCGGAAATCTGTCGGCCATCCCGACACAAAAAAGAGGTTTACGCTAAATGTTAAAACTTTCAAAACTCGCATTATCAATTTCTGCCTGTCTTGTTATTACTGCGTGTGGCGGTAGTGGGGGCGATGGAAATGGTGACGACTCAACATCAAAAGCATCTTCATCACTTGGGGTAGTTGTAAATACTGGTAACACTAACAATGACAATGAAATGACTGTATGCTTGGATGTTAGCGGTAAAGGTGATTGCTCATGCGAATCACAAGTTTTAGGATTGTCTTTTCCAGGCAACAACGGTTTGTTATCATGGGATGATGATGACGTAGCTTTTTGTCAAAGCAACGCTACTGCTGATACTCAAACTGCGTTAAATGGGGCTAAGGTTATTGCTGTTAACTCCAAATCAAAAATTTATTTAGGTTATACAGTTGATAAGATTGAAAAGACCACAGAAGGGGAACAAACTAAGTACGAAAAGCTCCACTTAAACCCACTTTCTGCTTTACAGGATTCTTTAGGTTCGGCAGAACAAGTGGTGGACACTATTGGTTTACCAGTAGATGAAGCGAAAGATGACTTCTCTAAAGTTTCTTTCTCTGAATACGGTGAAACAACTAAGGTTACAGCGGAACTTATCGTTAACGCTGGGGTTATGGATAAGGCTACTTTAGACGATAGCTCTAAAGTTATGGCTAAGGTTAAAAACAGCTATAAGAGTGTGGAAGAAGCACTTACTAATTCTTGGGAAAAAGAAGACATTGCTGGCTGGATAAGTCAAAACCAAGGTGCGTCAAATCCATTTGACGATGTAGCAATTAAGGGTAGTGAAGGTAAAGACGTTTATAATAATGCGCCAAAGGCTGATTTTAACTACGTCAACAAAAATGGTTTTGCGGTACAGTTTACCAATGCTTCTAGCGACTCAGACGGCGACAAGCTAACTTATGCTTGGAAGTTTGGTGATGGTGAGGTAAGCACTGAAGAATCTCCACTTCATACTTATGCTAACAACACTCCGCTTTTAGTAGAACTTTCTGTGTGTGATGTTAAAAATACCTGTAACCGTGCTACACGCGTAGTTTCTCCAGTTAAGTGTGTTGAAAATTGCGAAGAAAACAAGGCTCCAGTTGCGGCTTTCACCGCAGTAGAAAAGAATGGTACTGTAACCTTTACTAATACTTCTTCCGATGCTAACGGTGACGCTTTAACCTATACTTGGGATTTTGGCGATGGCACTACTGCTACTAAAAATGACAATAAGAGCTTTACCCACGTATATAACCAGGTAGGTAATTTTACTGTTAAGCTTGTAGCTAATGACGGTACTCTTGATTCTCAAGTTGCTACTAAAACTGTTAATGTAACCTGTGTTGGCGCTTCTTGTGAAGTACAAAACACTGCTCCTGTTGCTATGTTTGAGGTAAGCGTTTCTGGTCAGAATGTAACTATTACTAATAGTTCTAGCGATCCTGATGGCGACACTATCTCTTCTACTTGGAACTTTGGTGATGGCAAGGGTGACCTTAAGAACAATGACTCTAAGTTTACCTATGCTTTTGAAAAGGAAGGTACTTACATTATTACCCTTAAGGTATCAGATGGTAAGCTTTCTCAAGAAAAAACACAGTCTGTAACCATTGGTTGTGCAGGTGATAACTGCGGGACTACTAATCAAAATCCAGTAGCTGATTTTACATACACTGTAGCCGAAGGTAAGGTAACCTTTACTAACAATTCAAGTGACCCAGATGGTGATAACATTAAGAGTTCTTGGGATTTTGGTACTGGTGAAATGCTTCAAAACAACAACAAGACTTTTGTATATCCACTTTCAGTAGGGGTGCATAAAGTTACTCTTACCGTAACCGATGGTAATGGTGGTAGCGCAACTAAGACTGTTGCTGTTAATGTTCCATGTTTTGAAAACTGTGGTGATAACACTGCGCCAGTTGCTCAGTTTAGCGCTCTTGTTGGTAATGATGGGGTTGTAACCTTTACCAATACTTCATCTGACAAGGATGGCGATGCTTTGACTACCACTTGGGATTTTGGTGATGGGACTGCTGCCGTTGTAAATAACAATAAGTCATTTACTAAGACTATGGCTCCTGGATCTTATACTGTAAAGATCACCGTAAGCGATGGAAAAGCTGAAGCAACTTATAGTACTTCTGTCGTGGTAACTGCAACAGATAGCCTTAAGTGTACTCTTGACTAGTATCGACTTAAAAATTAATTACTAAATTAAACCCGGCTCTTAGGCCGGGTTTTTTATGGGGTATAAAAAAATCTAACTTGGATCACATTTGCACAAACTATGTTATACAATTGTTAAACAGTTTGTTAAAATTTTACCTTGAAAACGTTTTTACGTTTTAAAGATTACTTTATTAGCACAATTGAAAATTCGAGGACTCTATGAAGTTTCAGCAGACTGCTTTAAATTTAGCCATGATTATGGCTTTAGGCGCTGGTGTTACCGCATGTGGCGGTGGTGGCAGCGACAACAATGGTGGGAATAATGTCGTTCCGTCATCCCAAACTGTGACTTTAAACCTTCAAGCTGAAGATGCCCAAGGTAATGCCTTGGCTAATCACAAAGCTTGCTTGGATGTAAATCGAGATAATAGTTGTGGTGATGAAGATATTACTACATCCGTTAGCGATAATGGTAAAGTCGTATTAAAGGTTGAGCTACAAGGTGAAAATGCTAGTGCTAGTGCCTCTGCGGTAACTGAAGCTGAACTCGAAAACGCTATGATTGTGGTTTATGGGGATTCTAACCGTTATACTCGTCGTTTAGATGGTCCAATCAAAGGTTATGATACTAAGAATTCTGGGTACGTAAACCCTCTTACTACTTTGGTAACCAACTATAGCTTAGAAAATAATGCAAGCTATGCTCAGGCAATGAGTGACGTAAAGAATAAAATCGGAGCTACCACTGAGCAGATGAATGCAAGCTTAAGTGATTCTAAAGCTTTGTCTAGTTTTGTGAATGCTGTTGAAAAGTCTGGCGAACTTAACGAGCCTTTTAATAGCGACAAATACTCTGATGCTATTAAGCATATTACCGAAGGCCTAGACAGCGGCATGAATTCTGATCAAATCGCTGAATATTACGAAAAAAATAAAAATTTTGAAGGTCTTAAAGAAGGTGAAAATCAGAATGCGGCTCCTACCATTGATGGTATCGATGCTACACAAGCTGGTTGCTTAACTGGTAATTTTAAGGCCGTAAATCCTTACGATACAGATGGGGATGAATTAAAGGTTTGTTGGAATTTTGGGGATGACTCTAATGAAGTTTGTGGTCTTGAAGTTTCCCACAAGTTCCCTAATACGCTTAAAAGAACTGTTACTGTAACTGTTAGAGATAGTTTTGCTAGCGCTTCACAGTCAACTACATTCACACCAGATAATTCTGAATGTGCTATCGATTTCCCAGTAAGTTTTAAAGTTTCAGTGCTTGATAGCACCACTGGTAAAGTTAAATTCACCCCTGTAATTGGCGGTGAAGGTGATGTTGACCACTTTGTTTGGGATTTTGGTGACGGCGTTACCGAAACCAAAGATCTTGCTCCGGTGCACGAATATGCCGTAGGTACGGCTGCTAAAACCTATACTGTAAAATTTACTGTATATGATTCTAATGGTGGGGTGCACGAAGCTCAAACTCAGACTGTAACCATTGCGCCATCTGTGGATAAACCACCTGTTGGTAGTGCCACTGTAACTAAGGTTGGGGAAAACAAGGTTAACTTCTCTAATACTTACCAAGATCCAGAAGGTAAGACTTTGTCTTTCGCTTGGGATTTTGGTGATGGCACCACTGCTAATACCGCCTCAGGCGTGCATGAATTCACTAAGAAAGGTACTTTTGAGATCAAGCTTAGTGTATCTGATGGGGTGAACACTATTGAAAAGACCGTTGGTACAATTGAAACCTGCGGTAATGAATGTGGTGTTGCTGAGGTTACTTATACAACTACTGCTACTTTAGTTTCTAAGAATGAACTCACCGTAAATGTTAAGGGTAGTGCTGAAGCTTCCGATGGGGCTGCATTAACTTATTCTTGGGATTTTGGTGATGGTAAGTTCTCTGAAAACGGTGCTGAATTATCACACACCTATGATAAGGGTGGGGACTACACTATTGTGCTTTCTGTAATGCGTGATGGTAAGGTTGTAGCCAGCAAAGAACTTAAAGTTTCATTACAGTCAGCTTTAAATAATGCTCCTCAAGTTTCAGGTACTGCGGTAGTTAATAAGTCAGTGCTTACCTTTAAGAGCACCTCAACCGATGCAGAAGGAGATGAACTAAGCTGCTTGTGGAATTTCGGTGATGGCTCATCCTCAAGCGATTGTGAAGGTACTCATACCTATGCCAAGGATGGGACTTACTCTGTTCAGCTTACCGTAAACGATGGTAAGAATGCGGCCGTAACTAAAGAAATTGCTAAAGTTGCCGTGGTTACAGAAAGTAGCAATGTAGCTCCAGAGGTATCTGGTAGTGCAACTTTGGTGAATAATGTTCTTACTTTTAAGAGCACTTCAAAGGATGCGGATGGCGACACTTTAACTTATAAGTGGGATTTTGGTGATGGTTCAAATGGTTCTACCGTAAAATCAGGTACCTATACTTATACTAAGAGCGGCGATTTTGCAGTTAAGCTTACTGTTTCTGATGGTAAGGAAAGTGTGACTAAGGTTATCAATGCAAGCGTGAAACCTTGTGGTTCTAATTGTGTAGTAGGTCCAAATACCCCTCCTGTAGCTGACTTCCATTATAAGTTTACTGGTTTAAGCGGTAAGGTTACAGCGGTAGCTAGTGATGCCGATAAGGATAAGCTTTATTATACATGGGAAGCTGAAGGCGCAACCATTAGTAATGTTAATGCAAGTGCTCCAAGTATCACTTTCAAGAGTGGTGGACAAAAGACCATTAACTTAACAGTTAGTGATGGTAAAACTACTACTTCTAAGCAGCATACTATTACTCTTAAGGATGTAGTTGCTGTTAAGCCTACTACTCGTGGTATTTATGCTAAGGGTGATATGGATGGCATCTACCTTTGGGATGATGACAAGAATACCCCAGCTGGTGCCTGGCCTGGGAGCAAGATGCAAGCTGCTTCTCAAGCGGGCTGGATGTTCTATGACACTAGTGCAATCAGTGGCGATAAGATCAATGTTATTTTCGTTAAGGGTGGAAAAAATGCTACTGGCGATTTATTAAATGCTCCAGTAGCTGGTTGCTACAATGGCACTTGGACTGCACTTGATGATTGTAACTTAAGCGATGCTCAAGCAGAAGTTGTTGAAGGTGGTTGCAAAATTTCGCAAGGTGGTGGTAATGTTCTGTTAGGTGATATCCCATGGAACCAACTTGATTACGCCTCATTTACTTCTGACGCTAATGGGGTAAATGTTGAATCTGCGCCATATGTACAGCCAGATCTTGCCCCAGGCTCTTATCACGAAACTAAGACTGTAACTTTGAATTTAGAGGATGCAGATCGTAATGTTACGGGTGGGACAGTGTACTACACCTTAGATAACACTAAGCCTACAGAAAGTTCAAAGCAATATACCGGCCCAATTACTTTAGAAGACACTTCTGAAGACGGTTTAGGTACAGCCTATAGACTTCGTACACTCGTAGTTGGTGACAACGGTATGAAGCAGGAACAGCACTTCTTCTGGTTTATCAAAACTAGTGCTACCCCAAAAACTTCTGTAGACTTCCGTGATGAAACAATTTACTTCGTAGTGACTGCTCGTTACTTTGATGGCGATGAAAGCAATAACTACTTCTGTCGTGACCGCTTTGATCCTACAGATCCAAGCTGGCGTGGTGACTTCAAAGGCTTAATTGAAAAGCTTGATTACATTAAGGATTTAGGCTTTACTGCAATTTGGGTAACTCCTCCTGTAGAAAACCGCTCAGGCCTTGATTATCATGGCTACCATGCATACGATTGGTTCCAACCTGATCTCCGCCTTGAAAGCCCAGGGGCTACTTATTTTGATTTCATTAAAGCAGCTCATAAGAAGGGGATTAAGGTAATTCAGGACGTAGTGCTTAACCACTCATCTAACTATGGCATTCGTGGTCAAGCATGGATTGAAAAGATTCCAACCAAGTACTATGTTGAAATGGGTAGACAAAAGGGTTGGGTTGATATGGGCCCTTACCAGGGACATATCGGTGATTATGCTTCATATGGCAAGTGTGATAACGATAACCCTGTAGCTCCTGCTTGGCACCGTGCAGTTTGCGCTGGTGACCCTGAAGCTAACGCAACCTTTAGTGTTAACTTCAAGAAGAGAACTCATAACGTAACTGGTAGTGCAACCGCTAAAGGTGATTATGAGTACTATTGGAGTCCTGCGGTACAAGCTTACCTCCCTGAAAAGTGGTACCACGTTGGTTATACCAATAATTGGGAAAGTGTGGAAGAGGTACAGCAAAAGAGTATGGCTGGTGACTGTGTTGACCTTAAGACTGAAAGCGATAATGTAAGAAATTACATGAACGCTGCGATGTCTATGTACATCGACATGGGTATTGATGCGATTCGTATTGACACCTTGAAGCATATGCCACGCGAAGATGTTATCTCCATGGTTTCAAAATGGAAGCAGAAAAAACCTGATCTATTTGTTTACGGTGAAGCTTTAATTAAGGGCTTTGGTGACAATACTCCAACTGAATTATTGCCTTGGTACTATACTAGAACTGGTGGTGTTGGTGAAAGAACTGGTGATTCAGGGATTTCTGTACTTGACTTCTCATTGATGAGTACCTTCCGAAACAATGTTACCAAAGGTGGGCTTAATGAATTAGCAAGTGTATTTGAACGTTTTGACGGTGATTACGCAGACGCAACTAAACTTGTAACATTCTTCCAAAACCACGACTTAACTCCAGATAATACTTGGTCTGGTAGTGGGGCGCAGCATTGTTGCACAGACCGCATGAATAGTGCCTTAGCTTATAACGTGCTTTGGACTGTACGTGGGATTCCGGTAATGTATGCTGGCGATGAAACAGGGGTACGTGTTGGTTTGCCACCTGATCTTACCAATAGTAGTGATCTTGTGAAGGAAACTGGTCGTATCTATGTTGGTGACTCTTTAATTGAGGGTATAGACCCTATCCAAGGTCATATTAAAGACTTAAATGCTATTAGAAAGACCTCTAAAGCTTTACAGCGCGGCAAACTCAAGGTACTTAACGCTGAACCATTAGTGTTCGAACGTCAATATGAAGACGCACGTGCAATTGTGGCTATTCCTGGTACTGGTGGGGCTACTGCTGTTAGTGTATCTAAAGCTACTGATGGTACTTATACCGATGTTGTAACAGGTAAACAGTACACTGTAAGTGGTGGTTCTGTGAACCTTGGTGACATTCCTGGTGGTTCTATGCGAGTTCTCGTTAAGGATTACACAGGTGGTAAGGTTACTGGGGCTAGTGAATATCTTAAGTAATTAGCTAACTTACGCCAATAAAATTTAAAAAGAGAGCTTCGGCTCTCTTTTTTTTTATAACATTTTTTTTAACTGTGGCATAGGTTAAACAGTAGGATACAACATGGGGATATACTAAAAACCTATAAGTGTAATTTAAAAATATTTTACAATTTTTTTTGTTTATCCATTTTTTGACCAATAATGTTAAAAACTTTGTAAACCAAAGGTTCTTAACGCATGAAGTCAAAAGTGAGTCTTTTTAAAAATAACAAAATTATAACAAATATTAAAAATCGTGAACTTCGTTCAAAAAATTTGTTATAATTTTAACTATTATAAATCACTGATACATTGAAATCCTTTTCATATAATTTGGGAATCAACAACATATGAAATTTGCACACTCAAAACTCTCTGCTGCCATGCTTATGGCATTAGGTCTTACCGCGTGTGGCGGTGGGGGCGGTGACTCCGGTTCAGGTGGTGATAACCCTTCTGTTACTACCAAAGTAACTCAAAATATTTATTACGATATTGGCGAAGATTCTGTGGTAACACAGTCTGTTGTTGCCTCTGCAACTGATGCCAAGGTTAAGGTTTGTCTTGACATTAATGGCAATAACAAGTGTGACCTTGGCGAATATACCTCTTCTGATAAATTAAGCGGTATTGCTACTCTTACTTTTACTGAAGATGAGTTTGCAAACAAGAAGATTTTAGTTGTGCAAGAATCAAAGGGTATTAGCTATGAAGTTGATGCTAACCTTGCCTCTAAAGACTCTGACGGTAACCGTAAATCACTCTATGTGAACGCAATTACCAACTTAGGCTCTGTACTTGGTCAAGAAAAAGCTACTCAAATTTTAGGTGAATCTGCGAAATTACTTCTTGATCCAACTATTGCTCCAGCTGATACTAAAGTAGCTCAAGTTTTACAAGAAGCTATTGAACAGCTAGGTCTTACCAATAACGCTGAAATCAGCAACAAGGCTGTTACAGTTGAACCAAAATTGCAGAATGCTTACAGCCACATTAGCTCTGCTCTTGATAATGGTAATGACAAGGAAGATATTCTTGGTCATATCAGAAATAATGGGACTGTAGAAAACTTACCTTCTCTTGAACCTCCAATTGGCAACAATAAACCAGTTGCAAAATTTGAAGTTAGCAGTAATGATGCTGGTCGAGTAACCTTTAAGAATCTTTCAACTGATGCTGACGGCGATAAGCTTAGCTATGATTGGAATTTTGGTGACGGCTCAACTAGCAAGGAAACTGATCCAAGCCATACTTATACTAAAAATGGTAACTACGAAGTTTTACTTCATGTAAATGATGGTAAGAACTTTACTACCTTTAGATTTACCCTTACTGTAACTGGTGTTATTGATAACAACCATGCGCCAACAGTATCTTTCTCAACCGTAAATACAGGCCTCACTGTTCAGTTTAAGAATACTTCAACTGATGCTGATGGTGATACTCTTGAGTACGTATGGGATTTCGGTGATGGCTCAACCTCATCAGTAAAGAGCCCTGTACACACCTATACCAAGGCTGGCTCTTACTCAGTTATCTTAAAGGTTACTGATGGTAAATCTGACGCAAAAGAACTTACTCAGACTATCACTGTTGCTGATGTCGAAGTAGCTAACAAGGCTCCAGTCGCAGACTTTGATTACCAAGCTAACCAATTAGCTGTGACCTTTACTAATAAGTCTAGCGACGCTGATGGCGATAAGCTTACTTATGCTTGGGATTTTGGTGACGGCACTAGCTCAACTGAACAGAGTCCAAAACATACTTATACCAAGGATGGTATTTACCAAGTTGTTTTAACTGTTTCTGATGGTAAAGACACTAAAGCCAAGACTACTACCATCGAAGTTTCTGAAACTGAAAATGTAAACCATGCGCCGAAGGCACAGTCTACTGCAGTTGTAAGTGGCAACAAGGTAACCTTTACCAATACTTCAACTGACGTAGATGGTGATGAACTTTCTTACGTATGGGATTTTGGTGATGGCTTTACCTCTGAAGATAAGGTTCCAGCTCCATACACTTATGCTTTAGACGGTGAATACACCATTACCCTTACCGTATCTGATGGTAAGCTTAAAGATGAAAACAAGCATGAAGTTAAAATTGGTAAGGTGGTTCCACCTGATGTAAACCTTAAGGTTGCGAATGTTACCGCTACTGCTGAAAACAAGGGTTTAGTAAACTTTAATGCTGATGTGACCTATTCAGGCTCTGCAGCTCTAAGCTACAGCTGGAACTTTGGTGATGGCAAGACTTCTACCAAAAAGGCTCCTGCTCATACCTTTACTCAAAACGGTACTTATAACGTAACTCTTACTGTTAAAGATGCTAACGGTGTTTCTAACTCTAATTCAGTATCTGTTGTTGTAAGTAGCTTAGCTACAGACGCTAAGCCTTGCGATGGTCAGGATTCTGAATTCTGCTACGGCAATATCGATGGCGGTTGTTCAAAAGAAGAATGTAAAGAAGTAGAAAAGGAAGTTTGTACTGTTGAAGGCAATGGCGGTAAGGGCTTACCTTCAATCGAAACCCAATATTACAGCACCAATCCAAAGGGTGGGGTCGGTGTCGCTAAGACCATTAGCTCTATGAGCGATTGGACTACCGACATGATCGTAGCTCAAGGGGCGGCAAACGATGACCCTCGTGCTTATCGTGGCTACCATGAAAAGGCTACTGACTTGTATGCTCTTTACGCCGCTTGGGATGATACCAATCTTTATTTGATGGTTGAATTGCCAAACCTTGAAAACAGAGAAACTTGTAGCGACTTTGACTTTTCATGCGACAAAGACCTTTTCATGGGTATCGGGATTCGTACCGGCAAACATCCTGTTGGTGATGGGGCAGCTGAAAATGGTGTAGGTGTATGGACAAAGACTCCGTTCTACCAAATTAAGGACGGTATTGACACACTTCTTATGTTCCATCCAAATCTTAAAGCAGGTGAACCTGGCTTATTTAAGACTAACTCTGAAGGCTTGTTCTCCTATGACCGTGAAAATGGCTACTTATTTGGTTTTGCAGAGGCTGGCATTGAACGTGTGGTTGAAGAAGGCCATATTAGTAGTAGTTTCTTTGGGATTCCTGATAACTATCTTGGTGGGAAAGATAACTACTTAACTGGTTCTTATGAAAATCTTCTTAAGGGCCAAGCTAATGCCCACCTCTATCAGATAACTATTCCATTAGCATCAATTGATATTGATAAAGCATATCTCGAAAAAAATGGTATTGGGGTAGTTGCTTTTAGTTCCTTTGGTGAATCATTGATGGATGCTTTGCCATGGAGTCCAGTTCTTGTAGATAAGGCTGCTGAAGCTTATAGCAAGGATGAATCTTCATCAGCTGAAAAAGAAGACTTTGATGTATACGATGTAAGACTTGCTTCTGTTGGCAAACTTACAAATGGCGCTGGTGAACTTGTTTGCAACACCGTAATTGAAAAACAGTGTGAAACCGTTGAACTTCCAGAAGATCAATGCCCAGCTAAACCAAAACTTGCGCTCCATGTTGAGCACAAAGAATCTTCAGAACCTCGTTACGTGAAGTCCGAAATTACTTTGGCAACTGGCTTTACTGGCGTTAAGTACACCATCGAAGCTGACGGCAAGACTTATATCTTAGGTGAAAAAGAACTTTCTAAGACCCTTACATTTGCTAAGGGCGATGCCGAAAGAACTGTCACTGTTAAGGTTAGTGTAGCTAATGCTAAGGGCACTAAGACTGACTCTAAGAGCTTTACTGTTGTGGTTGACGCATGCGCTGGCGACGAATGTAAGGTTGTAGAAAATCAGTGGGCTAGCACAACTGGTGATAAGGCATCTAAGATATTCGTAGATGACGGCACTGAATCTGCTTGCAAGCTTCCAGCTGGTAGCGTGGCTATTAAGGCTGACGTAGCTGAAGCTCCAACAGTTTATGCTTACACTAAGGATGAAGCGACGATTACCGCAAAGTGGCCTGGTGATACCACTAAGAAGATCGAAGATTGTACCAGTGCATTCTGGGAGCTTTCTGGTCTTAAAGACTCAGATCTTTACATTGTAAGTAATGCTGGTGGTAAACGTTACCCTGCAGAAAATAAGCCTGGTGTTACCTTCTCTTCTGAAACCCCATGTTTCGATTTTGCTTCTAAGAAGGCTCTTTCTGCTGAAGAATGTGGCATTAGCGGTGAGGTTGGGGCTGATAAGGTTTACGCTCAAAGAGGTACCTCTAAGCTTGAAGATGGTAGCGTAATTACTATCTCTGCTAAGGATGACGCTCCTCAAAGCGAATACGTAGATTTAGGCTTCATGCTTTACGGTAAGGGGGTTAAGGTAGATACTACTGGTTCTTATGTCATCGATGGCGAAGAATATCCATTTACTAACGGTGATATCATCCGCGTAGGTGAAAAGGTAACTGCAGCTGATACTGCTGCTGGTGAAGAACCTGCACAGATCAAGATTACTCTTAAGTACAATGATGTATCTGTAAACTACACTGTGAAGAAGGTTAAGTGGCAAAAGCCTGTTGCTAAGAACGACTTTAGCTGGAATAACATTCTCGTTTACTTCGTAATGACTGACCGTTTCGAAAACGGCGATACTTCAAACGACCATAGCTACGGCCGTCCATACAAGGATTCTGCTGGTACTGCTGGCGCAACCTTCCATGGTGGCGACATAGTAGGTATGACAAAGCGTCTTGACTACATCAAGTCTCTTGGTATGAACGCTATTTGGATTACTGCTCCATATGAACAGTCTCACGGCTGGACAGGTGGTGGCTCATCTGGTTCATTTGCTCACTACGCATACCATGGTTACTATGCTCTTGACTTCACTACCCTCGATGCAAATATCGGTACTGTAGATGAATTCAGAACCTTCGTAACTGAAGCACACAAGCGTGGTATTCGTGTTGTACTCGACATCGTTATGAACCACTCTGGTTATGCTACCCTTAAGGATATGTGTGACTTTGGCTTTGGTGTAAGAAGCGATGGTAAGAGTGCATGTGAAGAATGGACTCCAGGCGCTGGCCAATCATTCCATAACAAGCCAATTGGTGAATCACAAGATCCTAAGTGGGATGCTTGGTGGGGCAAGAGCTGGATCATTTCCGGTGGTTACGGCGAACAGTGTGGTTGTGGCGATGGTCTTGATGCATGTATCAGCTTCCTTCCTGACTTTAAGAACAGTGACCCAACTGGTCCACAGGTTTCAATTCCAGCTTTCTTATCTAAGAAGTGGAGTTCACCAGATGCTGATTACGATATTCCAGCTGCTATGAAGTACAGAAGTGGTAGCATGTCTGTAGCTCAGTTCCAGGCTCGTTGGCTTGCTTCTTGGGTTGAAGAATTCGGTATTGACGGTTTCCGTTGTGATACTGCTAAGCACGTAGCTAAGCCTTCTTGGAAGCTTCTTAAGGAATACTCTAACGAAGCTCTTAACAAGTGGCGTGAAGCTAATAAGGGCGGTGCAGATCCAGCTGCTGAATGGAAGGATAACTTCTGGATGACTGGCGAACACTGGGGCTACAAGACTGACCCTTCTGATGGTGGTGGTTATGCTTCTAGTGGTGGCTTTGACTCTATGATTAACTTTAGTTTCAATGGCCAGGCTAAGGGCGGCAGCTGCGGCACTCCATCAATCAATAGTTGGAAGGAATATGCAGGCATCTACGGTGTAGGTTCTGGTTCACCTAAGCTCAATGCTCTTACTTATGTATCTTCACACGATACTTCACTCTGCCGTCCAGGCAATATGAAGGATCTCGGTACTTACCTCGAACTCCTCCCAGGTGGTGTACAGGTGTACTACGGTGACGAAACTGCACGTAAGAACGATAACGGTGGCGCTTCTAACGACATTGAACACGGTACCCGTTCTGACATGAACTTCCCATCTGACATTAGTAGTCAGGCTGAATGGGCAGCTAATGTAGATACTTTGAGCACTAAGTTCTCAAGTGATGCAACTCTTGCTCACTGGCAGAAGGTTGGTCAGTTCAGATTCCGTAACGTTGCAGTTGGTGCCGGTAAGCAAGAAGAAATTGATTCTAATACCTTCTGCCGTACCTACAAGGATGAAGGGACCGGAATCGACAATGCTGTTGTAATCCACGTTGGTGCTGATTCAACTGTAAACGTTGGCGCATGCTTCGATGATAACACCGAACTTCAGGATGCATACTCTGGTGCTACTGTGACTGTTTCTGGCGGTCAGGTAACTATCCCAGCTCCTGGTGAACTCGTGTTGCTTGAACTTAAGCGTAACTAATAATCTATACTTAGATTAGAAAACTAATTAAGTAAACCAAGGGGGACCGATTGCGGTCCCCCTTTTTTTGTTAAGTTGGATTATTGGATTTAAGGCTGGATTTTAGATACAAAAATGGCCACTTTTAGTGGCCATTGGTAAATATTAGAATTAATAGTTAAAGCGCTCAAGGTTAGAGTTGTGGGGCGTCTTTAACTCAAATCAAACTCAATTTGCTAGAGACAGTATTTCTTAATTAGGTTTTTGTAGATTTTTCCAATTAAGGGAACTTCACTTTTAAGCAAATATTCGTTTGGTTGGTGAGCGTTTGCAATGTCACCTGCTCCAAGGATGACAGTTGGAGCTAGATTTTGAAAATAGGTAGCTTCAGTTGCGTAATTTACAGCTTGGGCTTTATGGGATGTGAGCTCTTCTAGGTAGGAAATGGTTTCAGGGTTAATTTGTCCACCAAATGCTTCAACTGGATCATAAGGGATGCTTAGCAAAATGCGTTTATCATATTTGTTCATAAGTGGGGTTAAATGTTGGGTCACTCGTTTAAACATGGTGTCTTGAGTGCAGCCTGGCATAAGGCGGATATCAAAAATAAGAGTACATGCATCGCAAATGCGATTTGGGGCGTCGCCACCAAAAATTTGCCCGATATTTAGGGTTGGGTGATCAACGGGGAAAAGTGGATTAACTTCGGTGCGCAATTCATCTTCAAAGGCGTTTAAAGCATTTATGACTTCACCCATGATCTTAATAGCATTTAATCCAGCATCAGGGTTGGAACTATGGCCACTTTGACCACTGACATCAACCCTAATAACAATTTGTCCTTTGTGCATAATTACCGGAACTAGAGAAGTAGGTTCGCCGATGCAAATTAAGTCGGGGCGCATGCAATCTTGGGTATTACTTGCTTGCTTAGCCATTTCTTCTTGAGCTAAGGCGATGGCGCCACTCATGGTGGTTTCTTCATCTGCTGTCGCTAGAATATGAATAGGGTGTTTTAGATTTTTTAAATCTGTGTTTTGGATGGCGTCAATAACATGAGCAAAAAAGCCTTTCATATCGATAACCCCAAGACCGTAGTAACGATCTGCGGCTTCTTTTAAAGTGTATGGGTCTGATAACCAAAGGCTTTTATCAGCGGGAACGGTATCAGTGTGCCCACTAAAAGCTAAGCCCTTAGGTCCAGAACCTAAGGTTGCTTTAAGGTTAAATTTATTGCGAGAATTTTTAACTTTGGTTTTATGGCACACGAAACCAAGTGGCTCTAAAGTTTTACATAAGTAATCGATGACATTTTCATTTGAAAAGTCGTCTTTAGGGTCATCAGAACTTGGTGACGCTAAGGCGGTGAGGCTTTGTAGTAGGGTAGTGAAGTTAGCAGACATGGCTACTCTCCATATAAATAAGAAAAAATAGATTGTAAACACTTATATACGTAAATGCCGTGGTGTTTAACTTGTTTTAATTATAGAGGAGAGATTTGCTTCATGACAAAGTTTTCGTTTTGGTTGGAAGTAACTTAGGTATTTTGTAGTCTTTAGCATTAAAACCAAGCTAAACAGATGCTCGATTTATAAACAAGTAGTTAAAATTAGTGATATCAGGGTACGTTTACATATTTATGCGCAAAAAATGCATAAATATGTAAAATTCGTTGTTTAAAGGTGATTATTTATAGTACAATGCAATTTATTCACTGCTGCCTAGGGGCAGCTGATTTTTTTTATTTGCTGATCAAAGGTTAATGGAATGCTTAATGTAGCGATTATTGGGGCTAGCGGTTATGCTGGTGCTGATTTATGCGGACTCGTGGCTGGCCACAAAGAATTTAATTTAAACGGTCTCTATGTATCTGAACAGAGTGCGGATGCGGGTAAACTTCTCTCCGACCTCTATCCAAGATTACGTGGTTCTGTCGATATGCCACTTCAGCCATTAACTGATGAAGCACTTGAACAGCTTAAAAAGGACAATGATATCGTTTGTTTAGCTACTGCGCACGTAGTTAGCATGCGTCTTGCTCCAACTCTTATTGATGCAGGTTGCGTTGTTTTTGATCTTAGTGGAGCTTACCGCGTTAAAGAAGCTGAATTCTATCCAAAGTATTACGGCTTTGAACACGAAAACCTTTCTTACCTTGAAAACTCAGTTTATGGGTTAGCAGAATGGAACGCTGCTGAAATTAAGAAGACCAATTTAATCGCGGTTGCTGGTTGTTATCCAACTGCGTCTCTTTCTGCTTTAAAGCCTCTTGCTGTAAATGGTTTAATCAAGAAAGATTCAATGCCAATTATTAATGCTGTTTCCGGGGTAACTGGGGCTGGGAGAAAAGCTACTCTAGGTAGTAGTTTCTGTGAAGTTAGCTTAAACGCATACGGCGTGTTTGGGCATCGTCACCGCCCAGAAATCAGCCATCATTTAGGGCAAAAAGTTCTATTCCAGCCACATCTTGGCAATTTTAAGCGTGGTATTTTAGCTACAATTTACGTTCAGCTTGCCGACGGGGTAACTGATGACATGATTAATGCCGCTTACCATAAGGCTTATGATGGGCAAAAGATTGTGCGTTTAGTAAGTAATTGGCCTGCAGTTAAGGATGTAGAATTCACTCCATATTGTGATATCCACTATGCCCGTGAAGACAATACCCTGATCATTTGTTCAGCTATTGATAACTTACAAAAGGGTGCGGCAGCCCATGCTATGGAATGCATGAACATTCGTTTTGGCTTTGACGTAGCAGCTGGCTTAATTAAGTAAGGAACTTTAAATGCTTGATAATGTTTTAATCATTAAGTTAGGTGGCGCGTTAATTGAAAACGATGCGGCTCTTACTGCTTTGTACCGTGGCCTTACTGATTATTTAAAAACTAATACTCGTCCAATCGTATTGGTTCATGGCGGTGGCTGTTTAGTAGATGATCTACTAAAGGGTTTAGGCATGAAGTCAGAAAAGAAGAATGGTTTACGTGTAACTCCTAAGGAACAAATTCCTTTTATTACTGGGGCTTTAGCCGGGACCGCTAACAAACTTATGTTAGCTAAAGCAAAGACTATGGGAGTAAACGCTGTTGGTTTATGTTTGACTGATGGCTCTATTACCAAGGTTACTCAACGCGATCCTGAATTAGGTTGTGTTGGCACCGCAACTACTGGTGACGCAAAGTTACTTGAAGTTTTATTAGGTGCCGGTTACATGCCTACTATCAGTTCTATTGGTATCACCGATGATGGTGAACTTATGAATGTAAATGCCGATGAAGCTGCGGTGGCATTGGCTATTTCTTTACATGCAGATCTTGCGTTACTTTCAGACGTAGACGGCATTTTAGATAAAGACGGTAAATTAATTGCGGAAATGACTGGTGATTATGCCGAAAAATTAATAAATCAAGGTATAATATCGGGCGGAATGGAAGTGAAGGTTAAAGCTGCCCTTAAGGCGGCTCGTCAACTTAACAAGCCTTTAAGTGTGGCTAGCTGGCGTTATCCAGATAAACTCAGTGCTCTTTTAAGTGGCGAAGCTATTGGCACTAGAGTCCTTCCATAAATAAATACAGGAGAAATCATGCGTCATTTAATTACAGGTTTAGAATTTTCAAGTGATGAATATTTTCAGATCCTAAACCTTGCCAAGGATATGAAGGAACATCCTGAAAACTATAGAACCAATCTTCATGGCAAGAGTGTTGTAACCCTTTTTGAAAAGCCATCACTCAGAACTCGAGTTACTTTTGAAATGGGGATGTACCGTTTAGGCGGTCATGCTGTTTATCTTGATCAAAAAAATGGTGAATTTGGGAAGAGAGAAACAGTAAAAGATTACGCTCGCAACATGAGCAGATGGTGTGATGGGATTGTGGCGCGTGTTTTTGAAAACAATACTTTGGTTGATTTAGCCAAGTATGGTAACGTTCCAGTAATCAATGCATTGTGCAATCTTTATCATCCATGCCAAGCGTTTGCAGATTTTCAGACCATTGCTGAAAACTACGATGATTTAAGCAAAGTTAAGCTTGCATATTTTGGTGACGGTAACAATGTTACCAATTCATTATTAATCACCGGTGCCAAGTGTGGGACCGATGTTCTGTGCGTATGTCCAAAGGGCAACGGTCCTGATGTTCAGGTTTACGAAGCAGCGCTTGAAGTGGCTAAGACTACTGGGGCTAAGCTTGCTGTAACCGACGATCCAATGGCTGCAAAGGGCTATGATGTTGTTTATACCGATACTTGGGTGTCAATGGGGGATAATACTCCGCTTGATGCTGTTAAGGCTAAGTTCATGCCATTCCAGATTAATCGTGAACTTCTGGAAAACACCGGTATTAAACATGTGTTACATTGCCAGCCTGCCCATCGTGAATATGAAATCACTTCAGAAGTTATGGATGGCCCATGGTCAATCATTTACGATGAAGCAGAAAACCGTATGCATGCACAGATGGCAGTTCTCAGTACTCTATTAAATCAGGGAGTTTAATTTAATTATGGCTATCAAAAAAGTAGTTCTTGCCTATTCAGGTGGTCTTGATACCTCAGCAATCGTGCCTTGGCTCAAGGAAAATTATGGTGACTGTGAAGTAGTTTGCTTCGTAGCTAACGTAGGTCAGGAAGCTGACGATCTCGAAGGCGTAGAAGACAAGGCTAAGGCTTCTGGTGCTTCTAAGTGTATCGTTAAGGATTTGCGTGAAGAATTCGTTAAGAATTACGTTTACCCAACTTTGAAGACTGGCGCTATCTATGAAGGCACTTATCTTCTCGGTACTTCAATGGCTCGTCCAGTAATTGCTAAGGCTCTAGTTGAATGTGCTTTGGCTGAAGGTGCTGATGCAATCGCTCACGGCTGTACTGGTAAGGGTAATGACCAGGTTCGTTTTGAAAGTGCAGTTGCAGCTCTTGCTCCACAGCTCCAGGTTATCGCTCCATGGCGTATTTGGAAGATGCGTTCACGTGAAGAACTTCTTAACTACCTCGCAGAACGTAACATTCCATGTAAGGCAACCTTAAAGAAGATTTATAGCCGTGACGCTAACGCATGGCACATCTCTACTGAAGGTGGTGAACTTGAAGATACTTGGAATAAGGCTTCTGATGCAGTTTGGACTTGGACTGTTAAGCCTGAAGATGCTCCAAACACTCCAGAAGAAGTATCTGTAAAGATTGAACACGGTGAAATCGTTGCTGTAAATGGTAAAGAATTATCTCCGTACAACTGTCTCGCTACCCTCAATGACATCGCTGCTCGTCACGGTGTAGGTCGTGTTGATATCACTGAAAACCGTCTCGTTGGTATGAAGTCTCGTGGTTGCTATGAAACCCCGGGTGGTACCGTTATGATGGCTGCTCTTCGTGCTATTGAAGAACTCGTACTTGATAAGACTGTACGTGCATGGCGTGAAAAGCTTGGCGCTGAATTCTCTCAGCTCGTTTACGATGGCCGTTGGTTCACTCCACTTTGTTCAGCTATCTTAGCTTCTGCTAACGATGTTGAAGAACCATGCTCAGGTGAAGTTGTGCTTAAGCTCTACAAGGGCTCTGTAACTGCTATCCAGAAGCGTTCTGAACACAGCCTCTTTAACGTTGATTTCTGCACCTTTGGTGAAGACGAAGTTTACAACCAGGCTGACGCTGATGGCTTCATTCGTTTGTACTCTCTTCCATCAAGAATTCGTGCTATCAATGCTATGAACAAGAAGAAGTAATTTAACCCGTACTAGGTTAATACTTTAAAACTATAAACCCTGTGTGTCTTTACATGCAGGGTTTTATTTTTAGGGGTTAATTAACTGTTGTGTTAAATATATAAATTGTTTATAACATCTACCAATATTTGGTAGGTATTAAGAGTATGTCAAAAATAATTTCCATAGGTCAAGCTGCAAAACTATTAGGGGTTCATGTTCAAACCATGAGAAATTGGGAGAAGTCAGGTAA